>Ga0208979_100490_pt1 | contig 22650 bp, 22 predicted proteins | sample HotLakConsUCCSLE_FD_184738 | JGI IMG/M metagenome (GOLD analysis project Ga0208979, IMG submission 184738) | Hypersaline microbial mat communities from Hot Lake, Washington, USA - Hot Lake Consortium UCC-SLE (SPAdes) | ecosystem: Environmental > Aquatic > Non-marine Saline and Alkaline >... | reverse complement strand
CCTGAGACGTCCAAATGGACGCCCATTTTGCCGTCTCTCTCCAAATCAAACACCTCCGCCACGCACCTGCGCGCAGAATGGCCGGATCAGCTCAAAAATGGCAGGAGGGGGTCGACGTTGCGCTTACGGACGACCGCAAGAGAAATCACCTGCGCAGCTCATGCAGCATTGCCTGGCCGTATGATCGCCGTCGGATGGGATGTCCTTTTCAGCGCCGATGGACCGATCATTCTCGAAGGCAACCACACCATCGGCCTCTATAAACTCCAAAGGGCAACCCAGTGGCCCGCAGCCGATGGTCCGTTGGGTGAGCTGTTGGAAGCCTGGCTGCTGGCATTGCGATAGCTTTGAAGCCCGCCTCAACGACCAGACCACGGAGTGCCGGGAGAACATCATGGTCGAGAGGCATCGGTGGCAGCGCCAACCGCCAACATTTGCGGCTCCCTTGGACTTACCCATTGCAAGCTCCGCTGCCAATGCATACTTCTCTAAAACACGTAAATGTTTAGAATGGTAAATTGACACCCTTTTCTCGCTGCACAAAGCGCGCAACTTGAAGCGTCATTGGCACAACAACCGGCAACTGGAAGATACGATCATCATTGCGATCAGACACAGTTGCATCTGGCCAGTCGTCAAGTAGGTCGCGGATCAAGTCCACATTTACCATGCGCGACAGATCAGGATCTTGGGAAATCAATTCCAGGTCTCGACGCATTGCCGGCAGATCCCGTGACATCCGAAAATGCCAGTCAGCAGTTTGAAAACCACGTTTTTGAGCGTTTACAACGCTATCAGGTAACTGCCCGTCCATCATACGCCTGATCAGCCAACGGCTTACGCCACGGCGCCAAAACTGTTCCTCCGGAACTCCAAACGACCATTCGACCAAACGCCGATCCGCGAAAGGGTCTCGGATTTCAATTCCGTACATTGCGCGGAGACCTTGCATTATGTCTCCATGTTCGGTCAAGAAACTGGAGAAAGAGTCTATCCAGAGCGGCCTTGAATACTCGGGTTTACCACCAGAATAGTGGTATCCGGCATCCTTAACGCGGTCAGCAATATTCATCTCTTCCGCGAACCCAGGGGCCACAGACACGAAACTCCGCCAATGTGTTTCACGTCGACTCCTTCCACGCAGCATTTCTTTAGCCCCCCAAAGCCAAGAAGGGCCCATGGGGAAAACCAAGTGCTTGAGCGTGTTCTTTAGGAAATGACTTGGCCCCTTACTTATTGCATTCAATTCAGAGAAAAGGCGCAACATGGCGCCATTTCGAAATAGCTCACCAAAGACACCATCACCATCCTGTGACAGTGTAGCATTTCCGAATGCACCTTGTAGCATTACACTAATTCCTCGGCTTTTGGCCTGCTCAAGGATGGCATGCGTCCATTGGAGGTTGAGAGCGTTACGCACGGGCATTTCGAGGGCCAACAGCAACTCTTCCTGTTTGTGGTAGTGACCCAACCCCGCCCCATCGACAAAGTTGGCCTCGAGAGACGGTATATGTTCTGCGATGTCTCTTACGAAGGGAGATTCGTCACCATAAAACCCTTTTACAACCCTCTGATCCCATCCTTCTTCTGGAATAGAAGTATATGTGATCAGTTTTTTTCCTTTTTCCCTTAGGATTTGGGCTGCAACGGCTGACATGGCAGATGAATCCAGGCCACCACTCAGAAAGGCACCAACTGGGCCGGATGTCCGGATACTTGCACGTACGGAAGTTTCAAATAGCTCGCGCGCCGCCTCTACATACTGGGCATCCGACTTGTAATGCACAGGTCGAATATTCTCCCTTAATTCATAGTACTTCTGGACATTGAGGGCGCCTCCCGACACCGTTATCAGGCCCGCCGGAGGAATACGTTTCACGCCCTTGAAAAAAGTACGCTCGCCATCGTGATAAAGCTGGCTCAAAGCATCCGCTATTTTTTGCTGATCAAGCTCGCGCGGTAGGTCACCAAGGGCGTGAATACACTTCGGCCCCGAGGCGATAACGATCCTACTCGAATTGGCGTGATAGTGAAGAGTTCGCGCACCAAAGTGATCCCGCGCTGCGAGCAACTGATTTTCTGCACTGTCCCAGAGAATAAAAGCAAACTCACCGATCCAATGGTTTAATGACAAGCGCCCCCATCTCTCCCAACAGAGCATGGCAACTTCAGCATCCGAAAGAACAATCAGTCGGTGTTTTTCGAGATTGAGCGTGGATGCCAGCTCGTCTCGGTTCGCCAGTCTGCCATCAAAAACCATTGTGAATCGCCCTCCACCTCCGGTGACGGGCTGGCGTCGGCCACGCGCCTCAGGCGTATCCGTGAACTGAGCAAATGCGAATGCAACTGGCCCAACGATTCCGGTCGTTTGCCGATCCGGTCCGTAGGATCGAAGTGCGCTCCCGACCCTCTCGACATCTGCGCGTTCTGCGCGTTTACCGTCTAGATAGTGGATGGCAGCGATCCCGCTCACGTCACCAGTCCTCGAGTTCAATGAAAATTGCTCCGCACCTCTCCAAGTTGTCGGTCACGCCGTAGTGCCCGGCTTTGCATCGCAAGACCTAAGGCTGTTCATCCGAATATGTTCTGCCAAAAATGACGAGCTGTCATGCAGTGCCTGTAAATCGCGAGAACGCGAGAAGCGAAAAACAGGCAGACTACCCGCAATCGATTTCGCTTGCGATAGGACGCGACCAGCGCCACCAATCGCGCCGAGCCACTCCACGCGATACACATTCCTATATATCTCTTTAAGCGCGGTACTCTCATTGAGTTCATGGATCCGAGGGCGTGCGGAGTGCTCCGCAAACTCCAAAACATAGATTGCCTTGAGATCGAGAGTTTCTACGTTCGGTCCTGACGGCGGATCCACATAGTACTTTGCGATATTGGCGTCGCTCGTAACTGGCGCGCGAGTTTCGAGGCCAAGCCACTCTGCCGACTCCTGCCACAGTTTCAATCCCTTCGGCATGCCGCAAATCCGCACCCCTGAACGCCAACATGTATCAGCGATCGCCACATCGTCACAAACATGTCCAAGCCCAAACAAGGAGAGGCTGGCTGCCAATGTAGATTTGCCCCCGCCGCTGCGCGCAACAAAGGCATAAGCATCACCACCACAGGCAACTGCGCTGCAGTGCAGTGGGAACAGCCCTCGCTGGTGACACAACACGCCCCACGCAGATCCCAAAAGAAAGATATCCACGTCCCGATCGGCGATTCGGCGACTTCGATAGATGGTTATCTCCGCTCCCCCGTCCACCTTGAGCACCAGGCCCGGCAAGGGTTCAAACGCGCAACTCTGCGGTGAAACAAGCTGCTCAGCCAGAGAAATGTCGTCGAAGTCACGTGAGCGCACCACGACCTCGGCCGAATGATCACCGCTTGGCCATCCGGCCTCCAAGAAACCGATTGGATGGTCCGAAGCCACAAATATCCCGGAAATCAGATACTTATAAAAATCTTGTTCTAAAGTCACAGAGTCCCGGCCACTTTCTTTCTTACCCCCAATCGTAGGGCAGTAGCTACTTCGAACATGCCTCTCCTTCCCGCCTCATTGTCAACCCATATTGGACCTTGCTACACGCATTAGTCCTTGATAACTTGTATGCGTTGTAACAGGGGATTCCACCATGACCTATGCTAAACCCGTCCTGCACAAAGAGCGTATCTCGAACGTGGTTCGCAGCTCTCCGGAAACATCGGTTTTTGATGCTCAAGCCTTTCGTGAGGGGCTTAACACCAGCAACGAATCCATCAGCTGAATGAGTGGGTTAATGGTTAGATCTTCGCTGATCGCTTCAGAGGCGGTCGGCGAAAATCTTCTTTTGGTAGATGCTCAGAGAGATTTGTTTTTCTCGTCAAACGGCGTTGCAGCTATTATTTGGGAACGCTTGAAAGACAGAGCTTCACACGATGATTTGTATAAAGCAGTAATGAAACATTTCGAGAACGTGGACGCCGAAATTGTAAAGAAGGATGTTAACGAGTTCGTCGAAAGCTTGATTGAGAATGGCTTGGTCGAAAAGCTATAAAATCCGACCTTACAAAAAAATGTGGTTCTCAAACGGGAAGATCATCCGTCGTTTTATCGCATTACCTTGGGCACGCAAGCGCGAGATATTGTGGCTAGCCAGAAAACTGATCTGGATAGACCGTCAGCTGAAACTTTGCGGGTTGGTTTCTGCGCGAAAAGCGCTTTTAGAACTTCCAGATCTGCCAAACAACCTATTCGTTGACATTAGCCCGCGCCAGATAGCACGCACACTGGATCAAGCGGCTAGAATATCAATTGGAAAAAATGAAACCTGCCTCCGGCGCTCACTTCTTCTCTGGTGGATTTTGACTAAGCGTTGCGCACAGCCACAACTGCGGGTTGGCGTCGCTTTGAGAGATGGGAACTTGAAAGCGCATGCTTGGGTCGAGATAGACGGACAACCAGTAAATGAAAAGATGAATATAAGTAACTTATACAAACCAATTGAATTGGGGGCATTTCCGAGCCAGTAGACTTTGATATCATTAAAAGAACGCGACGCTGAACCTCAAAAATCTCGCTGTAAAAACCATTCGAACGGAAAAGTGTAACGTGTATGCCTTCTTCAACTACACAGCAATTGTCTAGTGCCACGACTTACAACCAGAACACTACGGTGGCCGCGATGCAGATGGCGAAGAGGAGGAGCTCGCCGCATCTGTCATAGCGGGTCGCGATGCGGCGCCAGTCTTTGAGGCGAGCGAACAGGTTCTCGATCAGGTGACACTGTGTGTAGATTTTCGGGTCGTGGCTCGCCGGGTTCTTGCGCCCTCGCTGGGCAGGGATACAGACGGCATTACTCCTATCTTCAAGCGCTTTACGGAATCAGTCGGCATCATAGCCCTTATCGCCCAAGAGCACCTTGGCAGGCGGCAGAGCGTCTATCTGCACCAGTGCGCCCTTCGCATCGCTCATCTGGCCTGGCGACAGAAGGAAGGTCAGTAGCCGACCCAGTGCGTTGCAGACAATGTGAAGCATGGAGTTCAGCCCGCCTTTGGTCCGCCCAATGGCGCTGCTCCCTTTTGAGAGGCCTGCCGCCATCCGTTGAGCCTTGGGATGTGTGCGGTCGATCATGATCACGCCGCCATCTGCCCCGGGCTGGGCGAGCTCGACGAAGATCCTGGCGAACACGCCCTTGCGGGACCAGAGGACGAAACGGTTGTAGAGTGTTGTCGGCGGTCCATAGACGGCAGGCGCGCCCCTCCACTGTAACCCGTTCTTCTTGAGTTGGATTATCCCGTTCTTCCACCCGTGGCTTGCCTCGAGGCAACAGAAAGCATGGCCGCAGTCACTCCATCTGCTCGTTGGTTAGTCAGAAATGCCCGCTCATCATACCCCCCCTGTTTCGGGGAGCTTGAATCACGCAGCCCAGGCAGCCTCAAGCGGGTTTATATGTCCTGACCCTAAGCCAAACGGCTGGTATGCTCTTCAACTTTTTCCCCTCCGCAACATACGCCCAATTGGGCCGGTAACTCGATAGACCCATTGCCATTGCTCCGGAAGTGGCCACGCCTGATAATCCGAAACTTGTGGACTTAACCGCCCCCACAACCGATTAATTTTCATCCGGCACCTCAATGACGGTGATAACAAATCCGGAAATGGCAGGGCGGTGGCGACCTGGCTATTGGCAAACTCAATCCTGCGCTCGTCTCCGTTGAGCAAGATATCCATGACGCGATCCAAGATACGCGCGCCGAGCCTTCCAGGAGGTACGACTTCCAGATGACCAGACAAATGCACGAACGCGAGCGTCTCGTCTATCAAGCCCTTAAGCCCCAAAGACTCTGCCTTATCCAAAAGTTGGCCGTGAGGCACTAATGGGCTTGAAGCCATAGCGTCCAAATCCGCGAGCCAGTGAAGTTTCGACCAATTATGCCGAGCGCAATGGTAGGCAACGTAAATGAAATGATCCACTGGTTGCAAAGTAGAAATAACCAATCCATCGAGGACCACCTCGTCCGCATCTCGAAGCAACTGCAGCTCGTCAAACAAACCTTGATCCTTGTCGATCTTCCAATGAACTTCGATGTGGCGGCCCATCGGCGAAACAAGGCTGATGACCTTCTGATAGCGAATAGCGGCCTGAATGCCGGCTTCGTCTTCCAAGTTACGCGTCGCATCCAAGCTATTTAATATCGTATAACCCGCTTCACGCGCAGAATTGACGATCCTAGGTAGGTCCCCTCGACTCACAATCACATCGATGTCTCGCGCGTAGCGCAACGCAGGCCGATTGAAAAACACTTCTGCTAATGCAGACCCCTTTATGTACGCATGCTCCAGGTTATCGGGGGCAATACAACGCCTGTGAAACGCAATTAACTCGGACCTCAGAACGAAATGTGAGAGGGTAAAACTTAGCTCAAGTTGCTTGGTCATCTGCGGGTTAAACCAAGCCGGTTGGAGATCCTTGAGATGTTTGGCTACCATTGGCAGGCTGTACATTCCAGTCGCCAAAGCTATCAGTTCCACTCCATCATCCAAGCGCGCCAATGCCTCGCTTGCGCTATCCCGGTTCTTCAGGCATTCCCGAGACAGGATAAGCGCAGCCCGCGCTACCTCTGGCGAGACCGGAGCATTGTTCACCAACGTTCCCCCCCCACACACAAGAACTGACAATCTGTTTGCATACCGATTATCTTTTCAAACGCAACGCAATGTGAAGCATCACAGTTTCACAAAAAATATCCAAACAAATAGGAATCGTATGGCGTGTAGCAAAGATTCGCATGGCGAGAAAGAGAGAACCAAACAACGATGTAACTTCCATAAAGAAGTATTGGAAAATATGAAGCCATTTGCCTATCTCTTTGCGCGAATACGACTGACGCAACAGAAATCAGTGCAAGGGAGCTAACAGGCAGAATATAATAAACCATACGGTGCAATGCGACCGTTGAAAGGAAAGCAAGGGGAAGCATGGCAAAACAAATGAACGAAAACACCCACATTAAATTGAAAATCTGGGGGTGGGCACTTTTTACCTTATTGCGATACTTGACCAGAAATAGAAAAGGCAAAGCGGCGAGGCCGTACCGAAGCAAAGCTCCCGACGAAGAGTTCTCACCGTATACCTGGGCCACATAGCGATTATTGTAGACCTCAGCGCGCTCACCAAGAATGACGAAGGCAAGAGGCCCCAAGACAACCAGTGCTATGAGCAGTCTGCTCAGCGTGATCTGCCGACCGGCGACCAAAGCAAGAGGCAGCATGATGATCACGGATTGGTGAAAGAGCGCCCCAACGAGTATATATAGCGCCGTCTTGAGACGATTGCCCGATACAAATTCAACAAGTGCGAGCATCAAAAAGCCTGTCGCCAGAGCTTGCCGCAATCCAGACATCCCCAATTGCACGATCAGAATTGGGAAAAAGAGCGCAATAAGAAGGATCGGGCGTGCGGACAATTTGCTAAATTTAAATATGCAATATACATAGATGGAAGAAGCTAAAATATTTACCCACATATAACCCAAATCTAGCTCCATCACGAGCCAATTGAGCAAGTGGAAACCAGGCTCCTCTCTCCTAATTACATTGAAAAATGTTGCATCATTGTAGAGAAGTTCGAACCGATGAAGATAGCCGCTAAAGTCACATCCAGTTTCAAGTCGCGTGCCCATGAACAGAACTAGCGGCAAAGCGACCAACGCAAGCATCGCACCCGAGGCAGACCGTGCTGTCGTGGACGCGCCAAGCATTGCCAACAGCCCATATATCGAAATGTAGACAAACATGATATTTTTCTTGCGATTCTAGACGCGTTGTCCTTGGATTTTGAGAATCTCAAAGCTTAGATCACTCATGCTGACACTACGAAAACCATGGCTGTCCTGTAGCTCCCTGAATTCGTGCAACACGGAGTCGAGCTGTGCCAGGTTTCGGCGCAAGTCGCGCCCCATGTTGTGAGGATGCCACCACAAATGATAGACCTCGCCTCGCCGAGCCGCGACGCGCATCTCTCTCTTGATCCGGACTAAGTGCATTTCCGAAAAAGACTGCGCCCGCGTCATGAACGGCCGAAGAAAACGAGACGCCCGAATATTGGTGATAGGAGCGCCATCTGGATGAAATTCGAAACTCGCGCGCGGCGTCGCCGGTAGTACCGCATCAGCCAGACGAAGGCCGCGCACCGCCAATGTTATTTCAGCATCTTTGCGTGGCTTATAGGCAAAGTTATCTGGATTACCTCGAAAGGCACTCAGGTCAAGACGTCGGCAAACTTCCAAATGCTCAGGCGCATATTGATTTCTTGGAAAAACAATGCTTTTTAAGCTGATGCCCGATTCAAGAGCGACGGATTTTGCAGCTTCCAGATCGGCTTCGAATGCCTCACAAGAATGCCCGTCTTCGAGGCTGCAAAAGTGAGAATACGTATGTGTCGCGATTTCTTGTCCCTCGGTATCCTTAATGCGGTCGATCAGAGATCTTCCGAAATGATACGGGTCCTCATCCTCATTCCGCCCCACCTCGCTCTCCAAAGCAGCGTAAGGAGATAGGCGGAGGTTCGTGTAGGCGGGGCGAATGCTCGGGGCGTGGTCAATCATTTCATCTCGGGATTTGCAGAATAGAAACCCCACGGTTGCCCAAGTTGCCCGAATACCAAGCCCCGCGAAACGATCAAGGAGTTCAGGTACCACTTGCCGAACGTTTAGAACTGCATCGCCGTAGTCGGAAATGGTCCTTTTGTCACGCACCCCCCACATGAGTTCGAAATCCAGCGAGATTACGAGCTTGCCAGACATCAAGGCCTCTTCAGACGTTTCAAGGCACGCCCCGCAAGGTGGCTCAGCTCACCGAAGGCCGGAACAGGGTCATCCCCGGAGAAAACAGCATACGTGCGAGAGCTGGCCGGCCCCACCGTTTCCGGGTCGGGACGCGGAAGAACGCTGGCCGCACCGCGAGCGTAGGCTATCCGGGTGTAAAGGTCCTTGAGGGTGTAGCACCAACGCACACCGTTGGATTGTTCCCTTTCCGTCAAGCCCATGGGTATGCCGGTCAAGTCCTCGTATTGCGCCAACACCACATGTTTTCCAGCAGCAGAACTAACAGAGAACCACAATGATGGGCGCGGGTTAATCTCGATGATTTTGAGCACACCGGTTCTTGCGTCACGTTTGAATTCAGCAGCTGCTATGCCATGGAAACCGATCCGACCCAACAGATCCTCAGCAAGTTCCCGCGTTTCGGGTTCTGGATGGCTTTGGACTAAGGACGCCGAGCCAAACCCTGGCGGGTACTGCCTCAGTTTTCGAGCGGTGAAAGCTTCACGGGGGCTGCCTGCCTTGTCAAAGGCTGCACAGTAGAGAGTGATTTCACTTTCAGGACCTGGGACGATTTCCTGCACCAACAGTTCCCCGGCGTTGCTCGGTATCCTCCGGATGACATCGCGGTATTGAGCGAGGTCTTTCGCAATCCAGCCTTTCGATCCCGCCATCGCATGTTTAATCGTGTGTATTTTTGCCGGCTTAATCATGCAGGGAAAATCGATTAAATCGCTTACCGAAGCGAGTTCGTCCGGTTTGGCGACAACAATCTTTGGATAGGCAACACCGTGAGCCTCGCAAATCGCATAAAACCTCGACTTGTCCAGGAAGTCGAGCGCCAGTCCTAATTGCAAGCCGTCGGGGATTTCAAAGCAAGCTGAAAGCTCCAAATGGCGGTTCGCGATGAACTCTACAAATGCGTCCGATGTTGGCACCAGGATCGGTTTCGCGTGGCACTTTTCGAACCGCCTCAGAAGCCAGCCAAGGCAGTCTTCCGGGTTGTTTACGGTCAGGGCCTCAGAAAGAAAACGTGATCCACGCGCCACCGAATTTCCGTCGGACACCCCGAAGACCTGAATGCCCGCACGACCTAGCTCTCGCACCGCGTAAAGACCAGTGGGCGACAATCCAAGGACGATTGCTGGAGGATTGCAAACACCCGAATTGTGTGCGTCCGATCTCACTTTTCCAACAACTTCTCCGCCAACAGGCAGTCAAAGACATCACGCAACCTCGCGGCCTGTTGCGCGGGTGAGAAGCGAGCCTGCACGTCCGCCCTGCCGCCATCGGCAATTCTCTGGCGCAGTGTAGGATCCTCGATGAGGTGGCTGAGCGCCTCGAACCAACTTTTTTCGTCCGTGCAAAGAAAGCCGGTCTCTCCATGACGGATCAGCTCTCGGTTATATCCTACATCCGTGCATACTGGTACCACTCCAGCAGCCATGTACGTTCGAGCCTTGCCGCCCGACTTTCCCTTTGCCCAATCCTCGGAAGGCAGGGGCATCAACCCAATGTCAAACCTCTGCAGAGCCTCAATCTCGCCATCCAAGGACCAGGTGGTGTGCTGCCAATCCACGCCTTTCATTTCAAACGCGCCGCCCCCAACCAACTCGAAGCGAACACGGGGAAAGGTGCGGGCGATCCTTTCAAGAACAGGGGCAATCAGATTGAGGTATTTCACTGTCGATGGGGAGCCAAGCCACCCTATTGTCAGCGGGCGGGCATTGGTATGCCCTGGGTGCATCGGAATGCGGTCGGTGTCCTCAGCCACCTCAATTGTCACCGCCCGCGCTCCTTCCTCTTCCGCCACATCACGCAACCACGAATTCCCCGCCACAACACAATCCACGTTCTTCATGATCTGCCGCACCTTATTGGGTGATCTTAGCATTGTAGCAATCGGATTGTAGCGGCTAGCCTTCTTTATAAAAAGAGCATCATCATAATCAAAGACGAGACAGCATCCTTTGCTCCTGAGATAACGTTCGATCAAGGGCGGGCCAAAGGGAAGCAGTTCACGTTGCATAAAAATTATATCGTATTTTCGCCAATGCTGAAGCACCATCAATCGACGCGCAGCAGCCGCTATTGTCTTGACGACTTTCAGAGTAACCGCGCCCGACGTAAAACTTAAGTCATAGAGAGTAGTGTCCATGAAGCTTTGCGCATCACATCTTACTCCGAGTTTCTCGAGATGCGGTAAGTACTGGTAGACTCGATACCTACTCGAGGCTCCTTCAACGGGATAACGTGTAAGGAAGAGTACGGAAATTTCAGTCACTAGACGTATTGATCCAATCTTGCGCGTTGAATCTACGGTCAACGCCACTGTGACGTCTTGTGCCTACAGCCAGAGAGAACCGGTCTTCCGCCGCCCTTCGGCAACGATCACGGATAAGCTCAGTGGTGCATCGACCCAGCGGAATTCTTGCTCTTTCATCATGATCGCGCATGGCCAACTCCAGCTCGAAGTCAAGCAAGGTCATGAAAGTGCCGGACAATATGCTTTATGGCGCTTTTGCGGTCCGCTCTTCGACCGGCTCCGCGAGGATCGCGCCTTCTTCCCCGAGGATGCCCGCATAGAGCCTGCGATAGGCCTCTGTCCCGCTTTCGAGTGAAAACACCTCTTCGGCAGCGCGACGGCACCGCGACGCCAACTCAGAGTCGGACATCAACGCCTCCAATTCTTCAAGCGCTTCCGCCATGGCAGCCTCTGAGGCGTCCACCACTAGGACGCCAACATTGTAGCGGCGGATGATCTCGGCCACGTCCCCCACGCCTTCATTGGCCACGACGGGCAGACCGCAGCCCAGGATTTCCGCCATTCGGGTCGGGGAGCGCCCCAACTCAGATATCTCACCGCCGGCATAGAACATCACTGATGCGAGTTGTCCTTGGAGCACATCCTGCACGCGGGCCGGGTCGGATGGAGCAATTTGCAGACGCTCGCCCAGGTCCCCATCAGGATCGAGCACAGCCCGCACCAGATCTGGACGATCCCGCGTGGTCACCTCGAACTGCATCTCCGGATCCCACCTCGCGGCCACGGCTACGAATTTCGCAAGCCAATCAATCTTAAACCATCCACTCAGGACAGTGCCAAGACAGCCAATTACGCGACGCTCTGGGGAATGCTCTGCCGGCACGAAGCGATCTAGATCGGCACAGGTTGGAATGACCACCGTTCTCTGCACCAACTTTTCTTCAGGATAGGCTTTCTCCAGATGATCCAAAGCCACCTGTGTCAACGACACCACTCTAGCCGCTCGTCTAATGCAGGCGCGTTCTGCTGCAACGGTAACGCGATGCAGAGGCGAACCCCGCTTCAGGCTTCCCGCCGTTATCCGTTCTTCTGGCCACAGCGCACGCATGTCGAAAATGAACGGTACGCCCGTCATGCGTCCGACGACCATTGCCACAGCCGCAGGGATATAGGACCTAGCATGAATCACGGCGGTGCCGTGCACCTTTACTTCGCGCCAGACGAGCAATGCCATGCGTAACATGCTGGAGGCGGGTGCTATTAACTTCGGGCGAGCGACAAAGCGCTGCGGCAACCAACGGATGCCATGGCGCTCACACTGCGCAAAAGCTTCGGCTCTTCTTGTGGCATCGCTCCAGTCCTCGTCCTTCTCATATGTAACGAGGCTAATCTCGTAGTCCCGAGAGAGCCCTCTTAGGTAAGCGAAGACCTGGCTCTGCCCAAGGGGTTCGAGCAAGCCATTGCGGGTCAGAAAAAGTGTCTTCGCCATAGTAAGTTAGGCCTTTCGAATGAGACCAACAAATTTTCCACCAGCCGAAGTGACCGCGAAGGGTATGGCCTTCGACCTCGCAAACTCGGCAAAGAACATATTGTCTTGGATGTCGTCAGAGATGAACACACCATCCGAGACGAGCGCCTCCCATAGGATAGGAAATGCATATGCACGACCCCACCAACTCTTGTCGGAATCGTAATGACAGAGGTCGATCCGGCCACCGATCGCCTCGATAGCTTTCTCAAGTCCTGGACGGTCAGGCTGGCGGATCAGGGTCCAATTCCCGCGGAGCCGCTCGGGAACGACGACGCCCACGAAATCCTCGTTCCCCATCTTCGGATAGGGCATGTCCACGCTTATCAGTTGGCCGCTACCGCTCGTCTCCATTGCATCCAGGATCGCGAGGCTTGACCAGCCATAAGCCACGCCGGTCTCGACCACTCGAATGGCGCCAGTTAATCGCACTGCATCCGAAAGCAAGTCCAGATCTCCCGGCCCCCCCATCTCCACCGCCGATTTCGCCGCGAGCTCTTTCCCTTCCATGATGAGTTCAGCATCCATGCCGTGAAAGTCACCCTCGATCCCGATGCGCGAGAGGGCCTCGGGTACAGTTACAGCTTGCTCTGCAGCCCACGCCTGAGCCTGGGCCCTCAGACTTGGGGCGTCATGGTTGGGCAGAAATTTGCGTCTGGTCAGCGCAGCCGCATGTTCCCAATGGCTTGGTCGTTTTGCAAACCAAGCGGCAGTACGGATTTTCTCAATCATTTAATTTATCCTCTGGTTCAATGAGATCCAGATACTTCTGGGCGGCAATAACGGGTGAAAAATCGGCGGCACGAGCCCGCAGATAGTCGGGATCGGGCGGGGTATTGAGTTCAGTCTGCATCGCACGAAAGAGAGCTGCCTCATCACCTACAGGTACTAACCGGCCAAACCTGCCACCTTCCAAAATCTCTGACGGACCAGAAGGGCAATCCGTCGACACGACAGGCGTTCCCGATGCTAGAGCTTCGACGAGAACGTTCCCAAAACCCTCATAATCGGAAGATAGAACGAAAAGATCGGCTGTCTGATAGAATTGAACTGGGTCACGCTGAAATCCGACAAAAATTACACGTTCCGCCACGCCCAGTTCTTTCGCAAGTACCTCTAGTGTGTTGCGCCCGGCCCCGTCTCCCACAAACATCAGCCGCGCATCCGTCCGACTAAGCCGCGCAAACGCGCGTAGGAGAAGTGGGTGGTTCTTCTGCGGCTTCATGCTTCCAACAGTAAGTATCCTTGCACCGCACGGCCCTGACCAAAATTCGTCACCACGAGCACGGTCAACGGCACCGGCACCGGCTCCGGCAAAAGGTCGAACAGGATTGTGAATGACCGTGAAGGCGGACCGTGAAACTCGGGACAGAGAAGCGATGTCCCACGCAACACCGTCAGACACGGCTACCCTCGCATGCGCCAATCGATACCCTACTCCAGCCGAACCACACAATGTGGCCCTATGAAATTTTCCCCACCCACAATACTGCTGTGACAACGTATTGTGCTCTGATACAACAACTTTGCAACGGTGACCAGAAAGCCGCTGCGCCAACGGAGCGATCGCGGTCAGTGGCCACATAGCGGCAAGAAGTGCATCAGGGCGGCTCTGGCGGAGGTATCGGATCAATGCTGGCATCACGTTGCGTACGCGAGGCGTAGCAAGTTCCACAATGGCAAAGTTCTTCTGAACTTCTTCCAGCAATTCTCCTCGCGCCTGCTTAATAACAAATTCCACATCGTGACCAACACGCGCAAACTCGTGCGCCAGAATAATCCGAACGCGCTCAACACCGCCGCCCCGCAGGTCGGGAAGGAGAATGGAGATCTTCACGTGGCTCCCAGAACGACACGAACAGCGTCTTTAACCGCACTCCGCGAGCCCATAGCCGTGAAAGGTGATCCAAAATACCCACTAGAGTAAAGGATCGCAAAAAACAATAATAGTCTTTGGAAGCGCCTGTCCTCCAAATAAAGACGCGCTCGTAGACGTTGCGTTTTTTCAAGTTTATGAAAATCCTTGGAATTATTTAGCAATGACAGAGCCAACTTTGGGCTGTCTGTTTGGTCCGACAAACATTTCATATAAATTGCACAGTCCGCAGCAACGTCTGCCAAAAATTTGTAATGATCAGCTGACACTGTGCGCGACTGTCTAACGCGCTCTCCGATTGTCTTCTCGATAAAATCACCTGTCAACGCAGCCTCATGGCGCCGATATAGCGCAACTGGTTCGTCCAGCACAACAATGCCACCAATTGCATTAGCGATTAGACATGTCCATTTGTCATGTGTCAGCTTTCCGTCTCTAGGAAACCAACTACGGGGCATTTCGTCACCAGTAAGTAAGTTGATTGTGCTTGAATGAATTGTTTTTAAGAAACCCGGCCACACCCAGAAACCATACTGAGTCCCTTGACCGTAAACACCCGATCGAATGAAATCAGGGAACTTTCGGTTTCGAGACACGAGATCCTTGTCGCACAGCCATGCATTCTGAAGCACCATGCAGGATTGAGGCGTACGCGCCACAGCCCTAGCCACATCAGCCAACTTGTTAGGGAGCCAGACATCGTCCTGATCACAGAACGAGATCCAATCACCCTTGCAACGTTGAGCGGTCGAAAGAAAATTCTGCGCATAACCAAGGTTCTCACCATTACGTTGAACCCGAACCGGAAACGGTGCGCGTTCGCGAAAATCCTCAAGTATCTCAAGGGTTCCATCTGTTGAACCGTCATCCCCGACGACAAGCTCCTCGGGTAGATGCGACTGATCAGCCAAACTTTCCAGCTGTTCTCCGATATACCGCCCACCATTATATGTTGCCATGGCTACAGAAATCCTCACAACAACGAACTCCGATTGTCACCCCGCATACCGTTATACAGCCTGATATCTTCAGCGTAATAGTCACGAATAAAAGCGCGGATATGATCCGCTGCGAAAAGCTCTCGCATGCGTTGATCCCGTGGAACATAAACCTGATCACGAATTTTCTGTTTAAAATCTTCGGGCAGGATGTTGCGGACCTTTTCCGTTGCCGGACGCGAGCTCTCGATGAGACGACGAAGCAGATCACTACGAAACACTTTACTCTGGTTCGCTGTCGTCATCGTTCCGTCTGGGGCAAAGTCAGACAGGCGATTCCCGGTATGCCGGCTAACATCGAGCAGCAATTTATCGACCTGATTTATGGCATACAGGCTCGTCACAACCCGCTCCCCTTCTAGCTCAATGAAATCCACCTGCCTTTGAAAATGTATATATTCTGGCGGCAGCAAAATCTGCCCCATGCCATTATCCGACAGAAAGTCAATAATTTCTCGAATGCACAAATCAATATCCTGTAAAGACCGCTTCTGGATTGGCTTTTCGCTATATTTATTTAGATTTTGAGAAACCGAAGAGGCGAAGCGGGCGTGGGGGTCGCGCATAACAGCAAAAGACCAATATTGCTTTACAGTTTCGAACTCGGGACGAAAATGATCGCGGAGAGTGAACAAGGGGATGTGAACATAATCCAAATCGCCCAGCTCCGGATGATGATCTACTCGTCCTTTATATTTACCTGCTCGACTGTCAAAGGGTTCTAGGATCCCTCGTATGGACGTACCTGCGCATTTCGGAATGTGAATGAAAACAAATTTATGCTTTTCACAAATAATCATTGCTTTTCATATCTAGAATGCTGAAGGGCGAAAGCCCAGTCGCTGAACAAAGCGAATGGCGAGCACAATGTTCCAGGTGGTAAGACCAATAGCGACCGACAAGGCGGCACCGACAGCACCCAAGGGTGGGATCAGAAACACCGCGGCGATACCGTTTACCAAAAGTGCAATGATCTGCCCCGCGAGCGTGTCCCGCTCATGACCGCACATACTAAGGAATAGCCCTACTGAACCAAATGCTACGTTTATGAGTTGTCCCAAAGCCAAGATTGCAAGTGGCCAAGTGGCCGTATCGCGATAGTCTTTGCCATATAATAGTTCAACTATTGGTCCGCCAATAAATATAAGCAACAGCGCAATGGGCAGGCCCGCCGCGAGTGCAGCGCGGGCTGACTGCCGTGATAGGCGTTGCAGTTGCGAAGTGTCGTTATCTCTGTGCGCTCTCGTAATGTGAGGCCCTATGACCATATTGACGATAGAGAGGGACAGCATGACAAGCATCGCACCGCTCATCGCTACTCTCAAAGCAGCGATGTCTTCATCAGTGCCGAGCCACCCCAAAGCCAGTATTCCTATTTGTCCATTCAAAGTACCCACGGCCGCCAACATGGTGAATGGAAGCAGCGCACGCCCCCATTCGTGATGCGAGTATTCTGGCCGGGCGTGGCCTAGCTCGGCAGGCTTAAGGCGAATCAGAAACCATGCTCCAAGAGCGAACGCCAGGCCTGTAGCCAAGATTTGACTGACGAGAGCAGTGGCTGGGTTGAGCATACCGAGCGCCAGCAAACCTCCAACTATTACCAAGTGCAGCCCAGGACGCGCCGACATTTCGGGAAGTTGAGCGTAAAAGACGTTCCTTAAACCGCGCAGGGTGGCAGAACGTAAAGCGTTAAGACCAAGTAGTGGCAGTAGCAGCGTGGCGAGCAACAACAAAGTCCACCGATCATCCACGACCCAAGAGGCATTCCGGGCCGCAACCAGCGCTATTGCCCCTGCTAATATGGCCGACCCTAGGATTATCCACTGGTGGGCCCGCTCCAGCAGACCACGGAAAAGCCCCCACTCTTCGCTGTGATGGTATTTGGCTACTTCGCGGGTGACCAGTTGTCCGAGTCCCGATCCGACCGGCAAGGCCAATAAAGAAATGACTGCCATCACAAATGAATACTGCCCGTATCCCGCAGGCCCCAGGCCTCGAGCTAGTAAGATGGATGTAATCAATGTTAGTGGAAGGTAGAATAGCTTGAGCCCACCGACGCCCAATGCGCCACGTACCAGCCGAGCCTTTAGGCTTTCGCCACGAAAGGACAAAAGCAGTCGTTCTGTGATAGAGGAGGTCAAACGAAGCGCTCCACCAACAAGCAGTTAATGCCGCGACACGCTTTCAAAGCCTCAAATCGCTTTCATTCCGTGCAAACACGCTTTTTAGATCGCAGAAGACATGGTCGCGGCTTCCGAATTGCCGCAAGCCGGCACAGCCAGCTTCCTGATAGCTTTCATGCGCGACCGCGAGAAGGACACCGTCGTAGGCTCCCGTTTCCGGTGCCGAGACCAGCTCCAGCCCGTATTCTGCCCGCGCCTCCTCCGCATCTACCCAAGGGTCGTGGACATCGACATGGACACCGTAGTCAAGAAGTTCACTCACAACATCGACCACACGGGTGTTGCGCAGGTCCGGGCAGTTTTCCTTGAACGCGAGGCCGAGGACCAGTACGCGCATGCCGCTCACGGTCATGCCCCGCTTGAGCATCGCCTTGACCATCCGCCCGGCCACGTAGGCCCCCATCCCGTCATTGATGCGTCGACCAGAGAGGATGACCTGCGGGTGGTATCCCAGCGCCTCCGCCTTGTGTGTGAGGTAGTAGGGGTCGACGCCGATGCAGTGCCCCCCGACGAGACCGGGCCTGAAGGGCAGGAAGTTCCACTTGGTGCCGGCGGCCTTGAGAACGGCCTCGGTGTCGATGCCCATGCGGTTGAAGATGATGGCAAGCTCGTTGACCAAAGCGATGTTGAGGTCGCGCTGCGTGTTCTCGATGACCTTGGCGGCTTCCGCGACGCGGATGCTTTCGGCCTTGTAGGTGCCGGCTTCGATGATCGATGCGTAAAGGGCGTCGATCCGCTCCGCCACCTCCAGCGTCGATCCTGAGGTCACCTTCGTGATCGTCGTGAGGCGATGTTTCTTGTCGCCTGGATTGATCCGCTCAGGGCTGTATCCGCAGAAAAAATCCTCGTTGAAGGTGAGACCGGACACGCGCTCGAGGACAGGGACGCAATCCTCCTCCGTCGCGCCCGGGTAGACCGTGCTCTCGTAGATGACGATGTCACCCTGTTTCAGGACGGAGCCGACCGTTTCCGAGGCCTTCAGAAGGGGCGTCAGATCTGGACGCTTGTGACCATCGATCGGCGTCGGCACCGTGACGATGTAGATACTGGCTTCTGCGAGATCCTCTCGCCGGTCGGTGAAGGAGAGATGCCTTGCCTCTGCAAGCTCGTCTGAACCCACTTCCCGCGTGTGATCCCTGCCCGCGCGCAGCTCCGTGATGCGGCTTGCATTGATGTCGAAGCCGATCACGGGACGTCTCTTCCCGAACTCTGCGGCCAGTGGGAGGCCGACATAACCAAGACCGATCACGGCAATCACGCCGTCATCCTTCACTTCGTCACTTGCCATAGTATTCCCTGAACCACTCCACGAAGCTTGCGATCCCGTCCTTGATATCCGTCTGCGGTCTGTAGCCCGTCAAAGACTGGAGGAGCTCGGCATTGGCCCATGTCGCGGGCACGTCGCCCATCTGCATCGGCATGTAATTCCGGATGGCTTTCTTGCCGAGGCAGTCCTCGATGGCGTCGATGAAATCCAGAAGCCGCACCTTCTCCGAGTTGCCGATATTCACGATGCGGAAGGGGGCCACGGGAGAGAGGCTGTCACCCTCCGGGATGTCGTCCTTTGAAGCCGGCCGCTCGGGGATGGCACCGATCAGGTGCCAGATGCCGCGGACGAGGTCGTCGACGTAAGTAAAGTCGCGGTACATGTCGCCATTGTTGTAGATGTCGATCGGGCGGTCATCGAGGATGGCGTCGACGAACTTGAAGAGCGCCAGGTCCGGACGCCCCCAGGGCCCGTAGACGGTGAAGAAGCGGAACATGGTCGTCGGAAGGCCCCACAGGTGGGCATAGGCATGCGCCATGCTCTCGTTGGCCTTCTTTGTGGCCGCATAAATCGTGAGCTGCGTGTCGGCCTTCTCCGTCTCGATAAAGGGCATCTCGTCATTGGCGCCGTAGACCGACGAGGTGGAGGCCATGAGGAGGTGCTTCACCTCGAGCCGGCGTGCGGCCTCCATGACGTTGAAGGTGCCGATGACATTGGCATCGAGATAGGCGCGCGGGTTCTCGAGGCTGTAGCGCACGCCGGCCTGTGCCGCGAGGTGGACGATGACATCCGGCGCGAAGTCATCGGCGACGCGGTCGAGCGTCTCCTGGTCCTCGAGCATGGCCTCCGTCGCCGAGAAGCCGGGTGTCTGGAGGAGCATGGCGTGGCGGCGGCGCTTCAGGCGGACGTCGTAATAGTCCGTCATGCCGTCGTAGCCATGCACTTCGACGCCCTGCTCGAGGAGGAGACGGGCGAGGTGGAAGCCGATAAAGCCCGCCGTTCCGGTGACGAGGATGCGCGTCATGCCGACATGCCCTTCGCAGAGATGAGATCACGGATGGCGTCGCGATAGGCTTTGACGACGACCGCCTGGTCGTATTCGGCCTCCATTTTTTTCCGTCCCGCCTGCCCCATCTCGGCGCGCTCTGCGACCGTCATCGCGAGCATCCTCTCGCAGGCCCATGCCAGGCTCTCCCCACTTTTCACATCGCAGAGGAGACCCGTCTTTCCCTCCTCTACGACGGAGCGGCATCCGGGAACGTCCGTCGCGATGATGGGGCGTGCCATGGCAGCGGCCTCGATCAGCGTGCGCGGGGCGCCTTCGCGGTAGGAGGGAAGGACAACGCAGTGCGATGTCGCGATGACAGGCCTCACGTCATCAGCCGTGCCGAGATACTCGATGATGCCCCCCTCCTCCCAGGACCGCACCGTGTCCCGGTCGACGGCTGTGCGGTTCTCTGCCCCCGTCGCACCGAGGACCTGGAAGCGGGCCTCTGGATGCGTCTCCTTCACGCGGCGGGCGGCGTCGACATATTCGAGGATGCCCTTGTCGCGCAGAAGCCGCGCGATCATCAGGAAGACGGGGGCCGCGTCCTCCTCCGGGTAGGGCGCGGGCGCAAATCGGTCGAGATCGATGCCGGATCCCGGCAAAAGACGGGCCTGGTCTTCCGTCACCATGCCGCGGGACACGAAGAGCTCCCTGTCGTCTGCATTCTGGAAGAAGATGACGGGGAGCCTGCGGAAGGCTGTCTTGTAGAGCCTCACCGCAACCCGCTCGAGAAGACCGCCAGAGAGGAAGGCCGTCCCGAGACCCGTGACATTGGGGAGGAAGGGAATGCCGAGCCGCTTCGCCGCGATCGCCCCGAAAATGTTGTTCTTGATCGTGTAGCTCAGGATCACGTCGGGCCGGATCTCGGCGAAGATCCTGCGCAGCCTGAGGAAAAGGTCCAGGTCGGTGGCGGGGTTCAGGCCCTTCACGCTCATCTCCAGATGCCGCACGCGGCAGCCGATCGCGGCAAGCCTCTGAACGGCGTCATCCTTGGGCGCGAGCACCGTCACCTCGTGGCCATCCGAGATGAGGGCCTCGACGACGGGCCTTCGGAAATTCCAGATGTTCCAGGCTGCATTGACGCTCATGAGGATTTTCATGTGGGAGTGGGAGGACGGGGCCTTGAAGGGCCTAACCGCCCGGTGGCTGCATCGGCCAACCTATGGCTCGCGGGGTTTGCCGACATCTTCGTCTGATGGTTCGTCCGACGATGCGCTGTGCATGGACACGCGTTCAGCCACCCGCTCTCGTCTGCTTTTCATGAGGGCGACCGCGGCAGTGATGACAAGGGGCAGCGCGATCGTGAGGGCCGTATCCTCGACGGCTTCCATCCATGAGACGCCACCCGTCCAGATCCTCCACTGTACTCCATCAAGCACTTCATTGAGAACTTGAACCCCGGTCAGGCCAAGAAGAGCGATGAACAGCGCATCCTTGTGCCGACGAAAGAGCACGGCAAGCGTGAGGAAGATCAATAAGCCGAAGGGGATGTGCAAGAGGTCCGGCTCCAGCCCAATTGCGTCGACGACCCAGCCCTTCGTTTCGGTCCAGGCCCTCACGGTGCCGGCTTGTCACTGATCGAAACGACAGCTCCAGCATGTGTCACGCCACGATCGCCTCAGACACGCAGATGCGTATCGGCACGTGGGATCCGCTCCGGTTACTGTACATTCGTATGCCCCGGAACATCGTCCATGTCTTCGACATGTTCGCGGATTTCTTCGATCTCTGCCTTCAGCGCCTCGTATTCTGCCATTTTTCGCAGAAGAAACCCCCGGGTCAGTCCCGCCTTTTCCGAGACGCCTTTGGGAGTGAGCATGTAGATGTATGAGAGTTTCCGACTGGAGGCCCGGAAGTTTTCAATCTTCACGAGCCCCTTTTCAATAAGCGCATTCAGACAGTAGTTCACCGCCCCAACGCTGATGCCCAGTTCGCGGGCGATACGCCTTTGGCTGATATTCGGATCGGCCTCGATGAGACGCATCATCCGGAAGCGTGTATCCTCGTCTACGCGCACCAAGGCTTCCGGCTGCGAAATCGACCCAAAGCACTGCTACCGCACCGAGGCTCGCTCGGGGAGCCCGGGGAGGACAGAACATCACTTACGTCACGACGAGACATGGCGTTCAAGTTTGAACAAGAAGGCAAAATCCTGAGGTCTGTCAATGAAGAAACCGGAAACAGTACCGGAAATGCAAGAAACGCCAGATGGCCGCACCACATGGCGCCAAACCGGCCTCTCGTGGTCGCCGCAGCCATGGCGAACTGCAGCGGCGCCTTTCAAGGGTTCCATCCAAACCCGCCCGTAACAGCGCGGAATAGTCGCTGAATACGTTGTGGCGTGGTCCAGCTTATCCGGACAACGGCCGATCAGGCTCATCTTGCCCCAGACGATGTCGAATACACGGTCGATCATGAGAAAGGCATTCTCGACCCACCGGAGAAGATTACGATCGACGCGTCTCTGTTGTGTTTGGCGTGCCCTGAACGATCAACTTCGCTTCGAGAAGCTCGCCGACGATCCGAGAAATGTCAGCGTGAACCGTGGCTTGATCTGCTCTGACCCCCGATAGTTCCTCCATCTGATACTGGAGTCCGGCCCAATGAGAGGACCGGACCATGAAGAGATCGAAGTTCACCGAGGAGCAGATCATCGGCATTCTGCGGGAGCAGGAAGCCGGT
>Ga0208979_100476_pt1 | contig 23409 bp, 19 predicted proteins | sample HotLakConsUCCSLE_FD_184738 | JGI IMG/M metagenome (GOLD analysis project Ga0208979, IMG submission 184738) | Hypersaline microbial mat communities from Hot Lake, Washington, USA - Hot Lake Consortium UCC-SLE (SPAdes) | ecosystem: Environmental > Aquatic > Non-marine Saline and Alkaline >... | reverse complement strand
AACTGTCGTATCGTTACTCATGGCGGCATTCTCCTGGTCTGAAAGTTAGTGATTTGGTCATCTCTAATTTCAGCAGGGGTTGCCGCCGCTTTCAAGTCAGCTCATACACCAGATTTGATCGTAGCTCGACCCGGAGTTGCAGCCCCTTGGTCAGGGTGTCGCTGTAGTCCACGCGTTTAGCGTGCGGAGTGCGCACCCGGGCCTCGACACTTGTCGATGTAAATTTGATTCGAGTGTTGTGTGCTGCCATAGCCTGCCCGCAGGGAACTGGGTAACTTCTGGGTAACTTTGACCGATGTTACCCCAAGTTTGACCATGCAATGACATGAAAGCCTGAAAAGTTGTAGAAACCTGCAACTACAATACTTTCAGGATCAGAGGTGACCGGCTTCGAAATGGTCTGAAACGGGTTGCAATAGAATTTGTAATCAGTAGGTCGGGGGTTCGAATCCTCCAGCCGGCACCATTCTCCGACAAGCTCGATATTTTCGGAGCCACGCAGATTTTCTAGCCCACATTCGAACCCCGGACAATAACGATCCAGTATCGATTTGCACTCTCGGGGCACTGGTCCTGGACCCGTTCTGATTGCAATAACGGACAGTCAACTATTTCCCTTTCATACGCTGAGGCGTATACCCTTCCTTTATACGCCATGACGTATATCATGGAGGTATTCGCTCTAGCGTATATTGACATTTAATACGCTATAACGTATTTTTGTGGTTTATACGCCATAGCGTATGCCTTAAGAAATCTGGAACTTGTCATGATGGAACTCGTTAGGTCACCAAAACAGCTCGGCACCGCTCTACGTCGTTTTCGACGTGAACGTGCTCTGACCCAGGCCGAATTGGGTAAGCGCGCCGGATTGCGCCAGGGCACCGTTTCGCAGGTGGAGAACGGCCTCGAAACAGTAAAACTCAATACGGTCATGAACCTGATGCGCGCACTTGATCTTGAAGTTGTACTACAGCCACGAACCAAAGGCTCACAGCACGAAATCGAGGAGATGTTCTAGTGGCGCGGCCCCGCAAGAGCACGCGCTTATCAGTCGCCCTGAATGGGCGCCTTGTTGGTGTCCTTGATCGGGCACCCAATGGCGCGATTTCGTTTGCCTACGCTTCTGAATGGCTTGAAGACGACTATCGGGCTATACCGGTTTCGCTCTCCCTCCCACTTCGGGAGGATCGCTATACCGGCGCAGAAGTCTCGGCGTACTTTGATAACCTGCTGCCCGACAACGATCAAATCCGACGCAAAGTAGCGGAAAAGGTGGGGGCGGCCGGAACTGATGCCTTCAATCTGTTGAGCAGCATTGGCAGAGACTGCGTTGGCGCTCTGCAATTTCTTCCCGACGGCGCTGAAATCCCTTCGCCCGGCCCCCCGGAATATGTCCCCCTGGATGATGCCGAAATCGCTCAGACCATCCGCGATCTGGCTACCGCGCCGCTTGGGATTCGTGCTGATGGTGAGCGTGAGTTTCGTATCTCCATCGCCGGGGCGCAGGAGAAAACCGCTTTTCTGTGGAAGGATGGATGGTGCCTGCCACAGGGTGCCACACCCACAACCCATATTTTCAAGCCGCAATTGGGTGAGCTCCCCAATGGGCTGGATATGACTCGCAGCGTCGAAAATGAACATTTCTGCCTGACGCTATGCCGCGAGCTTGGCCTGGATGCTGCTGAGAGCGAGATTCTGGACTTTGAGGACACTCGGGTTCTGTCGATAAAGCGGTTCGACCGGATGGAGACCGAGGATGGCCGATTGCTTCGTATTCCGCAGGAGGATTTCTGTCAGGCACTTTCCGTTCCCTCAACTCTTAAATACAACAATGAGGGAGGCCCCGGAATCGGGCAGTGCCTCTCCCTCCTGAAAAGCAGTGACTATGCGGAGGAAGACCGTCTCGCTTTTCTGAAAGCGCAGATCGTTTTCTGGCTGATTGCCGCTACAGACGGTCACGCAAAAAACTTCAGTATTTTCCTTATGCGCGGTGGCCGATTCAGGATGACACCACTTTATGACGTGATGTCTGCGCAGCCCAATTACGCCCAGGGAAAAATGCGGCGCAAAGATCTGAAATTTGCAATGGCCGTTGGACACAATCGGCACTACATGGTGAATGAAATTCTACCGCGTCATTTTTTCCAGAGCGCGGAAGCCGACCGGATCCAGAAAGAGCAGGTTATGGCGCTTTTCCATGACCTTGAGCAGGAAACTGCCGCGGCCATGGAGCGCGCGGTCCAGGCCATGCCTGATGATTTTCCTGCAGAAATTTACGAGCCAATACTTGAGATAACAGAAGCCAGACTGGCGGTGCGTTCTTGAGGCGAGCGCGCGAAACCGGCATCTCCACCCCCAGCCCGAGGGGCAGAACTCATGCCGCTCGCTGGTGTTCTGCAGTTTCCAGGCTCTCGAAATACGCTTCGGTCAGGTCCAGCTGCTCGCAGGCCGATTCGGCCTGGAAAACGGTCTGGCGAAAGGATGCATTGTCCGGGTGGCCCCTGGCGTACCAGCCCAGGTGTTTGCGAGCGATGCGAACGCCGGCATCTTCGCCGTAGAAGGCGTGCAGGGCCCGGAGATGGCCGATCAGAATGTCGCGGATTTCCCGGATGCCGGGCTCCGGAAGGAGTCTTCCGGTTGCGAGAAAGTGATTGATCTCGCGGAAGATCCACGGTCTTCCCTGGGCAGCGCGGCCGATCAGGATTCCGTCGGCACTGGTATGTTCAAGAACCTGTTGCGCCTTTTGCGGCGAATCGATATCGCCGTTGGCCAGGACCGGAATACTGATCTGCTGCTTGATCGCAGCGATGGTTTCGTACTCGGCCTGGCCGGTGTATTTCTGGTCGCGGGTGCGGCCGTGAATGGTCAGGGCCTGGATACCGGCGTCCTCGGCCAGCCTGGCAATGACCGGCGCATTGCGGCATTCGGCGGCCCAGCCGGTGCGGATTTTCAGCGTGACCGGTACGTCGACCGCAGCCACCACGGCTTTGAGTATGCGCTCGACCAGCGCCTCGTCCTGCATCAGCGCCGATCCGGCCCAGGCCTTGCAGACCTTCTTGGCCGGGCAGCCCATGTTGATATCGATGATGTCGGCACCGTGCGCGACGTTGTAGCGAGCCGCCTCGGCCAGCCGCTCCGGAATGGTGCCGGCGATCTGTACGCTCACCGGCTCGGGCTCGCCGGCATGGTCCATGCGCTGGCGCGACTTGGCCGTGTTCCACAGGCGTGGATCCGATGTCGTCATTTCGGACACCGCCAGGCCTGCACCGAGCCGCTTGCACAGCAGGCGGAAAGGCTTGTCGGTGACGCCGGCCATCGGCGCCAGGCCGGCAATCGGGTTGATGGTGTGGGGTCCGATTTTCATGGACTGAAAGTGTAGCGGATGCGCGATCGTTGCAGTAGCGATATGATGGGCGTGACCGCAGCCTTTTGCGGGTGGAGGTACAACCCATGCCAACGTCCGACGAACGTCGCCGATTTCATCGCTTTCCGTTTGATGCGGAGTGCGAGCTGATGTTGAAAGAACAGCCCATTCCCTGCCACCTGATGGACCTGTCTATCAACGGCTTGCTGGTTCAGGTGGATGAAGACCGGGACTACCCGTTGAGTGCGGAAATGCACCTGCGCTTGCGTCTGACCGGAACGCTCGACGACCAGTCTGTCGACATACGAGGGCTTGTCCGTGCGGTCCGCGTCCATCAGCGCCTGATCGCCTGCCGATTGGAAGCCATTGACCCGGACAGTTTCGCTCAGCTCAAGGCGCTGGTCGAAAAGAACCTGGGGGATGTGCTTTTGCTTGATCGGGAGCTGACCCAGCTCGACTACTGGCCGGGATTGTCGATCTCGCCCTCTGATTGAGAATTGGCCCCGAACCAGTTGGCCATGACCTCATTCAACTCGTCGAGCCCCTGGCCCGTGGTCGCCGAAAACAGCTGAACGCCGACCCGCTCGTCGATCATTGCGCGCAATTTCAACAGCGCTTCCTTCTGCTTGCCGCGGCCGAGCTTGTCGGCCTTGGTCAGAATCAGGTGCAGGGCCAGGCCGCGTCCGCCGGCCCATTCGATCAGTTCGATATCCGAATCCTTCAGCGGGTGGCGAATATCCATGACCACGACCAGTCCAACCAGTGCCTGGCGGCGGTCCAGGTAGCTCTGGATCAGGCCATGCCAGTGACGTTTGAGCTCGCCGGCGACCTTGGCGTAACCGTAACCGGGCAGATCGACCAGGTGGCGTGTCTCGTCAAGGCGAAAGAACACCAGCTGGCGTGTCCGTCCGGGTGTGCGGCTGGTCCGGGCCAGCGAGTTCTGGCGACACAAGCGATTGATCAGGCTGGATTTTCCGGCATTCGAGCGGCCCGCAATTGCCACCTCGATTCCCGTATCGGGTGGTAGCTGTGACAGGGTATGGACACTGTCAAGGTATTCTGCGCGATGTAATAGTGGGGTAAATTTGTTCACGGACTGGAATGGGCGGCGACAAGCGGCGATAATATCAGGTTCAGTCTCTTATCTTTAACGGAGTACGACAAGACAATGGTTCGATTCACGGTGACGCTGTTGGCGCTGATGCCCCTGCTGGTCGCTGCGGCCGGCGATCCGGATGCAGGCGAGCAGAAATCAGGAGTCTGTGCGGCCTGTCACGGACAGGATGGCAACAGCATGGTGCCGGCCTGGCCGAAGATTGCCGGTCAGCATGAGGAATACCTTGCCCGCCAGACCCGAATGGTCCGCGATCAGACCCGCGAGGTACCCGAGATGTACCCGATGGTGATGAACCTTTCCGATCAGGACATTGCTGATCTGGCTGCCTACTACGCGAACCAGACGGTTAGTCCCGGCGTTGCCGACGAGGCCCTGGTCGAGCTCGGCCGCCAGATCTATCACGGTGGCAACTCCGATACCGGCGTACCGGCCTGTGCGGCCTGTCATGGTCCGGCCGGCAACGGCATCGCGGGCGCTCACTTTCCGGTTGTGCGTGGACAGCATGCCGACTACACCACCAGTCGCCTGAATGGTTATCGCGATGGCGAAGTCAATGGTGATGAAGATTCGTTCAGCCGAATCATGGTCGGAGTGGCAGAGCCGATGACCGATGAAGAAATCAACGCAGTCAGCTCCTACATCGAGGGACTGCACATGGCCCGTTGGCAGGAAGCTTCAGGGAACTGAACGTACGAATGCCGGTCTCTAAGGCGACACCTCATTTTCAGGCAGGACAACTACATGGCTAGATCGACAATACTCCTTGCGCTTCTTGGAAGCCTGGTCTCCGCGTCCGCACTGGCGCAACCGTTTGAAGAGGGTACCCACTTCCAGCGTATTGACGGACCCAGCGTTCCGATTGAAGGCCGGGTCGAAGTGGTCGAGGCGTTTGCCTACCCGTGCGGTGCCTGCCGGAATTTCCTGCCGCACATCACCAGCTGGGAAGAGCAACTGCCTGACTATGTTGATCTGCAGCGCCGACCGGTGCCGCTGCAGCAGGGATGGGAGTTGTTCGTGCTCGGTTTCTACACCGCCCAGGTGATGGGCTTGCCGTTCGAAGACGTTCACGAAGCCGTGTTCAACGCCATTCACGACGAACGCAAGCGTATCCGCAATCTCGACGACCTGGCCAATATCTATGTCAGCGACAGCGATGTCAGCGCCGAATCTTTCGTGAATACGGCGCAGTCGTTTGCGGTCGATTCAAACGTGCGCAAGAACCAGAGTGACCTGGTTCGGTTTGGCGTGCGCTCGACGCCGACCGTGATTGTTCAGGGGAAATGGCGAGTGAGTCCCAACGGATTCAGTTCCTACGAGGAAATGCTGGCCGCAATTGATTTCCTGGTGGAACGCGAAGCAACCGAGCTGGGGCTGAACGCCAGCGATTCCGGCGATGAGGACAGCGTTGAGGCTGATGCCGCCGACGAGTCCTGATTTCCTGTGAGTGCCGGCCGCCGGCAGCTCAAGCTGCTGAGCTACAACATCCAGGCTGGCACCACGACCGGCAACTACCGGGAATACCTGACCAAGAGCTGGCGTCAGGTATTACCGAATAACCAGCGCGTCGCCAATCTTGACTCCATCGCCGACCTGGTCGCCGAATACGACATTGTGGCGCTGCAGGAGGTAGATTGCGGGAGTCTGCGTTCCGGCTTTCTCAATCAGGCCAAGTACCTGGCCACCCATGCCGGTTTCCCTCACTGGCACCATCAGGGCAATCGAAAGGTCGGTATGCTGGCCCATGCTGGCAACGGACTGCTGAGCCGGATTGCCCCGAGCCTGTTTGAAGAACACAAGCTGCCCGGTGCGATTCCGGGGCGCGGTGCGATGATCACTCGATTCGGAGAAGGGCCGGAGGCCCTGTGGCTGGTCGTTTTGCACCTGGCTCTGGGGCGGCGTGCCCGGTCGCAGCAATTCACCTATGTTGCCAGCCTGATACGTGACTACCCGAACGTCGTTGTGATGGGTGACCTCAACACCGGCCCTGGTTCACGCGAGTTGTGTGAGTTCTGCGACCGGGCGGGTCTGATCATCCCTGACCGCCACATTCTGACCTTTCCGTCATGGGATCCGCAGCGCGCCATCGACCATATACTGGTCTCACCGGAGATGGATATTTCCGAGCTCAGGGCGCTGCCCGTCAGTTTTTCCGATCACCGACCGTTGTCGATGACCCTGAATCTGAAAGGCGGCATGCCGTTACCAGGCCATTCGGACAGCGACAATTATCAGCGCGACGCCAAAAACCCGGCTTAGCGTGGCCGCTGGAAGGCGATGCGCCAAAGCGACTCCGACAGGCGCCGTGGCAGCGCCTGCCAGGCCGATAATCAGCATCCCGGGCAGGTAGACATGACCGAAGGTTGTCGCCCAGCTGGACTGTTCGGGGGCCATCAGAGCAAAGGTCGTGAATCCGCCCAGGGCAATCAGCCAGCCGCAGCTGGAGGCGATCGCTACCGCCTGGACCGGCGAGTAACCGTTCCAGGTCAGGTACGGCACGTTGAAGCTGCCGCCACCAATTCCGATCATTGCCGAAAGCGCTCCGATCAGCGGTCCTGCTGACCACCAGCCGCGCGGAAACGGCGGCTGCTCACGCCGCGGCGGTCTGGCGGCCAGCAACATGCGGACACCGATCAGGCCGGCAAGGACTGCAAACACCCGGGCCAGTACCTGACCAGGGACCAGAACCGCAACCCAGGCACCGAAGATGGCGCCGAGACCGACTGCCGGGGCCAGGCGCTGAACGCAGCGCCAGTCCACGGCCGAGCGCCGATCGTGGAACCAGATCGCCGCCGCCGATGTCAGCAGCATGGAGCCCAGCGAGGTTGCCACGGCGATCGGTACGGCCAGTTCCAGCGACACTCCCTGGCCATGCAGGATCAGGGTCAGGGCAGGCACGATGACAAGTCCGCCACCGATCCCGAGCAAGCCGGCCAGAATACCGGCCAGACTACCCACCGCAATCAGCAGAAGAACCAAGAAAAGCCCTTGTTGTATGAGATCAATCGGCGCATCATGAGACAGCATGTTGGAGCATTGAAGGCGTTAATGGCAAGTCATAAGTTGCTCGCTCGCTACGCGGGTGCAGTGGTGCTGATACTGATGGCCGGCTGGAGCAGCTCGGCGCTCGCGGATCGGGAGATCGATCGTGAACGATTCCGCGAAGGCTGGGCCGCCGCTGCCCGTGGCGACCAGACCACCACGCTGGATGCCATTCAGTCGCTCAATGACTATCCGCTGCGACCCTACCTCGAGTTCGAATTATTGCGCCAGCGTGTTGGCCGTGTGCCTGAAGTTGTGATAGAACAGTTTCTCGCCCGTCATCGCGACTGGTCGTTTGCCGATTCGCTCACGCGATCCTGGCTGCGCAGCCTGGCCCGGCAGCGGCAGTATGAGGTTCTTGCCCGTCACGCCGGCGACAGTTCGGATCCGGTGGTTCAATGCCATCTCGCTCGTGCCGACCTCGATGCCGGTCGACTGAACGGATTGGCGGACCGCGCCCGGGATCTGTGGCTTGTCGGTGGTTCCCAGGTCAGCGATTGCGATCCGCTGTTCGACTGGTGGCGCCGCAACGGCAACCTGGTACCGGATCTGGCCTGGCAGCGCTTTCACCTGGCGCTCGATGCCGGCGAGACGGCGGTGGCAAGCTACTTGCGTCGCTATCTCGATGCCGATCAGAAGTACTGGGCGGACTTGTGGCTGGCGATGAACGACAGACCCTGGCCAACGTTGCGCCAGGCCCGCCAGTGGACTGACCACGAACAGGCACGCCTGATCGTCAAGCGCGGTCTGGATCGGCTTGCCAGCGATGACTGGGAACGGGCCAGGGAAGGCTGGGCGATGCTGGATTCGCATTTCTCCTGGTCAGTGGAAGACAAGGCCCGGATTGCCCGTCGAATCGCGCTGTTCCAGGCGGTTGCCATGGACCCTGACGCGCTGGTCGCCATTGATGCCCTGCCTTCGGATCAAATTGACCAGCAGATGCTGGAATGGCGCGCCCGAGCAGCCATGGCCCAGGCTGACTGGCAAGGGGTACTCGATTCCATTGCAGCGATGGACCTGCGTGAGCAGGGACGCGGACGCTGGCGCTATTGGCGAGGTCGGGCGCTGGCGGCACTTAACCGTCCCGAGGCGCTGGTCGCCTATGCCAGCCTGGCAGGGGAAGCCAATTACTACGGATTTCTGGCCGCCACTGCGCTCGGGCAGGATCTCAATCTCTGCGTCGAGGAACTGGATGTCGATCCGGATATTCAGCGTCGCCTGATGCGTGATCCCCGTTTCGAACGAGCGCTGGAACTGCATCATGTCGGCCTTTCCTGGCATGCACGCCGGACCTGGGCCGGATTCGCCCGGCGCATGGACCAGGCCGAACTGCACCAGGCTGCACTTCTGGCGGCCGGTCAGGGCTGGCACGATCGTGCGATCAGCGCGTTGGGCAATGCCGGTACGATGCGTGCCTATCCGTGGCGATTTCCGCTGATCGAGAAAGGCCAGGTAACGGCCGAGGCCAGACGCTGGAATGTCGATCCGGCACTGGTTTACGGCCTGATGCGGGCCGAATCGGCGATGCAGTCCGATGCCCTGTCGCCGGCCGGAGCGCGCGGCCTGCTCCAGCTTATGCCGGCAACCGCCACTCTGGTTGCCCGGCGCAACGGACTGACTTACGGGTCCCAGGCCGACTTGATGAATCCGCGCGTCAATATTCCCCTGGGTATCGCCCACCTGGCCGAACTCCAGGACCGTTACAACGGGGAATGGATCCATGTTGCAGCAGCCTACAACGCTGGTGCCGGGGCGGTCGATCGCTGGCTGGATTCCCGTCCACTCAATGAACCCGATGTGTGGCTCGAAACCTTGCCTTACTACGAGACCCGTGACTACGTTCCCAGGGTGCTGGCATTCGCAACCATTTACGAATGGCAACTGGGACGCTCCCCTGGGGTATTGACCGCCAATGTCCGACCCGGTAGTGCCAGCCCGGCGTTCAGTTGTGCCCCATGAGGGTAGAATAGCGGTCCTGAAGTCATTTCAAGCGGGGCCGAGTACACGTCATGAAGGTTTTTATTCTTGGAGGATCCGGATTCGTCGGTGGTCACCTGGCCCGGCGGCTGTCGGCTGCGGGTCATCGGGTCACGATTGCGACCCGCTATGCGCCCGGCGCCCGGCACCTTCAGGTGATTCCGGGTCTGACCATCAGCCAGTGCGATCCGCGTGATCTGGAATCGCTGACGCGCACGCTTGAAGGTCACGATGTTGCCATCAATCTGGTCGGCATTCTCAACGAGCGCGGCTTTGGTGGGCGAGGGTTTCGACGCGCGCATGTCGAGCTGGTCGAGCGACTGATTATTTCCTGCGACGCGGCCCGGGTCCAGCGCCTGATCCACATGAGCGCGATCAATGCTGGCCTTGGCGAGAGTCACTATCTGATTACCCGGGGCCAGGCCGAGGAACTGGTCATGGGTGCCTGGCGGGACGGCCAGTTGGCAACCACCATCTTTCGGCCGTCCACGATCTTCGGCCCCGATGACAGTTTCATCAATCGTTTTGCCAGCCTGCTGAAGATTTCACCGGTATTGCCGCTGGCCCGATCGAATACCCGGTTCGCGCCGGTTTATGTCGGGGATGTGGTGGAAGCGTTCGCGTGTGCCCTGGAAACCGAAGAAAGCCATGGACGAATCTACGAATTGTGCGGGTCGGAAGTCTGGAGCCTGAAAGAGCTGGTCGTCTGGACCCGCGACCTGCTGGGCCTGAAGCGCCTGGTGATCGGTCTGCCCAATATCCTGGGACGCCTGCAAGGGCTGGTCTTCGATCTTGTTCCCGGCAAGCCGTTTTCCAGCGACAACTACAAGTCGCTCAAGCTCGACAGCGTGTGCACCGACAACGGGCTGCTGGAGCTGGGCATCGAACCCTGGGGCCTGTCGCAGCTGGTACCGACCTGGCTGGGCCCGGGCGGGCGTCAGCAGCGCTATCAGAAGTTCCGGCGTCAGGCAGGACGTGACCGCAGCTGACAGCGATCCGCTGACTCGCGATCTGGAGTGCTACCAGGTCGGTGGTGCGGTCCGCGACCGTCTGCTCGGGTTAGAGCCGCCCGACGAGGACTTTGTCGTTGTCGGGACGACCGCAGAGGCGATGGCGGCACGCGGTTTTCGCCCGGTCGGTCGCGATTTTCCGGTTTTTCTGCACCCCGAAACCGGTGCTGAATATGCACTGGCGCGCAGCGAGCGCAAATCGGGTCATGGTTACCGGGGCTTTGTCTTTCATGCCGGACCGGACGTGACCCTGGAGCAGGATCTGGCCCGCCGCGATCTGACCGTCAATGCGATGGCGCTCGGAGTCGACGGCACGCTGATCGACCCGTTCGAGGGTCGGCTGGACCTGGAGGCGCGATGTCTGCGTCACGTGTCGGATGCGTTTGTCGAAGACCCCGTCCGGGTTCTCCGCCTGGCGCGTTTTGCCACCCGCTTCGCCGACTTCCGGATTGCCGACAAGACCCTGGCGCTGTGTCAGCAGATGGTGGCCGATGGCGAGCTGACCCACCTGGTGCCCGAACGGGTCTGGCAGGAAACCCGGCGCGCCCTGATGCATGCTCAGCCATCGAGATTCTTCGACATTCTGCGCGACGTCGGTGCACTTGCTGTGGTTTTCCCGGAAATCGATGCGCTGTTCGGTGTTCCGCAGACCGCTCGTTATCATCCCGAAATCGATACCGGTCGACATACCCTGATGGTGCTGGACCAGGCCGCCAGGTTCGATGCCGGGCTGGCCGTCCGTTTTTCCTGCCTGGTTCATGATCTGGGCAAGGCCCTGACTCCGCCGCAGGAATGGCCGGCACATCGTGGCCATGAAAAGCGGGGTCTCAAGCCGATCCGTGATCTGTGTGAACGCCTGGGCGTTCCCAATGACTGTCGTGATCTGGCCTTGCTGGTCGGTGAGTTTCACCTGCATGCCCATCGGGCGCTGGAACTCAAACCCCGGACGGTTCTCAAGCTGTTCAAACGCCTCGATGGTTTTCGTCGGCCGGAGCGAATCGACGATTTTCTGCTGGCTTGCCAGGCGGACCTGCGCGGCCGCCAGGGACGCGAAGACGATGCCTATCCGCAGGCCGACTATCTGCGTCAGGCCTACGCCGCGGCGGCTGGAGTCAGTGCTTCAGGGTTCGTTGAACAGGGGCTGGAAGGGCAGGCCATTGCCCGCGCGATGGACCGGGAGCGGGAATTGCAGATCCGGTCGATTGCCCGGCCTTCCGTTACTCCACCGGCTACTCGATGACCAGCTGAGGCCGGTCCAGGACACCACGAAATTCTTCGGCCGGTGCCGGCCGACCCAGCAGGAATCCCTGGACGACATCGACCCGGCATTGAATCATGTAGCCCAGTTGTTGCCGGGTTTCCACACCCTCGGCCAGCACGGTCATGCCGAGGCTGTGAATCAGATCGACGATGGCCCGGGTCAGGCTGCGTTCCTGCGGGTCGCGCTCCAGGTTGGTGATGAAGCTGCGATCGAGCTTGACGTAATCGACCTGGAGCCGACGCAAATGAGCCAGCGAGCTGTAGCCGGTGCCGAAATCATCCAGGCAGACCTTGCAGCCCAGGGACTGCAGCTTCGAGATGGTGTTCAACCCGGCTTCAAAGTCGTCCATCGCCGTCGATTCGGTAATTTCCAGGTGAAGGTCTTTCGGGTTGACCTTTTTTTCCTTGCACAGACGGGCCAGCTTGTCGGCAAGATCGGCCTGCTGAAAACGCTGGGCAGACAGATTGATCGATGCGCTGATGGCGGGAAGCGACAGCTCGTTCTGCCATTCCGCCAACTGGCTCAGTGCCTGATCGAGAATCTGGTCTTCGAGTTCGTCAAGCACGCCGAGGCGGACCGCCTCCTGCAGAAACGAGCCGGGGGTGAGAATGCCGCGTTCAGGATGCTTCCAGCGCAACAAGGTCTCGAAGCCGGTAATGCGGCGCTCGCGCAGACTGATCAGGGGCTGGAAGTAGAGGCAGAACTGGTTTTCCTGAACACCGAGCCTGAGTTCCCGTTCCAGGTTGAGCAGGTCGTGAGGATGGGTGTTGGCCGGGCCTTCACGATGTAGCATCAGTGACTCACCCGCCTCGGCAGCCCGGATCTGGGCCTGTTGGGCCATGTTGATCAAGGCGACCGCATCGATTTCATCGTCCGGGGCGAAGCACAAGCCGCCGCTCAGGCTCAGAAACAGTTCCTTGCCTTCTTCCATCAGCGGGGTGGTGCTCTCCGCCAGTAATTGACGGGCCCGCTCGATGGTTTTTTCCCGCTGCCCGGCATCGGGCATGATCAGCAGAAAATCGCGCTCTCCCACCCGGCCGAGAATGGTGTTGTTGGGACTGTGCTGCCGTAGCCTTCCGGCCAGTCGGCGGATCAGGTTGTCGGTCTTGTTCCAGCCCAGTGCCTGGCTGACCAGATTGAAGCGGTGTATGCCGATCGACAACACCCCCACCCGGCTGCGCTTGCTGTTGGCCGACCGTATCTCACTGGAAAGTTGATCCTGCAGTTGACGCCGGTTGGGCAGTCCGGTGGCGGCATCGTGCATGCGGAAGTGAACCAGCCGTTCTTCCGCACTGATCGCTTTCTGATGCGCTGTCATCGCCCGGCGCCGCTCGATTTCCAGCAACCAGATGATGATGCTGTAGCCGATAAGAATCAGGAAGAGAAATCCGACCAGACTCAGATACTGAATGTGCCAGTGCGTCTGACCAGTGTGGACCGTCCAGGCGCTGATTGCGCTGACATACATCAGGTAGCCGCCATATCCGAGGAAGGATGCGGGTGTGAGCCGTGAACTGAGCAAAGGGAAATCGCGCAGGGAACGCCACAACATGCCAGCGGCAATGATGAAGGCCAGGCCGGTCACCGCATGGAGCAGGGAAAAGCGCAGCAGATGACGCAATTCGGCCGCTTCCGGTGCAAACGGCTGAATCAGGGTTGTTCCGACTCCTGCCGCCAGGGCCAGAACGAGCAGGAGATAGTGAACCAGGGGTCTGGCCGCCCGTTCGGCCACCGCTTCCCAGGTGCCGATCATCAACCAGACGACATGGAGATAGGCGGCCGCCAGCGAGAAAGCGGACAGGCTAAGCCGGGTTGCGGGCGGAAAATCACCCGAGGCGATCAGGGTGATGACGCCGGCGGACGACGCAAAGTAACAAGCCATGGCCAGGCAGCTCAAGGCCCAGTGACGAAGAAACGGATGCCGGAACTCGAGCAGAAACGCCAGAAGCAGGGCGGCCAGAATCAGTCCAAACAAGGCCTGGCCGGCTTGAAGGGCGATCATGAGTTCAGCTTGTTGCACGTCTTTGCGCGTCCCCTGGAATGCGGCGCTCTGGCGTCGAATTAATCGCCGGGCTCGAGAATCGCTCCCTGACAGAAAGCCCGATCACTAGCAATAACTGCGCTACATTATCCTATTTGCCACGGTATTGCAGCGCAGGACTACCATCGTGCCGATGGCACTTTTGATCGATCAGGCGGTCAATTGATGCAAATCGAACTCCATTGACATGATCTGGATGGGTTTCGTGTACCTTCCGCCGACCGTTCGACGCCGCTTTTCCAGGAGACCAGAACTTGTTATTGACCCGATCAGGCCTGAGCAATCCGGTCGCCGTTGCCGTGGGATGTATTCTGCTCGTGATTTTCGGATTGCTGAGCCTGTCCCGACTGCCGGTGCAGATGACCCCGAATATTGACCGACCATCGATTTCGATTTCGACCGGCTGGCGGGCAGCGGCACCCGAAGAGGTGGAGTCCGAAATTCTTGAACCCCAGGAAAACCAGCTGCGTGACGTACCCGGTCTCGAGCGACTTACCGCAACCGCCAGCCAGGGACGCGGCAGCATCAACCTGGAGTTCGACGTCGGTGCCGATATCAACCGGGCCCTGATCGAAGTCATCAACCGCCTCAACCAGGTCCCCCGCTATCCGGCCGATGTCACCGAGCCCACGGTCCGGGTCGGCTCCGATCAATTCGGCGATACGGTGGCCTGGTTTGCGATTCGAACGACCCCTGAAAACACCCGGCCGATCATCGAATACCAGGATTTTGTCGACGAGGTCATTCGTGAGCGTCTGGAACGGATTCCTGGCGTTTCCTCGGCCAATCCCCGTGGCGGTCGGCCGTTTGAAGTCCGGATCACCTTCGACCCCTATCGGGCCGCGGCCATTGGTGTGGATCTGACTCGAATCGGGCAGCGTCTGGGTCAGAATGCCGATGTGTCCGGCGGATTCCAGGAAGTGGGTCGGCGCCAGTACACCCTGCGTTTTGCCGGTCAGTACGCCATCAGCGATCTGGAGAACCTGGTGCTGGAGTGGCGTGACGGCCGTCCGGTCTATCTGCGCGATGTTGCCATTGTCGAACGGGTCATGCGCGACAACACCGGTGTGATGACCCAGAACGCCGGTCCGTCGATCGCGATGAACGTGATCGCCGAGCCGGGGGTCAATGTGCTCGATGTCATGGCCCAGCTGCAGGCCGAGATCGACAGTCTGCGGTCCACCTACCTGGACCCGGCGGGACTGGAAATCATCCAGGTTTCCGATGACACGATCTACATCCGTCAGTCGGTCTGGATGGTGGCGACCAACCTGATTCTGGGCATGAGCCTGGCAATCGTGGTGCTGTGGTTCTTCTTTCGCAAGCTGCGGGCAACCATGATGGTGGCACTGGCCATTCCACTGTGCCTGTGCTTTGCGTTTCTGGTGCTGGACGGCACCGGTCGAACGCTAAACGTGATTTCACTGGCCGGTCTGGCCTTTGCCACCGGCATGGTGCTGGATGCCGCGATCGTGGTGCTGGAAAATATCGTCCGACAGCGCGAGCAGGGCCGGGACCCGATGGAAGCATCCGATCGGGGCACCAGTCAGGTCTGGGGCGCGTTACTGGCATCGACGGCGACCACGGTAGCCATTTTTCTCCCGGTGATCTTTCTGCAGGACGAGGCCGGCCAGTTGTTTGCCGATCTGGCGGTGGTCATTTCGGCGGCTATCGTCTGTTCTCTGATGGTAGCGATCGTCGTGCTGCCGGCGGCCAGCTACCGCTTGCTCGGTCCGGATCGCCTGACCGACCGGCATGCCAACTGGTGGCAAGGTGCGACCGATCTGGTCATGAAGATGACCTCGACGCCACAACGGCGCTATGGATGGATTGCCGGACTGACCGTTATCCCGATTCTGGTCGGGGTGCTGCTGCTGCCGCCGGCCGACTATCTTCCCGAGGGCAAGCGCAATTTCGTGTTCGGATTCGTCCAGACCCCTTCCGGCATGGGTCCGGAGACGGCCGAAACCGAGTTGATCAACGTGATCAACGAGCGACTGCGACCCCACCTGGAAGGGGAAAAAGAGCCGCACATACGCAACAGCTTTCTGGGCTTTTTCGGCAGCGGTGCCTTCCTTGGGCTGCGTGCCGAGAACGACGATGAAGTCGATCAGTTGCTCGATGTGGTCAACAACGAGATTCTTGCCGGATTTCCGGATACCTTCGGTCGTGCCAACCGATCCCCGATCTTCGGGGGTCGCGGCAGTCGCCAGATCGAGGTGGATTTGCAAGCCGGAGAGTTCCAGGATCTGCTGACTGCCGGACAAATCGGATTTACCCGCATTCAGGAGGTTCTGCCAGGCAGTACGGTGCGTCCCCAGCCGGGACTGGAACTGGCCGAACCGGAATTGAGACTGGTGCCGGATGATCGGCGCATCGCCGAGCTGGGCTGGACTCGGGGTGACGTGGCAACCCTGATTCGCGCGCTGGGCAACGGTGCCTATCTGGGTGACTACTTCGATGGCGACCGCCGGCTGGATGTGATTCTGCGCGGCGAGGCATGGCTGACGCCGGAAGAACTGATGGCGATGCCGGTGGCCACGCCCTCGGGCCGAGTGGCTACCCTGGGCGAACTGACCCGGCTGGAGCGAACCGCAGGTCCGAACCAGATTCGACGGGTTGATCGACGCCGAACCCTGTCGCTGCAAGTGACTCCGCCTACCGGGATGCCGATGGAAGTGGCCCTGGAGATTCTTCGCGAGCAGGTCGAGCCGGAAATCCGGGCTGCGTTGCCTCCCGATGCGGCGATCACCTACAGTGGTACCGCCGAGGCGTTGAATGAAGCGCTCGGCAACCTCGCCAGCAGTTTCGTGTTGGCCATCATCATTCTCTATCTGCTGATTTCGGCATTGTTCCGATCCTTCCGCGACTCCATATTGGTGTTGATGACCATTCCGATGGCGACAGTCGGCGGCATCCTGGCGCTTCGCCTGGTTGGGGCCGTTACCGGTCAGGCCATGGATATGCTGACCATGATCGGCTTCGTGATTCTGCTGGGCCTGGTCGTCAACAATGCGATTCTGCTGGTCTATCGCGCGCGTGACGGCGAGCGCGAGGGCATGAGTCGGCGGGATGCGGTCGAATCAGCGGTACGTCTTCGCTTGAGGCCCATCCTGATGAGCACCTTTACCAGCCTGTTCGGCATGTTGCCGCTGCTATTGCTGCCTGGTGCTGGCACCGAGCTCTATCGCGGTCTGGCAGCCGTTATTGTCGGCGGTATGGCGATGAGTACACTTTTTACCCTGGTTCTGTTGCCGAGTCTGCTTCGGCTCAATGAAGAAAATGTTCCAGCAACTGCTGGAGAGGCGGTGCCGGCATGAGGATTGACTGGATGAGAAATGGCATGATTGGCTTGAGCGCGCTGTTGTTCAGCCAAATGGCCGCTGCCCAATGGGGTGGCGAATCGCCGGTCGAGATTGATCAGGCCCGGATGACAAGCATGGCGCCGACGATGCAGGTCGCCGGCACCGTGGTCTCGCGCGATGATGCCGTGCTGTCGGCCGAAGTGGAAGGGCGGTTGATCAGCATCGTCGATGTCGGCACCCGGGTCGAGACGGGTGACACGATTGCCCGGATCGAGGATACCGGTCTGCAACTGCGAGCCGAAGAGCTGGCCGCCGAAATCACCCGGGCCGAAGCACGGCTGCGCTTTCTTGAAGCCGAGCTGGAGCGCTTCCGGCGCCTTGCCGAAACCAACCTGGCGGCCGCCAGCCAGATCGATCAGACTCGCTCCGAACGCGATATCGCGGCCAGTGACCTGGTTGTGGGCAGGAGCCGCTTGAGCCAGATAGAGGACCAGCTTGACCGTACCCGGATTGCCGCACCGTTTTCCGGAATGGTCGTCGAGCGACTGGCCCAGGCCGGTGAACGCATTGCCGTTGGCATGGCGGTCGTTCGGCTGGTCAATCCGGATAACCTGGAGGTGGTTGCGCGGGCGCCGCTGAATTACTACCGCTTTGTGCGAGCGGGTGATGAACTGGCGGTCAATGCCGGTCTGGATGCCCCGCTGATCGCCCCGGTACGCACGGTCGTCAGCATCGGCGGCGAGTCCCAGCATGTTTTCGAGCTGCGCCTGGATGTCAGCGAAAACCTTCCGGTCGGTCAGACCGTCCGGGTAACTGTTCCGACGGCCAATGTGCGTGAAGTGCTGGCCGTACCGAGAGACGCCCTGGTGCTGCGCGGTGACGGCATTGCCGTATTTATCGTCGACGAGGACAACATGGCGCGCCGTATCCGGGTTACGACCGGTATCGGCGAGGGCGAGTGGATCGAGGTCCAGGGGCCGATTCAGGAAGGGGACAGAGTGGTCATTCGCGGCAATGAACGGCTGCGCGCCGGGCAGCAGGTCGTTATCCAGGGCGGCCAGGAATCGGCTTGAAACTTCTTCGGCGAAGGGTCCGGGCCGGTATAATCCCGCCCTCACTGATTGCCGCCCAGGTAATGCCTGCTCGATGACTTACTGCGTTTCCATTCACCTTGATGCCGGACTGGTGTTTGCCTCCGACTCCAGGACCAGCGCGGGCGTGGATGATTTGAGTGTCTATTCGAAAATGCATCATTTTGCGACCGCGCCGGACCGGCTGGTCGTACTGTTGTCGGCGGGCAATCTGGCCACAACCCAATCAGTGATCAAGCAGGTCGAACGCGATCTGCGCAATCCGGATGCCGAGCAGCACCTGAATTCACTGGCGCATCTGGACGAAATTGCCCATTACATCGGTGAAATCAGCGCCAACGTGCAAAGCGGCTTTTCCGGTCAGGCCGAGCAGAATGGCGGGATGATGGAGGCCTCGTTCATTCTCGGTGGACAGATTCGCGGCCAGAAGCATGAAGCGTATCTGATCTACCCTCAGGGTAACTACATCGCCGCCTCGAGCGAAAAGCCCTTTCTGCAGATCGGCGAGGTCAAGTACGGCAAGCCGATTCTTGACCGAATCATCGACCCCGCGATCGGCCTGGAGCGTGCCGCCCGCTGTGCAATGATCTCGATGGATGCCTCGATGCGCTCCAACCTGAGCGTGGGCCCGCCGATCGAGTTGATGCTGGTCGAAGCCGATGCGCTGGTGGTTGGCCGTCGCTGCCGCTTCGATGACCGCGACCCATACCTGCAGGAACTCAGCCAGGCCTGGTCAGATGGCCTCAAACAACTCTTCCTCGAACTCCCCCGCTTCTCCTGGGAGAAGTAGCTAGGGAACCTCAGTAGATTGTCCCCAATAGCAGCTGGATATTGGGTGGCCGGCGGCGAGTGGTACGCGCGACGGCTTCGCTCCAGGGCTTCTTGCGTTGGCAAACCGCCCTTGCGCTCTCGCCTGCGCTGCCTGCTGGCGAGTCGAGGGTCAGAACGCCAAAGTTGATTGATTCGGCTGCAGTGGAGCCTGGTTGCCCGCGACTCGTAATCTGAATGCTGAAGCCTCAAAGGCCCCTTCTTGAAGATGTGGTTCAGCAAAGATGCTGTTCCTTTTTTGGCTGCCTCCGTGACCCTCGGCTCGCCATCAGACAACACCACTCCCCGTTGTCAGATGGTTGCAAGAGGCCGGTTTTTCGCCTTTACCAAACCCTCAAACTGCTGCATTGGGTGCTGTCGGGAGGGGCGGGCTGGCCGGGGCGCGGGAGCGGCTTGCATGCCAACAGCATTTTTCAGACCCCACGAGATTTTCAGGAACCCTGGAAACGGGGCCATCTCCACCGCGGACATTCGTTGACACCTGGCTCCACAAGACTGGCCGACTCATCAAAGCCGATCGTCCCGGCCAGCCCGAACCGCCCGGCAGTACCCGATGCTCAATGCCCTCTACATCTCAAAATATACAGGCTTGAATGCTTTTGTCGTTGGTGTGGACAACCTACTGAGAGATCACACCTAGGGAGTAAATCCGCTGTTGCGGATGATGTCGTTGACCAGGCGGAGTTTGTCGACCACTTTCGGGGTGAGAACGAAGGGGTAGGGGTCGGGCTGGTCGAGGGAGCGGTTGATCAGGTTGATCTTCAATGCCAGCGCGACCCAGTGGCGAATCCGGCGGTCGACATCGCTGTCCATGGCCTCCGGCGGGGCCAGTCCGATCGCAACCGAGGTTTCCATCGTATCGGTAATCTGCAGCCAGTGAGCCCAGCATTCGGCCCAGTCTTCCCAGGGATGAGAGCTGGCGTAGGCGCTGACATGGGTTTCGTGCCAGCCGTCACCAGGACCATTCTGATAGTAGCGTTCCAGCGCTTTGCTGTAATCCTGCCGTTCATCGCCAAACATGTCGCGCACTCGACCGAGAAAGGGTCCGTTCGCGACCAGGCGGTCCCAGTAATAGTGACCGCTCTCATGGCGGAAATGGCCGAGCAGGGTACGTTGCTGTTCGTCCATTTGCTGGCGTCGGCGTTCGCGTTCGACATCGTCCGCTTCGGCAATATTGATGGTGATCAAGCCACCGGCATGGCCGGTCATGATCTGGTTGCCCCCATGGCTGTCCTGAAATTCCAGACCGCCGGGATCGTCTTCCATGAACGCAAACGCCAGTCCGGTCTGCGGATGGCTGGTCTGCGGAAAAACCGGCAATGAATGACGGCGCAGGTCGTAAATCAGGCGTCGCTTGCGCTGCTCGATCCGGATCCACAGTTCGCGATTGCCCGGCTTGTCGAGATTCGGGATGACCTGGTTGAGGCGACAGGCGGTGCAGTAAGGCTCCGGATCTTCGGTCGGTACCATCCAGTTGCAGGCATCCTGCTCGGCGTAGTTGCGGCAGGCGTGGTAATGCTTGCCGCCGGCTTCCGGGGCCAGCGCCAGGTACTGACCATCGTCGCTCGGCTCCAGCGCCGATACGGTCATGACATCGGGCAGAAAGCCGAGCTTGCGATCACATTGCACGCAGTGAGTGTTCTCGAAATACAGCGTGTTGCCGCAGCTGCAGCGGAAGGTTTTCATTGCCTGGGCTCGGTCACTGTTCGACCCCAAACCAGGTCTGGCGAATGATGTCGTCGGCGCTGGCAAGCTCGACCTGGAGATCGTCCATCAGCTGACTCAGTGCTTCGCCACGCAGGCCAGCCAACTTCGTTTCGTTGATCATGCGCTGCAATCGGGTCACGATCCGAAGTGCCTGGTCGTCCTCGCCCGGAAGACCGCTCAACAGGTCTTCGAGCACGCGCAAACAGAACATCACCGAGCGTGGGAACTGCTCGTCACGCAGCAGGAAGCGCAGCACGTCATTGCCGCTGACCCGGGTGCGGACATGACGGCGATACATCTGGTAGCCGGTCATCGACTTGAGTACGCTCATCCACTGGATCGACTCATAGGGCCCCAGTTCGTCGCTGGATTCGGGCATCAGATCATGACCACGTACCTCGAGGATGCGCGTGGTCATGTCGGCGCGTTCCAGATAGCGACCGATCAGGATGAAATCGTAGGCATGATCCTGGCTCATGCAGCCCAGCAACGTGCCGGCCACCTGCTGGCAATCGAGGATGGTTTCACGCAGAAACTCATGCCGACGGCGCTTGGACAGATTGCCGGTCAGTTCGTCGTTGCCTTTCAGGTACAGCGCATTCATCTGTTCCCAGACTTCGCGCGGCAACAGATCGCGGGCCGAACGCAGGTTCTCGCGGGCATACTCCAGGGTCGCTTTCAGCGAGCCATGGTTACGCTCGTCAGCGAGCATGAATCGCATGACCGCCCGCTCACTGGCATCATCCTGATGCAGTTCATCGTACAGCGGTGCGTTGCCGGTAATGCGAACCAGCGGGTGCCAGCCGGCCTTCAGACCGGAAGGCAGATCCAGGTTGAGGTTGGCATTGACATTGATCAGGCGCGCCAGATCCTCGGCGCGCTCAAGATAGCGTCCATGCCAGTAAAGATTCTGAGCCAGGCGTGACAACATCAGCTTCGCTCCGTATCCACGATCCAGGTGTCCTTGCTGCCGCCACCCTGGGAGGAATTGACCACCAGTGAACCGGCTTTCAGAGCCACCCGGGTCAGCCCGCCGTTGGTGACGTAGGTGTGCAGACCCGACAGTACAAACGGCCGCAGGTCGATATGGCGCGGGGCCACGCCGCCCTGGATAAAGGTCGGGCAGGTTGACAGGGCCAGGGTCGGCTGGGCGATATAGTTGCGCGGGTCGGCCTTGATCAGGCGGGCAAACTCCTTTTGCTCCTTGCGCGTAGAGCGCGGACCGATCAGCATGCCGTAACCGCCGGATTCGTTGGCCGGCTTGATGACCAGCTCATCGATATGAGCCAGTACGTATTTCAGGTCTTCCGGGTCACCGCACTTGTAGGTCGGCACATTGGCCAGCAGCGGCTCTTCATCCAGGTAGTAGCGGATGATTTCGGGCACGTAAGCGTAGACCACCTTGTCGTCGGCAACACCCGCGCCCGGCGCATTGGCCAGCGCGACGTTGCCGGCCCGCCAGGCCCGGATCAGCCCGGGAACGCCGAGCATCGAATCCTTGCGAAAGGCTTCAGGATCAACGAAGTCGTCATCGATGCGCCGATAGATCACGTCGACCGGCTTGAGCCCGTCGATGGTTCGCATGAAAACTTCATCGTTGCTGTCGACGATCAGATCGCGCCCTTCGACCAGTTCAACACCCATCTGCTGGGCCAGGTAGGCATGTTCGAAATAGGCCGAGTTGTACATGCCGGGGGTCAGTACCACGACACCCGGGTAATCGACCGGCCGCGGTGACAGCGAGGCCAGGGTGTCGTAAAGCTGGGAGGCATAGTCGTCAACTGGCTGGATGCCGGAATCTTCGAACAATTCCGGAAAGACCCGCTTCATGACCTGGCGATTCTCCAGCATGTACGACACACCCGACGGGATGCGCAGGTTGTCTTCGAGGACATAGACCTTGCCGTCACCATCGCGGACCAGGTCCGAGCCGCAGATATGGGCCCAGATACCGAGCGGCGGTGAGAAGCCGCGGCATTGTTCGCGGAAGTTGGCGGAATTCTCAAGCAGCTCGCCCGGAAACACGCCATCGGCGATGATCTGCTGATCGTTGTAGAGATCGTCGATGAACCGGTTGAGCGCCAGTACCCGCTGCTTGAGTCCGGCTTCGATCTGCTGCCACTCGCGCAGGGCAATGACTCGCGGGATCAGATCGAAGGGCATGGCGCGGTCGACGCCGGTGTCTTCGAAATAAACGCGGAAGGTAATGCCGGCAACCATGGCCGCCAGGTCGCAGGCTGCCTTGCGCTCGTTCAGCTCATCGGCGTCGAGGCTTTTCAGGTATTTCCAGACCGCTCGGGAAGCGGCTCTGGGGCGACCGCCAGCCCCGATCAACTCATCGTAGAAACCATCACTGGTGTAGTTGTTGAGATCCATAGACACTTAGCCTAGCGGATTGCAGGTCTCGGCGTTGGCTTATCCCGTGGATTAGGTGTGATCTCACTAGTGTCCGGTTAAAAACGCTTCAAATCCCGAAAAGCGCATGATTTACAGTATTTTACAAGCGAAAAGAGGTGTCCCCGATTTGAACTCCGGGCTTGCGGTGTATAACCAAGCCGATTTCGTGCCCTCCGGAGTGGCAAATGAACATCGGCAAGACGCTTTTCGCTCAGATTATGGATTTCCTGCCCTGGAAAACCTTCCACCGCACCGTCAAGCGATACAAC
>Ga0208979_100475_pt1 | contig 23460 bp, 21 predicted proteins | sample HotLakConsUCCSLE_FD_184738 | JGI IMG/M metagenome (GOLD analysis project Ga0208979, IMG submission 184738) | Hypersaline microbial mat communities from Hot Lake, Washington, USA - Hot Lake Consortium UCC-SLE (SPAdes) | ecosystem: Environmental > Aquatic > Non-marine Saline and Alkaline >... | reverse complement strand
AGGACTTACTTGGCACAAACATACTGTATTACCCCAGTCAAATGATGATGCCTTGATTGTAACCTCCCTAAGATTCAATATCGACATGATAGTTCATATGTTTTACTGTCACTTTTAATTACACCCCCGTAGCCTTACCATCTTTTGTTGCATCTACCCTGTTTTCATTAGAATCCTCTGTTCGGTCTGCCGTTGTGTTGGGGTTAGTCGGGGCAGGGGGTATCGGTGTTGAGCTTTCTACCTCTATGCAATTGTTGCGATACGACGAAGCCTTGATGGTCATTATCGTGATATTTGTTGTTGTTCTCTTAGTAGAGGAAATTTCCAGCTGGATTCGAAAGATGATTATTTAGGTAGCTATTTTGGATTTCGAAGCTTAAAGTTCTGCTGCCAAAGCATAAGTTTTGAAACTAATCTTTATTCTAGTGCTACCGCACTCTGTTAATGTTTCATCACCCTTTTATTGACTATGCAACATCTCAGTGCTACCTCCAAACTCGCGCTTCAAGGAGCCACCGTGTTGACATCGGATGGTTGGTTGGACTCAGCTACGGTGTTAATTGAAGACGGAATATTTTTGGCTGTCGATCAACGTTCTAAACCCAACGGTTTTGAAACCGTTAACGTCACAGGGCTGCACTTGCTTCCGGGCATTGTGGATATTCACGGGGACGCGTTTGAGCGCATGATTTGTCCACGACCGGGAGTCAGCCTGCCTTTGGATATGGCCTTAGTAGAAAATGATCTTGCTTTATTAAGTGCCGGAATTACAACCTTCTTTTACTCCATTACCGACTCCTTTGAACCAGGGCTGCGCAGCCGTGAAATGGCACGTCAGCTAATTGGCCGGATTTCAGATCAAAATAACGAGTTACAAGTCGATAGTCGCGTTCATATTCGTCACGAACAGGCTAATACTGGCAATTATGAAGAACTATGCCACTGGTTAGACGCACGCCAAGTCACCTTGCTTTCTCTCAATAATCACCTCCCACCAACCACTGATGATCACACGCTACAGCGCTATGCAAATGGATTGCAGCGGCGGCTGAAGTTATCTGTTACCGAGATCAAAGCTCTCATTGAATCTGTTTATCCTCAACAAGCAGAAGGGTTAGCTCAATTTGAAGCTTTAGTGGAGCGGTGTCATCAACTGAGCATTCCAGTAGCGTCTCATGACGATGAAACAGAGGATGACGTGGCAAAGAGCCGGGCGCGTGGTGTGGCGATCTCAGAATTTCCTGCCTCTATCCCTCTGGCAGAAAAATCTCGTGCCTATGGAGCTGCCGTACTGATGGGGGCTCCGAACCTGGTACGCGGTGGTTCCCATGTTGGATATATGAGTGTTTCTGAAGCCGCACAGGCCCATGTTCTCGATTGCCTCTGTTCTGACTACCACTATCCATCATTATTCCATGCCCCTTTTCTATTAGCCGAAAAGGGGCTGATGTCTTTAGAGCAGGCATGGAAGTGCGTTTCTGAATATCCTGCGAAGGCAGCCAAAATCGGTGAGCAAAAAGGCAAAATCGCCCCTGGATATGATGCTGATTTCCTACTGCTAACTCCCAATGGCTCTCTACCCAATGCTATTCAAGCGGTCTATGTCAAAGGTCAGCTAGTTAAACAGTTCAGGAGCGCGTCAAACAATAACTTAAAACGCCTCTAAATATGGCACCCTTCGCTGAACTACGCTCTACTGGTCGTCAATGGCCTGGGCTATGTCAAGAAGAGAAGTCTAAGTCTGAAACCTCGGTGCTCTTTGAGCTAATTGCTCATCGCTAATCGCTAGAGTGCATCTCAGTTTTGCAAACCCACATTTTGGGGCGATTTTCAAGACCGTACAAAAAGCCTACCAGGCGGTCAATACAAGACTGAGTATTTATACTTAACCTGCGAAAGTGAGATGCACGCCATCGCTATGAGCGACGATCTCTACTGGTTACTGCCAACCAGCCCTTTAGTCAGTGGAATGCGAGACATGATGACTGTCGCCGCTGTTGACCGCTTGGTTCACGCCACAAAGTAGAGCAGCAACTTAGGTTGTTTGCCTAGATTTAGAATCCCCGGACTAAAAGTCCGGGGAGCATGTCAAGTAGAAAACGCTATAGATGGATAATCGCTTACGCAGTGCGTTTGCCTTGGCTAAAAACGCTAGTCAGATGCGGAATGTTGTTGTTCAGGTGAACGGTGAGCAAATCAGCACGTTTGCCGACTTCTAAGGTGCCGCGATCGCCTGCTAAGCCAATCGCACTGGCCGCATTTGCCGTCACTGGTTGCATCGCCTCATAAATGGGTTTGGCTGTCGCGGCTGCAATTACAAAAATAGACTGAAGCAAGCTATGAGGCACATAATCTGATGAAATCAAATCAACCAAATCGAGTTGAACCAGTTCCATCGCGGACACATTGCCCGAGTGTGATCCCCCTAAAATTAAGTTAGGTGCGCCCATGAGCACTTGTAATGACTTTTCTTTTGCGGTTTTTGCCGCGATTAGCGTGGTTGGGAATTCAGAAATATTCGCGCCTTCGCTGGCTGCTTGCTCGACATGTTCTACGGTCGCGTCGTCATGGCTAGCCATTGATAACCGATGTTCAGCAGCCATTTTAACGAGAACTGTTCTATTTTTTTGAGCATGTTCTTTTTGGGCTTCTAATCTCTCTTTTATAAAGTTGTCGATTTCAGCTTCGCTAATGCCATGTTTACCCATGTAGTATTCACGGAACTTATCAAGCTTGACGAACTGTCTTTGTCCCGGCGTATGATCCATCAGCGAAATCAAGCACAGTAACGGGTGTTGTGCATATTGCAAGACGATTTCTGCGACGGGTTCATAGCCTAGCTCACAGCGTAAATGCAGACGATGATCAACCAAAAAACGCTGCGATTGTTGATGGCTGTAAAGAGCCTGAATCATAGCATCGTAGCTAGATTTTCGGACTGATTCACCAGGCGTTACGTCGCCAATGGCGATCGCATCACACACGGTGGTAATGCCCGCTGCGGCTAGGTCACGGTCATGATAGGTGATAGCAGATGTCAGGGGCCAACGAATTCCGGGTCGAGGAGAAATACATCGTTCTAAATTGTCGGTATGCAGCTCAATAAGGCCAGGTAGCAGGTACTGACCTTCCCCATCATGGCCGCAAGAAACAACATCGGGCTGAATATCAGAAATGATGCCATCTTTTACCAATAAAGTGCCAAGAACCTCGGCCGTAGGAAGCTGAAGGCAATAGTTTGTAAATATCTGTTCTTTCATAAGTTTAGATCATGAGGATTGATAAGTTAAATTTGAGGACTAAATATCGAAGGATTAAATATCTAAGAACTAAATATCTGAGAATTAAACAAATGACCATTTACTGACGTCTGCTAACCCTCACCCTGAAATGGTGGCTTCCTCGTTTAAACTAAAGGCCATAGCTCTATTACAAACACGGCTCTTGACCTCTTCATCGTGAAAAATTCCGATGAGTGCGCAGCCTTGTTCTTTTTTCTCTTGAATGAGCTGTACAACGACCTCTCGATTAGCAGCATCGAGAGATGAAGTCGGTTCATCTAGTAGCAAAATCGGATAGTTTACAGCAAAAGCGCGAGCAATGTTGACTCGCTGTTTTTCGCCGCCTGAAAAAGTAGTTGGAGAGAGTGACCACAGCCTTGAGGGCAGGTTGAGCAGCTCGAAGAGCGATCGCACTTTCGCTTGGGCAACGGTAACTTCTACCCCTGAGTCTATCAAGGGTTCGGCGGCAACATCTAAAGCTGACACACGCGGAATGACTCTCAAAAATTGGCTGACATAGCCCAGGGTGTAGATTCTAATTTCTAGAATTTCATGCGGTTCGCAAGTCGTTAGATTTTTCCATTCGCCTTGATGCTGAACCCAAATTTCGCCTTGATCGGTTCGATAGTTGGCATATAGTGATCGCATAAAGGTAGATTTTCCTGAACCTGAAGCCCCAGTTAAGGCCCAGCAATCACCCGGATGCACTGCTAAAGAAGCCCCTTGTAGGACAGGAAAGTGAATGCCGCCCTGGTTGTGTAGCGTGAATCCTTTGTAGAGCTTGTGGGCATGGAGAATGCTTCCAGCCGGGAGAGTGGCAGTGGATCTAGGCATGGGGGATAGGATAGATTGGAGAGATGAAGGAGCTTAGAGAGATTGGAGGGCTTAGAGAGATTGGAGAGATTGGAGAGATTGTGAAGATTAGGAAGAGCAAGATTACTGACAGCTTAGGGAACTAGCGTGGCGCTAATTAATGATTGAGTGTAAGGGTGATGAGGATCGTCTAACACCTGATCGGTGAGGCCCTGTTCAACAACTTTGCCGTGACGCATGACAATTAGCCGATGAGCCAGGAGACGGACAACACCAATATCATGCGTGACCAAAATTACGCTGAGATTGAGCGATCGCACAATCTGTCGCATTAAGTCCAACAGTTTTGCCTGGACTGATACATCTAGGCCGCCAGTAGGTTCGTCCATGAGCACTAGCCTTGGGCGGGTGACAAGTACGCGAGCCAGCTGAAGCCGCTGTTGCATTCCACCTGAGAATGTTCCGGGCAGATCGTCTATACGATGGCCAGGAATTTCGACCTGTTCTAGCCACTCGCTGGACTCGGCGCGAATTCGCCCATAGTGGCGCTGACCAATATCCAGGAGTCGTTCGCCAATATTGGCACCTGCAGTTACTTTCATTCGGAGGCCATCGCGAGCGTGCTGACGCACAAAGCCCCATTCGCTGCGCATGAGCTGTCGTCGTTCAGATTCGCTAATCTGGTTGATATGGAGGATTTGATTGGCGCTGTTGCGGTATATGATTTGACCGCTATCGCTGGGAGTTTGGTGTGCGATCGCGCTGAGTAAGGTTGTTTTACCGGAGCCCGATTCGCCAATAATGCCAAGGATTTGACCGGGATACAGCGAAAAAGAGATGCGATCGCAAGCCTGCACGGAGCCGTAAGCTTTACTCAGGTTTTGCACGTCAAGCAATGTGTTCATGATCGGTTTCCTCCATTTTTGAATATTTCTGGAGAAACTGATGAAGTATTAACGACAGAAACAGCAGCAGCATTTTGTCGCTGGGCACTTTGTCGCTGGCTGCAATAGTCTGTATCCGAACAAATCCATAAGCGCCCCCCGTGATTATCTACAACCACTTCATCTAAATAGCTGTTAGTCGCCCCACAAAATTCACAGGCTTTGCCCCAGCTTTCTATCGTAAAGGGATAATCTTCAAAATCAAGACTTTTTACCGAGGTGTAAGGAGGTAAGGCATATAGACGTTTCTCTCTTCCTGCCCCAAAAATCTGTAGGGCCTCACTCATATGCAGCTTAGGATTATCAAACCGAGGAATGGGACTAGGCCGCATCATGTATCGATCATTAACCATAACCGGATAGTCGTAAGCTGTTGCAATATAGCCATATTGCGTGATGTCTTCATAGAGTCGCACATACATAGCGCCATATTCAGAGAGGGCATGCATTTTTCGGGTTTCTACTTCTGAGGGCTCAAGCCACCGCAACGGTTCGGGAATAGGCACCTGATACACCATGGTTTGCCCTGCTCGTAGCGGCGTTTCTGGAATTCGATGGCGGGTTTGAATAATGGTTGCTTCGGCTGTTTTTTCGGTAGTGCTAACACCGCAGACCTTTTTAAAAAAGCGGCGAATATTCACCGCGTTGGTGGTGTCATCTGCGCCTTGGTCAATCACTTTAAGCTTGTCGTTTTTACCAATGATAGAAGCTGTGAGCTGAATACCGCCCGTGCCCCAACCATATGACATCGGCATTTCACGAGAGCCAAAAGGAATTTGGTGGCCTGGAATGGCAATAGCTTTTAATAAGCTACGACGGATTGAACGTTTTGTTTGTTCATCTAAATAGGCAAAATTAAATCCAGGTTCGAGATTATCGGTAGAAACTATCATGGAATTCTCTTCATTTAGTGACTCTCTGTTATGAGGGATCAAACCCGATCTAACGGCTGGTGAGGCTCTGGCGGTAGTGCTACTCGAATATCATCACCGGGAAAAACTTCGCCGCCGGTGATAACAGTGCTCATCACGCCCGCCTTGCGAAGGATATTGCCTTGCGCATCATAGTCAATAACGGCGGCCATCAGTCCTGACTGCATTTGGTCTAGCTGTTTGCAGGGATTTCGCAGTCCGGTAATTTCAATGACCGCAGCGCTGCCTATATGTAGCCGTGTGTTTACCGGCAAATTTAATAAATCGATCCCCTGGGTAGTGATATTTTCGCCCATTTGTCCAGGCGCGACGGTAAAGCCTGCGGATTTAAGCTCATGGTGCAGCTCGGCATGAATTAAATGCACCTGTCGCAAATTGGGCTGATTAGGATCTTTAGCAACCCTAGATCGATGCTGAACTGTTTTGCCTGCATGGGCATCGTCTTGAACACCCAGACCTGCTATGAGTAGGATGCTATCGCGGTTTACTTTGCTAAAGTTGTGCTTAGTGCTTGAGCTGACGGCTTTAACCGTTCCAGCTGGCGCTAGAGATTGTTTAGCTTGAGATGTTTCAGCTTCAGAGTACTTCACTTGAGATTGTTGAACTTGAGATCGTTGAAAGTCCTCTCGCATTTTTCTCACCATATTCAGCTCAGATTGAAAGTCAATATAGTGAGGGAGCTTTAGGTGCTGTACAAAACCTTGCGCTTCTACATTATCACTGTGAGAGAGCACAAATTCTTCCTGCTGTGCAGGGCCTTTAATCTCTTCGCCAAATTCTTTTGCTCTTAAGGCTCTATCTACAATGGCCATTGCCATTGCCTTACGCTCGTTGTAGCCAAAGGTTAGGCCATAGCCGCGCGTAAACTGGGGAGCGAGCTTTTTGTTGCCTTTGAACTGGTTGACCATTTGCACTTCAGTCGTTGTAATTTGACCAATGACTACCTCAAATCCCAGCTCTTCTGGCTCAATAACAACCTCCACCTCACCCATCCGAATTTCACCTGCAAAGGGGTGGCTGTTCCCAAACCCACGCTGAGTAGAATAAGCTAGGCTGAGTAAAAAGCCTTCGTCAGCCCTGGCTAAGGTTTGCAAACGAGCGTCTCGATTGGCTGGTAGGTTTAGAGGCGTGCGGGTGAGATCAAAAGGGTCGGGCTCAGATGAGTGTGCGTTAAATGAATGTGTAGATGCTTCAGGTTGAATGAGGTCTTCTTGGGCGATCGCGTTTAAGGCTCTGGGTGTATCGGTGGGAATATGGCTAGATTCGTGGCTAGGTGCCACTGGCTGGTTATCTTCAGCCGCTAGCTTAAAGTCCAACAGTCGATGAATATAGTCAAATGTAGGGCCTAGCTGCTGTCCGCCAGGAATGTCTTTAAATATAGAAGAAATTCTACGCTCTATCAAAATTTTGCTAGTGTCGAGGGGTTGCGTATAGTACAGCCGAGGTAGGGTAGTACGATAGGCCCGCAATAGAAAAATCGCTTCAACTAAGTCTCCCCATGACTGCTTAATCGCGAGTGCCGCTAGGTCGGGGTCATACAGACTACCCTCGCACATGACACGATCTACAGCAAGCGCCATCTGTTGTTTAATCTGCTCAATACTTAGTTCGGGTATATGGTGGTCGCCACGTCGCTTGGCTTTGAGCAAAGCTTCGGCATTTTGAATGGCTTTTTCGCCACCTTTGACAGATACATAAGACATAAGGTGAGGTGTGTTAATGCGTTATTTGAGGGCAAGTGGCAAGTACCTTGGCTGTCCTGGGCAATCCCATTACCGTATTGTGCGAGAGCAAAAAGCAGTCAACCCCTTGAGGATAGGTATGATGGTTACGTGTCCACTGATCCCAAAAGGTTTTGGGTAAGTTGGGTGCGATCTCAATACTCTCTAAAATACCAGGGCCATTGAGCCGCTGAGCAATACCCGAGGTAAAATCTTGAACCTGAATGAGCATTGTCGTAGAGTGCTCAGGATCTTCCGCGCTGCCCTGGTTAAAGTCCTTTAAGTCAGGCAGGGATGATTGAGATGACATATCACCGATGATTGCAAACGTAGCATCCTGGGGCCATTCAGAAAACTGACAGCCTGTGTGAAATCCAAGCCAGTTTTTGACGGTGTTGGGTAGCGTTGGCTGTAGCCAAACAATGGTTTCTAAGTCTAACAGCGTGAGACAGGCAGATGCGCAGATCGGCGTGAGCCCTTCTGGGGGGATGATTTTAACAGTGGGAGAATAGAGTTGGCCAGGATGGGATAATGCATCCAATAATCCTTTAAAGGTTCTTTGAGCCTCGTGAACAGGCTCGCTAAATCCGGGTAGCGTTGTCGTGACCATTTTTTGCTTACTCTCCTCTGCGCATGGTGAAAAATTCAACCTGTGTGGATGCGGTCTGCCGCTGTTGTTGCGCTACGGCCTGCTGTTGCTGCTGCGTTAGCGGTTCAATGACTGAGGCCATTACCAAGCGATACCATCCCCTCTGCTGCAAAAGCCCATCGCAAAGCGCGGCTAGTTCGGCATGACGATGAGATCGACCTGCCACATAACCAAATCCCACAATAGGATCTATGCAAACCACACAGCGAGTTAGCGTTATTTCCCCAAGGTTAAACAGGTCGCCTACGCCGCCTGCTTTGCCGCGTACCATCGCTAGACCAGTTTCGGGTGATCGCAAAAAATCGTAAGCAGGCAATTTTCCTAGCTTGCCAACCTGTTTTTCTAGATCAGGCAGTGAAGCTTTTGCCAAAGTCCCCATCCATCGCTGCCGCTCGGCTATGCTTGTGATTACATCTGCAATTACATCTGTCATACAGCTGGCCTTTGGATCATTTTTAGGTTAATAATCTAAATGTCTAGACAAATTATGGTGCAGATTTTCTAAACACACAAGTGTTGTTTAATACATTTAATGATTAAAGGTCCTTTTTAAGCGGCCTTTTTGACCCCATTCATATGAGCCAAGCTACTGTCCCTCGCTACATTCAAATTGCCGATCAGCTGCGCCGCAATATTCAAGCTCAGCTGTACCAAGTGGGCGACCGCCTACCGCCAGAATCTCAACTATCACAACAGTTTGAGGTAAATCGGCATACGCTGAGGCAGGCGGTGGCGCTGTTGAGTCAGGAAGGATTGCTCAGGGCCGAGCGGGGACGCGGGACTTTTGTCGCTGCGCCGATTCGCTATGCAATTGGCCAACGGGTGCGGTATAACGAAACGCTCAAGGCTTTAGGACATAAGGCTGAGTTTATTGTGCTAAAGGCGCTAGAGCTGCCTGCAGATGCTGCTGTCGCCGTTGGGTTAGAGGTTAACGTAGGTGATTCTGTTGCATTAATTGAGCGGTTAGGAATGGCGGATGGTCATCCGATTAGTGTGGCGAATAGTTATTTTCCCTTGGTGCTTTTCCCGGATTTACTCGCTGAGGACAGTCTCCGTTTTTTTGAAGAAACGGGTTCTATTTCTCGATGGTTGCGCGATCGCTTTGCGGTGGATCACCTACGCCTTCGCACTTCGGTTTCTGCTCGGCTGGTGCAACCCAGAGACGCCAAGCTTTTGCAGCTATCATTAAATCAGCCCATTTTGCTAGCTGAATCAGTGAATGTGGATCAAACAGGGAGACGGATTGAGTATGGGGTAACCAGGCTCAGAGGCGATCGGATGGAACTAGTGTTTGAAAATTCTATTTCGCGTTAGGCAGGTTATGGACAGGCTCGCGAGATCTCGTGCGAGATCTCTTAGTAGAACAAGATTTCCCAATAGAACAGATCTTTGCCAGCAATTCCAAAGTCCAACTTACAGACATATATTTTTCCTCAGAGAGGAACGAGCTTACTCGGTTTCAGCCGCTTAGATCTGCTAAACGTATTTGACGGTGATTCAATGCGAACGAGAAATCAATGGTTTTGGCTGTCCGTAGTCTGGAATTTGGAATTGCTGGATCTTTGCACAGTATGCTAGTCAGCCGCTTGGCTGGCGATTGCCCTCAGCTGGTGACTCATCACTGTTGCCCTAATTCTCGACAGGCTAAATGAAACGTTTGCGTAACCAGGCGGAACCAGCATCAATTAGGCCAACTGAGATGATCAAAATAATTAAAATCGCACAGACTTTGGTGTAGTCGAATGAGCGAAAGCTCTGATAGAGTGAAACGCCGATGCCGCCTGCGCCGACAATGCCTAACACCGTTGCAGAGCGAACATTGGATTCAAACCGATAAAGCGTATAAGAAATCCAGAGCGGAATGACCTGTGGAATGACGCCAAAGAGAATTTCTTGAAATTTGCTGGCACCGGTTGCTCTAACGCCTTCAATCGGGCCAACTTCAATATTTTCAATGGCTTCTGAAAAGAGTTTGCCTAAGATGCCGGTGGTATGAACAAAAATGGCCATAACGCCCGCAAAGGGGCCTAGGCCAACGGCGACCACAAATACCAGAGCAAACACAATTTCATTAATCGCTCGCATGGCGTCTAGCAAGCGACGAGTGGGCTGCACAATCCATACAGGGCAAAGGTTCGCTGAGGCGAAAATGGCTAGCGGAGCAGCAAAAATGACGGCTAGCAGCGTGCCCCAAATGCCCATGCCAATGGTTTCAATAATATCGTCTAAATAAGAGGCGCTGTCTGTAAAGTCAGGCGGAAAGTAGCGGCTTATGTATTCTCCCATAGTGCTGCCGCCTTCTAGGAGCTCAAACAAGTCGATTTCACTGACAACTGCTGAGTAGTAGAGGAGCCCTAACAGACCAGCGATAAAGGCAATTTGCCAGCCGATTTGTTTGGCAGTGGTGCGATCTCGCCCTTGCATATCTAGCACTGCATCGGATATAGGCAGCTCATATTTTTTGCCCTCAGCAATCCAGGGAGAAGTTATAGACCGTCCGTTTTTAGAGCGTTTAAGAGACATAGAGGCGATCACCACAACAGTTTTTGGGTATTATTTTATTGTTTTTCAATCATCTCTTTAAGAGATGGTCTTAAAGAGATGATTGAAAAAGGGAAGCTTACTGCACAGCTTCTAGCTCTTTGTTTAGCTCATCCAGCTTTTGCTGCTTAGTCGCTTCATCTAAGGTGGCATCATTCGTGGTTTCGAGGATGCTCTTACTAATTTCCAGCTCACGTACCGTATTCCAGGTAGTGTCATCTGCTGAGTCAAAGCCCTGCCATTCTAGGGGGCCAAGTACAGCCTCATCGCTATAGGTGTAGAAGAAATCTTGTATTTCCGCTTTTAAGCAGTCGGGCAGATCTTTACGATAGGCTATTGGATCACTCGGAATTTCCGGCGAAGTCCAAATAACTTGGATATTCCCAAAAGCGGTAGGGTCGTTCTTTTCAACTTCAACCATCGATTCACTGTTGTTAGTCGCCACATCTACCTGATTGTTGGCAACGGCTAAGGCAGTCGCTTCATGGCTACCGGCAAAAATGAGTTCCTTAAAGACCTCATCAGGATTCACGTCGTTTTTGGCAAAGACGTAGTAGCTAGGCACTAAAAAGCCCGATGTAGAGTTGGGATCGTTAAAGGCAAAGGTAAGATTCGCAGCGTTATCAATTACATACTGGTCGCCATCGCCAGCTTCAACGTCAATATCAGCCAGGATAGGATTGTTTTTGTTGGTGATGAGGTAGGCATAATAACCTTTAGTGCCATCGCTGTTCACCGTTTGAGCAAATGCCTCAGCTTCGGATCGCTTAGCGGCTTCAATATACGACTTACCCCCATACCAGGCCATGTGTACTTTGCCTGCACCCATAGCTTCAATGACGGCAGCATAATCTGTTGCGTAGGAGGCCTTTACATCGCGGCCAATGCCTTCAGACAAAGCTGCGATAAACGGCTCCCACTTCGGTTTTTGATTGCTTTGCGATTCGGTGGAGATAATTCCAAACTCAAGTTCAGTGAGCTCAGGCGCACACTGGTTACCGGCTTGGCCACCTGATTCGGTGCTGGCCACATTGGTGGTTCCGGCTTCGGCGCTGGGGGTAGCCCCTCTACTACAGCTAGCTAACGCTGTGCTGCTAAATAAAGTGAGCAACAACATCGCGGCCTGTCTTTTAAAAGAGCGTGTCTTTAGCATTTGAGAAATCCTCGGGGGCACTAAATAAGCGATTAAAAACAATGAATGAGAAAATTGGAGAGTTCCGGTTGAGAACGCTAGCTAGAGAAAATCTCTGCATGGCCTCGCTGTACAAGCTCCTCAGCAGCAGCACCATAAATGCGGCTAAGCCGGTTGTCGTCTAGCTCGGCGGTACGACCGTCAAACTGCACTACGCCTTCGCGTAGCGCAACCGACCGGTCGCAGTAAAATCGCACCATTTGCACTTGATGCAGGGATGTAATCACTGTCAAACCACGTTCCTGGTTAAGATCAACGAGCAGTTCCATGACTCGTCGGGCCGACTCAGGATCGAGTGAGGCAATGGGTTCGTCTGCCAAGACAATTTGAGCGCCTTGCATCAGACAGCGAGCGATCGCAACTCGTTGCTGCTGTCCCCCTGAGAGCAGGGCCGCTCGTTTGTAAGCCTGGGTTAAAATTCCCACACGATCTAGCGCAGCGAGTGCTCTGGTTTTTTCAGCTTTCGTAAACAAACGAAAGGTTGAACGAAAAGAGGAGATCTGCGACAGATGTCCGATCAGCACGTTTTCCAGAACGCTTAAGCGATTAACAAGATTAAACTGCTGAAAAATAAAGCCTACCTGACTGCGCAGATGACGCGATTTGGAATACAGCTGTCCGTTGTTTTGCAAGGAAGTATCAAAGATTTTCACCTCACCCTTCTCAGCTAGCTGCAAGCCGTTGATTGTTCTAAGAAGCGTGGATTTACCAGAACCCGAGGCACCTACCAGTGCGACCATTTCTCCAGTTTGTACTGTTAGGCTCACTTTTTGTAAGGCGGGGATGCCTTTGAAGGCTTTGCTCAGGTGAGTAATCGTAACGGCTGGCTGATGAGCTAGCCGATGGGATGCTTGGCGTTTTTGTTCAACAGAAACCACGGCAGTGACAACACGCTGGAGATTGCCACTATACTCAATCACAGGAAATTGCTCTACGCCTTAAGCGAGCGTAATCAAAACGTTAAATATAAGTAAACAAAAGGTTAAGTTAGTGGTGGCCGCGAATGTTTGGAATAGCCATGTTATGTGTGTTTTATCCGCATGCTTTTTTTCTGGCTGTGTTGCAAAAAGCTTCTGAAAATAGAATAACTCCATCATTACCCTCCTGACTATGCAGCGAGCCCGAAGATTTTGTGGATGAAGGAAATCTGCCCTGTGACATGCCCTCTGTCAACACCTTTGATCCGACCCTTACGAATCATGTTCATAGACTCATACCCTTTGAGCGTACGCCGGGCCGTATTGAATGAGCCGAACTCTAGTCCAGGCTTAGTGCGTCGTTTTATGAATCGGTAATCTTGCTCAATAATATTGTTCAAATACTCGACCTGTCGGGTTTCTGTCGCTTTCGGCAAGACTTCGGCTTTCTTCGATTCAGCTGCGATCGCCCTTTCCTGACAGCTTCAACAATCGCCAGCCCTTCTCCTTCCCCAGCGATCGCCTCCAGCAGACCGCACCATCGCCCCCAACCCCCTCAGACCCTCAGCCCCAACCCCCACAGCCCCCACACTCCAGCCCCACCCCCCCCATCGCCACCCGCACGTTCTCCAACGCCAGCCCCACGAGATCGCCTGCCAGTCATCATCACCCTATTGGACGACACGAACGCAGGGCACAAAAGCTCTTCACGATGAGGACTCTACGCCTGCTTATAACTACGTCTCCTTCGTCGTGAGTGCAGCGCAGCGGCAAAGTGCGCAGGCGCAGGCGCAGGTTAGGGCGAAGGGGAAGGGTGTAGAGCGGTAGCAGATGCTTAGCGGCAGTGTTGAATGTCAAGAGGGCTAAAAGCTGGCGGCCAAACGCCTTGCTGGAAAACGAACTTCCGACTCACCTAGTGCTTGTCCGCCAAGTGGCTGCTTGGCTGAGATCTCGCAAGCACTTGGATGCCGATATCTTGGCGAACTGGGAGCGATCATCGGGCGATGATGGAAACGGCTTGACTCTTACGAGGGGCGATCGCAAAAAAATGCAGGATGACGACAAGCGCTAAGACAACCTGTTGGCGTAGCCTCTGTAGTGACCCCCAAAAATAGGACAGCGCTGAGAGAGAGTAAGCTGTAGTCCATAGGGGTCAGAGATCATGTCAAACAAGCCAAGAAATTACAGTAGCGAATTTAAGGCCAAAGTCGTCCTGGAGGTGATCGGTGGCAAACGGAGTGTGAGCGAGGCGAGCCGTGCTCATAAGGTGCATTCATCGGTAATCAGTCGTTGGCGTAACGAATTCGTCAAACAAGCCCATCTGGCTTTTGGCGGGAGCGGCATCGGAGAGGATTCAGCAGAGCGGATAGCGGAACTGGAGCGAATGATAGGGCGCTTAACGATGGAGCTAGCCGTGGCAAAAAAAGCTTCAGAGCTGTGGAGGCTGAGCGGAAGCGAATGATGATTGAGCAGCTAAAAGCCGAGTATCCGGTAGGGGTCATTTGTAAGGTGATTGGCTACAGTCGTAGCCGCTACTACTATCAGCCCCGAGCAGAAAAAGAGACCGAAGAGGAGGCACTGAAAGCAGCGATCACGGATGTAGCAGGCCGATACCCCACGTACGGCTACAGGCGGATTACGAAGCAGTTGCAGCGGGAGGACTGGAATGTCAACCACAAACGTATCAGCCGCCTGATGCGCGAGCTAGGGCTATTGGCAAAAAGAAAGATTAGGAAAAAACGTACAACAAATAGCGTTCATGGCTACAAGCGATATCCTAACTTAGTCAAAGGGCTAGTTGTAGAACGGCCAGAGCAAGTGTGGGTAGGCGACATCACGTACATTCGGCTAAGAGAAGAGTTTGTTTATTTAGCGGTGCTGATGGATGTATTTACGCGCAGTATACGCGGTTGGCATTTGGATAGAACGATGGAAAAGAGTTTGACCATAACAGCGTTGGAGAAAGGATTGAAACAGTATGTTCCAGAGATTCACCATTCTGACCAGGGGGTGCAATATGCAGCGAATGATTATGTCCAATTATTGGAGGAAAACGAGATAGCGATTAGTATGGCTGGAGTGGGCAAAGCCTATGAAAACGGTTATGCCGTGCGATTTGTTCCTACACGAAAGGCCAAAAGGCTAATAAGGTAGGGCATCTGAGAGATAACCCATTCTGGGTGGAGTTCGCACTTTAATCTCTCTTGGATGATAACTTGATGTGTTTGTAGGTGAGGCATCTGGCAACTATCAGAAAGCTAGTCCTACCCGCCCGGTATAAGGTGTGAAAGCATAGCCCTCATGCCAACGGTTTAGCGCCAATGGGATGAAGCGGGGCTAAATGTCGGTATCTAGTAGCCCTAACTGGAAATCCCGGCTAGCAAGTGAGTACGGGCAAATCAATGATTGAACGTATGTTTTAACCACCGTTACGTTTACCCAGTGAAAGCGGCTGACGTGAGTTGAAGGGATGCCTGACGGTACACTTTGAATCATCACAAACACTGGAAACAAAAGTTACTGGCTTCAGAACCTTCTTATGGCAGAAAGGAGAGTTTTATACCCAAAGTAAGCCCGGTGGACAGTACGGCCCTAACCCCACAATCAAAGCACATCAGGAACGAAGTAACGCGACCAGCTTCTTCTCTGAAAGGTCGAATATTCAGAGACGGTACTAAGCTGCAAGGACTGGCGTGAAAGATGGTCTAAGAAGCCAATGCCTGGGGTAATGCTCAGGATATGCAGACGTAGACCCGATAGTACGGAATGAAGAACCTTTAGTCAGAGTAAAGACGATGACACACTCAGCGATGGGTAGTGATGAATGGGCAGCCATCGACTGGAAAACAGTCGAAAAGATGGTCTACCGACTCCAAACCAGAATCTTCAAAGCCAAACGTCGTGGTGATACCAAGCAGGTTCACAGACTCCAGAAACTACTGATGAAATCTCGTAGTGCCAAGCTTCTGTCAGTCAGACGGGTAACGCAGGACAACACCGGCAAGAAAACAGCAGGAGTGGACGGGGTAAAGTCCCTGCAACCACAACAACGGCTTGACCTGGTAAATGACCTGTATCTAAATGGATAAAGCTAAGCCGACGCGCCGGGTGATGATCCCAAAACCGGGTACGACGGAAGAGCGACCGCTAGGAATTCCCTGCATGGTTGAAAGAGCGAGACAGATGCTGGTAAAGCTAGCATTGGAACCCGAATGGGAAGCGGTCTTTGAACCGAACACATACGGTTTCAGACGAGGTAGAGGCGCTCATGATGCCATCGAAGCTATCTTCGCGAGTATTCGCTACAAAGGCAAATATGTCTTAGATGCCGATATTTCGAAATGCTTCGACAAAATCAGCCAGAAAAAGCTGATAGCTAAGCTGAATACTTTTCCGACCGTAACCCGGCAAATTACTGCTTGGTTGAAGTCAGGAGTCGTCATGGATGGCAAACTATTTCCGACCAATGAAGGCACACCACAAGGTGGTGTCATCTCACCACTACTGGCTTTGATAGCCTTGTATGGTTTGGAAACAGCGATTAGAAGTTGCGTTAATCAGGGTAGAGCACAACGGTCTCTAGGTGTTGTATTTTACGCTGATGACTTTGTCGTACTTCATCCATCGCTAGAAGTCATCCTACAGTGCAAGCAAGCAGCAGAAAACTGGTTAAACGAGATGTCTCTAGAATTGAAACCTAGCAAGACTCGTATCTCTCATACGCTAACACCGTATGAAGGAAATGTTGGATTCGATTTCCTCGGATTCAATATTAGACAGCATCCAGTTGGTAAACACCAGTCTGGATGCAACGGGGTGGGCCAGAAGCTAGGTTTTAAGACTATCATCAAGCCCAGCAAAAAGAAGATTGCGCTACACGTTGAGTCGATAGGAAACATCGTCAAGAGCTACAAGGGTGGGCCTCAAGAGGGTCTGATTCGGCGGCTAAACTCGATAATTCGAGGATGGTGCAACTATTACTCAACAGTCAGCAGCAAGAAGACTTTTGGCTACTGTAAAAACATTGTTTGGTCACAGTTGCGAGCCTGGGCAAGATACAAAACCGGTAACTTTAGCTCTAAAACTTTAGACAAGTACTGGCACCGCATTGGATATCGGTTGACGTTTTCTACTAAAGACGGCGTTAGGCTCATTGCCCATTCCGATACGCCAATCAAACGTCATGTAAAAGTCAGAGGGAGTAAGAGCTATTTTGATGGCGATGTTCTTTACTGGGGTAAAAGAAGAGGCAGACATCCTGAACTACCAAACCGAGTAGCCTTGCTACTCAAGAAGTACAAAGGAAGATGTCATGAATGTGGATTAATGTTTGTTGCCAACGATTTGATAGAGGTTGACCACAAAATTCCTAAACAGGAGGGTGGAACAGATAAGTTCGATAATCTGCAACCGCTTCATCGTCATTGCCATGATGTAAAAACGGCTCGTGACAGTGCTTGTAGGAAGACTTTAACACAGAATTCTGGGTTAAAACTTTAAGGAGCGCTTATAGACGGGACGAATGGTGCTGATGACAACAGCCGTATTGTTGAGGAGCCGTGTGCTGGGAAACTAGCAAGCACGGTTTTGAATGGGAGGGTGACAGGGCGACCTGTCACTCGACCCTATTGAGCGTTTGATGAGAACGATTAAAGAAGAAGAAGTTGATTTATCGGAGTATCGCAATTTTATAGGAGTTACGCATTGACAGGGAACCAAAACTATGGTCAAGCGAAAGTAGATTCTGTGACATTTTCTAGAATAAACTGTCGGATGACAGGCACGAAGAGCTGTCTCGATATCTCATAACAGTTGTTGAGGAGTCCGTTGATACACATCGTTTGCAACTTACAAAAAGCCTGCAAGGCACAAAAGAAATGATTGCGAATCGCTTGTTTATCTCGAACATAAAAGCGCTCGATGTTACACACTTGCTTGATGACTCGATGAAAACATTCAATTCTCCAATGGTCATCATGGACAGCCTTGAAGGTTTCTCTCGTGAGCTGTTGAAGGGCTTCCAAGTCGGGTCGATATAAGATGTAGTATCGCGGTTCGTTTTTGAACGGCTGACAGAACACCTTGACCCAACCAAATGCCTTCAAATAGACCATCAGCCCTTCACTAGGAATCTCTACAGTCTTTACCTGTAGGGACGTACCGCGTTCTATCGAGACTTTTCGATTGTTGGCAATACCAAATAGAAAACCCACTTTCTGGTTTCTCAGAAACTTCAGATTCTCTAGGCTCGAATACCAACTATCACCCGTTACCCACTTCGGTTTCAGGCCCCATTCAATTACCTCAAGCACCATCTCGCGAAAGTAATCGTTTTTGGTTTTACCCTCCTGCTTGTCATAGAGCCGGTAATTGACGGGATACGAGCTGCCTGCTGTATCGGTGTAGTACAAAGTGATCAAATTGATGCCTTTGACACTGCGCTTGTGCTTTCCTGACCAGAAGAAATCAACAAACGCACTTTTGCTAGGGTCTCGGTAAGGTTTATCTTCTACGCTGTCGTCCACACTCAGCGTACCGGCCGTCAGAATTAGGTTACTTTTGACCACCTCAAAGAGGTCTTTAGGCGTGTACTGCTCTCGCAGCAAAAACCGGTTGATGCTATCGTGGCTCACCTCTGCCAGGATTTCTGAGAGCCGCACACAACTGACATATTTAGGCTCGGCTAGCAGAAACAAGGTGTAGAGTGCGCTATTACACTGGGCTGTAGACGGTTTCGAAAGCTGGCGCATACTGACCAGAAGGCTATAGTGATGGGGCTCATTTTACCACCCATGACCAGCCTATTCTGTCAATGCGTAAGTCCTAGATCAATCTCCGGCATTTCTGTCAGAGCTAATGTTCTGACAATCCACATCCTTTGAGGTCTGGATGAAAGAGCCCCCAATTTGTGGTGCTTTGAAATCACGAATCTTGGGCAAAGAAGGAGGAAAACGAGCAGAAATGCGTCCTCCCAACTCACTGCGTGCTTAATTGCTCCCTACCGTTCAAAATTTCGCATCAGATTTGAATAAAACCCGCAATCAGTTGTTTATCAGAAATGACCCTACGTCTTTTTTGTTCGCGGTTTGTTTCATGAAAGATGCGGGGTGATCGCGCGATCACCCCGCATCTTTCATGAGAACTCAGCGTCTTAGACCGTGATTTAGACTGCGATAGAGTTACACAGCAATAAATGTACTCTCTGTAAATTGATCCGCAGAAGTGTTCAAAACAACTGCCAACAAATCGCCTTCGTAGGTACCAATTACAGTGTTCGCACCATCTTGAACTCTGTACAGCCCGCTAGCGCTAATACCACCTGTGAGGCCAAGCAAATCACTGCTCTCAAAGTCCATGATGATATCTACGCCTTCACCTGCGCTGAGCGCAAAGATATCAGTCCCAGCGCCGCCAAAGAGGATATTTTCGCCATTGCCGCCAAGGAGAAAATCGTTACCCTCGCCACCAAAGAGCACATCGCGGCCGTCACCGCCAAGCAACGTGTCATTGCCAGCAAAGCCAAACATCAAATCGTTGTCTGCGGTGCCAATTAGAACATCATCATCGTTTGTGCCAATGACCTCATTAGGGGCCGGTAGACTAGAGGCCAATAGTGCACTGGCGTCAAACAAGGTGGTCGTACCGCTAACTTCGTTACCTACTGCCACCAAGGGCTTACCGTTGGGGCTGTCGGCTGCCGAGATGAACGCAATGCCTTCGGGGCCTAGGTCGCCAGCAGTACCTGCTGCGGCATCACCCGCAAAGTCGCGGTTGTTAACGTAGTCAACAAAGAACGCCTCCGTGGGGTTGGTGACGTCGTAGGTCATGATGCCACCAATGCGCTCTAGGCCGATAAAGGCGTAGGTACGCCCATCGATTTCACCAATGGCAACGCCCTCAGGCTCAGGCCCTTTATCGTCGCTGCGGGCGTCAAAGGAACCATTTTCGTCGTTATTGGAATTGAAATCGTTGGGCAAGAGCTCAGCCGTAATCTGCTCAAACTCAGTGCCGCTGTCGTAGACCAGGCTACCCTCAGCATCCCAAATCGAGAAAGAGCGCGCCCCATAGGAGTAAAGCTCTTCGTAGAGCCCATCGCCGTTGGCATCGCCCAGGGTGGTGGTCACATTGAGGCGACCCAGCACTTCGTCGGCCTGAAGTTCTGCCGCGTTGGGAAACGCGATCGGGTCTAGCATTAGATCCTTGACCCGCGCCTCTTCAGAGAAGCCGTCGTAGTCGCGAGCATCCCCTTCGTTAGCGGTGACGATATAGGCTTCCCCATCCACCTCATAGAGAGAAATGGCATCGGGCATGTACATGCCAAACAGGTTGGGGTAGGTGGTGATATTAATCGCATCATCCCGATTACTGGCATCCAGCGGGTTCTCCGAGTAAGACTTAAATCCAAGGGGCAAGATGTCGGTAACTGTGCCCGACGGAATATCCACCTTCGCCAAAGCGTTGTTTTCCTGCAGCGCCACATAGGCGGTGCTGGAGTCGCTGGTGATAGCAATGTACTCAGGCTCGACATCCTGGGCTACGGTGGCGTTGGGGCCAAAGATCCGCACCCCAGAGGCGACGAGTTCATCTTGCTGGTCATTGAAGGCGGTAAAGTCAGCGGTGGTGACATTGGCCTGGGTGAGGTTGTCGATGCCTCCAGACAGATCAATAATGCTGATCGAACCCTCAGGGTCAACGGTGTAGTCATCGTTGGGTTCGCCTTCGTTGGCCACCAGCACTTTAGTGCCGTCAGGAGTAAAGGTCACCATGTCGGGCAGAGCACCCGCAGTAACGGCATTCAAGAAGTTGCCGTCGATGTCAAAGAACACCACGCTGCCGGGCTCAGTTTTGACTTCGTTTTCAATGGCGATCGCCACAAGGCCGTTGGCGATCGCCACGCTGTTAGCTCCAGCCCCGTAGGCGGAGGGGTCAATGTCAAACAGCTTAGTGGGGTTGCTGGGGTCGCTAATATCCAGCACTTCCACGGTAGGAACCTGGGCATTGACCACAAACAACCGCTGGGTTTCCGGATCGTGGACCACGATTTCAGCAGCGCTTTCGTCAAAGACCCCAGTTTCGTAGGTGCCGAGGGGAACCAACAGCGACGGAGTGGGATCCACAGGGGAAGGCTCAGCAGGGCCATCCGTGTCAGTCACGGTGTCGTCGCGGAAAGTGAGGTTTTGAATGCGGCTGTCCAGCTCGCGAGTGGTGTCTTCCTGGTTGAATTGGAGGTTAAACGTCATAAATGATACTTGGGGTTACGTCTTGTAACGATTGTTATTTGGTTATATTCGGCTATTAATCACAAGCCAAAGTCGTATCAATAAGTCGAATACGACTAAATGCACCTTTAGAGGGCTATATTCGGTTATCAGTCACAAGCCGACATCATGGGGCGGATAAGCTTCCGCTAAGGTTGGATTAATTTCTACTTAAGGAAAGTGTTGGTTCTACTTAAGGAAAGTCTTGGTTCTACTTAAGGAAAGTCTTGGCTATGCTTGTTCCCTCCCCACAAACAACCCAACCTGCGCCGATTGAAGGTGTGCCATAACCGTCGGAATCGACGCCAAAAGGCGTTTCGAGGCTTGGCTGCTTGGGGCAAAACCTCGATTAATTGGTTCTTTTGCTTCAAGCTCTATCTGGTGGTCAATAACTAAGGTGAGTGACTCAATATCCAGCTCACCCCCGGCAATGCCGATGACTGCCAACCCACAGAAGGCTTGCCCAAACGCCTCTACGGCAAAGTTTTTGTCGACCAGGGCGATGTCTCCAAAGCGCTTGCTCAGAGGCTATTTGAGACCTATGGCATTCAGTTCTTTGCTAGAGCCAGGCGCAATATGAAAAACCACCTGATGCGGCTTACCGACAGGTTACTGGCCCACAAGTGTGCTATTGTCAAAACCCTCATTGAAAAGCTCAAGAACATTTCCCAGATTGAGCATTCCAGGCATCGCAGCCCTACAAACTTCATGGTCAACCTCATCTGTGGCTTGATTGCCTATTCTCATTAGGGCTGTTTCATTCTACGGAATGCCGGGCCGTGCTTGCTATTCAGTTTTATTGGCTAAGGTGTAAAGCCTCATAATTGGGTCTAAAACTGGAAGCTTAAGGATCGGGCTCTAAACGACTACCACAGCCCACACACTCCAGTCCCAGCTCCAGCCCCTACCCCCCCCCATTGCCCTCCCGTGTACACACAAGTGCGAGAGTTCAAGGAGCCGCCAATTGCCATCCTGAAAACATCATCTCGAACTGCTGTAGACCTCGGTACATCGTCTGAAATCCTGGGGGTCTCTGAGAGCGATAGCCAGACCAGCCGCCTAGCCGAGCAATCAGCCAAGCGACCCAAGCGAGGGAGCCAATAGGATAAGGGTTTTTCTGTTTTTCTGTATGACCTTCAACATCGGGTACTAGCTGCTCGACAAATCGTTGCCGTGAGGCGTCGAAAACGAGGTCTGCGGTTTCTGCTGTATTCTCACGCCCTAAAGTGAGTTGAAGAATCATCACAGCGACTGAAAGTGCCATGATGCAAAGTTTCTGGATGGCAGCCATAGATTCTAACTGCGAAGACTCAATCTCAAGCCCTCTTTGTTTCAACGTGGCAAAGAGCAACTCAATGTGCCAGCCACAGCACCCCCATAAGCACAAAGGCAACTTCATGCCCAACGATTGGATTGACGGGACTATTGCGATTAGTAAAAGTGATCGCGACAATGAAAGCACATCCCCCACTTCAAGAAGAGGACGAGCTTTCATGCCAAAACGCCCTGAGCCCCCCCGCCTACTCGCCTGCAACCCAAGCACCTGTGGCAGCATCTGCCGGAGCCGAAGCGCCAACGGCTAATCAGCATCCTCAGTCAGATGCTAGAGAATCATCTGAGCGCCTCTGTAGTAAAGGAGGCGGGCAATGAGTCTGAAAACTGAAAACAGTAGTTGGGTCTCAGAAAAGCTTCAAGCCCATCATCTAGAGCGATTGGCAGTGGTATACGTTCGGCAGTCCACGTTGCAGCAAGTGCTAGATCATCAAGAATCGACTCGAATTCAGTATGGCTTGGTAGATCGCGCCCAAACGTTGGGCTGGAAACCAGAACGGGTGCTCACCATAGACGAAGATCTCGGCAAGTCAGGCAGCAGTGCCGAAGGCCGTTTAGGCTTCCAACGGCTCGTCACCGAAGTGGGTCTCAACCACGTTGGCCTGATACTAGGGGTTGAAATGTCTCGTCTGGCTCGGTGCTCAAAAGATTGGCATCAGTTACTGGAAATTTGTGCTCTGTTCGGTACGCTAATAGCGGACCTCGATGGCATCTATGACCCCAGTCAGTACAACGACCGCCTGCTGCTGGGCTTAAACAGTCCTGGTACATAAGGCACCTCTCATTACATAAATTAGCTGACTGATCAAGCGTTGGCGACAGCTAACGCTAACGCTAACGGTAGGATAGGGTCGCGGGGAGACGGTTGGTAGAGTTCGTG
>Ga0208979_100464_pt1 | contig 24275 bp, 21 predicted proteins | sample HotLakConsUCCSLE_FD_184738 | JGI IMG/M metagenome (GOLD analysis project Ga0208979, IMG submission 184738) | Hypersaline microbial mat communities from Hot Lake, Washington, USA - Hot Lake Consortium UCC-SLE (SPAdes) | ecosystem: Environmental > Aquatic > Non-marine Saline and Alkaline >... | reverse complement strand
GTGCAGCAGGGACACGCGTGGGAAAACAAATCCATAGTACGACGATGGGAAACTTATATCCCCCCTATTATCGCTTAAGCTATACGCATTAATGCTTTATGCTATCCCATTTCGCGGAACCAGTACCCATGAGAGAAGACGAGAGAAAACGTTTACCGAGATACCACTTCCGTTGCACCATCACTGTCAACATCTAGTTCTTCGCGTCGAATGCTGGCCTTTTCGGTGACCATTTCTTGATCAGTTTCTTTGCGAACGTTGACCTCTTCGCGGACGAAGGCTTCTTTACGAACATTGGCCTTTTCTTCGTATACTTCCATCCGAGCAACTTCACCATCTGCAAAGACATGATCAGGGTCGGCTGCCATTGTTCCAGTTCCTTCGGTGCGCTCAATCACAACGCGCTCTCTCTCAACTGGAATAGAAACCTGAGAAGATTCAGTTTCTACATGCTTACCAACTGACACGTTGCCTGCTTTCATCCTATTTTTGTCTGCGATTAAACGCTCTTCGTATAGGCGAATGGGCTGATTAGTGTCTGTGGTTTGGGGAGCGGTATACAGGTCAGCATCATACTGATCGTAATCATAAGTTTCCTGAGTGTAGGCTCTGCCTTCTACTGGAATACTTCTACCGGCTGGTGCCTCACGATAAACGCCACGAACGCTCTCTTCGTGATTATAGTCCACAGCTTGTGTGCCATGATACTCAGGCAATGATTCTACCTGATCCTTAGTGAGACCGCGTACATAAACTCGGCGGTTAGTGGTGTCAAACTCTGCTTTACCAATAGGCAACAAAACTTTCTTACCGAAAATCCACATGCCAGTATCTACGATTAGGTAGCGGAACCGCCCTGTTGTATCGTCAAACAAACCGTCCTCAATAGAGCCCACTTTGTCATCATCAGAGACGTACACGCTGTAGTCGTTAAGATGACTAAGGCTGTCGTCGGAGAAAGTATTGCGATAGTCGGGATAGGTTTCTTTTAAGCTTAATAAAGTCATATTGATGCTCCATTACTAACAATGTTTTGTGGGCGGTTAATGCCATACCTTTAATGTATTAATAGTGTGGTTATATATCGTTGCTCATTGGGTAGGTTTTGGAAGCTTTTTCTCTCTTCAGATAGTGAGATAAACAGGGCGTAATAACCCGTCAACAGGCCTATCTCCTCTGATATTGAGGACTTGATGATTGAAGGCTTGATTAAAAGCTTGACTAAAGGCTTGACTAAAGGCTTGATTGTTGAAGGGTTGCTTGGAATTGCTTGGAAACCTCCTTTTTTATCAGTGAACTAAACATCGAATTAAAATATTCAAAAGAAGATTCAAAATAAGAGGCATAGCTCCTAGAGCCATGCCTCTTATCTCAGATGCTTCTAAGATGCTCTCAAATCCTGTCTACCGTGCTGCGAAAATCTATCATGAGTAAAGAGAATACGAGCAATAGAGAGCGAAATTAGAGAGGAGATAGAATTGGGCGGATAGATAGAAATGCGCAATTCTGATAGGCACTTGTTCAGTAGAGGCTTAACCTAGCGAGTAACTGCTCTAGGCTTTTTTGCACCCGTCGCAGACCCTACGAGGGCAGCTACCAGACCCAACAATGTACCTACTAGAAAGGACAATCCAGCCTTTGAGGCATTTGCTGCATAGAGGTCTGCTTGCTCGCCAGTGACGTTGGGGATTGCTTCTGCAACTTGCTCTTGGCTAGGGAGAGTAGCGCCACCTGGCTCTTGTACCTGCTCTACGGCTCCCGGTGCGCCAGCGAGCGCGTTGCCTGCCGCAGAAGCAGCGATGCCAAAGGTCCCTGAAACCCCGGTCGCAAGGAGCCAGCCGCTAATTACCAGGGTGGTTGCCCACATGATAGTACCGTTGAGCATGGAGGTTTTACTGTTCATGGGGCCGCAAGATGACGCCATGGTTAAGCCCCCTAGGAAAAGAGAGATCAGTAAGCTGATGACGGCCCAAATGCCTAGGCTTGTACCAATCGTCCGAGCAGAAGCCTCTCCAGCGGCAAATCCACCGACGACAGCACCTAGGGCACTCAGCAAGAGTTGAGAAACGATTGAAACAACGATACCTGCAAAAATAGGGCCCCAGCGGACAGTATCGTGGTACTCCGCAACCGGGGGAGCAAACCTCGTAGCGTTGTTTGCGTCAGGACGAACGTTTACGCCTTCTGTTGTATATGTCATGTTTGTTGAACTCCTTTTTGAGTCTGTTTTTTTGAGTGTGGCTGCTGCTTAGTTGTTCTGGGTCTGATACTGAGTGAGTTTCTTTGGTGGTAGCTGATATCAGCCTACTTACTATTTATTACCAGCTATTTACCGGTGTTTTGTGAGTGAGTCTTCTATACCCTAAAGAAAAAGATGTTTTTCAAACACTATCAAACGGCATAAGATTTTGAGTGTAAGGGCAATGGTATGTATGCATTTAGAGAGTAGTGAAAGACCGGTAGGGCTTGTTAACTCCATCGCATGAGAGAAGGAGAATGTATGAGCGATCGCACAAAATATGAGACACAACTTTCTCTTCTTTTGGACAACGATTATGGCTCTGCATAGAATTGGCGATCGCCACACCAACTACAGAGATCTTTACTTTAAGGGTGATGACCTCAAAGGTTTGCCTGTGTATACCACTTCTAACAGACCTGTCGGAAGCGTCTACGACTTAATGGTGGACGACCACGACACTATTCAACAGATGGTGGTGGACTTGGGTAATGAAAAGGTGCTAGTCCCGATTGCTCGCTGCTCAAAGTCTAAACAGGCAGGCCATATTTATATCAATGGTTTAGATCCGCAAGATCTCTTAGGGCTGCCTCGCTATGAAGATGGACAGCGTGTAAACGAAGACCGACACGAAGACCGACACAAAGAGCTACTTAGTCAGCAGCGCTATCAAAGTAACTCCTCAATAAGCAACTCCTCAATAAGATCCTCTACGGAAAACGCCTCTTCTAATACTGTTTCTTCTATGGAAGTTCCTCTTGAACTACCCGTTGAACAATCGCTAGCGGTAGAAGATTCAGCGCCCTTAGAAGGTCAGCCTTTTTTAGATAGTCAGCAAGTGACCAGTCAGCAAACGGCTCATCAAAAAGCGGGTGAGCTAGTGGGCCAGTCAGATCGACCTATTCAGCTCTATGAAGAGCGCCTAGTTACCAACAAGCAAAGAGTGAAAACCGGAGAGGTAAAAATCTCTAAGCGAACCATTACAGATACGAGTCACAGCCGCATTCCAATTACCCGAGAAAAAGTCATCATTGAAATTGAGTCTCTCTATGCAGGAGAGACCAGAATAGACTTTGGTCAGGCTGAAGTCGCTGATGACGGCACCGTACGTATGGACATTTATGAAGATCAAGCAGAAGTTTGTCGGCGTGTTGTGCCTTATCAAAATGTGGCAATTCGTAAGGAAATAGTGGAGGATACGATACCCATTCAACAAACTATCAGACGTGAAGAGCTAGATGTACAGGCAACTGCACCTTATGTAGAAATTACGCCATAGCCCTTTTTTGAGAAACGGCATACTGAATAGCAGCCTGCTGACTACTTGTAAAAAAATCATGAAAAGCCTTATACGATTCTTCAAATATGCTGCTGTGGGACTGATAGGTACAGTTGTGTTGTTAACAGTGTGTGGCCTGATTGAGCCACGCTTTGTCAACAGGGTAGACGAAATTGCTCAAATCCCAAATCTTCCGCCTGAGTGGGAAGGTAAAAAAGTAGTTCAGCTATCTGACTTTCAGGTGGGGCTGTGGCTTGATAATTCGGGGACTGCAAAGCGCGCTGTGCAAAGGGCGATTGAAGCTGAGCCGTCGGTCGTTCTTATCAGCGGTGATTTTATCTATCATCCAGGGCCCAACTCTACTGATGAAATCGAAACGGCGGTGGAGATAGTGAGACCCTTGATAGAATCGGGCATTCCCACCTACGCCGTGTTGGGTAACCATGATTATGGCATGGGTAGCAAAACGGCTGACCCAGATGAAGGGTTGGCGATGAATTTAAAGGTTGCTCTTGAAGATGCTGGGATTGTAGTTTTGGAGAATGAATCAGTGGAGATGACTTTGCCAGACAGTACAGGAATCAATAGATCCTTGTATTTGGCAGCAGTGGGCTCTCTCTGGGCAGGTAAGGCCGATATAAGCGCGGCGCTCAGCAACATTCCTGAAGACGCGCCCAGAGTTGCCCTTATGCATAATCCCGATTCGTATGAGAACTTTCCACCGAGCACAGCGCCACTGGCGGTAGCTGGACATACGCATGGCGGACAGATACGGTTGCCTAACTCTCCTCAGGTATCATGGCTGCGGTTTACTCAAAGAGATGAGGTGCATGCAGATGGTTGGGCTCAAGGTTATGGAGCGCCCGGAAACAAACTGTATGTCAATGTAGGAATTGGCATGAGTATTGTACCGATACGAATATTTTGCCCGCCCGAGTTGACGATTTTTACGCTTGAGTAAAAGCCTGCTGAAATTTGAATCTTCTTTCTTAATCTTTTAATTTTTGCTTAAGCAGCCTTTTTGCTTTGTTCGCTAGGCTGATTTTCTATTTGTTCAGTCTTCTGTTGGTGTGGTCGCACAACTAGGAGGGTAACAACCCCTGAAGCAATAATCAAGATGATATTGATGCCCAGCAGAGCGAGTCCGCCCCATCCTTGCTGAGGATCTTCGGAGAGAAATGCGATCGCGGCTGCCGCCCCGGCAGGAACCAGCGCTAATGCTGCTACGACGCCTACCAGCGTATCGGTTTTGCGTTCGGTGAGGGCAATAATACCAGCAGTGCCTGCTGCGATCGCTGTAATCACGCTATAGAGCCCTGGCCTAACTCTTTCTTCCAACAATGTTTTTTCGATTAGCTTGGTTTCAGGTGGAATGGCCTGCGTAATATCGAGTAGCCAAGTGACGATCAGAGCTGCTGCGATCGCCAGTCCTAACCCTACAGTCGCCGACCCGATTCCTTTAGTGGCTAGCTTAAAATCGCGGTTTACAATTCCAAAAGAAATCAGCGCCAGCGGTGCGAGCGCTGGCGCAATGACCATAGAGCCAATGAGAATTGGCACTGAATTGGTCAACATCGCTACTGCCGATAAAATGCCAGCGGTGATCATGAGCACCATATATGACAAAGTAAGTTCGCTGAGTTGTTCAACATGTTCTATAGTGCTAGTCCTCACAATAGAAGAATTTTTAGAGGCAGCGGTGTTATCCATATTTGGGTAAGAGTAAGAGATGATTTAACTTAAAAAAACGTCCAGCGATAGTACGCTGGACGATCTGGGGGACACTTTAAAGGTTGCTCTAGATTGGAAAGAAACTGCTCTAGGAACACCTTTTTGCTCTTAACAGAGCAAGACAGATTAAGTCAAATATGAGGCAGTTACTAGGTTATTCTCTAGGTTATTCTAACTGTCTCTTGCTGATCGCTAAGGGCAACTTACGGCACTACAGGTCAACACTACAAATGATGATGGCTGCCCTACAAATCATAGTGGAGAAAATTGTAGTGGAGAAAATCGTAATGAAGAACACTCCTATCATAGCGCAGATCTTATAACGCAGAAGGATAGACGCCATCTGCAACAAAGACAGGACGCTCAGAATATTCTGCCTCTATTTGTTGCTCTACGGACAAATCCCAGTCAAGATCGTAGTCTCGCTCAAATTCGGTTTGTATGTAGGGGCGTAATATTCCGGTCACTGTTACCGTTTCACCATCGTTAGTTTCGGGTGTAACGCCTTGAGCGAGCACCAGCAGGTCTTCGCCTGCAAAGAGTTGATCTTCATCAATGGTAAAGGTGGTGGGCGATAGCTTATCTTCTACTTCGCCTTCTACCGCGATTCTTTGGTTGTAGTACGCCTCAGGGTTGCGGGTGATATCGCCTGGATCTGGGGAGAGCGCAATCGACTGAGCGATCACAACTGGACGATCTTCGTAGTCAGCGTACAGGGTTGGATCAAGGCTGAGGCTGTACTCTCTTTCTACATCCGCAATAACAAGCTGTGCAACTTCGCCCGTGACCTGTACGTCAGTATCATCGCCTTCAGCGAGTACAAAGGGCTCGCCAGAAGCATTAATAACTAATATATCTTCGCCACCAAACAGCCGATCATCTTCTAATAGGAAAGAATCATCGCCAACAGTGTCTTCTACTTCGGAACGAATAGACACCGTCTCTCCAATCAGACCTTCGGCGCCGCTAGCAACTTCTTCCGTTGTAACATTTCCTGTGGCTTCTTCAGGACTCGATATTTCTGCAGGCGCACAGCTAGGTAAGATTGCTGCGGACGCTGCGAGTAAGAGAGCCGCTATTAATCTTTTGCTGCCAGCTACCCTTTTTAATAGAGTATTGTTCATTGCATTAGTCATGCTTTTTCTTCCCTTTTTGAATGTTATTCTCTTAAATACTAGCAATGCCATATTCAACGCTAGTCTTTCTTTAGGGGTATGAAGAACTACAGAAGCGGAAATATATATGCTAAGAGCTAGATTTGGAAAAAAGTCTCTACCACGCTTGATACAGATACGGTCTGCCAATTAGTCGGGATAATCTCTCTTTACGCAGAAATCCCTTAATTCCTTGATTTTTCTTTTGCCTAACTCCAGGTATTGTCAAAATTAATCTAATCGAGTCTAATTGGTCTCATTAAGACGAATTGAATGTGAGGGGTCTTGCAGAATGAGTGTGAGTGCATTTTATAAGTTTTAGGTCTATGGAAGAGAATAGTTTCCTCTAGTTTTGCTTAGTTTTTGCTTGGTTTCCTTTAGCTCTGCTTATAGAAGCTTTTATGGGTCTCAATTTGGCTTTTTGTCTGCTCTTTATACTTTAAAGTGCTTTAATAAAGTGCTTTAAAAAGAGTTAAACCCCAAAGGTGTTCAAAAGAGCGCCCTTGGGGTTCAAAAAATCAGCAACTAGCTCAGTTTACAAACACTTGGCCATCTTCCTGAATGCGAATAACGCCTTGTGTGTCGTCTAAAGCGATCTCTGGTGTCAGCGAAATCTCTAACATTCCGTCCTCTGAACTCGTGGCAGAAATTCCAACTAGCCCTTCGTCTTGGCGAACGACTGTAATGGTTGCAGGTAGCGGAATGCCTTGTAGCATGGCAGACTCGTCCATCATTAGCATTCTTCGAGTTGTATCGCCGATGACCTGATAAGTAACCGTTGTCCCTGTGTCGTTTGTTAGGGAAACGCTGCTGAGTTGGTTGCCGACAGGTTTAACAACTGCGATCGCTGCCTCTTGCTCTTGCGCTGGAGAGATGGGAGAAACTGTAGAAGTGCTGGGAATGCCTGATGATGCAGGACTTTGCGTAGCGGCGTTTCTTATCAGAACGCCCTGTTGTAGGGTTCTTAATCTAGCTGCGCGATCGCCATCATTAGAAGGCACAGGCTGTAGCTCCTGTAAGCTCTCCGGCTGATCATTGTCGCCGACACCTGTCTGAGCTTGAGCAGGAACCAACTGCGCAAAAGATGCGATTACTAATCCACCGAAGGTCGCTGCTACGATGCCGAGTCTTTTCAAAGTGCCGCCTATTGCCATTGTAAGTAATCCTCTTTCTTAGTAAGTGATATCTCTTAATTTGCCATGTAAAAGCTTAATTATCTTCATTCTTCAGACCTAAAGATGCTAACGGCTAGTACATAAGTAGGCATAGGCAATGAGCTTAAAGAGGAGATGGCCTAATTACATTCGTCCCTTGGAAAAACTTGCTAAAAAACTTGAGTTTAGCTGTTTGGAGTCTGACCACTATAATGAATGGTCGCCATTTTGATCCAAGTTTTGTGTCCCATCATTTGGCGCTAGCATGGCACGCTCTTTAAAGCCCTGAACATCTCTGAGCGCGCTTGCTGTGGCAGTATCAAGTTTTTTAATCACGCTAAAACTGCCATTTGTTTCTAAAATAACGGCGTCAATATTATCGAGACTACTATTGCCGCTAAGTCGGATGGCGGCGAGTACTTCTCCCTTTGCGACACGCTCACGAATCAGCCACTCTTCAATAAAGTTTCCTTTGAAGAATAACAATGTGGGTTTAGCTTTGATGAGATTTTGAACAATGTTAGATCGTACTGATAGCCAGGTCAGGATAAACTGAAATATGACTAACAAGCCAATGGCAACCATTGCCTGTATGAGGGAGACATCTGTGGTTAGCAGAGCGCTGGCTAGGATAGATCCGAAGGCAATGGTAACAACAAAGTCAAAAGAGTTCCATTTTGATAAGGTTCGTTTCCCAGATACTCGCAGCCACAGAATGAGTCCACCGTAAGCGAGTGTCCCTACCAATAATGTATGGCTCAGTCTCTCCCAACTAGACAGAACATCCTGCGACAGTGAGTAGTTATCCATGTTAAAACTATTTAGAAGATATGCTCAGCGTAAGCCTAGCCAGTAAGTTCTCGCTTTTACAGCGATAGAGTTTACAGCGATAGAGGCTAACAGCGATATTATGAGCTTCAACAAGAGCGTAGGAAAGAAGCATAGAGATCGCCAGTATTACAAGCGGTCAGAGAAGCAATTCTATGCCGATAATACGCCGATAAATAGAGTAATGCCATGCCAGTTCAGCAGACTATAGCCAGTAGAACTATGGCCAGTAGATTAGAGCCAGTAGATTAGAGCCAGCAAGTTAGAGTTGTGAATTAATCTACCGCTTCAATCGCTTTAACCGCTAGGTAGGGCTTACCAGCATAAGCTTCTACTACTTCAGGCTCTAGCACAACGTTGTAGGCCTCTTGAATAGCCGCTTCATCCATTTCCAGAATGTCGCCCGTGACTTCGATATTGGTTCCCATTTCAGGAATGGGTAGGTCAGTAACCGCTAGCAGTTCCTGCCCCTGCAAAGACTCAATATCATATACAGTGAAGAGGTTAGGAGAGATCGTTTCAGTCACCTTAGTACTCACCGTAACGGTTTCTCCAATTAGCGTATTGATATCAACGTTGTTACTCACTTCGTTGCCACCGACTTCAGATTCTACAGGAACCTCGGCTTGCTCTTCAGGTACAGGGACTTCGGTCTCTACACTGTCTAGCCGCACGCCTGATTGTGGATCGCAGGCAGCTAGAGCGATCGCCATAAAGGAGAATGCAACTGCACTGCTAATTTTTTTACTGCTAATTTTTTTGATTTTGGAGATTCTTCTAAGTGCTGTTTTCATGGCGATTCAGCCTCCAGTTTCATTACTTTCGTGTTTAATGTACAACTAATGGCAAGAGTCACTGTCCCTCTGCGGATGTAGCTTGTAATCACAAAAAATAAAAACCACCCCTTCTTTTGATTGCAAAGTAACTGCAATACAAAAGAAGAGGCGGTTGATTCTGATTTGTTTTTATCTGGTTTGTTTTTATCTGGTTTGTTTTTGGATCGTGTATTAACTGCGTATTTTTGAGTTGCGATCGCGCTTATCGACCTACACCCACATAGCGGAACCCTGCTTCTTCCAGCTGTTTTTGATCTAGGAAATTACGACCGTCAATCATCACGGGTGTATTCATCAAGCTAGCCATTTTTTTGTAGTCTAAATTTCTAAACTTAGACCAGTCCGTGACGAGTACAAGCGCATCACAGCCATCTGCCAAGCGCTCAGGATCGGTTTCTACAATTACACCCGAGAGCCCCTGACTCACGCCACTTTGAGACACAATCGGGTCATAGGCTTTGACTTTGGCCCCAAGCCGATTGAGGCTTTCAATCATAATCAGCGAAGGCGCATCGCGCATGTCGTCGGTGTCAGGCTTAAAGGTGAGACCTAACAAACCAACAGTTTTACCTTTCAAAATTTTCAGCACTTGCTGAAGTTTTTCGACAGTGAGCAGCCGCTGGCGAGTATTCACATTAATGGTTGCTCTCAGTAGCTCGGCTTCGTAGCCGTAGTCTTCAGCAGTGTGCAACAGCGCTGAAACATCTTTAGGGAAGCAGGAGCCGCCCCAGCCAATGCCCGCCTGCAAAAACTTGCTGCCAATACGAGAGTCGAGGCCGATACCTCTGGCCACTTGGGTGACATCTGCACCGACGCGATCGCAAATATTAGCAACTTCATTAATAAAGCTAATTTTAGTCGCCAAAAATGCGTTAGAAGCATACTTCACCATTTCAGCCGAGCTTAAGTCGGTCACGACAACCGGCACCTGCGGCGCATCAGTATCTTCAGCAAAATTACGTTCTACAATAGGCGTGTAGAGTTCTTTCATCATTGCGATCGCCTTTTCGCTATCGCTACCCAGCACAATCCGATCGGGGTTAAACGTATCAAACACCGCCGAGCCTTCTCGTAAAAACTCAGGATTGCTGACCACATCAAAAGCCGCATCTGAGGACTTTGATCTAGCGGGTGCGCCTGCGCCTACCAGCACCTTTTGCTGTTCAGCAATACCGTCTAACACAATCATACGAACCCAGTCACCCGACCCAATCGGCACCGTAGACTTATTGACAATAACCTTATAGCCCCCGTTGAGATGTTCCCCAATGCCACGAGCGACGGCTTCTACATAGCGAGTATCGCTTTCTCCCGTTGGTAGCGCGGGTGTCCCCACCGCAATAAAGAGGATATCGCCATGGTCAACCCCCACGCCCAAGTCAGAAGTAAACTCCAGATTGCCAGTAGCCATAGAAGACTGCATCAAGTCAGACAGTCCTGGCTCATAAATAGGTGACTGACCTGCCTTCATCAGCTGAACTTTTTCTTCGTTGTTATCTACACAAATGACATGATGGCCAATGTGAGATAGGCAAACCCCCGTTACAAGACCTACGTAGCCAGTTCCAATGACACAAACATGCATGATGGTAAAACTCTCTAATGAAGTAACAAGTTATGGATGGTTTGTCGAGATTTAAGCCACTAAAATTTTAGTCGCTTAAATCTAAGCTGCTACAAGGCTGTGACGGCTTTCTCACTGGGATAATTAAGCAGGTTTTCACTCAAGGTGCCATTAGCTTCCATTCGGGCTTTAAAGTCAGCAATGGTTTTTTCTAATCCGGCTTGAAGCGGTATGGAAGGCTCCCAGTCCAGCAGCTGTCGGGCTTTGGTAATGTCGGGCTGGCGGCGACGGGGATCATCTTGAGGCAGCGGTTTATACTGGACTTCTACATCGGGGTTCACCATTTTTTGAATCGTTTCCGCCAGCTGAAGAATAGTGTATTCTCCAGGATTACCGATATTAATAGGGCCAGTATGCTCGCTATTCATTAGCCGAATAAAGCCTTCTACCAAGTCTGAAACATAGCAGAAGCTGCGTGTTTGGGAGCCATCGCCATACACCGTCAGGGGCTGACCGCTCAGCGCCTGCACAATAAAGTTACTCACCACGCGACCATCGTTTTCCAACATTCTGGGGCCATAGGTGTTAAAAATTCGCACCACACGAATTTCAACATCGTTTTGACGATGGTAGTCAAACGCCAATGTCTCAGCCATCCGCTTGCCTTCGTCGTAACAACTGCGAATGCCGATGGGGTTTACGCTACCGCGATATTCTTCAGGCTGAGGATGCACCTCAGGGTCACCATATACTTCCGAGGTCGATGCTAGGAAAAAACGCGCTTTCACCCGTTTAGCAAGGCCCAACATATTGAGCGTACCTAGCACATTGGTCTTCACCGTTTTAACGGGATTGTACTGGTAATGCACAGGTGAAGCCGGACAGGCCAAATGATAAATTTGATCGACTTCTAGGCGAATAGGTTCGGTAATGTCGTGGCGAACCAGCTCAAAGTAGGGATTGCCCATCCAGCGCAAAATGTTGCGTTTGTGCCCGGTATAAAAGTTATCTAAACAAATGACTTCATGGTTCGCTGCCATTAACCGATCAATTAAATGGGAGCCGATGAAGCCAGCACCCCCGGTGACTAGAATTCTCATAGATTTAATATCTGAAAGGACATCTCTACAGTGTCTTTTGACCGCTCTAGCCACTGGGAGCTATCTCGGACGCTACTTGGGGAAACTGCCTAGAAAATAACAAATTTTCTTGTTCTTGATGAATGAAATCTTGTGATTTCATTAAAACTTCAATCGTTATTTTTGGCCGTTCTAACAATATGTACCCAACAATTAAGTACCCAATAATAAGTACCCAAAAACTTTGATGCGTTATCAGTTCTACGCTGCTGGGGGCGCTGCTCGGGATTAACTGCTGAGGGTTAACTGCTGGGGCGCTGCTGGGATTAACTGCTGGGGGTTAGCTTAAGCACGGCCATAAACGCTTCTTGCGGGACATCTACAGTGCCAATCGACTTGAGGCGTTTTTTACCCTTAGCCTGCTTTTTCAGAAGCTTTTTCTTCCGTGAAATATCGCCGCCGTAGCACTTGGCTAGGACATCTTTGCGCAGGGCTGGAATGCTTTCGCTGGCAATAATGCGGCTACCAATAGAGGCCTGAATCGGAATTTTGAATTGGTGACGCGGGATCAGCTCTTTGAGCTTTTCGGTCAGGGCACGGCCGACGTAGTAAGCCTTGTCTTTATGCACGATGGCTGCGAGTGGATCGACCTTGTCGCCGTTGATCATCACATCTAGCTTGACGAGGGCGTTGGTGCGATAGCCAATGAGGTTGTACTCCATGCTGGCGTAGCCGCGGCTGCGCGACTTCATTTGATCAAAAAAGTCGGTGACGATTTCGGCCAGCGGAATTTCGTAGGTCAGCGTGGTGCGGCCTGGTGTCAGGTACTTCATGTCTTTGAAGTCGCCGCGCCGCTTTTGGCATAGCTCCATCAGTGTGCCGACAAATTCTTCGGGCGTGATGATGTCCACCTTTACGTAGGGCTCATCAATTTTTTCCCGTTGCTGCGGTTCAGGCAGCATACTCGGATTGTCAATTTCAATGACCTCGCCCTTAATGGTGGTCACTCGGTAAATCACCGAGGGCGCGGTCGTGATTAAATCTAGATCGTATTCGCGCTCTAGCCGTTCTTGCACAATTTCCATATGCAGCAGGCCTAGGAATCCACAGCGAAACCCAAAGCCCATGGCGCTGGAGGTTTCGGGCTCGTATTGTAGGGCCGCGTCGTTTAGGCGCAGTTTGTCTAATGCTTCGCGCAAATCTTCGTACTGGTCAGAGTCGGTTGGAAACAGTCCGCAAAAAACCATTGGTTTGGCTTCTACATAGCCTTCTAAGGGCTCGGCGGCGGGTTCTTTAACCAGTGTAATGGTGTCGCCCACTCGGGCATCTTCGACCGATTTGATAGAGGCTGAAATGTAGCCTACTTCGCCTGCGTGCAGGGCTTCGACAGGGACTTGGTTGGGCGAGAGTACGCCTAGCTCATCAATGTCGTATTCTTTGCCGGAGGCCATTAGTCGAATGCGATCGCGCTGATCAATCACCCCATCGGTTACCCGAAAGTACACAATCACGCCCCGGTAGGGATCGTAATAGCTATCAAAAATCAGCGCTCTAGCCGGTGCTTGCGTTGTGTCTTGAGGCGGCGGTACCAGTAACGTAATAGCCTCTAAAATTTCAGGGATGCCAATGCCTTCTTTTGCCGATGCCAAAATGGCATTGCTACAGTCTAGGCCAATAATTTCTTCAATTTCAGCTTTAACCCTTTCAGGATCAGCCCCTGGTAGGTCAACCTTATTAAGCACCGGAATAATTTCTAAGTCATTTTCAAGCGCTAAATACACGTTAGCCAGTGTTTGCGCTTCTACACCCTGGGAAGCATCTACCACCAAAAGCGCCCCTTCACAGGCGGCTAGCGATCTCGAAACCTCATAGGTAAAGTCTACATGCCCCGGCGTGTCAATCAAGTTGAGGACATAGGTTTCACCGTCTTGGGCGGTGTAGTTCATCCGGGCTGCCTGAAGCTTGATGGTAATACCGCGCTCTCGCTCAATATCCATTGAGTCAAGGAACTGTGCTTTCATGTCGCGATCGCTTACCGTGCCGGTTGTCTGCAATAGTCGATCGGCCAGGGTAGACTTACCATGGTCAATATGGGCGATGATAGAAAAGTTACGCAGACGGGAAACGGGAACGTCGGTCATGAAAAGTCTTCAAAGAAGTGATATCTAATGTTAATACTAAGTCCTGAAGAGAAGATTTAGTGGTTATCCTCTGCTTTCTGTGATACGGCGGCTCGTGATGTGGCTACTTTATATCGCGACTGTCTTTCCCTGCTGTCTTATCCCTGCTGTCTTATCCTTGCTGGCCAACATCTTCTGTAATATCTTGCCAATAAAGAGATAATCTTGATTTACAGTTGTGCTGCTGCCAGCTACTCATCGACAATTTCCCTTCAGCGATGCCCCGGTTCGTCCCGTCAAACTCGGCTGATCCATCAGTTTCGGTGCCTTCTCCACAGCAAGCGGCATCGGTAGATGTTGCTGGGCAAAATCACAATCATTTGCCATCAGAGCCGGTGCTGTCTAGCAGCATGCAATCTCATTATTCTACGAGTAATGTACTCGTCGTCATCCATAGTGTTCAGGGTGAGATTTTGTCCTTGCACTGGCCGGAGACGCAAGATTGTCAGAACTGTGAAAACCTGGTGGGTCAGTCGGTGGAAGCGCTGTTTGGCCCAGTTGCCGTGACAGCTTATAAGGCTCATGTGCAAAGGGTACTAGAGACTCAAAAGCCCAAAGAATTTCAATGCGTCGTACGCTGTGGATACCATCCAATTAGCTTTGAGTTTGTGCTCAGTCCGCTGCCGTTGGTGACGGCAGACTCGGATGGCAGGGCGATAGCAGCCATGCAGCCAGCGACAGCCATGGGCATTATTGGTGTGGGCCGGCAAATTGTACCGGGGGTGGGCGCGCTCACGGATGTTACCCTTTCGGGCCGCGACGGCGCTGCTGGCAATAGCTACTATGCACTACTCTCTAGCGTTGCTTCTAATATTCGCAAAACGCTTGATCTCAATACCATTTGGCAGCAAACGGTGGGCGGACTAGGCGATATGCTAGGACTCGACCGCTGCCTAGTCTGCGACTATTCTAAAAAGATGCAGACACTGACGGTTGTTGCTGAGTACCATCAGCCCCATCTGCATCCTTGCCAGGGTAAAACGTTTGATCTCGCGCTCAAAACCGATTTTGTCGATACGCTGAAAACCTTAAAGCCCATCATCTCTGACTTTGGCCAGGGCGATGAAGGCCAGGGCGATGAAGGCGGTGATGCAGGCGATTTTACGGCTTCGAAAGCCTACACTATTTTGACTGTAGCGACCTGCTACCAAAATGAGCCCAACAGTATTTTGGTTTTGCAGCAGCCGCCTCATAGAGCATGGCAGCCTTTTGAAATTGAGCTAGTGCAGGAGTTAACCGATCAGGTCGGCACTGCGATCGCCCATTCCAAACTCTTCAACGACAGCAGCAATATTGCTCGCGAACTGCGCAAAAAATCTTATGCCCTCAAGCAAACCAATGAAGAACTCATGCGCAAGCATGACGAGCTAGAAGAAGCCAGGAAACAGGCCGAAGAAGCGTCTCGGCTTAAAAGCGACTTTTTGGCCAATACCTCTCATGAACTGCGGACGCCGCTTAACGGCATGATTGGCTTTTTGCGGTTGGTGCTCGATGACATGGCAGATGATGAAGCCGAAAAAACCGAGTTTATTCAAGAGTCGCACAACTCGGCGATTCACTTGCTCAACTTGATCAATGACGTTTTAGATATTGCCAAAATTGAAGCTGGCAAAATGGATTTGGACTTGAGCGCTGTGAGCCTGCAAGAGTTGCTCACTGAGATAGCGCATTCTATGCGTCCGCAGATTGAACGGCGAGGACTGGGGCTAGATATTGTACTTCCCGCCACGCTGGATGAAATTAAGCTGTATAGCAACTATCAGCGGCTCAAGCAGGTAATGCTCAATCTGGTCGGGAATGCGATGAAGTTCACCCACGAGGGTGGCATTACCATCAGCGTAGAAATTAAGCGGCAGTCGCTTGACTTTGCCGATCAGCAATGGCCAGGGTTGGTCAGAATTAGCGTGGCTGATACCGGCATCGGCGTTTCTTTAGAAAAGCAGGATCGGCTGTTTCAAACCTTTTCTCAGGTTGATAGCGCCCGCACTCGCCAGTATGAAGGCACCGGCCTAGGGCTGGCAATTTCGCAGCGCCTAGTAGAGGCAATGGGCGGTAAGGTTCAGTTTATTAGTATGGGCGAAGGGCTAGGATCTACAGTGACCTTTACCTCGCTGCTGTACCAAGAGCCGGTGATGGAACTAGGGCCCAGTTCTAAGCTGTGAGGTTCTAAGCTGTGAGGCTCTGAGCTGTGAGGCTCTAAGCTGTGAGGTTCTAAGCTGTGAGGCTCTCTATTGACGTTCTTTGACAAACTGAATTCGCCCATGATGGGTCTTTTGGAGCAATCGGGCGATCGCATCCCATTCTTTGCCTTCTAGCTGCTCAATTGTGGTGGCGATCGCGCTTTGGTATTGCTTGAGCGATCGCAGCACCTCATCACGGTTGTACTGCGCCATCATCAGCCCCAGCTCTGGGTTGCCACCGCCCACTCGGCTGGTATCTCTAAACCCTGAGCTAGCAAGCTGCTGCGACAGTTGTAGCACCTCAATATTGGGCTCGCTCATCGCGGCTGAAATAAGGTTGGCACTCACCATGACCGGTAAGTGAGATATCCACGCCACAGCGCTATCATGCTCTGCTGGCGTACAGTGGTAAACCTGCGAACCCAATTGTGTAGCCAGCTGCTCTAATGTCTTAACCGCTTCGGGATCGGTTTTTTCTACCGGGGTAATCACATAGGGCCGCTGTTGAAAAATGCCTGGTTCGGCAGCCGCTAGCCCTGCCTCGCTTTTCCCACTCATCGGATGCCCGCCTACAAAAGCAGGCCAGCATTGGGTCGCCTCTGTAACGAGCGCTGATTTTACCGAGCCTACATCAGTCACAAGGGTTCCAGGTGAGAGTACAGCGGCTAGCGCTGCCACCATGGGTAAAATCGTGGCAATCGGCGTACAGATGATCACCACATCACAACCCTTGAGCCTTGCCAGCTCTGTGCCCGCTTGATCCACTACGCCGCGCGTTACCGCTTGGTCGCAGGTCTCCTGACGACGAGCGACGCCATACACCGTATGCCCCAATGCCCTCAGGTCTAGCCCAAGGCATCCGCCTATCAACCCAAGCCCGACGATTCCAATGTTCATTGCGGTTTCTTTCTGCATGTGATTATCGACCCTTTTTGACTGGATGTGATTATCTGCTGGATCTATGAGCTGCTCTAGATGTCTAGATGTCACTCACATAGACGTGAGCATTCTGACAGGTGACTCCAGCCTCTTGGCGGGATTACTCAAAAGAGTGACTAAAGCTAAAGGATGCAATACATCTAGCTAGGCATGATTACTCCTGGGTTATTGCTTTAGCGCACCTATGTAGATGTGTCACAATAAGAGCTGTCGTCATTTTTGCGCTGCTTTGTTCCTGCGCTGCTTTGTTCTTGCTCTGCTTTTTTCTACTCTGTTTTTTTCTACTCTGCTTCGCTTCTACCCACGTTTACGCCTCTTAACTGTACGCCTGTGATCGAAACAGAAGTCCATCAGCGTCTGCGAGCCTATCTTAGAGATCAAGGTCATACTCAATGGCCGCATCATTTAACAATGGCTAGGCTGGTCGCTAGAGCCTTGCGCGTAGGTCGAAGTGCGCTCATTCAGACTGATAGCTTAGCGGCGTATCAAGGTAGTCATCGTCTCAGCTATTTGATCCCAGCGCTGCTATGGCCCGAGCCTGCCGTTTTGGCAGTGCCTAATGAGCTGTTAGAGACAGTGCTTCAGCAAGATATTCCCAATTTGCAGCAGGGATTGCCCATTATCAAGCCGGTGCGTTCTGGCGATCGCTGGCCTGACAAAGATTTTAGAGGATTACTGGTCACCTCAGCTCAAGGCTGGCTAAGCAACCGTTTAGCTGTCTTCAACAACGATTATTCGGTGCCTCAGGATGTTATCAATAGCGCTGCGGTTAGCCAAAATCTTTTTCCGCCGGGTATCCCAACTCTGATAGATGGTGCGAGTTCGTTAGAGGGTTGGGTTCGTGATTTGCTGAGCGAAACCCTCTCCGGCCAAGACTGGGAGAGCCTAATGTTGGCCTATCCCAGCCAGCGGGCATTTATTCGAGACATGCGGGTTAAAATTACCCATGCCGTTTTTCAGCATCCGCCCAATCCCTATCGCTGCCACCTAATAGGTTCACCTGAGCAAATGCTCCTACTTGAGCTATACGAATGGCTCAAAGTCTGTGGTGATACTAGCCAAATGCCTCTGCCTTGGCGGCGATTTTGGCAATATTTTTTGCAGCCCGAAAGGCTTGCCTGGAGCCGTTTGGATCGAGCATTGGGCAGTATGGCGCTTTGCTGTGGTCCGACCGACATTGACAGTGCCCTAGCACCCGTATGGGCGCAGCAGCCGATTGTGCTAATGGGCTCGGCCTTAGACACAGATACCCGCGCTGAGCGATATCGCGATCGCATGGGCTTAGGCGATATGACCTGCCTGTGCTTTGGCCCTGATCGTCACAACGATCTGATTCAGCTCTATTTGCCTGACCGGCTACCGATGCCCAACACGAGCCATTTTAAAGCCGCCGTTCTACAAGAAATTCGTCAGCTCATAGCCGCTCGAAGAACCGCTCAAGAAACTGGAAACGCAGCAGAGACAGCGCCCGAGCCCACGGTAATTTTGATCGGTGATGTACCGCTTAAGGCCCAATTTGCCGCCATTCTTGCCGCTGAATTCGGCTCCCGCGTACAGCTAGAAGCGCCCATTGATGAACAAGGCATTTTGGTCACCGGTTGGGATTACTGGCGAGCGCATCAAACGACTTCAACAACCGCCAGAATTTCTCCAGGGCTGTTAATCATTACGACCCTGCCCATTCCCTCGCTCGAAAATCCGTTAGTCGCTGCTCGGGTGGCGGCCTACAAGCGTCGTCGGCAGGACTGGTTCAAAGCCTATTTGTTGCCCGAGGCACTCAGCCAACTGCAACATGCGGTAGCACCTGTGCGATCGCACCGATGCCATCAGGGCGTTGTAGCTCTGCTCGACAACCGGGTGAACTACCGCAGCTACGGCACAGACGTGTTAGCCGCATTAAGCCCAGCCGCTCGCAGCAGCTACCTTAACGAAGACTGGTTTTAAACCATCTGTGCTCAAAAAAGCTGTACTCAAAAAAATCTCTAAACAATTAATAACTTAGGCGGTGCTATCGGTGAGTTTACTGAGATAGCTCGCTATGATGGCTGGAATAAAGCGTGAGTGTCAAAGACATCATCAATTTCAACCGTTGTAAAAATCGTAAAACCCCACGTTCCTAATACCGTTCCAAATATTTAGATATAGCACCATGGGAGAATCCAACCGGCGGAAAAAAGCACTAGGCGAAGACTACGGCAAGCCAGAACCCTTCATGCGTGGACTGCCTATTAGCAAAGAGACGGCTAATCAGTTTGTTAGCTGGACCACAAAAGGCGCATGGGCCGGGATCATTTTAATGATCGTCGCCTGGCTGACCATCCGCTTTATTGGCCCAGGATTTGGCTGGTGGACCATCTCTAACTAACGTTTCTTAATGCTTTTTTAAGCTTTGAAGGGCAACAGGCGCTCATTTAGCCTGTTGCCCTTCTTTAAGTTCTCTAAACTCACCTGAAAAATATGTCAACTTTTGTCATATTTTTGATCCCCTACGACATCTATTCAATCAACTGGCCCAAAGGTGCGTTAAAACAGGTAGAACGCTTTTTAAGAGGCTATAAAAGTCAATAGATAAAGTCTGATAAAACAACGCTTCAGTAAACGCACTGAAGAAAAATGGCTGAATTAGGCAACTTTATCTGAAAGAGTTCAACAGGCAGGTAGTCAAAACAATTAAAACACTCCTTGCTCGGCTACCTGATAAGCTACCTGATAAATAAAAAATCCATCCTCTGCAAAGAGCTACCTAATCAGAAAAGCCGCAAAACGCTTGACCACCCTATGGAATAACTGACTCCCAACCATTAGGTAGCTTTGCTCTGATTAATCATGCTGATTAGTCATCTATACGCATTAACGTTGTTTCCTCAAGAACGTTTTAGGAGTCATTCCTGCAGAATGATGCTTGAGGATGATGCGAAAACGATTAAGACAACTTTATGAATGTCTTTAGATAGGTTTTTAGCAAATCTGTTTTTAGTAGATCTTTAATACTCAAAGCGCCTTAGATCTCGTTCTAAAAGGGAGAAAATCTACTCCCGATAAATAGGCTACATTTTCACGTTTAACATTTGTTAAGCTGATAGCTGCAAAAGGGTGGTTTCTGTTAGTAGCCGGGTATGTTGCGTTATCACCCATGAAAGCCGTTATAAAACGTTACAATCTGATTGAGATTAAGTTTTTAACGGCTTTGAGGCTACGCTGAGCATTTGCAAAATGCCTAAATATAAGCCTAAAACCCTTAATGAGGATGTACATGCTCATCTTCCTAAGAAAAACTTAAGAAAAACTTAAGTAAATTATGTAAAATCATTCACATGGTGTAGAGGAATAGAAATGTTCGTCAGACTTGCAGATCAACATCGACAATTCGTTCAAGACTTGGTTCTGAACCTTAAGGCTATGGCCGTTGTACTAGAAAAGAGAGGCTATCTGGCTTCTTGCTATACCTGTGGTGAAGAGCTTAACAGCGCTTCGTTTATGGTGAGCTTAGGCGGGGATCATCTCATTCGCTTCCTGGTATCCGACTACGGCATCACCTGGACAGAAATGCGCGACGACCGCGAACTGATGAAGCTAGAAGGTGCTGAGGCTATTAATCAGCTTCAAGAGCTAGCCAACTTAATTAAGTATCAGGTTAGCCCTTCTGAGTGCCAAGTGATTGGCTAATTGGCCAAGGCGTGCCTGGGTTCAGAGCCCGCTTTAAAACATAGAGTCCACTTTAAAAAGGTTCTTCCAGCTTCAGCCCTTGTGACTCTCCACTGGATAAACCTTTGTGTAATCTACTATTGTCCATATTTGGGCAACTTCCCTAACAGAATCCAACCAAAAGCCAACGGTTACTCGATGCAAGGCTGTTGAAGCGTTGAGGCTCTTCCTCCTCTATTTTATCTAATTCCCATCTTCTAATTTTCATCTATAGCTTCATCTAGAACTTCTGAATCTAGGGCGGCTTCATCAGGGTGATTCGTGGGCTGCTTAAGGGCTTCCCGAACTTGCCTTTCCACTTCTTCGGCAAGTTGAGGGGTTTGAGTTAGATGAATGACTGCATTGTCTCTACCCTGAGCAAAATTGCTGCCCTGATAGCTGTACCAGGCTCCTTTGCGGTCTATAATTCCGACTTCTTCAGCCATATCTACTATGCAGCCCATAGTAGATATCCCTTGTCCAAATAAAACATCGAATTCAGCGATGCGGAAGGGTGGGGCAATTTTATTTTTAGCCACTTTTACTTTGACGCGGATGCCAAACTGGTTTTCGCCTTTTTTGAGTGTTTGGATGCGTCGGATATCAAGCCTAACCGAGGCGTAAAATTTAAGCGCGTTGCCGCCTGTGGTGGTTTCTGGACTGCCGTAAACAATGCCTATTTTGTCTCTGAGCTGGTTGAGAAAAATAATGGTGCAGCCTGATTTTCCTAGGTTGCCAGTGATCTTGCGCAGCGCCTGACTCATTAACCTAGCCTGCAAACCCATATGGGAGTCGCCCATCTCGCCTTCAATTTCAGCACGAGGCACCAACGCGGCGACAGAGTCTATAACAATAATGTCGACTGCTGCTGAGCGCACCAACTGGTCAGTGATTTCTAGTGCGGTTTCGCCGCACTCTGGCTGAGATATCAGCAACTGATCGATATCTACGCCAATTGCCGCAGCATATACTGGGTCTAGGGCGTGTTCTGCATCAATAAAGGCTGCTGTGCCGCCCTCGGCTTGTACCGAGGCGATCGCATGCAGCGCCAGCGTTGTCTTTCCTGCGCTTTCAGGTCCATAAATTTCGGTAATGCGTCCTTTCGGAAAGCCGCCGCCTAGCGCCATATCTAAGGGCAGAGCGCCACTTGGAATGGTCTCTACTTTTAACTTTTGCGCTGTGCCTAAGCGCATAATTGATCCCTGGCCAAAGCTGCGCTCAATTTGGGTGAGCACGCGACCGAGTGCCTGCTGTCGCTCTGAACTGGGTGCGCTGCTGCTAGCGTCAATCGTAGATTTGGCTGTAGATTTGGCCATAGATAGCTCACAAGGTTAAAATACGTATGTACTATTATCTACTCAATTGTGCAAGTTGTGTCTAGCTAATATAGCTGCATCTTGACGAATGTTTTGATGGATACTGAACTCAGCAGTTCTGCTGTTATTGTAGTCGTCGCCTCAGCAATGATTGCACTTAAATATGACCGATTTTATTTCACAATCTACCGCTGATTTGGCCGTTGGTGTCGCGGGTCTCACGGACTACCTAAAGCTGCTTTTAGAGGAAAATCCGCAGCTGAGTAAAATTTGGGTCGTAGGGGAAGTTTCTAGCGCTCGAAATCACTCTCAGGGATGCTTTTTTACGCTGCAAGAGCCCGATGGCTCCGCAGCGGTGAACTGTGTCGTGTGGCGATCGCAGCTGCCGCGCATTACGACTATGCCTAAGGTTGGAGAGCAGGTAACGGTGTTGGGCCAGGTTCGCTTGTATCCTAAACGAGGCGCTTATCAGCTGACGGTGTGGCAGGTGCTGCCTGCTGGAGAAGGCTTGTTGGCTCTGCGGTACCGGCAACTGCGATCGCGCCTAGCGGCCGAAGGTCTTTTTGACCTGTCCCGCAAGCGTCCTCTGCCTGCCCACCCTCAAACGCTGGCGGTAGTCACCTCGCCGCAGGCCGCAGCTTGGGGCGACATTCAGCGCACGCTTTTGCAGCGAAACCCCAGTATCAAAGTTCTGCTTTCACCCGCGACGGTACAGGGAGAGCAGGCTCCGGCTTCTGTCGTTCAGGCTATTACGCGCGTCGTTAAAGACGGGCGGGCTGATGTGTTGCTGCTAGCCAGAGGCGGCGGTGCCACTGAGGACTTAGTTTGCTTTGACGATGAGCGAGTAGTCGCTGCGATCGCCCAGTGCCCAATCCCGGTCATTACCGGTATTGGCCACGAACGCGACGAATCCCTCTGTGATCTGGTCGCTGATATTTGCGCTCACACCCCCACTGCCGCCGCTGAACAGGCAGTCCCGAGCCTAGATACCCTCTATCGCAAGCAGGTACAGTATCTACAGCGGCTCGTTTATATCGTCACCCGGCAGCTCCAAGCGGCTCGTTCAAACCTACAGTCACTACACACTCGCCTTCAGCGCCTGCGGCTAGACCGCCAGTTGGATCAGCATCAACGCGACCTCGGTTGGCAGCGTCAGCAGCTAATTAGTAGCCTAGCTCAACGATTGCAGCTCGCCCGCCACCAACATCAGCTACTCAGCGAAAAACTCTCAACCCTAGACCCTGAATCTGTGCTCAAACGCGGCTACGCAGTCGTAAAAGCCGAAGGCCAAATTGCTATAGATGTCTCACAGCTCCTCCCTGGCACTGAATTAGAAATTCAGCTAGGCAAAGGCCAAGTAACTGCCACCGTCACCCAAACTAGCCGCAATCCCCAATAGACACCCCTTAGACACCCACCAGACACCCCCTAGACACCAGCCGATCTATTCCCCTCTGAATCTCTTCCTTTCTAACCTCCACTCCCTAATTCCCCACTCCCTACTCCCTAACCTCCCACTCCCCACATTCCCCATGCCCCGCGCCAAAAAACAGCCCGCCGCCCTTCCCGAAGACTGGAACTACGAAGACGCCCTCGCTCAAATCGAAACCATTACCCACCGGCTCGAAACTGGCGAACTTCCTCTAGCCGAAGTCTTTGAACAGTTTGCCGAAGCTATGAAGGCTCTCCAGCAGTGCGACCAGTTTTTGCTTACTAAGCAGCAGCAAGCCTCGCTGTTAATAGAAACCCTCACCGGTCAGGACGAGGGTTTGTAACCGTAAACCGACATTCCGCCCTTTCAACCGTCACAATCAGAATAAAGTCAGAGTCAACATAGCAAGTAGTACTCCTGAGCGGCAGACCCCAGAAACCGGAGTATTTTCCGATGATTTTCATCTAGGTTTAGAACCTGCCCTTGTCCATTAACTGTGACGAGGTGAATGGCCATGAAGGCCTGAAAGACCCAACGCAGGGTCGGCGTTTGGGTGGGTTTTCCCAATTGATTCGGAACGTACTGATGAGCGGCGCTTAAGCCTTGTCGGAGCTGCCGCTCTCCTAAGTTGTAGACCAACAAACACAGCGCCATGATCATCGCGAGTGCCATAATGCGCT
>Ga0208979_100461_pt1 | contig 24796 bp, 21 predicted proteins | sample HotLakConsUCCSLE_FD_184738 | JGI IMG/M metagenome (GOLD analysis project Ga0208979, IMG submission 184738) | Hypersaline microbial mat communities from Hot Lake, Washington, USA - Hot Lake Consortium UCC-SLE (SPAdes) | ecosystem: Environmental > Aquatic > Non-marine Saline and Alkaline >... | reverse complement strand
CCATGCAGGAGATCGAGCGGGCCAATCCGGACACGCTGTTCCGCGTCTTCGGGTCGGCGGACTGGGGCAACAAGGAGAAGTTCTCCGACGAGTTGCTGAAGGATCTGATCGAGGGTTTCTCGGAGATCGGGCTCGGCAACACCACAGTCAGCACCGACGTGCTCGGCGACGCTTATGAATATCTGGTTGGCAAGTTCGCCGATGTCACCCGCCGCAACAAGGCAGGCGAGTTCTACACGCCACGCAGCGTCGTGCGCATGATGGTCGAGATCCTCGACCCTCAGGAGAGCGAAAGCATCTACGACCCCGCCTGCGGCACGGGTGGCATGCTGCTCGGGGCTATCGAGCATGTGATGCGCAAGGGCGGCGATCCGCGCACCTTCTACGGCAAGATCTACGGCCAGGAGAAGAACCTGACCACGGCCGCGATCGCCCGGATGAACCTTGTCCTGCACGGGATCGAGGACTTCCAGGTGGCCCGTGAGGACACCTTGCGGAACCCGGCCTTCACGGATTCCAGCACCGGCGGCCTCGCCACCTTCGACTGTGTCATCGCGAACCCGCCGTTCTCGCTGAAGGAATGGGGCCGTGACCTGTGGGAGGCCGATCCTTGGGGCCGCGCACAGTACGGCATCCCGCCTGAGAGCTATGGCGACTATGCCTTCGTCCAGCACATGATCGCATCCATGGCGCCGACCGGAAACAGCCGCATGGCCGTCGTCCTGCCGCAAGGCGCGCTGTTTCGGAAGTCGGCCGAAGGCTCGATCCGGCAAGCCCTGCTGGAAAATGACATGGTCGAGGCGGTCATCGGCCTTGCGCCGAACCTGTTCTACGGGACGCAGCTGGCTGGGTGTGTCGTCATCTTGCGCCGCAAGAAACCCGAGGCCCGCAAGAACAAGGTGCTGATCATCGACGCCTCGAGCCTGTTCCGCAAAGGCCGGGCGCAGAACTTCCTCGACCAGGAGCACAGCGACCAGATCATCTCTTGGTACCGCGCCTTCGAGGATGTCGAGGATCGCGCCAAGGTCGCGACGCTGGACGAGATCAAGAAAGAAGGCTGGACGCTGAACATCTCGCGTTACGTCCTGCCGCCCATCGGCCAGGACATCCCGCCGCTGCCTGAGGCCGTCGAGACGTTCAAGACCGCGCTGGCCGACGCCCGGGCAGCCGAGGATCACCTGCGCAAGGTGCTGGTCGAAGGAGGCTGGCTGCAATGAGCGGGCTGACCCAGCGCGAACTCGAAAGCTATCTCTGGGGCGCAGCCACCTTGCTGCGCGGTCTTATCGATGCCAGCGACTACAAGCAGTACATCTTTCCGCTGTTGTTCTTCAAACGTCTGTCCGACGTCTGGGATGGGGATTACCAGGACGCCCTCGATGAAACCGGCGACGAGGGATATGCGACCGCCACCGCCAACGACCGTTTCGTGATCCCCGAAGGCGCGCATTGGAACGACGTGCGCTCGGCACCGCGCGATGTTGGGCGGGCGCTGCTGTCGGCCTTCCTCGCCATCGAGGCCGCGAACCCGGAGCGCCTTCAGGGCGTATTCGGCAACGCGAACTGGACCGACAAGGCCCAGACACCCGACAGCACGCTGAAGAACCTGATCGAGCATTTCTCCAAGCACGACCTCACCCTTGCCGCCGTGCCCGAGGACGAACTTGGCAACGGCTACGAGTATCTGATCAAGAAATTCGCCGACGACAGCGGCCACACCGCGCAGGAATTCTACACCAACCGCACCCTCGTCCATCTGATGGCGCAGATGCTCGAACCCCAACCGGGCGAGAGCATCTATGACCCGACATGCGGCACCGGGGGCATGCTGATCTCCTGCCTGGCCGAGGTGAAGCGGCGCGGGGGCGACATCCGCACCACCGGCCTTTACGGGCAGGAGCTGATCACCATCACCGCCGCCATCGCGCGGATGAACCTGGTCATCCATGGCGTGGACGATTTCCACATTGCCAGCGGCAACACGCTGGCCACGCCCGCCTTCGTGCAGGGCGACCGGCTGCGGACCTTCGACGTGGTCCTGGCCAACCCGCCCTATTCCATCAAGAAATGGAACCGCGGCGCGTGGGAGCAGGATGCCTGGGGGCGCAACTTCCTTGGCACCCCGCCGCAGGGGCGGGCGGATTACGCCTTCTTCCAGCACATCCTGTCGTCGATGGACCCCAAGACCGGGCGCTGCGCGATCCTGTTCCCGCACGGCGTGCTGTTCCGCAACGAAGAGGCCGAGATGCGGCGCAGGCTGGTGGAATCCGACCGGGTCGAGTGTGTGCTGGGGCTGGGGCCGGGGCTGTTCTACAACTCGCCGATGGAGGCCTGCGTGGTGATCTGCCGGTCGCAGAAGCCGGAGGCGCGCAAGGGGCGCATCCTGTTCATCGACGCGGTGGCCGAGATTGCGCGCGAGCGGGCGCAAAGCTTTCTGCGGCCCGAGCATCAGGCGCGCATCCTGTCGTCCTATCACACCTTTGAGGGTGAGCCCGGCTTTGCCGCGGTGGCGGATGTGGCCGATGTGCTTGCGGCGGACGGCAACCTGTCGATTGCCCGCTATGTGAAGCGGCCAAAGGCGGCGGTGGCGGGCGGGGGCGCCACGCTGGCGGCGACCTGGGCGGCGTTTGACGAGGAAGGGCGCGACTTCTGGACGGGCATGGACGCGCTGGTGGACATGCTGGATGGCCTGACGCCTGCGGAGGATGCCGATGCTTGAGCGGCCGATTTCCAGGGCGAGGTGGGCGCGCGTGGCCTTTGGCGACGTGGTGCGCCTGTCTAAATCGCGGGTGGTCGATCCCGAGGCGGCCGGGATCGAACGTGTTGTCGGGCTGGAGCATCTCGAACCCGGCGATCTTCGCGTCCAGCGCTGGGGCGATGTGGCCGATGGCACGACCTTCACCACGCTGTTCAAGCCCGGGCAGGTTCTGTTCGGCAAGCGCCGCGCCTATCAGCGCAAGGTGGCGGTGGCAGATTTCGAAGGGGTCTGTTCCGGCGATATCTATGTGCTGGAACCGGCAAACGACCGGCTGATGCCCGAACTGCTGCCGTTCCTGTGCCAGACGGATGCCTTCTTCGATCATGCCGTCGGCACCTCGGCCGGATCGCTGTCGCCGCGCACCAACTGGACCAGCCTTGCCAGCTTCGAGTTCCTGCTGCCGCCGATCCAGGAGCAGGCGCGAATCGTCTCGATGGCAATGTCAGCTCTGAAGACGATTAACGCCTACGCCGATGCAGTGAGCGCGGCCGAAAGCCTCAGAATGGCTATGTTCGTTAACCTGTATCGTAGAGGCACACTTGGCGAAGCGACCAAGCTCAGCCCGCTGGGCGAGCTTCCAGAATCGTGGACCGTTTGTGCTCTGGGTGAAAGGTTTGAGGTACAACTTGGCAAGCGAATCTCGGAGCTTGAACTGACTGGGCCATTCGTAATTCCGTATATGCGGAACGCGAATGTGCAATGGAACAGGCTCGATTTGGAGGACGTGTCTACCGTTCGCGTGACTGCGGCCGAGCGTGAAAAATATGCCCTGCGTGAGGGCGACATATTGGCTTGTGAAGGCCGACATGTTGGAAAGGCTGCGATGTGGCGCAACGAAGTGCCGGGTGCGATCTATCAGATGGCATTACACCGACTTCGTCCATTGACCCAGGCCGATAGCCCTCATTTCATGCTGCATTGCCTTCAATATTATTCTTGGACTGGAATGTTTGCCGCAGATACAGCTGAGACAACTATTCCGCACCTCTCAGCTGAGCGTTTCCGGGCAATGCTCTTTCCGTTTCCGCCCAGAAATGAGCAAGATGCAATTGCTGCGGCAATAAGCGCTTTCGACGAAAATCTCGAAGATCTGCGTCTAAGAGCGCAGAGCACTAAGGCCATACTGGCAGACCTCATGACCCTTGAGGGTTTCTGAAATGACCTTCAACGAAGCCAACACCGTCGAAGCCCATCTGCGCGACCTTCTCGCGGGCGCAGCCTCAGCCCGCCCGGCGCAGCTCTCCACCGGCCTCGCCCGCGCGGGCGGCAAGATCGCGGGCCTCGGCTGGCACTACGTCGCCCCCGCCGACCTTCCCCGCCAACCGCAAGAGGTGCTGGTCGAACCCCATCTGCGCGACGCCCTGATCCGCCTGAACCCCGACATCGCCGCCAACCCCGGCCGAGCCGATGACGTGCTTTATCGCCTGCGTGCCATCGTCATGGGCGCGCGGTCGGATGGGCTGGTGAAGGCGAACGAGGAATTTGCCGCATGGGCGCTGGGCGAACGGTCGATGCCCTTTGGCGCAAACGGCGAACACGTCACCATCCGCCTGATCGACTTCGACGACATCGAAAAGAACAGCTTCGTCGTCACCCAGCAGTTCACCATCTGCGCGGGCAAGTCTGAGAAGCGCGCCGATCTGGTGCTGCTGGTCAACGGCATTCCGCTGGTCCTGATCGAGGCCAAGACGCCGGTGCGGTCCAGCCAAAGCTGGCTCGACGCCGCCATCCAGGTCCATGACGACTATGAGAAAAACGTGCCGGAGCTGTTCGTGCCCAACGTCCTCTCAGTCGCGACCGAGGGCAAGGAGTTCCGCTATGGCTCGGTCCGGATGCCGGTCGACATGTGGGGCCCCTGGCGGGACGGCGACGGGCCGCAGACGATGGGCGAGGTGGAAAAGGCCGCCACCTCGATGCTGCGCCCGGCGATGGTGCTCGACATGCTCGACAGCTTTACGGCCTTCGCCACGCAGAAGGGCAAGCACCGCATCAAGATCATCGCCCGCTATCAGCAGGTGGACGGCGTCAACAAGATCGTCGCGCGGGTCGTGGCGGGCCAGCCGCGCAAGGGGCTGATCTGGCATTTCCAGGGGTCTGGCAAATCGCTTCTGATGCTGTTTGCCGCGCGCAAGCTGCGGCTGCACCCGGCGCTGAAGAACCCCACTGTGCTGATCGTGGTGGACCGCATCGACCTCGACAGCCAGATCTCCGGCACCTTCTATGCCGCCGACATGGCCAACATGGTGCGCACGGAAAGTCGCAAGGAACTGGCCGATCTGCTGGGCAAGGACGCGCGGAAGGTGGTGATCACCACGATCCACAAGTTCGCCGAAGCCGACGGCGTGCTGAACGACCGCGATAACATCATCGTGCTGGTGGACGAAGCGCACCGCACGCAGGAAGGCGATCTGGGCCGCAAGATGCGCGACGCGCTACCGAACGCGTTCCTGTTCGGCCTGACCGGCACGCCCATCAACCGCGCCGACAAGAACACCTTCTACGCCTTCGGGGCCGACACCGACGATGGTGGCTACATGAGCCGCTACGGCTTGAACGACTCGATCCGCGACGGGGCGACGAAGGAGCTGCATTTCGAGCCGCGGCTGGTGGACCTGCACATCGACCAGAAGGCTATCGAGGAGGCCTATGCCGAGCTGACGCAGGGTCTGACCGACGAGGACCGGGATCGGCTGGGCAAGGCGGCGGCCAAGATGTCGATTTTGGTGAAGTCACCGAAGCGGATCGCCGCGATCTGCGCCGACATCGCCAAGCATTTCCAGGAGAAGGTCGCCCCGAACGGCTTTGGCGCACAGGTGGTGACCTTCGACCGCGAGAGCTGTCTGCTCTACAAGCAGGAACTCGACCGCCACCTGCCGCCCGAGGTGTCGGACGTGGTGATCTCGGTCAACAGCGGCGAGCCCGAATATGCGGCCTTCAAGCGCGACCGCGATGCCGAGGAGAAGCTGCTCGACCGCTTCCGCGATCCCAAGGACCCGCTGAAGATCATCATCGTGACGTCGAAGCTGCTGACCGGCTTCGACGCGCCGATCCTGCAGACGATGTATCTGGACAAGCCGCTGCGCGACCACACGCTGCTGCAGGCGATCTGTCGGACGAACCGCCCCTATGGCGAGCAAAAGACGCACGGCCTGATCGTCGACTACCTCGGCATCTTCGACGACGTGGCGCAGGCGCTGAAGTTCGACGAGGAGGGCGTCCGAAAGGCGGTGTCGAACATCGCCGAGTTGATCAACGCCCTGCCGACCGCCCTGCAGAAGTGCCTCGCCTATTTCGCGGGAGTAGACAGAAGCCTGACCGGCTACGAGGGCCTGATCGCCGCGCAGGAATGTATCCCGAACAACGACCTGCGCGACGCCTTTGCGGCCGATTTCAGCGTTCTGGCGCGCATCTGGGAGGCGCTGTCGCCTGATCCGGTGCTGACGCAGTACGAGACCGACTATCGCTGGCTGGCGCAGGTCTACGAGTCGCTGAAACCCTCCAGCGGCACAGGGCGGCTGCTTTGGCATCGGCTGGGCGCCAAGACCATCGAGCTGATCCACGAGAACGTCCATGTGGATGCGGTCCGCGACGACCTTGATACACTGGTTCTGGATGCCGAACTGCTCGAAGCGGTCCTCGGCAACCCTGACCCGGAAAAGAAGGCGAAGGAAATCTCGGTCAAGCTGGCGGGCCGCCTACGGAAGCATGCGGGGAATCCGAAGTTCAAGGCGCTGGGCGAGCGCCTGGAGGACCTGAAGAACCGCCATCAGCAGGGTCTCCTGCTGTCGATCGACTTCCTGAAGGAGCTTCTGGCGCTGGCGAAAGACGTGGTGAAGACCGAGCGCGAGACGCCAGAGGAAGTGGACATTGATCGGGGCAAGGCGGCCTTGACCGAGCTGTTCGAGGAAGCACGGAACGGCGACACGCCTGTGATGGTCAAGCGGGTCGTGGACGATATCGACGAGATCGTGCGTGCGGTCCGTTTCGATGGCTGGCAGGCCACGCACGCGGGTGAACGCGAGGTCAAGAAGGCGCTTCGCCAGACCCTCTTCCGCTACAAGCTCCATCAGGATGCCGAGCTTTTTGAGAAGGCTTACGGTTACATACGTGAATATTATTAAGGTGTTACTCGCCCCATTAAAGCTCTCGAGCACGAAGCGATCGAGCGAACTGGTTAAGGAGGGGGCCGAATGAGTTCCGGGCTGCCGGAGGGCAAAAAGATCCGCATCCGATCCTTTTACGGCTTCGGCCCGGAGGAGGACGGTTACGTTGGCTGGACGCGAGAAAGCTCCCGCGACGCCTACCTCCGAAAGCTAAACGACGGCGACCTCATCATGATCTACGGCGCCAGCACCGCAGAAACCGAGAAGTCACTGCGCTCATATGTACTCGGCTTTCTGGAGGTCGAGACAACGCCAATCCGCGATTACGAAAAAGCCTCTCAGGTGGGTTTGGACCGGAAACGAGATGCGGGCTGGGCCGACAAGTGGACCTATGCAATTCCAGTCCGCCGGGCCTGGCGGGCCGAAGAGAAGATGATGATCTCGAGGATCGCCTTCAATTCCTATCGGTCTGAGGCAGGCCAGGCTCTCGCGGTTCATGGCGCCGATCTCGACCCAGATGAGATCGCGCAAGCGCTAAAGATCAAGGTGCGGGAGGTCAACGTCTACGGCGAGCCACCAGTCAATGCTGGCGAGTCCCCATTAATGGCGTTCGCGGAGGTCTTTAGGCCTTCCCGCGCGTTTCTCGGCAGTTTCGGTGAAAGAACTTCGAACTATGAAGATGGGGAGACGTTCCTATACCTTGCTGTCTATGAGGGGGACGGCCACGCTCTCATGGGCAGGAAGAAATCACTCGGCGACAAATCGGTCGCGCTGAAGGTAGGCGTAACCAACGCACTGAAGCGCCGCTGCGCCGAATTGAACGCGGGTATCCCTCCGGCGGCTACCGGCCGTTGGGCGCTACGGGTGAACTCGCAGCCATTCCCGGACAAGAAATCGGCGGAGGACGTCGAAGCTCAGTTCAAGCAGCTTTCTTCGGGCCGTCTTGAGAGTCTGGGCGGGGAATTTTTCTGGGGAAACCTGGAAGAAGCTGAGTCGCTATGTTGGTCTTTGCCCGGCATGTCACGGTTTTGAAGGTCAGCATGTCTAACGCCTGAAACAGGTACAGACACAGCTCTGAGCGGTTCGACTTGGCCTATGCCTTGGTTCGATTTCAGTTCCATCCGAAGTATGTCCCTGAAATCGAAGTGTTCAGCAGGCCGCAAGAAAAACCGATGTATTTTCATTGGCTTGTCGGAAATTCACCGAAACGATGCAGGCAACAGGTCCAGAGAATATCGACCCTGAGAGACCGCTTCCGTGCCTCATGGCGCCTACGCCAGTGCTCAGCCCCTCCCGCATAACCCTCGAAAACAACGAGAAAATCCGACCGCAGCCGGATCGGGAGAACGCTTTCGCGAGGGCAAGTGGCGGAGGGGATGGGTCTGAAAGACAACCTTCTCCAGACCGCGATGGGCTTAACTCCTGTCCTTGGATTAGGAGCGATCTTGCGCTCGGCCATGTGAACAGAGACCTCGGTGTCAGAATTCTCTCATCGGTTATCACGCTGGTGGTAGCCGGGCCATTGGCACAGCCTGCATGACGTTGGGGCGATCACCAAGACATGTGTTTGACTGCCACGTCACCACGCCTGACCTCCGGTGCCTTGGTCACGATCCTTTCTTCGTGCCCACGAAAACGGCAGCAGGCAAGAGTCAGTCCGAAAGTATACGCTACGCCCTCAGCAGCGTAACGCCACCTTGCGGCCGTAGCCCGGACCGTCAGTCTGCAGCGAGGAAATCACCGAAGATGGTCACACCGCTCGTCGCCGCGTCGTTCACGATGAAGACGCCGCCGATCTCTTCGCCGTTCGGGCCGTAGACGACCCCGTCGAGTGTCGACACCGCGTCGGCGGAGAGGTTTGACAGTTCGGCCGAGTTCACCACCACCGTGCCCCCGGTGAAAGTCGCGCCGGTCATGACGCTGTCCGAGAATTCGATGCTGCCCACGTTGCTGACGGCAGACGCGTTGCCGGCGCCGATCGTCCGCTCGCCTGACAGATCGTCGATTGTTGTGGTGACCCGGTCGGTTCCGAAATTCGCCACGACCACCGCTTCGCCTGAAAGCTCATAGTAGATCAGATCGTCCTGGATGGTGACGTTGCTATCGCCGGTATAATTGACAGATCCCGTCGTTGGCAACGCGCCTCCCGCCGTCGGAATCCCCACGATGCCGATCACCCGGTCATCGCCCTGCGGTGTTGCATCGAACCGGACGGAGAACGTATTGTCGCCGGCGTCGAAGGTCACACGGCCTCCCCCGTCTATCGCGACTTCCGACCGTGCGTCGTTGATGTCGCCTGCAATATCGCCAACGCTGTACCTGTCGGCGCTGCGATTCAGCGTCCCGCTCTGCGTGGACGTGTCGAGATCGAGCGAAAAGAGCGACGCGGCGGACAGTGTCGAGGTCACCGTTGAATCCGGATCGGCAAAGCCCGGGGGCGGGGTCGGCTCGGTTGTGGCGCCGCCGCACGCGGCAAGCAGGACGAGACTGGCGGTCGGGATCAGATAACGCATGACATTCGTCCTCACAGAATCTGGAAATCGTTGGCGGTCAGGTCCGATGTGGACAAGCCGAAAAATGTGATCGTCGTTCCCTCGCTGGAGAATGTCGCAACGCCGCCGATATCGGTGACCTGCGCCAGCGCCTCCGCCCCGTCGGCAAGGTTGAAATTGACGAGTTGGACGATATCGACGCCGCTGACGAAGTCGGGACCGGCCAAGGTGGCGCTTGCCGGCGCAGTCGTGTCGATATCGAGATCAGCGATGGTATCGGCGCCATCGTTGGGATTGAAGACAAAGACATCAGCCCCGAAACCGCCGTCGAGCAGGTCGTTGCCCTGACCGCCGTCGAGCAGGTCGGCCCCGGCGATGAAATCGCCATTGTCGCCGCTCAGGATGTCGTCACCTCCGCCACCGTAAAGGCTGTCATTGTCCCGTCCGCCGCTCAGGAGATCGTTGCCCTGGTTTCCGCTGAGGATGTTCAGGCCCGACAGAGCGAAAATCTGGTCGCCGCCGGCGCCGCCGCTCAATGTGTCGTTGCCGCCCGGGTCGACGAGAACGTCGTCGGCGGCACCGCCGGTGAACTCGTCGTTCCCGCCACTGCCGAAAAACTCGATTGGATCGTCGCTGGAGAAGACGGTCAGCTCGAAGACGTCGGCTGTTGCCGCGCTGCCGTCACTTGCCCGCACCTCGATATCGAGCGTCCCCTCGAAGCCGGTGGGCGGTGTGCCGGAAAACGTCCCCGAGGCCGCGTCGAACTCGAGCCAGTCGGGCAGCTCGGCCCCACCCGCAAGGGTCGCGGTCAGGGTCAGTGCATCGCCGTCGGGATCGGTGAACGTGTTTGCCGGGATCGTGAAGTCCAGGGGCTCGCCCGCTACAAGGTCAACGTCGGCGATCGGCGCCGCGACGACAGGCGCGGCGTTGGTGCCGCCATCCCCGGAGTCGATGGTCAGAGTGAAGTCGTCGGTGGCCGACAGGCTCCCGTCGGTTGCCGTGACCGCTATCTCCAGCGTGCCCTCGAAATCTGAAGGCGGCGTGCCGGAGAAGGTCCCGGTCGACGCGTCGAATTCGAGCCACGACGGCAATGCCGCACCGCTTGCGAGTGTCGCGGTCAGAGTCAGGTCGTCCCCGTCAGGATCGGTGAATGCAGTGTCGGGTATTGAAAAGGTCAGTAACTCGTCGGCGGTTCCCGTCTGATCAGACAGCGCCTCTTCAAGCTCTGGCGCGGCATTGTCATCCCTCTGCTTCAGGGTCGCCGTCGCGCTGTCGGTCGACCCTTCGTCGGCGAGCGCGCCCGAGCCGGAAGACACCGACAGGGTAAAGCTCTCCTGAATTAGATCGATATTGTCGAACGAGACGTCGACGGCAACTGATGCGATGGTCTGGCCTGCCGCGAAGGTCACTGTGCCGGACGTATTGGTATAATCCGAACCGGCCGAAGCCGTACCGTTCGAGGTGGAATACGAGACCGTGATCGCCTCGGTCGCCGGCTGAGACAGGCGGATCTCGAACACCGCCTGGAACGTGTCGGGCTCCGTGCCCTCCACGATCTCCGCGTCGCTGACGAAGATCGAGCGCTTCAGCCCAGTTCCGTCGTCGTCAAGGATGGTGCCGGAAACCTTGGTCGTCGTCTGGCCGTTGGAGAACACGGCGCCTGTCAGGTTGAAGAACTCGACCACCACGCTCTCGTCGGTCTCCACCGCCGAGTCGCCCACGGTCCGGACCGCGATCTGCACCGTCGACTGCCCGGCGAGGATCGTAACCGTATCGCTGGCGGTATCGAAATCCGTGGTCCCGTCGGCGGTGCCGGACATGGTCTGATACTGGAACGTGATGTCCTGTGTCGCGACCTCGCTCAGGGTCAGCGTGTAGATCAGGTTGTTGTCGTTGTTGTTCGTGCCTTCAATGATCTCGCCGCCCGTGATCGTTGCCACGGGACCTGACCCGGACGCATCGTCGTCGAGGATCGTTGCGGTGCCCCCCGCGATGCCCGAGGCCAGAAGCGCGGCATCGGATGCGGCATCGGGTGCCACGACAAGCTGGAAAGCCTGAGTGCCTTCGATAATGGTGTCGCCCGAAACATCCACGGCAACGGAGGCGATAGTCTGGCCGGCCGCAAAGGTGATCGAGCCGCTGGCAGCCGTGTAGTCCTCCCCGGCGAGCGCAGTGCCGTCGCGGGTCTCGTAGGTCAGCGTCAGGTCTTCGTCGGCGGGCTCCGACAGACGGATCTCGAACACAACCTGCTTGGTGCCGGTATCTCCCTCGACGATGGTCGGATCTGAGACGAAGACGGAGCGCTTCAGCCCTGTCCCGTCATCGTCGAGGATTACGGCGTCCACCTTCACGATGGGCTCACCGCCTGCAAAGGTCGCGCCCGAGATGTTGAAGAACTCGACACTCAACGCTTCGTCCGCCTCGACCACGCCGTCGCCTTCGGTCCGGATCGCGACGTATGCGGTTGTGTCGCCTGCTGCGATCGTCACCGTTCCGCCGTTCTCGTCGAAGTCCGCATCTTCTGCGGCGGTTCCCGCCGTGGTGCGATAAGACATGGTGACGTCTGTGGTCGCAGCCTCGGACAGCCGGATCTCGTAGAATATCTCGTTGTCGTTGTTGTTGGTGCCTTCGGATTTCTCCGCGCCGATGATTGTGACCGTTGGCAGGCCGCCCGCGCTGTCGTCGTCGAGAATCGTCCCGGTTCCCGCGGCGGTCCCTTCGGCGAGAAGCGCGGCGTCCGCGCCGGTCGGCGATACGACCAGCTGGAAGGCCTGCGCCGCTTCGATGTCGGTATCGCCCGATACGTCCACCACGACAGATGCGAGCGTCTGGCCGGCGACGAATGTCAGCGTCCCGGCGGCGGCCGTAAAGTCCTCGCCCGCGATGGCGGTGCCGTCCCGGGTCTCGTAATTCAGCACGATTTCTTCGTCGGCGGGCTGCGACAGCCGCACCTCGAAAACCATCTGTGTGGTGCCGCTATCGCCTTCGACAACGGTGGCATCGCTGACCAGAACGGTGCGCTTCAGCCCAGTGCCGTCATCGTCGAACACCACCGCCTGGACCGTGACCGAATCCTCGCCATTCGCCAGAACAGCGCCGTCGATGTTGAAGAAGTTCACCGCGACGCTCTCGTCGAACTCGACGACGGAGTCCCCCTCCGTCCTGATCGCGATCTGTGCCGTCGTCCGGCCTGTCGCAATCACGACGGAGCTGAAAACCTCGTCGAAATCGTCGTCCTCGGCGGCGGTCCCCGCCACGGTCTTGTAGGATATCGTGACATCCTGCGTCGCGACCTCCGAAAGCTGTATCGTGTAGTAAACGAGATTGTCGTTATTGTTGGTGCCCTCGATGATCTCTGCGCCGGTGATAGTGACGGTGGGCAGATTGGGTGACGAATCGTCGTCGAGGATCGTGGCCATCCCGGCGTCGATCCCGGCGGCCAGAAGCGTGGCATCGCTCGGGTCGACGGTGACGACAAGTTCGAACTGCTGGATCCCTTCGACGGTTGTATCTCCCGACACATCGACCGCGACGGCCGCCAGCGTCTGGCCGGCCGCAAAGGTCACGGTGCCAGTCGCAGCCGTATAGTCGGACCCTGCGACCGCGGTGCCGTCACGGGTCTCGTAGGTCAGGGTGATCGCCTCGGTCGCAGGCTGCGACAGGCGGATCTCGAATACCGCCTGTTTCGTGTCGCTGTCGCCTTCAACCAGAGTCACATCGCTCACGGTGACCGCACGCTTGAGGCCGGTGCCGTCGTCGTCGAGGATGACGGACTGAACCTGGACGATATCTTCGCCATTGGCGAAGACGGCGCCGCTGATGTTGAAGAAGTCGACAGCGATGCTCTCGTCGGTTTCAACGACGCCATCGCCTTCCGTGCGGATGAGAAGCTGTGCGGTCGAATCGCCTGTCAGGATCGTCACCGTCCCCGACTGCTCGTCGAAATCCTCGTCCTGGAGGGCTGTGCCCTGAGCCGTGCGGTATTCGATCGTGATGTCCTGCGTCGCGACCTCGCTCAGGGTCAGAGTGTAGACGACGTTGTTGTCGTTGTTGTTCGTGCCCTCGATGATCTCGCCGGCCTTGATGTTCACCGAAGGCAAAGCACCCGAGGCATCGTCGTCGAGGATCGTTCCGACACCACCGGCGCTTGACACGGCAAGCTGATCGGCGTCGCCGGATGCCGGTGTCACGACCAGCTCGAACTGCTGCATGCCTTCGACAAGGGTGTCGCCCGCCACGTCGATGGCGACGGCGGCAACGGTCTGGCCCGCCGCGAAGGTGACAGAACCGGTCGCGGCCGTGTAGTCGGCCCCCGCGACAGCGGTGCCGTCGCGCGTTTCGTAATTGACCGTGATGGAGTCCGCCGAGGGTTCCGAAAGCCTGATCTCGAACACCGCCTGAACAGTGCCTGTGTCGCCCTCGACAACGGTCGCGTCACTGACAAAGACGGCCCGCGTCAGCCCCGCTCCGTCATCGTCGAGAATGACGCCCGTGATCGAAACGATAGGCGCGCCGCTGGCAAACTCCGCGCCGATCACGTTGAAGAATTCGACCGTGACGCTTTCGTCGACCTCGACGACGTTGTCGGCTTCGGTCCGGATATCGATCGTCGCGGTTGTCGTACCGGCCGGTATCGTGATGGTCCCGACTTCCTCGTCGAAATCGAGGTCTTCAAGCCCGGTTCCACCCGTTGTCCGATAATCTATCGTGATATCCTGCGTCGCCGCTTCGGACAATGTGATCGTGTATACGATCAGCGCGTCATTATTATTGCTTCCCTCGACGACTTCGCCGCCGACGATCTCAATCAAGACCATATCTTCCCCCACACTAATGAGCGGATTACGGCCGACGAAAACTCTTGGCGTCAACCCATATTGACAGAGCTCATGTGAGACCGGACTGCATGTGTTCCAATCAAGTATTTGTTTTATATATTGAAAAACGTTTATGGGCCGAGAGTCGAATTTATCAGTTTTGATCAAGAAAATCCGTTCTGATCCGTCACACCGCTCTGATGCACGAATCAGTGTCCGATTGCGGTTCCCGTTTTTCCCGAGCCGACTTGTTCCGAGATCTCTGTTATCGGGTCTGCCTGCGCGCGCCCTAGAGTCAGGATACATTGATTTCCGACACGACGCTTGATTCTCGGTTCCGAAAACCAAGCGGTGACATGGGCGATCTTTTCTGGCTGTCCCGCGGGCAGATGGCGGGTATGAAACCATTCATTCCGAAGTCCCACGGCAAGCCGAGGGTGGACGACAAGCATGTGTTGAGTGGAATAATCTTCATCAATCGTAACGGTCTGCGTTGGCATGACGTTCCTGCCACCTATGGACCGCAGAAGACGCTCTACAGCCGCTGCAAGCGCTGGCGGGAGAAAGGCATATACTCGCGGATGATGGCAGGCCTTGCCCCCGAGCAAGGCGAAGAGGAGACCGTGATGATCGACGTGACCCACCTCAAAGCCCATCGAACAGCGACCAGCATGGGCGTGAAAAATGGCGGGCCTGGACGCCTGACCGGGCGAACCAAGGGCGGTATTAACACGAAGCTGCACGATATCCGCGACAGCCAGGGACGACCGTTTGATCTGTTTGTAACTGCCGGACAAGTCGGCGACTACATCGGCGCGCGGTCTCCTACACCACCCGGTGGGGCACTGCCACTACCTCTGGCAAAGCCGAGGTTTGGGATGTCCGCGCCGTCGTCATCGTGATCGCTGGAGTTTGGGTCAGCAACTTTTTCTGATAAAATCCGTTCCACTTGGAATCAGCTTGCACATTCCCGCCAAGGAGATCAGCGATGCGTGTTATTTTGACGTTCCTTTTTCTTGCGACTGCAACGCCGGTTGCGACCCAGTCGTTGACACAGAACGATATAGTACAGGTTCAAGGGCTGCTGGCCGATATGGGATATCGAACCGAAGTCGGTTCGGTTGATGGTATAATGGGTCCCGGAACATCCTCGGCCATTGCCGCTTTTCAGCGTGAAACGGGTATGACTGTGACGGGTCAGCCGTCTCAGAAACTGATTGATCACCTCCGACAGTTGCATGGGCAGGGTTGGGATCGGGGAAATGTCGTTTCGACAGGGCCGAGTTTCGACTGCGGCCGAGCTTCCACACCCACGGAACATGCGATCTGCAACGACCAGCGGCTGTCGCGGCTCGATCGGGATGTGGCACAAGCCTATGCGTCAGCACTTGCGAGGAGCAATCAGGCCGAGGAAGTGCGGGCCTCGCAGCGGCGTTGGATCGACCTCAGGAACGACTGCGGCACGGACCGGCAGTGTCTCGACAATGCCATGACTGGGCAAATCCACATTCTGAACGGAATTTGATCCGGACCTGTTTTGGGCCAATTTGAGTCTTTGTTCAAAAGCCACCACCACTTGCGACAGTCATCAAGCCGCGCCCAGATCGCGAGACCGATCCCGCCGAGCGCCAACACGATGAAAACCCACCGCAGGGTGTCCAGGTAGGGCACCGTCGGCTGCACGGCGGATTGCGTGTCGGCCAGCACCTCCTGCAGGACCTCGACTGAGCTACTCCCCATCTCTTGGACAGGATCCAGCGGAGTCTATACTATTCGTCGCGACCGCTGATCGGGTTTTTTTGTTTCATTTCTGAGCCAGTAGAGCAGGAGTGACTGGAAGTCTGTGTATCTGATCGGGACCATGCGGTTTTCAGATACGGTCAGCCGCTTCGCCGCAATTCCGTTCCAGCGGTTGGTCTGCTGTCGGATCAGTTACGGCCTCATAGCAAGGTGCGCCACCAACTCGGCCCCGAGCATCCCGTCCATCAGCCGGAGCTTCGGTTCCTTCATCAGCCCGGTATCGCCGAGCAGATCCTCAGGCCGTTTACAGCCCTTCAACAACTCGTCCAGCAGGTGGTTCCAATCGTCATCGTCGTTGCTCCTCACAGGAAGCATGGACCCAATCAGCCATACACAGAAGGTCGGACACTCTCCAAGGGCCAACTCGACCTGGCTCTGGGCAGGTGGCCCGGATTCGCCGCCATGCTGTCCGCATGACCCTACGGCAGACCGAACAGCACAAGCGCCAGCACAACGAGAAGCCGCCACAGGATCGCCGCGGGCTTTCTCACATCGTGCGTCGATGCGTTTGTCATCCCTGGGCCGCCCAGACGTAGGCGATGTAGCCCGCCAGCAGCGCCACGCCGATCCCGCGCCCGATCACCGGGCGGGTCAGAAGCAGTGCCGTCAGGACCAGCGAGACGGCGATCATGACAGGCAGATCGAAGGTCAGGAACCGCGACGCCACCGGGATCGGCGCGATCAGCGCGGTCACGCCCAGGATGCCCAGCACGTTGAAGATGTTCGAGCCCACGATGTTGCCGATGGCGATCTCGGACTGGCGGCGTAAGGCGGCGATCAGCGACGTCGCCAATTCCGGCAACGATGTGCCGACGGCGACGATGGTCAGGCCGATGAACGCTTCGGATATGCCGTAGCCGCGCGCGATATTGACCGCACCATCAACAAGGAACCGCGCGCCCACCATGAGCGCGACAAGGCCGCAGATGACCCACAGCGTCGACACGAGTGCTGAGGCTGGAGCGGGCACGTCGACGTCCTCGGCCTCCGTGTCGCCGGGTCGAAGGTAGGACCAAATCAGGTAAGCGGCCAGGCCGGCCACTAGGACCAGGCCCCAGAGACGACCCAACTGCCCAATGGCAAAGACGGGCACCAGAACCAGCGCCGCGGCCACCATCGCGGCCGTGTCACGGCGCAGCGTCGCCCCCATCACCTTGATGGGCCAGACCAGCGCCGAGAGACCGACGATCAGCAGGATGTTGGCGATGTTGGAGCCAACGATGTTGCCGAGCGCGATATCGGGCACCCCGCGCCATGCCGCATCGACCGAGACCAGCAACTCGGGCGTCGAGGTGCCGAAGCCGACAACGGTGAGGCCGATCAGCAAAGGCGGGATCGCCATGCGCCGGGCGATGCCGACACTGCCGCGCACCAGCGCCTCGCCGCCGAAGAACAGCCCGACCAAGCCACCAAACAGATAGAGATAGTCCACGGCAGCCGCCCTCGCAGGCAGTTGATCCGCCTTCCGCGCAGAATTGCGTATCAAAGGGGTCGGCTACAAGATGTCGTAGAAATTAAAGCTGGTTGCGAAGTCGGCTGATAGAAAGCTTCCTTGCGGAAGCTCTTGCAGCCGCGCTATCTCGACACGAGAACTCCGGATTGGGAACGAAGAGCGAATGCCCGCCGTGTGATCGGGAAAACGCATCCTGCTTGAATGGCTTGCAGAAAGGAGCTGGTGGGCCACTGCCATGGGCTCATCATCGAACGGCGCACTGACCGCCGAGGGAAGCGGCTGTCCGCTCGACCTTGCGTACTTCGATTGCCGCCGGGCGATCATTGCCAGCTTCGTGGCACGGCATTTCACCTGGCCCGGAACGCTTCGACGTCATGGCGCGGCCCTCGGATGGGACATCCTGCGAGCGCCAGTCAACGTCGCCCTGTCTCCGATCCTGGTGCTGACCCGGATCGTAGCGTATCTCTGCCGCCGCGTGGGTTGGCGAGGCGCCGCAGACTGGCTGTCCCGTCGGCGGATCCTGTTGCGCACCTCCGTCGCGCGGCGGGTCGAGGTGCTCATCGTGACCGATCTCCTGGACCTGCCCTCGACGAGGGGGCTGCGGCCCGCGACCCATCCGCCTTGGCGCGCGCCGTCCTGGCGGCGCCGCAGTTTCGCGAGATGATCAGCACACGCTCGAGCGCCACCGAGGCTGAAGCCCTTGGCCAGCGGATCGCAGGTGCTCTTGGCGACTATGCGGGCACCCGTTCCGCAGTCGCGGAGATGACCACGACGCTGTGCGTCCTTGTCGTCGGTGCCCTGGCCTTTCAGGCGCTGACACCGGGCATGATCTTGATGGCGCCGGGCGTCGCGGATGCCATGGCCCGCACCAACGCAATCGGAACCTTCCCGCTGGGCCAGACCCTCGGCGGAATATGGTACGGCGTGTTCGCGGCGGATGTCTCTCCATGGCTGGTAGGGGCTACAGTGGCGGGGCTGGTCATGCTCGGCTCGGTTGTCGCCGCCTTCGCGGGCGTGCTTGCCGACCCCGTGCAAAACCGTCTCGGCATCCACCGCCGCCGCCTAGGACGCCTTCTGGATACGATGGAGGAGAAGTTTTTCGGGCGCGGCGACAAACCCTTCGTTGCGCGCGAGCATTTCTTTGCCAGCGCGCTGGATCTGTGGGACGCCGTCGCGAGTGCAGTCTGCATCTTCAGGAACTGACAAACTGAACACGGCGTGGCCCATGGTCGCCCGATGCGCGACCATGTAGAACGCCGACAAGATCAATGGCCGAACTGTTCGGCAAGAGTTGGAGAACATGTACCTCGAGATTGCGATCGTCATTCTGCTGACCCTGATCAACGGCCTCCTCGCGACGTCTGAGCTGGCCATCGCCTCAGCCCAGCCCGCGCGGCCGAAGCTTCTTGCCGACAAGGGCAGCAAGGGGGCCGGGACAGCCATCCGGCAGTTTTTAGGATGTGGGGCACTTGCTGGCCGAACTGGACGTGGCCCGTGATCCGACACTGAGGGGAAGTGGGTGCAGGAAGTTGCCGAGGTGCTGGACCGGTTGGACGAACTTGGCGCTTCCCAAGAACGCGTCACGGTCGATGATGTTCAGGAGTGTCTCGGGCGCGATGCCTTCGGTCCGGCGCTGCTGACGCTTGGCCTTCTGGCGCTGAGCCCTATCGGGGACATACCCGGCGCGCCGACGATTCTCGCAATCTTCATTTTTGGCGTCGCAGTGCAGATGGCCGCTGGGCGGAACACGCCTTGGCTGCCACGCGCTCTCGCACGGCGGTCGGTCAAGGGGCGCCACCTGTGCCGGGCCGCCAGCCTCTTTCGACCGGTCGTTCGCCTGCTGGCGGCCGTTATCTGGGCGCGCCTGACGTTCCTGACCGATGGCCTTTTCGCTCGCGCGATCGCGGGAACCTGCGCGATCCTGGCCCTGACATTGCCGCCACTGGAAATCGTGCCGTTCGGCGCCACCGTTCCCTCTTCGGTCATCACGGGTTTCTCCATCGCGCTTGTCGCCCGAGACGGCCTCCTCGCCCTGATGTCCTTTGCGCTGATGATCGCAGGGGGCTATTTCATCCTGACGCTTGTCGGATGAAGCAGCAGGCTGACCGACACGGCGAGCCCCTTCCGCGACAAGCCGCCTTCATGAGCGGCGCGACATCCGCTCATGACGTCCTGACCAAGGCACGCTCGCCCGCTCAGGTTCCGCCGACGCCTTCCGTCTCGATTTTCAGCGGCTCTCCGCAATGCTTGCAGTGGATCGCGTCGGGGTCGTGCCGGCTCAGGCCGCACTCCGGACATTTGTAGCGCACCTTTGAAGGCTGGAAGATCGCGCGCGCCAGTTGCAGGAACAAGCCGACGCCCACCACCATGATGAACACCGTCAGCAGCTTGCCGCCCGGCGTGGTGAGGGTGATATCGCCGAACCCGGTCGTCGTCAGTGTGGACACCGTGAAGTAGAGCGCGTCGACATAGGCCCCGGGACCCGCCCTGTCCCCGAAGGCCACGACGAACACCAGCGACGCCATCACGAAGATGAACACGAAGAGATGCACGGCGGCGAGGATCGTATCCTCGTTCAGCCGGAAGAACCGGCTTTCGCGCCGGAGATCGCGGATCAGGTGATAGGAGTGGATCAGCCGCAACGCGCGCAGGATGCGCAGGAAGGCCAGATCGTCGGTGAAGATCGGTGCCAGCAGCAGCGAGGCCACCACGAGAAGATCGGCGATCGTGTAGAGCCTGAGGCATTCCTTCCGGCGGTTCTCCGAGATCCAGAAACGGGCGGCCAGATCCAGAAGGATCAGCAGGCCGATGCCGACGTCCACGGCGGTCAGCAGCGGGGTCTGCGGCCATGACAGGCTCAGGATGAAATAGACGATCGTCGCCGTGTCGAAGACGACCAGCCCGTAACGGAACCATTCGGCTCGATGGCTGCGACCGGTGTAGAGCAGCCGAATTGTGCGGTGCAAAGACTTCATGCGATCCGACTATGTCATGGGTCCGGCGATTGGCGAGCGAATTCTCCCGCCCGGCCCGTTCCTCGGCCTTGGCCGCAATCGTTTCGGCTGCCCAATGCCCGCCGGTCAGTCGTCTTCGTCCACCTTGTCGGGCAGATTTTCATGCGAGGTGGAAGCGAATTCTTCAAGTTCTTCTTCCGTCATGCTTTCGAACATCTCCTTCGAGGCACCTTGCAGGCTGGACTTGTCGGCCTCGCCCCGCTTGACGGCCAGGGCGGCCCCGGCCGCTTTTTGCTGCGCTTTCGATTTGGCGGGCATGACTGTCTCCTGGTACCGAGGGAGGCGACCTATGGATAAGGGGAAGAAAATACGCACTCCCTCGAATTATATCCATGCGGCTACCATTCATTATGGCTGCGAACATACCAAGTTGCTCGATGATTGCACAGCCGGCCAACAAGTTCCATGTTTCAGGCATATCGGCATGACAGATACCGTCCGAGGCTCCGCACCGGGCTGGGCTCACCCGAATGCCATGCGCCGTACCGAACCGGATAGGATCTTGAGCGTTACCGACTGCGACTTCTCCCTTCACAAGGCGGTCTGTCACGGCCGGTTCCACGCCGGAGGACTTTCATGACTAGACACCATGTCAGCAGCGTCGAGCAAACGCTCGAAGATCTGTCCGTCGACCCGAAGCGGGGACTGGGTGAGGCAGAGATCCGGCGGCGGCGCAAGGAACATGGACCCAACCGGCTCGGCGACGTGGAACGGGCCAGCCCCTGGAAGATCCTCGCCGACCAGTTCAGAAACCTCGTCATCGGCATCCTGGCCGTCGCGGCGATCGTGTCCTTCGCGATGGGCGAGATTGTGCAGATGGCCGCGATCCTCGCTGCGATCGTGATCAATGCCGCCATCGGCTTCGTCACCGAGTGGAAGGCCGTCCGCTCGATGGAGGCGCTGCGCAGCCTTGGCACCGTGCAGACGCGGGCGATGCGCGACGGGGCGAGCGAGACGGTCGACTCCGAGGATCTCGTGCCCGGGGATGTGGTGCTGCTCGACGCGGGCGATGTCGTTACGGCCGATCTGCGGCTGTTCGAGGCGAACGGGCTGACCTGCGACGAAGCCTCGCTGACAGGCGAGTCGGTGCCGGTGACAAAGACCACGGAGGCGGTGGAGGTCGACGCGCCGCTGGCCGAACGCACCTCGATGGCCTTCAAGGGAACTGCGGTCACTGGCGGCAGCGGCGCCGGGGTGGTGGTGGCCACCGGCATGCAGACCGAACTGGGCGGCATCGCGCGCATGACCTCTGAGGCGAGCGAAGAGGTGACGCCGCTGGAAAAGCGGCTGGACCGGCTGGCGCGCAACCTCGTGGTGGTCACGCTGATCGTGGCTGGGGTGGTCGCCGCCCTCGGCTGGCTGGGCGGCAGGGACCTCGTGTCCATGCTCGAGACGGCGGTGGCGCTTGCGGTGGCCGCCGTCCCCGAGGGCCTGCCGATCGTGGCGACGGTGGCGCTGGCGCGGGGCATGTGGCGCATGGCGCGGCGCAACGCGCTGGTCGAACGGCTGGCCGCGGTCGAGACTCTGGGGTCCACCAGCGTGATCTTCGCCGACAAGACCGGAACGCTGACGCAGAACCGGATGCGCGTGGCGCGGCTGGCGCTGCCAGGGCAGGACGACGATTTGCACTGGGACGAGGACAAGCGTCCCGAAGAGCCCTCGCCGCGGGCCTGCCGATTGCTGGAGGTCGCCGCGCTGTGCAACAATGCCGAGCTTAAGCAGACGGATGGTGACCATGGCGAGCACCCGGCCGGCACCGGCGATCCGATGGAGATCGCGTTGCTTCATGCCGCCGCGTCCGCCGGCGTTGCGCGGGACCGTCTCCTCGACGACCAGCCCGAAGAGCGCGAGGAAAGTTTCGACGCCGATACCAAGATGATGGCGACGTTTCACGCGCAGGGCGGCGGCTTTCGCATCGCTGTCAAGGGTGCGCCCGAGGCGGTGCTGGAGTCCGCGACGCAGGTCGCGACCGAAGAGGGCGAGGCCGAGGCGCTGTCCGACGCGGCCCGCAAGGACTGGGAGGCGCGGGTCGAGACACTGGCCGCCGAAGGCTACCGTGTGCTTGCCTTTGCAGAACGACAGTCCGACAGCGCCGAGGCCGATCCCTATGAAGGCCTCACCCTCCTCGGTCTCGTGGGTCTGGAGGACCCGCCGCGCGACGACGTGACTGACGCGATCGAACGGTGTCGCAGGGCCGGCATCCGCGTCATCATGGTCACCGGCGATCAGCCGGTGACGGCTGCCGCAATCGCCGAACAGGTCGGGCTTGCCGAAAAGCCCAAGGCGACGGTGGGCCGTGATCTGCCGAAGCTGGGCGACGGGGCGGAGGCGGATGCCCATGACGGGTTGCGCGACAATCACGTCTTCGCCCGTGTCTCGCCTGAACAGAAACTCGATCTGATCCGCCTTTGGCAGGAGGCGGGCGCAGTCGTCGCGATGACGGGCGATGGCGTGAACGATGCGCCTGCCCTCAAGAAGGCCGATGTCGGCATCGCCATGGGCAAGCGCGGCACCGATGTTGCCCGGGAGGCGGCGGACATTGTGCTCAAGGACGATGCCTTCCCCACGATCGTGATGGCCATCGAACAGGGCCGCACGATCTTTGAGAACATCCGGAGGTTCATCGTCTATCTCCTCTCGGGCAACCTCGGCCAGGTTCTGGCCGTCGGCCTGTGTGCCGTTGTCGGCGCGCCCCTTCCGCTCCTTCCACTCCAGATTCTCTACATCAACCTCGTGCTCGACGTGTTCCCCGCGCTCGCCCTCGGCGTGGGTGAAAGCCCGGAGGGCATCATGGACCGCAAGCCGCGCGACCCAAAAGAGCCCGTTCTGACACGGGGGCACTGGATCGCGACCGCCCTCTGGGGTGCGCTTATCGCGGCGTCGGTCACGACGGTATTCTTCGTCGCGCTGGCACAGGGCATGAGCCAGGATGCGGCGGTGACGATCGGCTTTCTGAGCTTCGCGCTGGCGCGGCTCTGGCACGTCTTCAACATGCGCGACGCCGGATCCGGACTTTTCGCCAACGAGGTCACGCACAACCGATGGGTCTGGTATGCGATCGGCATATGCCTTGCCTTGACCGCGTTCGCCGCATGGCTGCCTGGCCTGAGGACTGTCCTCGACGTGGTTTCGCTGGATACTTTCGGATGGATGCTGGTTCTGAGCGGCAGTCTGGTGCCCCTGCTCGTCGGCCAGGCGGCGCTCACCCTTTGGCACCTATTGGCCCGACGCGAGCGCAAGGTGCAATGACACGTGCTACGACTCTCCTTGCACCTGTGCCCGCATCACGGCGTAGTCGCTCAGCATCTCGGTAATCGCCGATCCCTCCGGCAGCAGGGCCAGTTCCTCGGCAGCCCGTCCCCGGAACTCCCGGCTGTATTCGACAATGGGCGGGCAGGCCCCGGGCCCGCCCCTCTTCGAACCTTCCGTCGCGCAACCGCTCAGCCAGATCGTCACGAGAACGAGGGCGGCGAGCTGCTGCTTCCAGCATCTGGCGTTGGACATCATTGACCTTCTCCGCGGTTTCGAGACGTTCAGCGAAGCGCCCCGCTCGCTCGCCGGAGCGGCGGATCGACAGCAGAAACAGGAGCACGGCGAGGACGATGGCGCCGTGGCGCAGCGCCGCCCGCATCCATGGGCTCCCGGTGAGCAGCTCGGCGATCACCGCCGCACCCGCTTCCAGTCATCGAGGCGAGCGTAAATCGTGACCCCGATCCCTTCGAGAGCGACGGCGATGAACACCCAGAGCAGCGTGTCGAGGTACGGCACGAGCGGCACGATGGCGGTCTGGGTCTCCGCCAGCACCTGCTGGGCCACCTCCACCCCGGCCACGCTCAGCGTCGCGACACCCGCCGCACCGCCTCCCTTCATGGTGCGGCTGCCTTCAATGAAGAAATCGAAAGGGGCCGAGGGGTCGTCAACGCGCCAGCGACTGTCAACTATCACGAGACGCAACTCATCGAACCCGGCGTCTGTCATCTCTGGAAACGCGCGGCTGGGATCGGCATAATCCGATGCCCCTGGTCCGGGCGGCAAGGCGATTTCCGGCGCGCCATGTGTGGCGATCGCAGAAAACACATAGGTCATGGCCGAACGGTGCGCCTCCTGCCAGACGGAATAAGCCAGCCGCCGGCCCGGTTTCAGGACGCGACGCGCTTCGACCATCGCAGCCGGCGGATCAGGAAGGTGGGGCATCCCAAATCCGATGGTGACCGCGTCGAAAGACGCCTCATCGTGAGAGTGTCAGATCTTCTGTGTATGAGTGATCCGGTCCATGCTTCTTCGAAAGGAAGCATGCATGACGATCTCCAAAGAACTGCTGGACGAACTGCTGAAGGGCGTGGAGCGTCCTGAGGACCTGCT
>Ga0208979_100457_pt1 | contig 25098 bp, 24 predicted proteins | sample HotLakConsUCCSLE_FD_184738 | JGI IMG/M metagenome (GOLD analysis project Ga0208979, IMG submission 184738) | Hypersaline microbial mat communities from Hot Lake, Washington, USA - Hot Lake Consortium UCC-SLE (SPAdes) | ecosystem: Environmental > Aquatic > Non-marine Saline and Alkaline >... | reverse complement strand
CCAGGGCAGGCTTGTGCTTTCAATGAGTGCCAACGCTGCAGTCAAAAAAGACATGTTGCAGATTCTTGATGCCTTGAAGGGCGCTGCTTAGACCGCAAGCCTGTCCGAAATTATGCAACACTGGGGATAACTTCCACCGTCTCCAAAATCCACAACAAACGAATCAATGTCTATGGCCGGCGAGACCTGCAATAAGTAAGCTACTGGCAGCGGTGCGAACCCGGTCGGCTGGCTGAAACCGATACTGACTGGACTTGAGGTATCGGTGACGGTCACGTTACGACTCGCACTTGCGCTTAGCTCATCTATAGTCGTCGCCACTGCCTCAAGTGTCATTTGGCCGGGCTCAACTGAAATCTCAGGAATAGCAAAAGAACCATCATTTACATACGCAATGACTCCGTTCACCGTCACACCCGTTCCGACTGGGCCAGTTACGGTGCCACTGACCTGCACTCGCCCGCCTTCCAGGGTTGCGCCCGGTGCCGGATCGGTAATTGCTATCGAAGGAGTCACGCCCAAGGAGGGCGGAGAGACGGTTCCTATAGGTGGCCCCAGGCCACCACCTCGATTCTCGCCTGGCTCAACCGCCTCAAGCTCAGGACCGAAAGCCTCGAATCGATCTTCAAATACATCGGTGCCGAACTTTGCTTGCTGAAATCCACAGGTCTCCTGCGCGTTGCCAGGAACAACCATTGCCACCCATGAGCAAACAGCCAGCATACAGGCAACATACATCAGTCGAATCTGCTCAGACATCTAGACTCCCTAGACAGCGCTGCAATCCGGTTTATAGGAAGCTACACGCCGGTCTACGTTATGTCAAGTGTTGACTATATATTTCTCGCTAACTGGCGGCTCCAGAATGAAACTTTGATCCCACACAAACATGCATTACTAACGCAGTCGGGTCAGGGTTGCGAACAGGCGAGGTGGCAATCGGGCTGGGTCCGCTTGACGCAGTGTGTCGGCCACCTGATCACGTAACAGGACTGGCACGTCGGACTCGTTGGCGCCGGTCAGGGCGGTTTCGGGATGTGCCAGCACCACCATCGGACGGGCTTCGTCGTTCAGGCCATGACGCAGCAGCCAGCGCTGCAGGGCGTTGACCTGGGCTTGGGCCTGGGGAATCGGATTGCGGATCGCATTCCAGTTTGGCGCCGAGCCGCAGCCGCGCCGGGCCAGCGGCCAGTGGCGTTCATCCGGCTGGACCTGGATATGACCGGGGCTGTTCTTGACTTCGATCACCCATAGCCCGGTCGGTCCGGCAACGATGAAATCCAGTTCACGCCAAGCGTTGGTCAGGGTTTCGTCGGGCAGTTTGACCCGATTGAGCACGACGTAGTCATCGGGCAGCGTTTTGAGTGCTTGAAGCACCGCCACTTCACCTTCGATACCGGCCAGCTCGCCGGCATCTACCGATGAACTTCCGGGCATACCGAGAAAGAACATCACGCCGGTTATGATCACTGCCACCAGCATGCCCAGCGGCACGCTCACGGCGAACGCAGCAACCACAACCATCAATCCCGTCGGCAGGCCGATCATCAATCGACGAGCACGCGCTCGGGACTGCTCGCGAAGCTCTTCGCGATGACGCAAAAGCGGCGGGTAGTCGACGATCCGGGAACAATCTGCCATGACCTGAGGCACATACATCAGAAATTCCGATCCGGTATTGTTGCAGATACTGATGAGTTCGTCGGCACGTGCGACCATTTTGTTACCTCGGGCGTCTTGCAGAGAGCGACCAATTTGACTTAAGGAGTAACCATGCGAATCCTGGCTGCCGTTTGCGGACTGCTTTTTCTGACTTCCAGTTATGCTGAAACCGTAGCGCTGCCCGACACGCCGGCGGCCACACGTCTTCAGCAACTGACCGAACTGATGGCCGAGGCGACCCCTGAGCGCGTCGTCAGTTATATCGACCGTCACTACACCCCCGAGTACGCCCAACGGTTGCCGCTGGCCAACCGGATTGGCTCGTTCATGAACTGGCATCGCCGGGGCGGCATGAACGTAGTCGAGGTCCGCAATAGCCAGGACAACCGCATCGAGGTCATCACCCATCAGCCGCTAACCGACGAGCGCTGGCTGCTGGGTGTGGAAGTCGAATCCGAGCCTCCCCATCGAGTGCAGGCCCTGATGCTGGGCCGGGCTCCGCTGCCGCCGATGAAAGAGTCCCTGACCGACGCTGAGGTGGCCGAACGCTGGCTCAGCTATGTCGATGAGCTAGCCGGGGCCGGTCTTTTCTCCGGGGCGGTTCTGATCGCCCGCAACGACGAGGTACTGGGTCAGCAGGCCTGGGGCCTGGCCAATCGCGACTTTTCCGTACCCAATACCACCGAAACGCGTTTCAACCTGGGTTCAATGAACAAGACCTGGACTGCGGTGGCCATTGCCCAGCTGGTCGAGGATGGCAAAGTCTCATTTGAGGATCCGCTATCAAAGTTCGTCGACTATCCAAATGCCGACGATGCCAGCCGGATTCGCATCAAGCATCTGTTGACCCATACGTCAGGCCTGGGCAACTACTTCACCGATGAGTTCGAGCAGACGGCGCGCAAAAACCTGCGCACCATCGACGACTATCTGGCACTGTCGGCCGACCAGTCACTGGCGTTCGAACCAGGCACGGGCGGAGCCTACTCGAATACCGGCATGATGGTATTGGGACGGGTCATCGAAGTGGCCAGTGGTCAAAACTATTTCGATTACATTCAGCAGCAGGTATTGAACCCGGCCGGCATGTCGCGATCGGGCTGTTTCGAGCTGGACCGGGTCAATGACAATCTTGCGGTCGGCTACGCTGAACAGTGGTCGGTCGAAGGTGTCGAGCTGAAGAACAATCTCTTCGAGCATGTCATACGAGGCGGTCCGGCTGGCGGCTGTTACGCCACTGTCGGCGATCTCCATCGTTTCGCACGCGCGCTCAATGATGGCACCCTGGTCTCCCAGGATATGGCCCATACCCTGACCACGCCCAAGCCCGAACTGGACTCACCCAACTACGGTTACGGTTTCGGTATCCATCCGAACCGGGCCTTGTATGGTCATTCCGGCGGCTTTGTCGGCATCAGTGCCAACCTGGATATCACCGTTGATCCGGACGGCTGGGTGGTCGTCGTACTGGCCAACGACGAGAATATGCGCGCACCGGTTATGATGGCTCGCCACCTGATCGGCGTCGAGGAGCCCGAGTAACCCCGGGCTCCTCGCGATACTCACTCGACTGGCTTGATGAACTTCAGCGTCATGCGATTGGACTCGCCAATCGCTTCCAGCTCGGCGCGCTCCTCGCTGCCTTCTTCCGTCGTACCAAGCGACGGCGGAAGCCGCCAGACCACATCCGACTCGGTCGGCTGATCATTCGGGTTGGCATTGATGTCGCTGGCTTCTGCGAACTCGAAGCCGGCCGCTTCAGCAGCCGCAATCACGAAGCTGCGTTTGAGGTAGCCAGTCTGGCCGGCGGCCCAGGCATCCGGCATGGCTTCGTCACTCTCATGCTGGACCACGCCGAATACACCACCCGGCTTGAGCACGGCATAGGCATCAGCGAACGCCTGATCCAGATAGGTATCAATTCCGGCATTCTGGAAACGAGCCATGTTGTGCAGAGCGCGGATGAACAATACCGCATCGGCCGTACCCGCCATATCCTCGGGCATCTGGCCCAGCCAGAAACCACTGACTGAAGCGCAGTCACCATCACACCAGTCCGCGGCTTCTTCCGGAAACGTTTCCGGCCAGTTGGCAATGCTTTCCAGGAATTCCGGGGTGGCGAAATCAAACTGCTCGAACAACGTGATCGGGTAGTTCGCGCCGATCAGTTGTCCTTCGGAACCCAGATACGGCAGCAGGATTTTCGTATACCAGCCGCCACCGGGCAGGGCCTCGACCACGGTCATGCCAGGCTCAATGCCGAAAAACGCCAGGGTTTCGGCCGGGTGGCGCTGATCGAAACGAGCCTGCACAGCTTCCGGTTGCGCGGCCAGAATCTCGGCCAACCGGTCTTCCGCACTCGGCGCAGCATCGGCGGGCTCCATTTCCATTTCGTTGTCTTCGACTGCCGCGGTCTCGGCTGGTTGCTCGGTTGCTGCCGGCTCGTCGGAAGTCGTCGATGTGTCGCTTTCCTGCTGGCAGGCGGTCAGCAGACCTGTGACCAGGATCAAAAACAGCGCTTTTATGAACATGTTCATGGGATGTCCTCCGGAGGGAGTCCTTTTTGGGGGAGGTTAATGATAATCCCTTCTGGATTGGTTCGCTTTCATGGTATCGGCTGGCGCCGGCTTCTTTTCAAAGTCAAAGTCAAAGGCGTTCCGCCCACGCTCCGCTTGCCGAGCGAGTCACTTCGCGCGTGTGGCCGATGGTCATGGCAACCGGTTGCCTGCGAAAGGTTGATTTTTGAACGCGCATATTGGCGCTCCACGGTCATAGGCAAAAATCGACCATCCGGTGGCAATTGAAACATGGACCGTCGGCCACGTCGGGCCGACCTACAACTTCAAAGGCCGAGCGCAGCGATGGCCCGACAAGGTTTGTTGCCCTTGATAGACGCCGAGTATCGCAGGATCGACCGGAAAAGAAGTTTCGTGTGTCTGAGCGTAGCGAGTTGAGAAACTTCCCGGTCGAGCCGAGAAACGCAGGGGACCCGCCAACGGCGGGCGCAATCACGGGCAAAAGATCTTTTGGTTTCTTTGGGATCGACTGCCAAAAAAAACTCGCCCCATAGCGGAGTGCAGGTGAGAACGCGCCAAAGCGGAAACCAACCCCCACTTCTGACACTGGCGCCAGCCACTTTCCCAGTCCAATCTGTAACCAGAAGCGATCTGACGCGTTTAATGGTTATGAAACGGCGATTCGAAAAACTGGTAGATACGCATGGCGGACGGCTGCTACAACTGTCCCGGTACATGCTGCAGACCGATTCAGAAGCCGAAGATGTGGTTCAGGACAGCCTGATCAAGTTGTGGGATCACCTGCCGCAGCTGGAAGTCGGAACGGAACTGGCCTGGCTGATCACCTGCACCCGCAATGCCTGCCTCGACCGGATTCGGCGCGATCAGCGACGTGCCGGGCTGCAGCGTCAGATTCATGCCATCGACCTCGAACTCGAGAAGCAAGTCGATAGCAATTGCCCCGATTCGCTCAGTGAAAACGACGAACGGGCGCGCCAGCTTCATGCTGCGATTGCCGAATTACCCGAACCCTCTCGTTCGCTGGTCATTCTCAGAGACATTCAGGATGTGGATGTTTCCACGGTCGCCCGAACCCTCGCTCTGACGCCAAACCAGGTCAAGGTCTATACCTTTCGCGCGCGCAGAGCACTGCGCCGCCAACTCGAGGAGGCCTGTCATGAACAAGTCGCCTGAAACCGTTCGAAGACGTCACTCTGATACGCCCATATCACCAGAGGCCATGGCCAGAGTTCTTGCCTTCGAAGCGCGAATTCAGTCAGATGAGCACCCGATCGCCGACCGTGAACTGGCTGCTGATCGCGAATTCAGAAGGCAGCTGGCTTCCATTCAGCCACCAACGCTTCGGCCGACATTGCGCCGGCAAGTGATGGCACATGCGGCCCACCGGCGTCTTCCGATGAGCTGGATGGCGCTGGCTGCCGCCGTCGTGATGAGTTTGCTGGTTGTGCTTGCGTTGCAGTCCGTCGACGAGCCCGCAACCATCGAAGCGCATCAGCTCACGGCCAACGACTGGGCGCAGCTGCATCTGGCGCTCGAAACCCTCGACGCCAGCGGTCGCCGCGTCGCTCAGGCCACCGAACGTGAAGTCCGTCCTCACCTGAAACGGCCGGAAATCCAGATTACATCAATGCCCGATTCCGAGACGGTGTGGAGCTGGTTCCGCTCGTCCCTGCAATCAACCCGATAACCTCAACCCCAAGTTGGAGAACACCATGAAACGCATGAAAACCCTGATCACAAGCCTGGCCTTTGCGGCCACCCTGGCCACCTCATCGGTCTCGGCCCAGAGCCCGGACAGCGGCCTGTTCGATCTGTCGGGCCTGAGCGGTGAGCTCAGCCCCAAGGTCAACATCAACTTCGGACCAGCCATGATGAGCGGCTTTGCCGAGGGCATGACCGAGTCCAATCCGGATCTGGCCAGCATTCTGAGCGGTGTGGCCGGCCTGCGCCTGATGGTCTTCGAGGACGTCAATACAGCGGGCCTTGAACCCGGCTTCCGCAGCGCCATCACTGAGCTCGATCGCGCCGGCTGGACCCAGGCCATCCAGATTCAGGACGACGACACCCTGATCGACCTGTTCATGATCGAGACCACTGAGTTCGTCAAGGGCCTGGTGTTGTTGCTGCGCGACGATGGCGACACCCTGATTCTGGCCAATATCCATGGCAATCTCGACCCGGGCGCAGTCGGCCGACTGATCGCCAGCGGCAAGGCCGGAGACGGCTGGGATTTCGATGACTTCATCAGCCAGGGCGACAGCGACGACGACGCCTGAACCGTCATCCCGTCAAGCATGGCCCCTCGCGGGTCATGCTTTACTCAGAGGTCGTGGTTGCTGATGCCATGGCAACCTGGTTGCGTCCCTCGCGCTTGGCCTGATAGAGCGCATCGTCGGCGCGATGCACGATGTCATCGAGCGACTCGCCTTGGCGGCGAGTCGCAACGCCGATGCTGACCGTGATCTTCAACGATTCCGATGACGGATCAATCACCAGTTCAGCAAAGGCGCATCGCAGCTTTTCGGCCAGAGCGCCGGCTGTTTCGCCATCAGCACCGACCGTCAAGAACAAGAATTCCTCGCCACCCATTCGGGCCACCAGATCGCCCGGACCCGCGTGACGATCGAGTTCCTCGGCCAGGGTTTTGAGTACGCGATCGCCCGCAGCATGACCAAAACGGTCGTTAATCGTCTTGAATCGATCAACATCAATAGCCAGCACGGCCCATTGCTTCGAATTGTCCTGCTCGATTCCCCGCTGTTCCACAGCCTCCAGCAACCCCCTTCGATTTAGAAGACCGGTCAGCCAATCACGACGTGCCTGGTCGGCATGACGGCAGGCCAAATCCGAGTACTGCAGCGCGAGGAAACTGACCGCCAGAGCAAGCATGAACAACATCGACCAGACACTGAACAGAACGCCGTGGTAGCCGGGCGGCACCCTTGCCGTGGTGGGAAGCAGCTCTCCCAGACTCCCGTAGGACCAAACCATCAACAAGGCATAGGAACCAACGATCCAGCGCAGGGAACGATAGATCCCGTCCATCTCGCTTCGTGGCGCGCGCGCCAGCACGGCCAGCAGTGCAAGCAGATAGATGACCTGACCGGATGCGGTTGTCAGAATCCGGAGGCGTGCATTCGGCAACCACCACTCCCACAACAGCAGGCTGATAGCCGGAATACAGACGATGGTCAGCAGCAGCCATCGCTGGACCCGGCGCTGACCGAACTGCCAGAATCCCATCAGAATGCAAGCCGAGCTGAATCCGAAGCTGAGATGGTTGACGGCGACCAGCAGACTTTCGATCGGAGTGTAACGAATGGTGAAAACCAGCAGCGCAAACCCGTGCAATGCCAGCCCGAACGCCCACCAGTGCGGCCCGGAGCGCTGCTCCTGGCGACTTCCGGTCCAGATAATCAATCCTGCCAGGGTCAGTTGAATGATCGCTCTGGCAACGGCAAGCGTCGGGGTATCGATGCTGGGAAAATGAATGATACTTGACGAGTCCATCAGTCCGGGGTGCCCGGCAAAGCGAACCGGAATCCTACACGATACCAATGAACAGAAACCGCGATTTCGTTTTGCAACCGGTTTTGTGCTGAAATAGTCGCGTCGCCCCCTGGCCACCAATGTGCCAGAAATGCTGCCTCCACGAAAACGATCTGAAAAGGGGAAAATCTGAATGCTGTCCTATCTGTTTGCCGGTTTGATCGCCGGTCTCATCGCAATGTCTCCCGAATTGACCTCCGATCTGGTCGAGCCGCTGCCGCAGACAGTCAATGAATCCATTCTCCGCTGCGAGCAGCTGGAATACTCTCAACCGCAGGACGCCATGCGTATTGCCGAACATGGTCTGGCGCTGGACGAGCAGCGTTCTCCTGCCCAGCGTGGGCTGCTGATGGCCTGCCAGGCCTGGTCGCACATGCAACTTGGGAAAATGGATTTAGCGCGCCAGATCACCCTGGAGGTCGATCCGCTGGCGCGCGAGATCAGTGATCCGAAGGATCGCGTGGGACTGCTGATGCGCCTGGCTCAGCTGCATTACCGGGGCGGCGATCAGATTACCGCGCTGGAGGCCTTGGATGAGGCGCTGAATCTGGCCGAAGCCCACCAATTGAATGATGATCTGCCCCAGGTGCTGGGCAATATCGCGATCTACCTGACCGAGGCCGGTCAGTTCGCGCCGGCCATCGAGCACTTCGAGCGCCTTCTCGCCATGGCCGAATCCGGATCAGCAGAAATCCCACTGGTGCCGGTACGCTACAACCTGGCGCGAGCCTTGCTGCTCGACGAGCGTGCCGAACAGGCCCTCGAACACCTGGAATGGCTGGTGCCGGCGATGCAGGCACCCGGCATGGAACCACGCCTGGCCACGGCGCTCAGCATGCTGGGCAGCGCCTGGCGCGAGCTCGGCGACTATGAGCAGGCCGCCGACTACTTGAATCAGGCCGAACAACTTCACCAGCAATTCGACAATCCGGGAGAGCTCAGCGCCCTGCGCCGCGACCAGTCCGTTCTGGCGATGGATCAGGGCAATCTGGAGGCCGCGGAGACCCTGGGTCGCCAGGCACTGACACTGGCGCGGCAGATCGACTACGAACGCAGCATCCTCGATGCGTTGAAGCATTTGGTCGATGTACTGGCGCTGCGCGGGGAATATGCCGAGGCGCTGGAACTGCATCGTGAGTTGGCAGAGCGCAATCTGGCGTTTCTCGAGAGCAGTCAGCAATCACGACTGGATGCACTGGAAACCCGTCTGGGAATGCAAAGGCAGGCTCGCGAACTCGAAGTACTGCGCCGAAACGCCGAGGTTCAGCAATTGCGCCTGAGCGAAGAGTCATTTCGCCGCCAGGTAGCCTGGACCGCATTGATTGCGGTAGTCACACTCGCTCTGCTGCTGGCTCTTTGGCAACGCGCCAATCAACAACGCCTGCTTCGGGTCAGCCGTACCGACGCGCTGACCGGACTGGCCAATCGCCGTTTTCTGACTCTTCAGATGGAGCAGCTCGCCACTAACCAACAGGATGCGGTGTTGCTGCTGCTTGACCTGGATCACTTCAAGCAAGTCAATGATACCCATGGACACGATATCGGGGACCGCGTGCTGCTGGAAATCAGCAATCTGATCAAGCGCGTGGCCGATGCCCACGGTGCGAAATGCGGTCGCTGGGGCGGAGAAGAGTTCGCCCTGTTCCTGTCTGAAGGCACTGTCGAAACCGCTCTGGCACTTACCAACGAGTTGTTGCAGGACATCGCTTCGCTTTCCATCAAGGATGAGCGAGGACGTGGCGTCCCGGTGACTGCCAGCCTGGGATTCGCGCCTGTTCGCGGCCTGCAGCGCGATTCAGGCCAGGAGGTCTGGGAACCCGCACTTAAATGCGCCGACCTGCTGCTCTACCGCGCCAAGCATGCCGGCCGTAATCGCGGCTACGGTGTATGGCCCAGGAATCCGGATCAACCCGTCAACCCGCTGGCTCTGGATAGCGCTTTGGCATCTGGCCAGTTGGATTTGCTGCAGGCATCGCAGACAAGCCCCTGACAGTGCAAGCTCAAGAGGCTCTTCCCGGTTTTGTGTGCGCTTCGAACAGCTCGCGGCATTGAAGGAAGTGGATGGTCTGACTTTTCTGTTGCGGTGGAGTTGAATTCGTGAACAGTCCCTCGGTGGATTCGCCCTTTTTCGTCAAGGTGACGCTGGCGCTCGCCACGATAATTGTCGTGCTCTATATTTTCAGCGCAAGTGTCGAAGCGAATACATTCCGCTTTGGTCAGATGGCATGGATTGCGCTGATCCCCGGAATGTTGGCCTTTGTGGCCGCTATTTTTGTCACCTGGTCGAACACGATCATCTGGATGGACCGGCGCGCCCTGCGACGCTATCGGGCCTCGCCAGACCAGATCATGCTGGACGGGCAGACGGTGGCTCTGTCGGGCAAAATCATCGTCGAGGGTCAGCCGCTCATCTCGCCTTTCAGCGAAACACCATGCGCGGGATACACCTACAGGGTCACGGGTGAAGGGCGGGAGGGGAGCAACAGTACTTCCAAAAGACGTCTTTGCCTGTTCGGCTACCATCTGACCCACGCCAACCTTGATTGTGGCAGTCATCAATTTCCGATCGGTGCCATCGCTGATGTGGATACTGACCTGAGGAATACAACGATGGAGAACCGTTGGGGCGATCGGGGCCATGCGTTGATCAAGGCGGCCGCCGAAGCCGGCTCGCCAGTTGAAGAGATCGCGACACGCGATACATTGGACAAAGCGTATAGGCAGACCACCGTACCGTGTGCGCAAGATTTTTTCGTCGGCCACAACCTGGGTACCTCCAACGCGATTAACGTCATCGAAGACATTTTGCCCGTAGACCAGCCGGTCACGATCCTGGGCACCTACCAGGTCAGAACCGGCGGCCTGGACGGCCAGCGCCTCGGCGGCCTGAAGTGCTTCGCCGGCCACCTGGATGAGCGCCTGGTCGAACTGGACAAGGAATGGCGGATGGGGTTGAAAGTCGGTATGCCACTGCTTGGTGTGGGGCTCGCTCTGCTTACTTTGGCTCGCTGGATGCCTTCTTTCTGAAACTGTTATAGTAAATCCTCCACTCGGGAGGATACTCAAACTCATGATTCAAGCGAAGCTCACCGGCGCTGTCTTGCGTCTGTTTTCAACATGCGTGCTGGCGATAGCCCTGACAGCTGGCAACGCAATGGCACAGACGACCTACGACTACGCGGGCAACAATTACGATACGGCCGATGCACCCTACACGACGGCTGACAATCTGATCGGCACATTCACTACTTCCGACCCGCTCCCGGCCAACTTTTCCGGTGACGCGTCCGCGCTGGTGACCGCGCTCAGCTTCGACGACGGTGTAGCCGTTCGATCGCTGGCGAACAGCAACGTGTGCCAATTCGATATCGTGACCGATGCTGCGGGCCTGATTGTGGACTGGTCAATTTTCCTGCGTCAGTCCGATACCGGTGCCGGGGACAACCAGCACTCGATTGAAAGTTACGGTTCGGGATTCCCTCCCGGCAATGGAATTGACTCTGTTGGATTCGACACCAATACTGACAATACCGACTGCTCAAGCATAGCCCTGGGACCGGCCGCTTTCAGTGACGAGGTTCCCGACGGTGCCTGGACCGGAGGCGGAACGATTCCCCCGACCCAGACGTTCAGCGTCCCCACCCTGTCCAGCGGGTCACTGATCCTGCTGATCCTGCTGATGGCAAGCCTCGGCCTGATCGCGACCGTCCGTCAACCAGGCCGCTAAACACCGTGCTCTACATCCCGGCCGCCCGAACTACGGGCGGCTGCGGAGCAGCATTGGTATCTTGACGCCCGCTGAGTTTCTTGCTGCCCGGTAGGCGGCGCGGCTGAACCGATCCCAATTAGAGCGGAAAGAGTGAGGCCCGCTCAGGTGGGTTCCACATGCGGCACCGCCGTTCCCGCCAGCGTGCCGCCGTCAACCACGAGCTCCGAACCGGTCATGTATGTGGCTTCGTCGGAGGCCAACAACACAGCCACAGCGGCCACTTCCTCGGGCTTTCCGAAACGGCCCATCGGGCAATCGCTGACGAATTCGCGCATGCGCGCCTCACGCTCTGACCCTTGCCCCAGCATCGGCTCCCACATGGGTGTGAGAATAGCCGCCGGAAAAATGGCATTGCAGCGAATCGCCAGGCCTTGTTCGGCGCAGTACAGGGCGACCGACTTGGAGTGATTGCGCACCGCTGCCTTGGACGACGCATAGGCCGCCGCCGCCGGAATACCGACCTGTCCAGAACGCGATGAGATATTGATGATCGAGCCACAGCCTTCCCCGCGCATGGCGCGAATACCGTACTTGCATCCCAGAAAGACGCCGTCCAGGTTGGTCTCGTGCACGGCCCGCCAGTCTGCCAGGCTGGCATGCTCGGGATCATGCAGCGCAGTCCCGCTCTCGAAACCCGTGATTCCGGCATTATTGACCACCACATCGAGTCCGCCGTCTTCCAGTAACTCGTCGATCAGCGCCGTCCACTCTTCCTCGCGACGAACATCCAGATGGTGATAGCGAGCAGCGGAGCCCAGACCTTTGACCAGCTCCTGGCCTTCGTCGTCGCGAATATCCGTGACAAACACCTGCGCGCCCTCATCGACGAAAGCCTTGGCAATGGCCGCGCCAATCCCGCGGGCCGCTCCGGTCACCAGGCAGCGCTTCCCCTGCAAACGCTTGCTCATTGGCCGCCCTGATCCGGGATCTCCGGATCTACCAGTTTCGCCAGCAAATCCAGCGACTCCTGCCAACCGAGATGGCATTGGTCCGGCGGAATGACATCGGGCAGGCCTTCCTGGATTATGTTCAGCTCCGTGCCGCATGACACTGCCTTGAACGTCATCGTCATCTTCATCTGTCCGGGCAGGTTCGGATCATCGAACGTGTCCGTGGAAACAATCCGCTCGTTCGGAACCAGTTCGAGATACTTTCCTTCGAAGGAATGGGCCGTACCCGTGCCGAAATTGATGAACGACATTCTGTAGCCGCCACCGGGGCTAGGGTCAAGGTGATCGATCCTGGCCGTAAACCCGTAGGGTGCGTTCCACTTGACGATCGCGTCGGGCTCGAGAAACGCTCGGTAAACACGCTCGGGCGGAGCGGTGAATACACGCTGAATTCTGATGGTGTTGGACATACCGCTGTTCTCCTTGTACGAATATCACCCTATTGTCGAATGGACCAAGTCATTCTCGACAGCCCTGATTAAAATGTACACCAATTGCTGACCACGCGGTAAGCAACCGGCTGTTGCTGCATCGATCGAGCTGGCGTAGGATCATCGACTGTTGCAAAGAAGTGATTCGAGATCATGGCCGAACTCAAAACTCAAAAGAACACCGCCAGCATCGACGAATTTCTGAACACCGTCGACGATCCTGATAAGCAGGCCGACTGCCGAAAACTGGTCGAGCTGATGCAGAACGCCACTGGCGACGCTCCGACCATGTGGGGAAAAGCGATCGTTGGATTCGGCAGCTATCACTATCGCTATGAAAGCGGCCGGGAAGGTGACTGGTTCCTGGTCGGCTTTTCGCCTCGCAAGCGCGAAATCAGTGTCTACATCATGCCGGGGTTCAGCCAGTACGATGATCTGATGGACCGCCTGGGTAAACACAAGACCGGCAAGTCCTGCCTTTACATCAAGCGCCTGGCCGATATCGATCTTGCTGTACTCGATCAATTGATCCAGGCATCGGTCAAGCACATGCGACAGACCTACGGCTGACTGATCTCCTGACTACTCCCTGGTCAAATCACGATAGAGCAGCTCGATCCAGCGCTCGGTCGGAATAAAACCGTCACCCCAGGTTTCGTCATATTCGGCGGTGATCCCCGCCGCCTTGATGTCCTCCAGACTCTGCCCCTGAGCGATGGCGTCGGTCAGGCGCTCATGAACTGTCTTGAGCATCTCGTGGTAACCGAGCAACTGCTCGCGATCGATCACCGGGCCATGCCCGGCAATGATGGCGGTTTCCCCATCAGCCAGTTCAGCGATCTGCTCAACGGCCGCAATCATACCCGCAAGACTGCCGCCAGAGTCGACATCGACAAACGGGAATAGTCCGTAGAAAACAATGTCGCCGGTGTGGATCACGTTGGCATCCGGCAGATGAACCACCGAATCGCCGTCAGTGTGGGCATGCGGAATATGGAAGGCATGGACCGTCTGATCACCCAGGTAAAAGGTGACCGTACTGTCGAAGGTCATGACCGGCAATGCGCCATCGGCAGACTGCGGCGTGGTGCGCCCGAAAAACTCGCTGACCTGCTCGCTGGACATGCGCTCGCGCACATTGTCGTGGGCAACGACCAGCGTACCCTGACCGGCCAGGTTCTCATTGCCACCGGTATGGTCGCCATGCCAATGGGTGTTGAGCACAAACTTCACCGGCTGATCGGTCACCGAGCGCACGGCTGCCAGGATCTTGTCGGTCAGCGGTGCAACCAGTGATGTTGTCGCTGCACTCTCATTCCAGTTCGACCACCAATTGTCGCTCGGCAATCTCGCTCTGCAGTGCTTCGGCCTCGTCCGGCCAGCCGGCCTCTGCCAGAAACTCGGCCGCTTCGGCCAGGTCTTCAATCACATCCGGGTGATTCCGGTCAAGGATATGCCGATTGATCTCGATCAGTTCGCGATAGCGGTCACGCGCCTCGGCGATAGAGCCGGTGATCGCGTTCGCGCGCGCAAGCAGTCGCGTGGTGGTCGCGACCATGGGGTGGCTATCCCCCAGCGCTGTGCGACGAATGGTCAGCGCTAGGGTCAGGGGATCGACAGCGGCTTCGGCCTGATCAAGCTGAAGCAGCCCCGCTCCCAGGTTATTGGCGATCATCGCGACATGGGGATGATCGGGACCGAAATGTTCTTCCGCAGTTACCATCACTTCACGCAATTCCTCGACCGCGCGAGCGTAGTTCTCGGCCATGTGATGGAACGTGGCCAGATTCAGGCGAGCACCGATGGTTTCGGGGTGTTGCTCTCCGTACACCTGAACGATGATCGGCAGAGCTTCGGTCAATTCGCGGATCGCCTCATCAAGATTGTCACGCATCGCCTGGGTTGCCGACCGGTTGATCAATACGCTGACCAGACGGTGATCAGGCGGGCGGTTGCGAAAATCCAGCAACCTGGCCGCGTTCTGATAAGCCTGATAGGCTTCTTCCAGTTCATTCGTGGCGCGCAAAAGATTGCCGTAGTTGTTCCAGACCACAGCCTGATCCTGCGGATCGATTTCACTGTCCGATTCCAGCCAGCCCAGGAGTTCGCGGAAAGCGGCATCGGCAGTTTCGTAGTCTCCCAGCTCGATCAGTACGGCAGTGCGACGCTGCAGGATGGTCATGCGAGTCTTGTCGTCGACGGCCGGACTCGCGGCAATATCGGCATGCAATGCGTCGAGCAGTTCAAGCGCTTGCTGCGGATTACCGTCCCGCTGGGTAGCGCCGGCCAATAACAGTCGAGATTCGTAGCGCTCGGGCGAGCCTGGCGGTAACAGGGTCTGGCGAATGGTCAGCGCCTCGCTCACCAGGTCACGAGCATCGGAGTAAAGCCCCAGGCCATCATGTGCTTCGGCCATGGTCTGCAACAAGCGAGCACGGATCAGCGGTTGCTCGACCAGTGCCTCGCGGATACTGTCACTACCCTGGGCCAGCAGTTCACGGGCTGTTATGTCGCCTGACCCGCTTCCGGTCGGATCAGGTTGCCGGAACAGCTGAACCAGAAAGTCGGCAACCTCCTCGGCTGCTCGCGCCTCCTGGCGTGCCTGCCGTTCTGCCTCCAGAGCCCTGATCAGTCCATAAGCGACGCCGACCGAGCCGACGATGACCGCCACGGTCAGCAATGCCGTGACCATCACGCCCCAACGGTGACGGCGCACGAACTTGCGCGCCCGATAGACCGCGCTCGGCGGGCCAGCCTGCACCGGGTGGCCATTCAGATGGCGTTGCAGGTCGGCGGCCAACTCGGCCGCGGAGCCATAGCGACGTGTTCGATCCTTGTCCAGACCCTTGATCACGATCCAGTCGAGATCACCACGCAGCCGCCGACTCAGGCCGGTCGCCGAACTGCCGCGCTGTCGGGCCCGCAGCACCGGATCGCTGACCCGACCGGATGGTGTCAGGCGCTGCGACGGCGGGCGTGGTTCAACCCCACTGATTGCTGCACGCAGCGTGTCCGCACTGGATCGATCGCACTTGTCGAGTTCGACCGGCAATGCCCCGCAAAGCAATTCATAAAGTACGGCCGACAGCGAATACACATCACTCCGAATGTCGACATCGGCACCGTCGCTTCTGGCCTGTTCCGGCGGCATGTATTCGGGGGTGCCGATAACGCTGCCGATCCGGGTCAGGCGCGTGTTCGCTTCAGAGTCAGCATCAAGTGCGCGCGCGATACCGAAGTCGATGACCTTGGGTTTCGGCTCGCCGTCAATCTCGGTCACCAGAATATTGGAAGGCTTGAGGTCGCGATGCAGAATGGTTTTCTGATGGGCATGATGAATCGCGGAGCAAACCTGGATAAACAGGTTCAAGCGCGCATCAATATCGAGTTGATGGCGATCGCAGTAGTCGGTGATCGGCTCGCCGTCGACGTACTCCATGACAAAGTACGGTTGACCGGACGGTGCCTGGCCGGCGTCGAACATCGCGGCAATGTTGGGGTGTTGCATCAGGGCCAGACTCTGACGTTCAGCTTCGAACCGTGCCAGTACTTCGTCACTATCCATGCCGCGCTTGATGATCTTGATCGCCACCTGGCGGCTGACCGGCTCGTTCTGCCCGGCCAGCCAGACCTCGCCCATACCGCCACTGCCCAGGCGTCTTACAAACCGGTACGGCCCGACGGCTTCCGGAGCATTGACCGTCAACGCCGGACTGTCGTGACCCAGCGGCGTGGTTTCGCCCAGGTTGTCCGCAGCGGTTTCACGGCAATCATCCGAATGACCGGAGTCGCCAACCTTGTCGCTGTCATCGTCGATGTTGTCGCCCATTGCAAGTCCCTCCTGAAGATGGTTCCCTGCAGTGTCGTAGCATCAATCATACCCAATGATATCGCTCGCGAATACCACGTATGTCGAAACACCCCGGCGCACTGAATGGGCAGCCGACAGCTACAAAAAACTGTCGGTCACTCGCCTCGACTGAAAAGCTGCCTCCAGCGCGGCCAGGGAGTCGGGAAGCCCGGCATCCGGCCCGACATGAGTCAGCCACTCTTCGAATGATTGTCCGCTGCGCAGCGCATCGGTGATGTCGCCAAGTATTTGAGAATTGCCCGTTTGCTCATGCAGGAAATCCAGCCAGCCTCGAGTTTGCGCGTAAAAGAGACGTGCCCCAGCAATTTGCTCATCGTCCACGGAAGCCGACACCACGGCGGCACCGTCCCTCGCCGCGGTTTCGCGTGCCTCGCGCATCAGTTCGCTCATGTCGTTGCTGCCAAATACCGGATGCGTCATCGACAAATAGCGCTCCAGTGGGATCAATTGTCCCTCGCGTGCCGCCTCATGAAACAGCCTGCGCCGCGCGGCCGTCATCGCCTCGCTTTCGGCGGCAACGGCCGCCGCCTCGTCCAGCCAGTCCGGTGCATCACCGCCATATTGAGTTTGAGCTGCCTGGCTCGATGGCCACACGCCATGGATAAACAACATATGCGCGATCTCATGGCGCAGCGCCTTGGGCTCCAGACGTTCCGCTGCTGTTTCAGCCGATGGTGCCAGCTGTGAGAATGCCTGCTGCACCAGCATCTCCACCTGTTCGGGATCGGGCGTCTTTCCAGCGCCGCTCAGTTGTGACTCGATCTGCTCCCGAATCGCATTGGTACGCGAATCGACGGCCGCACCGGAACCCGGCTCCGCAGCAAACCGCCACGGCAAGATCCACGCTGCTCCAGCTGCCCGAAGCGCCGCAATTACGCCAGCATGCTTCACATCCACAAGGGCGCCAGGCACCGGCGTCCGCCCAAAATGCTGTTCAAAAGCCTCGAACGCCGCCTCCTGTTCCCAGGCTGCCTCCACTGCCTGGCACCAGCCCGGCGCGACAACCCAACCATGCGGAGACCGAAACCATTGCCCCTGTGGGATCGTCTCCACCGGCACTGCCTCATCTTCCGGCCAAGTCTCGAATTGCTCCGGCGCGGGCCCACACTCCGCGAGCGATGTGGAACAAAGCAAAGCCAGCCCCAAAGGCCAGATCCTGAAATTGAACTGCACTAACCTGCTCCTTTTCGAACGCAATTTGGCAATAGCACTTCTACACAAGACGGATGGGAAAGGAAAATGGTCGCACCAGATTTCTTTTCATGTTTGCAGTCAACGCCGAGATCGCTGCGATAGCCCGATCGCGATGTGTCAGCCTTTCCACCCGAGAATTAATTCAGACGCCCTCCTCTTTGCTCCTTGATGGCGTCATAAGCTCTGCGCACTTCATGAACTCGCTCCCTGGCGACCTCGCGCATGTTCTCTGAAAGTCCGCGACTGGCGAACTTGTCGGGGTGATACTGGCTCATCAGCTTGCGATAGGCCCGCTTGACCTCGGCATCGCTGGCCGAAGCCTTGAGGCCCAGCACGGCGTAATTGCCATCAAGATCACTGCTAGAAGGCGCCGCAGTTCCCGCTGATTTATTTCCCAGCATTGCCTCCAGGCCATCCAGGTCCACATCCTTCAAGCCCAGCGCATGGGTGACATGCAGCAGCTTTCTGCGCTCGTTCTCATGAACGACGCCATCGGCGGCGACCGCCGAAAACTGGATCTGCAGAAAAAGCAACAGCAGCGCCCGGTTGTAGCGCAACGTCCAGCGCAAGCTGCGGGCTTCTCCGTAGAGATCAAAGCCGACACTTTTGCCCCGCTCAAACGAGGCAATTGCGGCGCGGCGTTGGTCTGGTGAAAGCGCCAGCTTGTCGAAATACTCCTCACCAACCCGGATTTCGTCAGGAGTGACCACGCCGTCGGCCTTGCACAGCGCGCCCATCACCGCAAAAGTCACATCCAGAAACTGCTCCTGAGCCCCACCCTGCCCGATCGGCATAAGCACTCTGAGCATGAATTCGCCAACCACAAAACCGACAACCGCCCCGAAAAGCAGGCCCAGCAAGCCCCCAGCCAGCAGGCCGAACAGACCACCGAAAATCACAAACAGAATCATTCACCCCTCCAGAAAAACAAACCCGACAACCGCCCCGAAAAGCAGGCCCAGCAAGCCCCCAGCCAGCAGGCCGAACAGACCACCGAAAATCACAAACAGAATCATTCACCCCTCCAGAAAAAGGAAACCTCTCGCGAAGCCGCAATGAATTGGAAACCAGATACAAGGACACGATACACGCAGAGCGAAATCGATACACACCCATTGCAGCGTTGGTTTGCTAGAGTAAGGATTGGATTAGTTGCGAGGCAGTTTGATGGGAGCGATCCGAACGATATTGAAGTGGGGCATATTCATCATCCCCATATTGCTGGTTCTGCTGATCGCGGCCTGGGCTGTTTCGCGGGCCATGTATCCGACTGAGAAGCAGCGCGAGGCGATTGCGCAGATGGAGCAACATCCTGACTTTCACGGCAAAAACGCGTTTGCGTTGCTGTGGACGCTCGAGCGGGATGTGCCAGACGACCGGCTCGACGAAGTAGTGATGGAGGATACCCGTCGCCTCTCGCAACGTCCGCCCATGCCAGGTCCCGATGACGAGGAAGCCTGGCAGTTCGAGTCGCTTGCCAAAGCGTATCCGGACTTGAGCCCGACCGACGATGATCGAAGGCTTTTCTGTAGGTCAAGAACTGAAGATTGCCTGTCTCAAGTTCGAGAGGACCTTGACACCTACGTTGCCCTGATGGATCGAAATCGTACCTTCCTCGATCGAATCAACAAACTGCATAACCATGACTACATTCAATTCGAATTCCCAAATCGACTGACCACCCCGTTCCCGGCTTTCCAGAGTGTGTTTCCCCCTGGAACCCAATATGCCCTCCTGTTTGCACAGGGACGGACGCAAGAAGCCCTTGCCGCTACCTGCCGGGAGATGGTCACATGGCGCCGTCTCGGTAAAAATTCGGACAGTCTGCTTTCTCGAATGATTGGAGTTGCTAGTGTCACAGATCTCAATGGCAATATGCTGGCGCACATGCTGGCTGAATTGCCGATCGATACACCGCTACCGGGGCCGTGCGACCAAGCCCTTGCACCGCCAACCGTCGACGACATTTCCATCTGCAATGCGATGCGTGGTGAGTTTGGGGTAGTAGCCAGCACTTACAGGGATCTGTCAGCATCATTTGACGAGGCAGACTTCTTCCAGCGCTTCACATCGGCTGTGATTTTTGATGCCGAGACATCGCTTGGGATGACCGTTGACAATTTTCGATCCCTGTGCAGCCAGAGCGAGCGCGAATATCTGGCCACTGACCGGCGCGAATCACTGGAATCATCGATCGGGTGGAGTTTCGCTTGTATAGGAAACCCCTTGGGATGCAATTTCTTCCGAATCCCGCCCAACTACAGCAGCTACCGCCATCGCTTGCAGGACTACGGTGTGAAGCTGCGCGTCCTTGGAACCCTGGCCTGGATGCGAAGCAATGCGACCGAAGAGACTTCACCGGCCGAATTGCTGGCAGCACGGCCCAACGAATTCAAGAGCCCGGCACGCGACATCGAGTTCGGACCTGACGGACGCACTCTCCAGATATCGCTGTATGAAGAAAGACGAGGCGAATACTGGTCTGTTCCGCTTCCACCCGCGCTTTACTCACGATCCAAGTGATAGCGAAATTACTCGGTCGTGCTCCTGGAACTTTGAGGCAAATCAATCGCCTGGTCTCAATTGCAGTATTTCCAGAATTTCCTCACTGTTTCCAGATTCTCTTGCCCAATCGTACGCTGTTTGGCCAGTTGAGCTGATCACCGTGAGGCTTGCTCCTTGCCGCACCAAAGCCTCAATGACTTCAGGGTTTGGATTTGACTGGGCCGCTCTCATTAAGGGCGTTACTCCGTACTCATCCACTCCGTTGAGATCAGCGCCAAAACCGACGAGGGTATCGATCACCTCAGGCTCAGAACTATTCCTGGCAGCTGACATCAACGCTGTCCAACCGTCTGGAGTTGAGAACTGGATGTTTGCGCCAGACTCCAGTAAAAAAGCAACGATATCAGCGGAGCTATAGGAAGCAGCAACCATGAGGACCGAAATTTTCTGGTCGCCATGCGTCGCATTGGGATTGGCCCCTTTCTCGATTAGCTCACGCACGCAAGTGAGGTCTGTACCGGCTTCGAGCGCCCGCATTAATGGAGTAGCACCAATGCTATCCCTCGCATCAACAAAAGCTCCTTGGTTTACAAGTTCCTGAACTCGGATGCAGTGACCCGTGACAACAGCGTCAAACAATAGATCTGAAGCACTATCCTTTGGGACTTCATCCGCGAATGCTCCCAAAGATGTAACGACAAGCAGCGTTGAGACAACTTTCAGAGCCATTTTTATTCTCAAGTCAATCATTTGCCCTACTCCCATTTCATCTCATGAGTCTCTCGCCACCCAAGACAGTCTGTGCCGGATCGGTGTTGGGTGTACTCGCCACCATAGACCAGCCGGAGTTCCAGTTCCGGCTTGGGCGATAAGGTTTCGGTGCGGTCTGCGAACTGATGCAAGTTTTTCAGGAATGCAGAGTGGAGCGTTGCGCCGGATTTGACTTCGCAGGCGAGCAGGCGGTTGCCCGATTGGCACGGACCGTGATTCTCCTGCACGCCCCCTAGAATCAGGAGATTGACCAAACTCTCTGCCCCGCAGCTTGGGATTGCTTACCAGGTAAGACGATGCTAAAGTCTTGACCTGGTAGTTCATAGGCAAGGTGACAGCATGTCGACGTTGACTGAGAAAGGACAAGTCGTGATCCCGGCGGCGATTCGGCGACGGTATGGCCTTGTGCCCGGAACCAAGATTGAGTTTGTCGACGAGGCTGGCTCCATCCGACTTCGCATTACCCGACCTGCTCCGCCTTCAACGGTGGATGAGGGATTCGGCATGATCTGCCTGCCCCGAACTGACCAGAATCGTCGGCTCTCTGACTTCGATCCGGCTGAGTTGGTGCGACGCACCGGGTCATGATCGCTCTGGATACGAACATTCTGGCGAGGTTTTATTGTGACGACCCGAATGATCCGGAAGCAAAGCGGCAACGCCCGTCCGTGTTGCGCCTTTTCCGCAATGCCGAAGCAATGTTCGTCCCGATCACTGTCGTTGTTGAATTCGAGTGGATCATGCGCGGATTCTACGAACGCCATCGCGACGATTTCGCGCGCGTCATTCGGCACTTGCTCGGTCTGCCGAATGTGACCGTAGAGGATTGGCAAGCAATCAACGATGCGCTGACACTGCATCTCGAAGGGCTCGATTTTGCCGATGCGTTGCATTGGGCGCGCAGCCGTCATTGCGAGCGAATGATCAGCTTTGACGATCGCGGGTTCGCGCGAAAGGTGAAGCGGCTGAACCTCGAGCCTGCTGTCTGCAACCCTCAAGAATATCTCGAAGATATCGCCTGATCCCACGATCCGGAGAACGTTGATAGGGGCACAAAAGATCGAGCTTCTGGTGGCAACGGATTGCCATGACCGTCGGGGATGTCACCCCGACCTACGGGTGCGTGCAATCCTTCACCAATCGACCAAGCGACTAAATCTCTAACAGACCAGGCGGTCAGCTCCGGAGCGCGGCCAGGGCCGGAAGCTCCTTGCCTTCTACATATTCCAGGAAGGCGCCGCCGGCGGTGGAGATGTAGTCGATGCGGTCGGCGACGTGGAATTTTTCGATGGCGGCGATGGTGTCGCCGCCGCCGGCCAGGGTGAAGCCTTCGCAGGCGGCGACGGCGTGCGCAACAGCCTGGGTACCGGAGTGAAACGCTTCGAATTCGAACACGCCCAGCGGGCCGTTCCAGATGACAGTACCGGCGTCGCGGATGATGGTCGCAAGGCGGCCGGCAGTTTCGGGGCCGATGTCGAGGATCATTTCGTCGGCGTGGATGCGGCTGACGTCACGCAAGCTGGCGTGGGCTTCCTGGTGGAAGCGTTCGGCAGTGAGTACGTCGGTGGGCAGCGGGATGGCAGCGCCCTTTTCTTCGGCCTGTTTCATCAGCGCCTTGGCGGTGTCGACCAGGTCCGGTTCGTGCAGGGAGTTACCGATTCGATGGCCGGCTGCAGCCAGGAAGGTGTTGGCTATACCGCCACCAACGATCAACTGGTCGACCTTGTCGATCAGCGCTTCGAGCACCTTCAATTTTCCGGAGACCTTGGCGCCGCCGACAATCGCAACCAGCGGACGCTTCGGGCTGGCTAAAGCCTTGTCCAGGGCTTGAACTTCAGCAGCCAGCAGCGGACCGGCGACGGCGATTTTGGCATGCCGGATAACGCCTTCGGTGGACGCCTGGGCGCGGTGAGCAGTGGCGAAGGCATCCATCACGAACACATCGCATAGTTCTGCCATCTTTTTCGCCAGCGCGTCATCGTTGGCCTTTTCACCTTTCAGAAAACGGACGTTCTCCAGCAGCACCAGCTGGCCGGGCTGGACATCGACGCCGCCGATCCAGTCGCTGACCAGCTTGACCGGCTGACCCAGCAACTCGGTCAGCTTTTCGGCGACCGGCTTGAGCGAGAACTCTTGAGCAAACTCACCCTCGGTCGGACGACCCAGATGCGACATCACCATCACCGCCGCCCCGGCGTCCAGCGCTTTGCGCATGGTCGGCAGCGAAGCCGCAATCCGGGCATCGCTGGTGACCTGTCCGTCGCGAATGGGCACATTGAGATCCGACCGGATCAAAACCCGCCGGCCCTTGATGTCGATCTGATCTAGCGTTTTCATCGTCATTCCCGGTAAGTCGTTAAAAACATTATCTCGCGCGGAGGCGCAGGGGCGCAGAGATAAAGAAAAATCGCTTTTTAGGCTTTAATCCTGTTTCACTCTGCGTCCCTGCGCCTCTGCGCGAGAATGCCTGTTCCTGTCAGGCCTTGGCCAGGACAGTGGCGGTGTCGAGCATGCGGTTGGAGAAGCCCCATTCGTTGTCGTACCAGCTCAAGACCTTGACCAGCCGGCCGCCGGAGACCTTGGTCAGGCTGGCATCAAAAATCGACGAGCGCGGGTCGTGGTTGAAATCGACCGAAACCAGCGGCTCGTCGTTGTAACCGAGAATGCCCTTGAGTTCGCCTTCACTGGCCGCCTTGACCACGCGGTTGACTTCCTCGACGGTAGTGTCGCGGCTGGCGATAAAGCTCAGATCCACGACCGAGACATTGATGGTTGGCACGCGCATCGCGAAACCGTCCAGCTTGCCGTCCATTTCCGGCAGTACCAGGCCGACGGCCGAGGCCGCGCCGGTCTTGGTCGGGATCTGGCTCATGGTCGCCGAACGGGCGCGGCGCAGATCGGAATGGTATACGTCGGTCAGCACCTGGTCGTTGGTGTAGGCATGAATGGTGGTCATCAGACCTGATTCCAGGCCGATCGAGTCGTTGATCGGCTTGACCAGCGGGGCCAGGCAGTTGGTCGTACACGAGGCGTTGGAGACCACGTCGTGCTCGGCCTTGATCACGTTGTGGTTGACACCAAAGACCACGGTCGGCAGATCCTTGCCGGCCGGCGCCGAAATCAGAACCTTGCGCGCGCCGGCTTTCAGATGGGCCGAGGCTTTTTCCTTGCTGGCAAAAAACCCGGTGCACTCCATCACCACATCCACGCCCATTTCGCCCCAGGGCAGCTGGGCCGGGTCGCGTTGGGCCAGCACCCGGATCCGGTCCCCGTTGACAACGATATCGTCGCCGTCGACCTGCACATCCGCGTTGAACTTGCCGTGCGCGGTGTCGTAGCGGGTCAGATGCGCGTTGGTCCGGGTGTCACCCAGATCATTGATCGCGACAATCTGGATTTCATCGGAGCGACCCGATTCGTATACCGCACGCAGCACGTTGCGGCCGATACGACCGTAGCCATTGATGGCAACCTTGATGGACATGAGATTTTTCTCCGCAATGAATGGAATTCGGGTATCCATGAATTGTACTTGGACAGAAGGTGTGGGGGAACCTTAAAGGGGGTTTTGCCTGGCGGCGGTTTTCGCTGGCGCGTGGGGTGGAGGTTCGGTTGGCACCGAAGTTTGCAGGGTCTTGCCCCACGGGGCGCTTTTCTAGTCAGAATCAAAGGCGAAGTCAAAGGCGTTTCGCCCACGCTTCGCTCAGGGGCGAGTTTCTTTTGGCAGTCGATCCAAAAGAAACTGTGAGAATGGAATTGCTCTGGAACCAGACGGGGCTATCGGTCAGGCTACACCTTCGAGAATCCGGTATGACTCAAAAAGAAACTGGCTGAGTCGCTTGGTTCGACCGTGCCGTGT
>Ga0208979_100456_pt1 | contig 25171 bp, 24 predicted proteins | sample HotLakConsUCCSLE_FD_184738 | JGI IMG/M metagenome (GOLD analysis project Ga0208979, IMG submission 184738) | Hypersaline microbial mat communities from Hot Lake, Washington, USA - Hot Lake Consortium UCC-SLE (SPAdes) | ecosystem: Environmental > Aquatic > Non-marine Saline and Alkaline >... | reverse complement strand
GGAATTTTCATCCTTTTTGTCGCAAGACAAGAACTCTAAAAGAGGGGTGCCTATGTCCCTTTGAACAACTCAATGGGTTTCGCTATCACGATGATTGGATGCGCAATTTACTCATCGCTTCATCCCTTAACGGCAGGAGGCCACTCTCTAAATTACCGCACACAAACTAATGTGGAACCAGGGTTCCGATACTTGATTGAAGGGTGCTCAGTAGACCGTTGAAACTGAGCGATAGTGCTGTCATCTGCAGGATGCCTTGAACCGTTGCTGACTATACTGGCTGTTGCCCTAGATTTTGACTATCCATTTGGAATCGCTGCGCCTGAAGGCATTCCTGTTATGACAAAACGTCCGTAGTCTGGAATTTGGAATTGCTGAATTGACGACGTGCTAGCTGGCAAAGACTTGTCTTTAAAGGGCAAGATGCAGCTCTAAGTTAGCGATCGCCAAAGATGAAGCATTTTTCAAGTTTTGAGCGCTGAAGGCAGTTGATGACTTTGAGTTTGCTCTTTTTGTAATATAGTCCTCACCCTGCTGCCTTGAGCTGGCATCTAGCGAATATACGAGACTTTTGTGCAAGGCTTCCGGTACAAATTTTGACTTGGCCTTTTCATAAATTGTGTATTCTATTGGCTTGCAATCAGTTATTTCTTCAGTTTCTCCACTGTCTTCGATTTGATTCTCTTCACGGCAGCTCAATTCGTCGAGCTGCTTTAACTCTTCCCTAGAGAGTTCTGGATACCACGTTGCGTGAGCATTCCAAGCTTCGAGTGCTACTAGATCATGGTCACGAATTCTGAGCACTTCTGGAAATAGAAAATCTAACTCATCGCTTGTCTTTCGCTTGTCTAAAGTAGCCAACAGGTCTTGGCGAATAATTGCACTAAGCTCTGTGAGGCGATCGCTTACCGCGTGCCACTCGCCTTGCATTTGATAAGTCATTGCAATCGCCTGCTCAATCACCCACACACATTCACGCCTGCGAAGGTACGCAGCCGAGCCTGCACCACTCATCAGGTGGCTGTTGCTATAGTCTGCAAGAGCCGTAAACATCATATCTCTAGCTGCTCCTATTTCAGCGCTGCGCCGACTAGGGTCTTGCACCTTCATCGCCGACTGCAACCGATTCATCGCTTTTTCAAACAGTCTGTAAGCTCTAGCCAAAATGATTCGATGAGTATTAAATTCAACATCTTTTGACACCTGTTGAATCTGATTAGTAAGTGCCACCTCCACGCCTGAGAGCATTTGCTTAAGGTCAATAAAGCCTTCTTTAACTTCAATACGCATCTGATTTACCTCTTGCCTCAGCTTCAGGGTTTGCCACAAATTGACAAAACCTATCCCTACTCCCAATCCCGTACCTAATCCAATGACGTCGACCGTAGACTGCAAAGTAGCCATTGAATTAATAAGCACTTTAATTCCTTGCAATGTCTGGTAGCCCTGATATAGCTGTCCAGCCTGCATAATCATTTGCGGCGAAACTGCTAAAGGATCAAGAGCTACTCCTATTGCATGAGCTGCGAAGTGTCCGTTAGCAGCATCTCGAACCATTCCAAGCGGAACGCCCGCAACCGTCTTCACAATTTCATATTTTCCTGAGACAAGACCCAGTTGTACCTTAAGCGGAAAATCGTACATGATAGAAACTCCTATAAAAAAGGCACAATCGGTGTTTCGAGGAGCTAGCCAAGTAAGATGCCCAAGAGACCATCGAGCAAGGCTTTGCCCCTTTTTCTAGCTTTATGAACGAATTCAAAGAACCCTAAATAGACTAGCAACTTCTCTTGAGAGATGCCGCGATGAGGCCTAAGCCAAGAACGCAACAGTGACCAAACCCTTCCATCGTGTTGACATGGACTTCGCAAAAGCCATGCCCGTCTTCGCTGCGAGCATATTCCCCCACACTATGACAAACGTGCTCATAAGTTTAGCCCCACGCCTCAAGTCGGGCATAGATGTCATACTCATCGGTGTAAATGAGTGTCCCAGCGCTTACTGGTGCCTGAATAATCGGTTTGATGGTCTGCTGTTGAACATTCGCCAGCATTTTGATGACCACTTCTCCGCCACACTGAATCATCTCAACATGACTGATTCAAACCCGCATTTAACACAACAAACGCCGTCGAGCCAGCGCAGTTGGCGCACAGTCGCGTAGCATTTGTGGTCATTGATTAGTCTCGAAAGCATTAGCATTGGGGGCTATGGCTAAGCTGCTATTGATTTCACGCTAGCGCGTGAGACTAATGCTGTGCAACCTCCCAGAAACATCTATTGAACCTAAAAAAATACTCAATGATTGTTATGCTAAAGCTATCTTAGCTAGACAGTCTAAGGCAGCTTCAATCTCTTTTAGTTGTAAAGCCTTCCGCTCAATAACTAGAAATTTGGCTTTTTTCTCTGCCAAAACCTTTTGCGAAATTTTCTCCTGTTGTTCTATTTCACTAGACAAAGTAGAACTAAAATCGACAACGTTCCTATGAAAATCCTGAGCTTTCTGGTTGAAGAAGTCTTTAGTATCTTTATCAATCTCTTTAATTCTGTATGGATTCTTCAAAAGAACCTCTATACCTTTTTGAAGAATTTCCGTTTTTAACTTACGCTTGGTGGATTCAGAAACTGGTAACAGTTCAGATATTAATACACTCATCCCAGCTCCTGCTGCAACAGCTGCGCCTACAGGTACTACTACAGGCACTACTACTGGAGCTGCTACCACCGCTGGTGCCGCTGCAAAAAGAGCAAATAACCCTCCAGCGACTGGTGCTACAGGTGCTGCTACAGGTGCTGCTACCGCTGCTGCCCCTACTGCTGCTGCGACCCCAATGCCTCCAACTAGTCCGATCACACCCAAATGTTCCATAAAATCCTCTTTAGACATTATCCCTGATGTAAAATCAAACTTAGGAAAAACATTTGCACTTGAAAGATCAGTTCGCTTACTTGAGCTATTTCTATCAAAGTAGTCATCAATGACTTGCAGGTTTTTCGCAATTTCAGCCTCTAGTTTGTCTGCTTTACGCTTCGCAATATTATTAACGTTCTGCTGCAAAGCGCCCCATTCTTTATACATGTCTTCATAACATTGTCTTTGATAATCTTCAGAAATTTCTTTTTTGTATCTTCGCTTTCTATGCTCAGTACTCCAGTATGTAGACTTCTCAAAAAGGCGCTTTTCTAATCCACTCTTCCAACGATTCTTTGAATCTCTAGCGGCTACCAACAATTCTTCAATCAAAGTCGTCTTCAAATTCTGAATTTTGACATTGATTCCACTAATTTCGCCTATTTTCTCTAACCTTTCTCGTTTTTCAGCCTCTGAAGAGCTGAGTTTATCTTCCCAAGCATCTTCTATCCTTGTAAAACCATCTTTGATACTTGAAGAAAATTGTCGAATAGTTGTAATATTTTTTCTTAAAGTAAAGGCACCTCTCTCCTCTACTAAGAAAGTCTCTAGAGAACCTACAAATTCTCTAAAAGCTTCAGAATATTCATTTGTTGTCTTCGCCAAAGCCGCCTCTAAAGCCATCCGTGCAGATATAAAATGAACTCGTTTTTCACCTTTTATCAAAGGCGAATCCGAGCCGCTTACGATGCTATTAACTCGTTTTTTTACATCCTCAATGTCTTCTGGCAAACTCAGGGAATCCATAAAATTAACCAGTATAAATAGATTCTCAGCAGGCTCATCGCAATCGCCCTTTTGCAAATCGCGCTTTAAATCTTTCAGCAAATTTCGCTCGTCTTGAGTCAATTGTTGCCGAGCACTCGTCAGAAAAATAGCGGCATCTGCATCTTTCAGTAGTCGCTCTGTCACAGCCGTACGGTCAGGATGCTCATTCAGCCCTGGTGAATCAACAATTTCTACGTGGTGACGACATAGCGCTAGCTCTGGATGCTCTAATACAATCTCAACGATATTCGATTCTGCTAGTGCTGTATCACGACTCTCAATGGCTATGGCTTTAGGAATAGATGCCTGCTGTTGATATTCCTCAAAAGGAATTTCTGCCTGCGTTCCATCCTTATAATGGCAAACTACTCGCTTCTCAGACCCATTTTTTATAACTGTCAATACGCCGCTGCATGGAATAGCCCTAACAGGTTGTATCTCTTCACCTAAAAGCGCATTTAAAAAAGTCGATTTACCTTGACTAAACCCACCAGCAACAGCCAAACGAAAGTTTTTCGACTTTATTCTCTTTGCCAACTTTTGGGCTTCTTCCTTTAAAGCTGAAGAAAAAACATCACAATTTTGATCGTCCTGTAATAACTGGAGAAGACTATCATAAATTGAACATAACCGCTCTTGATAGCTTTGAAACTTTTCGAGAGTTGCATACGATGACTGATGGTTAGTTGAAGACATTTTTGGTCGTTTTGGGAGAAGTGAGATGAAAGGGCTGAGATAAATAAAATTAAAGTGTTGTTTCGGATGTTAGCCTCAATTTTTTTCTATCCGCCTGTTTAATATGAGAAACCTATCAAAGTTAAGTGTGGCTTCTGATTATATTTCCCTACATCCCCCACTTAGTGTCTTTTAATTCATAGTTCAAAAAAGGCCAATTTAGGGGGCGTGGTTCAAAACCGACTGACACTTTAAGGTCGTCAGGTCATCTCACGACTTGTCCGCCTGCTTGTGCGATCACTTCCTATGAGTCAAGTCCGTTCCATTGCCGCTAGCCTATCCCCTAATGTTCGCCAAGACATCGGCGTTCAAGTACTGTCGCGCTCGCAACCCATCAGTCACATTGCCGCGACGCACCAGGTCAGCCGCAAATTTGTCTACCAGCAAGGCGACAAGGCACAGCAAGCTCTTGATGAGTCGTTTGCACCATCTCAAAGTGATGATGATGTCTTGTTCCACCTACCCGTGACCAAAAACTGGCTGTACTAGTTGATTTTAGAGTTGGCGCTAATCTGCCATAGCTCGTATCGCGGAGTCGTCTAGCTGTTTCGCGATCTCTTCAATACGCCGATCAGCATCGGCACTGTTCACAACCGGCTTCAGGCAACGGCTAAAGCCGCCACTGCGATCAATCAAAGCCAAGACCTTTCAAGCATTAAGGTCGGCTTACAGGACGAGATTTTCCAGGCCGATAAACCAGTGCTCGTCGGGGTCGATGCCGCTTCGACCTATTGCTATCTGTTGCAGGGTGTCGATCACCGTGACGAGGACACCTGGGGCTGTCATCTGCTGGATGTGATAGCGCAAGGCTTGGAGCCAGACTACACGATCGCCGATGGTGGCAGTAGCCTGCGGGCTGGACAGAAAGCAGTACTGCAAGAGACACCCTGCCACGGCGATGTGTTCCATATTCAGCAGCAGTTTGAGCAAGTTTCTAATGGTCTGAGTCATCGCGGGCAAGGGAGCGAAACACGGCTGATGAAACAGGCTCAGCAAATAAGCAAGACCAGCCTGAAGGACATTGTGGCGCAGAAACTGCTCGGGCAACAGGCTAGCAGAACGCCAAGAGCAAGCGCTGCTCTTGTTGGCTCAGGATGTCAATAACGCTATTGGGTTGGTTCTCTCATGATGTGCTGACTCTGGCTGGGCCATCGCTAGCCGCCTGTCAGGAACTCTTTGACTTTATCGTGAGCGAACTTCAGCAGCGAGAAGATGAGCAGTATCCTGCTGTCCGAAAACTCAGAAAGGCGCTACGCAATCAGCGCGATCAACTGCTGGCTTTTGCCGGTGTGGTTGACCAGAAGTTGGCCGCCATTGCCGACTGCTTTAAGCTTCCGTTGCAGGCCGTGCGGGAGGTCTGCCTGCTGCACCGGAAACACGACACCTCGAATGCCTACTGGGTACGGTGGAACCAGCTGTACAGTCAGCTATCTGGCATGTTTCATGGCGTGATTGAGGCGGTGGGTAAGGCGCTCGAAGAAACCCTCAGAGCTAGTTCGATGGTGGAGAACCTCAACTCACGGCTACGCAATTACTTTTTCCTGCGACGGAGCCTTGGGGACGACTATCTCAGCCTGCTTCAGTTTTTTCTTAATCACCGCTGTTTTATGCGGTCGCAGGTGCCAAAATGCGTGGGCAAAAGTCCGAAGCAATTGCTGACCGGTGAGGCTCATCCACACTGGCTGGAGTTGCTGGGATTTCAGCGGTTCCAAAAAGCGTAGAAACTGACGCAATCAGCCACATAGAGCATCGCTGATGATGCTCTGCTTTGTGCTGTGAGTGTTACCTTAAATCGACCTTTTTTGAACCATCCCCCATCCAAACGCTTCGCCGTGGGCGGGTTTTCACGCTTAGCACCGTTTAAGGTGGATTCAAAGCCTTGCTCGACCAAGCGCTGACGAATATTTTCGACTGTTTTAGTCCGGCACTCGAACGCCCCTGCTATTTGTGCGTCTGTCCAGTTCGCTCCATTCATGTTTGCTTTCAATAGAATCTGGGCGCGACGAACCTTCTGGCCACTGCCAGATAACCGCTTGATCACTTCACGCAGTTCATCCTGCTCGGCTTGGCTTAATTTGACGAGATATCTTTTCTGCATAAAGCGCCTGTTCACTTTATCCAATCTCGCCGATTCCAACAATTTTGCCAACCCTAATTCCTAGATTGGACGCTGCACTAGTTATCTAAAGGCTAATTTGCGGGAATAATTTCTGTGTAGTATTTTATACTCTATTCTTTCTAGATATGTTTCGTAGTATCTTGTTTGCTTCTTCTCTGATTGCGCTATCTGGGACATTTTCCCCCGAAGCCGTCAGAGCTAATTCATCGGTACAGTATGTAGACACTCACTGTGAGTTCTATGTACTGGGACAATTTCGTCCTCAATACTCAATGCCTTGCGTTTATACGATTAGGCAAGGAAGCCACGACATAGACATTCTTTGGGAAGATGGAGTCAGGAGTCAGTTTGAAGCCGTTAATCGCAATCGAGAACGAAATATGGCTGCGATTCATGTAGAGTTTGTAGACTCAAATGGCAGCCCTGTCGAAGCATTCATCGCACAAGGTTGCGATCTCGGTATTACTTTGCCGTCTGGAACGATCTACGTAAAAAATATGGGCTACTGCGGTTAGTTGTTCCTCTTTAAAGGAAGCAATCTCTTCAATCTTTTGACTATTATCAGTATTTCTCTATGACATCTCCACTAAATCCTATTAGAGCTATATCATCTGTAAGAAGTAAAGCAGTAGTGTTTGCCTACGTTTTATTGGTCGCTGTGCTTAGCAAAGCTGCTTTAGCTGCTCCATCTCCTGTTTTTTCCTCAATCTATAGAGAGTTCCGAACACGTGATCATAGAGGTATGGTAATGCGCTTACCTGAAGATTCAGTGCTTCCTTGGTCTAATCTCTATGCATCCTTAAGTGACTATCAGATTGGGTACATTAGAGTTAATCTGACTACTCAGCCCAACTGTCTTGCAAGAGTTTGTGAAATTGGCTACTTCGCAACGTCTACAAAAGAACAGGCTTCGTTGGTGCGGGGAGTTGTGAATCGGCCAGACGTTATTGAAAATTCTCCCATTACCCTCTCCGATGGCATTGTTGGCACATATCATCATGTAAATCATAGAGGTGTGTCCGCTGGCCCGTTCTCAGTTGTTATGTGGGAGCAAGGTGGACAGTATTATCTCATTAGTCTTCCTGGAACTTCACCAACGGCACGGCAGCAAATAATTGACATAGCTACGTCTATGGCAAGTGAAGAACCAGTAATTCCATAGTAGTCGTGAGATCGGGAAAAATGTGGAAAAGCTAGGAAACTCGTTGAACAGACCTTCAAGCGACTTGAACTCTGGAGACCATTGCTCAACGGCTTTACGCCAGTCGCCATCTAGCACCTTCGTCCTGACCTGTAAAAGCAGGTGTGCCCTTTTCTGAGTCCACCCCATCCGTTGCTTTTTGACCACGTGCTCACATCACCCCTACTTCCGACAAGTCGCACCGATACTCAAGTCTGACAAGTAACATAATTTCGGTACAATTGCTCATGCTGGCACTGGTTCCGTCAAGTGGGAAAATCCGCTGAAGCTTCTTCTGGGCAAGGGTTTCAGTCATTCGATCCAAAATCAGCTGTGATCCTTGTATGCCAATGGTTTCGAGCGACTTATCCCATCCGACGGAACCAGTGCCCAATGTATTGATCCGGCAATTAAATAAGCATTGTTTTTAGGCCAGAGTTCAAGAGATATAGGTTCTTTGCCTCATCTCTTGGATTTATTTAATTGTCGGGTCAATAAATATTTCTATTGCTAAATTAACGGAGGGTTTTATTAGGCTATGGCAAGGGAACATCTGTCACAATTTTATCTTAAGAACTCTCGCATAAATAATCTCACCCCAATAAAGAGCTTCCAAATTCGTTCTTTTTTATCGAAACTTGCCGTCGCAATTGCACTATTGCTTGGTGAATTTGTTCTCCCAGCTAACGCCATGAACGAGGTGACTCAACTTTCAGAGCCCGACGTCCTTACTCAACTTGATATCTCTCATCTCTTCCCATCTGCGGAGAACTCTGATCAGCGCATCGCACAAGCCGAACTTTCTCAAGTCGCGTCTGCCGAAGCCATCTTGGCTGAAATCAACCGTCTCCGCACCTCTCCTGCGGACTATGCAGATTGGCTTGAGAGCTTGCGGCCCTACTATGAAGGAACAACCCTCAGATTGCCAGGAGAACGCGGCATCCGTACCGTAGAAGGCATTTTAGCCCTCGAAGGAGCTATTTCAGCCTTGTCTCAACGGCATCCCGTACCGCCTTTGATGTTAGCGCAAGGCTTACTTCACTCTACCAATACTCACCTTGACGAACTGCTCGCTCATAACAGGTTCACCCTCTCTGGCTTAGATGGCAGTACATCTCTATCTAGAGCCGAACGCTATGGTTCGTTAGAAGGCGGTTTGCTCAATGAAATTCTGAGTGAAGGCTTTGGTAGTGCAGAAACAATCGTAGCGGCCTTAGTCCTTGACGATGGCAACCGCAGTCGGGCTACCCAAGATGCACTCCTCAGTCCAGCCATCACCAGCTTTGGTACAGCTTGTGGTGTTGGTGTTAATGGTAAACCGCTCTGTGTCATGGCCTATGCTACGCAATACGCAAGCCAAGCCGAACCGGTCGCTGCCTTACCGACTAATGATAGTAATGCAGCACTTAGTCAAAATCAGGGCGTAATTGCGGTAGATGAATCAACCTGGTTTGGCAGTCCTACTGAAAGTCAACTTTCTACCCTATCTAGTGAGTTGATTGCCGAAACTAATTTATTAAGAGCCGATCCATCTGCTTATGCTGAAAAGCTAATCGCTCTCCGTCCCTATTATGAACAAAACTTGGTGAAAGTCCCAGGTCATCCCATTGTAGAAGTTGTAGAAGGTGTTGCGGCATTGGATGAAGCGATCTCAGTCCTCCAATCTACCAGGCCACTTTTCCCCTTGTTAGCTTCCAACGGTATGGCTCAAGGCGCGAACGATCATGCGGCAGATCTTGGAGATAAAGGATTAACTGGTCACTATGGTTCTGATGGCAGCGACCCTTTTACCCGAATTAATCGCTATGGTAGTTGGGATCTCGCCGTAGGCGATATAGCCGGAGAAAATATTAGCTATGGCCATGCGCCCCTTGCCGAATGGCACATCATTCAGCTCCTAGTTGATGACAATGTCCCTAATCGAGGACACCGCCAGACGCTGCTTAATTCCAAGTATCAAAGAATCGGCTCCGATTGCGAAGCCCATCGCGAATTTCGTATCGTCTGCGTGATGACCTACGCTAGCGACTATCGCGAAGGCCATTTGTGATCTAGATATAAAACCTACGGCGAAGCAAATCTTAAAAATAGCGCAAACCGCTTTTCAGGGTAGTGGCTTTTACCTCATATAGGTAGCGCTATAGAACCCATTTGAGATCTGCCTCTGTAGCCGATTTAACTTCGGTTGATAGAAATAGTTTCGCTGAACAGGCTTTGCTACTGAGCCAACGAGTGACGGCTTTATGCAAAAGAAATCATCATAGGAAAAGATGTCAAATCAAATGGGTTTTATAAGACCATTCCCGTTCTTGTGTCATTAATAGACCTTTGGGAAATATTTGCCAAAATAGCTGAAACGCCTATATATCATTCAGCGACTCTGCGGCGAAAGCGTTAACATTGGGGGCTCTGGGTAGGCTGCTATTGATGTCACGCTAGCGCGTGAGACTAATACTGTGCAACATCCCAGAAACAGCTATTGAGCCAAGATTATTTACTAGTCTTTGGCTGGTTTGCAGAATTACCTGCGGATTCTATATCTTTTTGTAATTTTCTTCTTTTTCTTATCTCTTCTTCTTCGTAGCTATGGCTTATATTGTCAAACGTCATATCTGCCATCGCCTGTCTATCATCCTTCACGCTACCAATCAAATCTTGACTTCTCTCCTTCAGTTCGAGAATTATGCCGAGGGTTTCAAACAACTTTTCTGCAGGCGTTTCAGCGTCCTTTAAAACGATGCCTGCTAGTACTAAAACACTCAAGGAAACTACGCTCGTAATCTTTGTGGCACCGTCTTTGACACTATCGAAAAATCCCTTAGCACTGCCAATTAAATCGTCAGCGGCTTGCTGCATAGCACTAGCCTGAGAATCTAGTTTTTTTTTGAGTCCATTACTCCATCGAGTTTATCTAGGAGCACTTCTATTCTCGACTCGACCCCAGCTAGCTCCGATTTTTCCTGCTGAACGTCGCCTTGCGCAGAGCTTAACTCAGAAGCAGAAAAATTAATTTCGGCTCTTGACAGGTCATCTATAGCAGTATCTCGCTGAGATATTTCCTTACTTACCTGATCTTTTTTGCCTTGTAGCTCCGAACCAATGCTCTCTAGCTCTTCTTTAACGTTATCAATTTCAGCTTTCTTTTTACTTATAGCTTCATCAATAGCTTCGTTAACTTTCGCTAATGCTTCACCACCTAAGTTGCTCAGACTGACCGTAAGCTTTTCTCGCTCGCTTTCCAACCCCGTAATATCCTTCTCAATATCTTCTATTTTTTCACAGTGCTTATCTATCTTCTCTTCCACATCATCAATATCGCTCATCAATGAGTCAATTGAGTCATTCTGGCTGCCGCAGTCCATTTTTAGAGTCCTTACATAACTTGTGTTGATAGGAAAAAGTTTGATTGGCGGGCTATTTATATCTCAAGGCTTTTCCTTTCCTGGTCAATCTGTTCTTGAATCCCCTGCCTAATCTCTGTGTCGTTGTCATCTGTATTTTTTAAGATGTCTATGAGGCTGGCTATGCGTTTTTTAACGCTGGCAATTTCTTCTAAACTTCTCAAAGTGCGAGTAGGCGAACCTCTGAATGTGACATCAAACAAAGTACTTACTTGTGATCGCATAGACTCAGCGACTTCGCTATCAGGCATAGGGCTTTTGAGTACTTCTGACACTTCTAAGTTGGTTTCTTTGAAGTTAGTAGTATCGACTCTTTGCGCTCTATCCCATCCCGGCACGTAGTAGAATCCTTGCCCTGCCGAGAAAATACCAGAAACTTTTGTTTCTCCTTCAGACAGGCACATCGCACGACCTAAGTACTCTCGGTCGTCTGGAGATGGCAAACGATGCATCAGCTTCAAGTTAGTGGCATCAACAATTGACCGTGACAGAGCAGCTGGTGATTGATCCACAACAATCACGCCCTCCCCGGCTGATCGCATCTCTCTCATGATTTGAGCGAATTTATCGATCACTTTTACCTGTGAACTAGATCCCCCCGACGAATCCTCGTTTTGTCCTAGTATATTGTGTGCTTCTTCTACTAAAATAACATGACGCAAGTTCAAATCTGTAGCTCTTTCTTCCGTGTCTTCACCTGCTAAAAATTTTCCAACCCTTTCGGTTCGAACATATTCAAATATGAAAGTCAAGATGAAGAGTGAAAACAGTGCTTGTTCCTCTTCGTTCAAGCCGCCTAGCTCAAAGACAATTGGCTTAGTCATAAGCGTTTTGAGTGGTAGCTGAGTCAATGTACGGAACATTTTTGCCACGCCGCTGTTAGAGGTCAGTCGATACAACCTTGTATCTAGAGCGCCTTTTACTCTGTCTCCAATCTGCCTATCCTTTCCATAGTTTTTTTGTGCAAATTCTAGAGCCAGGGTACGTAGTTCTTCCATGCTCGGAAACGCCAATGCTCGCTCAGTTGCCTGCGATTGCCCGCGACTGTAAGCAATATCCCAGCCTTTGTCTTCGTAGGCTTTATCTATAGCCTTCATAATGAATGAGGGCAGCGGATCTTCTACTGGTAACGCACCTATAAAGCAGTCGAACACTCTAGATATATGTTCTTGCACTGGGATATCCTCTATTACCTCAAAAGGGTTCATCCGAAAAGGCGCGATGAGTTCTTGCCCAGGCGTAAATATTAGCAGGTCATCCTTAAAAGACTTCAACTTCTTTAAGTATCTATATTCTGGTGTGATTTTGGGGTCAAACACAATGAAAGGAATTTTGTGCTTCTCCCAAAGCTGATACAAAATATTGAAGGTTGTAGTAGTTTTTCCGCTACCGGAGCCGCCTACAATAAGCATGTGCGTCTTTAACTGCTCAATGTCAAACTCACAAACTTCATCAGTAGGTTGGTTCCGATAGAACGTTCCTAGATCAATAGTCTTGCTTTCTTTGACATACTCATTGCCTGCAGGTTGGCTTTTCGCAGTGGAGAATCTGGATGTGCCCGTGTCGTAGGCAATGCCTGAACAAGGTTGGTTAAGTGGAATCGGGAATCTAAAGAAGGCCGATGCTTCATCTAGTGTTAATAGCCTATGAAGCCTTTTGAGCGTTTGGGGTGCAGAAAAACCGGCAATGTTGTGCAGCGAGGCATCTAGATCCCAAATCCCCCTAAAGCAGGCTTTTTCATTGATATTGTGACTGAGCATCGTTGATTTAGCATAGTCTCTATCATTTACTTCTACAATCCTGGGAATCATTCCGCCTGCTGTTCCACAGGCCGCTAGTATATTAGCAACGTTATGACAGGTATCTTCACAAGGCGAAAATGCTCTAAAGCTGTACAGAAACACGGTGCCTAAATAGTACTGTTTCTTTATGTTTTCATAAACCAGCTTGGCTTTCTGAGTGTTGCTGTCAGGATCTATTTCTTCTTCTCCGATGCCTCTACTAGCTTTTGTCAGTGCTTCAATATAGCGAGAGATAACTTTTTTCTCATAACCTTCTACGACAGTAGGTACAAGCGTTATATCTACGCATACTTCACGCTTATAAGCCTGTAACTGTTCAAATAGAGCAATCATGTCATTGCCCTTATTAACCTGGAAGTCACCGGGCGAATAAAAGAACTTACTGTCCTCTTCGTCTAACCATTGAAGCACTTCTTCTGATTTGATCACTTCGTAACAGCTAGGGCTTGATGATACTGGACTCAACCATTGAGGAATCCATGCATTACAGACTGGAAGTTCTGCAAACCTGTAGAGTTGGGATGTTAGTAAGCTTTTGATATAGGAATGCTGTTTCGTCTGCAGCGCATTTGCAAGTGCACTGTTTACGTTCGTAGAAACTCTGCCGACAAGATATATTGCTGTCGCAGCTCCGCTGCTCTTTTTCTCTGGGCTATACAGTATTTTAAGGCTGTAGCCACAAACAACCGCTCCATTCGAGTTTTCATACTGTGTCTGACTAAAGTAAGCCATTCCCTTAAGTAAGCTTTTTTGTAAGCCCGCAATAAAACCGACCCTTGCAGCCGGTTCCAGATGCTCCATTTTTCGAAATCGCCCGGAAGCGAAATCAGGAATTGCCTGTACCTTAAATACAGTCACTTTTGTGAATTGATAGGTATCAGTAACCTGCGCTGCTTGCTTGCTAGGTGCAGAACCTTTCCAATAGCTAACGCTGGACATAGTTATGAGTCTGAAAGAACAGTTGAGTAATCTTTCAACCTGAAAATAGGAAAGATTACTCTTAAATGGTTTTAGATAGCAAGATGAGGGTCTAATCTTGCCAACAGTGAGAAAACAAACTGATGGATATCAAAAGTCATCAAAGATAGACTTGCTGCTAGAGATGGCGGCGGCTGCGTCGTTGTTCTCAACGGTGTCTTGAACGACGGCACCTTTCTCAATTAGATGCTTGTTCACCAACGCTGCTACCGAACGAACCATGACTGTGTGAAAGACTCGCAAGTCATCTAGCTTAAAGCTTCTGGACAATCTATGATCTGTTAATTCCTCTTTATCCCGGATTATTTCATTATGGTCAGCTTCCCAGCGGGTAAGTTTCTGCTCATATGTACTGATCATATCCCCGTATCTTCTATTCGCCCTCTGCACATTTTCGTTCGACTGTAGGAATAGAAAAATAGTTCCTCCTAATACGAGTAATCCAATAATTTTCATAAATACGCTCCCCAATAACCACGGGGCGGCAAAAATGGCTACAATAGCGAGCATTACATTTGGAATAAGGGGTTCAGCATTCGGTTTTTGAGGTTGAGAAGGCTTAGGTGGTATCTCTATCTTTTGAGGTTGTACGATCAGCATCATTTGAACATCAGCCCAGTTAGAATCGCCAAAGTAATCAATCCCGGCAATGAACTGCATATCCGTATATGGAGAACCCTTTAATGTTGCAACAACCCTAGCTCTTAAGTCGTTATCAACTCTAGCTCTTCTTCCCTGTAGTCCTTCTATAATCCAGCAGGCGTTTTCTGCAAAAAACATCTCAATCGGTGTTCTTTCTTTTCCCAAATTATATTTTAGACAATCGTGAAGTTGTGCAGTGGTAAACTTTTCTCCTTTTGTGTCGATGCATGTATTCATTTCCCACACGACCCAGTCACTTATCAATCTAGGAGGCTCAGCTGGCTCTAGTCGTCTTATTTTGCTTGTGTTTTCTACTATTTGATCCGCAATCTCTTTATTCAGAGGTATGATGGGATCATCAATTGATTGAGTCATTTTTGTTTTTTCTAGGAAGTTTATATACTTAAAACTCCCTAAAAAAATCTCTGACTAACTAACAGCTTGCTGTTTTTTTAAATCATAGATGTTATGGGGGATCGTGAGGCGTGGCTCAAACTAGGGTTACACTTCCGCTGAAATCAGGTAGGCTGAATGGCTGCCCCTTCCTAATCGCCATCGCTAACGTGAGCCCTAGCCTATCCTCCTCAGTTCCCGAAGACACCCGCATTCAGTTGCTGTCGCACCCACAGCCAATTAGCCACCTAGCCAAGAACCAGCCCCAAGTTCATTTACCGACAAGGCAATACAACTCAGAGATTGCGCCATGAGTTCCTTTCGCCCACCCCATAGCACCATCGGGGGTAAAGACAACCGCCTCTTCTTCTGACGACAGTTCAGTGCAGCGCTTTCCTGACGCCTTGATCGTCTTTTGTAGGCGTTCGTTGACAATCACGCAGTAGGTCGTGGGCCGAGAGGAAACATACACCGAGAATGCGATGGCGAAGCCTCTCTCCTAGAGAATCGCTATCAAGGCAACAGGCAGCATTATCGGAAGGATTCGCCGCCATCGAATACCCATTAGAATTCTCCTTTGAAAGACTCTGACCATAGGTCGGCTCCGGCTTTGGGTAGCGGCACCGGCAGGGAATCTCGCTTACACCAGTCATTGCCAGGTAGCAGGCGAGCGAAGTAGAACCCTTGCTCCTCCTTACAGCAGACATAGAGGCCATCGCCACCTGCTAAAACATCAACCGGCTCTGCCTGCATGAACGCATCCCGCACTCTGTATAGCAGTGTCGTTGCCTTTAGTAGCTGCTGGTAGGCTAACGGCGTAATTTCTCGCCATTGATGCTTGCCACTGTCCCAGTCCTGGTCAATCTGCGGGTGGGGCCACTCTAGAATCATGCGATTTCTAATATTCGACGGGCTTAGAATGCCCTAGCTATCAGCAATTGCTGCGGACGCTGCCCACTCGCAATGCCCGCACTTCCATTGCCCTTCTGCTGATTCTGCTATCGGCATCTCGCAATTGGGACAGCGGCCTGTGAACTGCGGGTGTTCGTCTAGCAACGAGAGCTGTTCTGCTGTAGTAAGCGCAGGGAATGGCTGGGGTATCCAATCGCCTGCGTAGTAGCCGCCGCCTAAGGGTTGCCTTTCGGGTGCTGCGGCAGATGGGGCGATCCCGCTGAAATCTTTGCAGGTTTTGCCCACTGGCCCACAGGGGTTCACAGCACAGATAAGGTAAGGGCTTTGGAGGTAGTAAAAGCAGCGATCGCAGGCGGGAATCTTGGGCATTGGAGCAGGGGGGTTGGTGCAGGCAGTTGGTGCAGGGGTTGGCGCTAAGCGGCAGACGCAGCAGACTGAAGATAGCCTACCCGTCTAAGTTCGGATGTCATCCTAGCAACCGGTTAGATAAGGTTAGAAATTCCAATAGCTTGCGGCCATTAGGTCGGTAAACTAACGCAATCTCCCACGTACTTCTGCTTGATAACATGAGCCTTTTCTTCCGCAGTTCCCTCAGCGCGATCTCACTGCTGCTCGCTTGCTCACTTAGCTTTGCGGCCCAAGCGCATCCTGGCCGAACGAATGCCGAGGGCTGCCACACTGATCGGAGCAGTGGCACTTACCACTGTCATAACGGTGGCTCAGCAACACCCGCGCCAACCGTCTCTGCCGAGGAATGGACTGTCGTTTCGGTTGGCGATGGCGACTCCATTCGGGTGCGACGAGGCGACGAAACCACCACCGTGAGGTTGAGCTGCATTGATGCCCCTGAGCTCAGGCAAGGAGTATATGGAGAACTTGCAAGGCAACAGCTTCAGTCACTCTTACCGGTCAACACAATCGTTTCCCTGCGTCCGGTCGAGACAGATCGCTATGGCCGGTTGGTGGCAGAAGTATTTCACCAAGGCAGTAACGTCAATCTTGCGTTGGTGGTCAGTGGCCATGCCGTCGTCTACCGGCAGTATTTGGGAAACTGTGATGCTGAAGCGTATCTGGCGGCTGAGGCGATCTCGCAGCAGAATGGCCTGGTCTTTTGGTCGCAGGCTAATCCGGTTATGCCTTGGGATTTCAGGCGGCGGTGAATAACGCGGGTTAGGTTGGTCTGAAGCTATTCGGGGCTGGAGAGTATCGACTCGTTTGCCTGCCTGGGTTGGGGCAAAAGGGGAATCGCGCGATCGCTACGCTGTTGCGCATTGCTGATGGATAGCCTTGGATTTACCTGATGCGTTGCGGCTACGTGGCTGATGGGCTGGGAGCGATAAAGCATCTGGGATGCCAATGTCTTGGCGAACCGAGGGCAATAGGCTGGCGGAGACTGAAAGGCTAGGACGCATGTGGGACGATCATAGTAAGGAATGGCGACCATAAGCCTATGAAATCTCGGCGCTACTAACGCACCCGAGTCCTTTGAAAGTGTGACCCAAAACTAAACTACGTCAGAAGTTTAACCTCAAACAACCTAAAAAAACATTTAGAACCTTACTTGCCTCATTTTATACATGAATAAAAATTAAGCTACTCATGACAATTTTCTTTTTAGCTGATTTCATGCCTATAAACTCATGGTTCGCGCAAAATAATTTGAGGTTCTGAGATGCTAGGAGATCAATAGCCTTTTAGGCTATTGATCTCCTAGCATAGTTATGAATTTTGATTTTCAGATATCTACTCAGGCAATCATTTAGAAAAACCAACCGGATATACGCTACATGTGGCGTTTTATGATTTCATTGAACTACTAAAATAAATGCGCGAACCATGAGTATAAAAACAAATTGTGTAAGAATATGTATCGTTGAGAACACGCTGTTTTAGAGATTAAATACTTGTGTAATATTTCTCATGGTTCGCGCAAAATAATTTGAGGTTCTGAAATACTACGAGGTCAATAGATTTTCCAAGCTATTGACAACTAAACATGGTTGTGAATTTTGATTTTCAGATATCTTCTCAGGCAATCATTTAGAAAAACCAACCGGATATTACGCTACATGTAGCGTTTTAATATTTCATCGAACCACTGAAATAAATGCGCGAACCATGAGTTTTTAATTATAAAACGAGGTTTAGCCATAGATCTAAAACTACAATGTAGGCAGGTTCTGTTGTGATAACGTTGCATGACTACTTGGTATTTTGACCATTTCAATTGAAAAAGTGTTCTATGTTCAGTAGAGATAAACAGCTCGATCTAGTGATTCGAGTGTATGTAGTGGGTATTGCAGTTACGATTGCAATCGCACTCTTTGTTGTTCTTGCACCCAATATTGCGCCCTCATGGCTGATTTTGGTTGCAGGAGTTATGCACCTACTAATACTGACCTATTTTGCTTGGGGAGTAGGTGACCGTCCCTATGTGCTCACACAAGCGGGAAACCGAGTTCAGACCGCAGGCTATTTACACACACTAATCGGCTTTTCGAGTGCAGTTTTCATGCTAAACCAGGAGAGCCCAGACATCACAGCGCTATCTATTCCGCTTTCGAGTGCGCTGGTGACTAGCCTGGTTGGCTGGTGGGCGGGCGGCGAGATTTCGGCTAGAGGGGAAGCTGAAAATCCTAGCCTTGAACGAACCATGCAGCAGATTGTTGCAAGGCTTAAAAGCCATTCTGATAATCTCTTGGAAGTGCAAAAAGATCATTTAAACAGATTAGAGCAAGATTCAAACAGGCTTTTAACACTTCAGCAAACTCATGCTAAAAAGCTAGAAGAGGAGCACAGAAAGCACGCCGAGCGATTGCTGGCATTCTATCAGGGATATAACAATGAGCTGGTAAACTTGCACCAAGATATTACCAAAAACTCTAGCGCAATCTCAAGTGAGTTCTCTGCTTTTAGTACGTCTATCAATCAAGACAAAGACAGAATCAAAACGAGTCTGGCTGGGTTTGAATCTATTATCAATCAGCAGGCACAGTCTTTTCGAGGTAGCATTCAGTCGTATGACTCTGCCTCTACAGAGATCGCTAATTATGCCACTGCGCTCTCAACCAATCTAAAGTCATTAAACCAAAGTAGCTTGAGTGCTTCTCAGGATGTGGCCAAAACAATGCAGTCTATGCAGGCGGCTTCTGTACAAGTTCAGGGCTGGAGTAAAGAAACCAGCAATTCAATTTCTCAGGTCAATCAGCTTATCAGTGACTTGCAGCAGTTAGCGACCTATATTGCTGCACAAAGAGGAGGAAGGCCATGAGTTCTGGGTTAAAAAACCTCAAGCAAGCCGAAATATTTTCGCTCCTAGCTATGATGTTTTTGCTGATGATTGGATACGACAAAGTTGCTAGAGGAACTATTCCTCCCGGACAGCCCGTCGGAAACGGTCCGCTATTTCCTCCATCCATCCCGATCCCTTCAGACGATCTGTCTTTTGAAACGGCAAAAGCCCTGCCAAAAGGCGGGCCAGCTAGCTTAAAAGACTATATTGAAAAGAATGTTGTGCCTATCATAGAACAACAGCTCAAAGACTATGACGTGGATATGATTGAGGTCGTTGGGCACGCGGATGGTACATCTTTACCTTTAAGCAGTCGAGGAAATTTGGATAGCGACTTGTTGAATCAGCTAGCTAGATCTGATTTACAGACATTGAGCTTTGATGCCATGGTCAAGAAGTTTGGCGAGCTTCAAGCGGGTTCTAATACGGATTTAGGCCTGATTCGAGCATTGATCGTGGTAAAGACACTAGAAGACTTGCGGCGTGAGGGAAAATGTGACTGTAACGTGGCAGCTTTTCGGGCTTACTCTGCCGGACAACTCTATTTGCCAGGCGCAGAGCCTTTGGCTGCACTACCCGATCAAAGCAGTAATGAGAGTAGGAGACGAATTGAGATTCGATTTACGAAGTGGAATCCCTAGTGACTTTCAAAGAAGAAAAGAACGCTAACACCGCTAAAAGATTATTAAAAGGAGATATTGTTCGATGTCTGATTCAGCCATACAAAAGATTAGGCTAGCTGAAATTGAATTTGTTGATAATCCAGAAAACCGCTGTCCGGTCGTGCTGCTGCTTGATACGTCAGCTTCTATGAAAGGGGCTCCGATTGTGGAACTGAATAATGGCATAAATCGCTTTAGATCGAGCCTTTTGGAAGATGAGCTGGCTTCGCTGCGGGTCGAAATTGCTTTGGTTACCTTTGGCGGAGATGTGTCAGTGGTTCAAGACTTTACAACTGCTGATAGCTTTGATCCACCTGAACTACAGCCTAGAGGCTATACACCGATGGGAGAGGCGATAGAGAAGGGGATGGACATTTTAGAGAGCCGCAAGCAGCTTTATAAAAGCAGCGGTATTCTCTACTACCGGCCCTGGATATTGCTAATTACAGATGGCGAACCAACCGATACGTGGGAATCGGCTGCTAGAAGGATACAGACCGCAGAAAACGACAGTAAGCTGCTATTTTTTGCTATTGGTGTGAAGGATGCAAATATGAAAATTTTAAAGAAAATTGCGCTACCTACTCGGCCTCCCATGAAGCTGACTGAGCTCAAGTTTGAGGAACTGTTTTTGTGGCTCAGCGCATCACTTCAGCAGGTTTCAAGCGGTAAGATTGGCGATTTTAAGGCGCTGCCGCCCGCTTCTGGCTGGGGTGAGGTACCTACTTAGCTCTTTTATGAATAAGGAACAGTATGACTTGGACTGTAATAAGCGCTTCTGCTATTGGCACATCGCATCAAAGAATTGGGCTACCTTGTCAAGATGCGGGTGACTTTTGTTTAGTTGATGGCGATCACACGGTAGTGGGCGCGATTGCTGATGGGGCAGGCAGCGCGATGCATTCTGAAATTGGCGCAAGGGCTGCTGTAGAAACGATGCTTTATCTTCTTGATGAAGATAAAGCTAGCTTACTCAATGCTTGCGCTGGTCTATCTGGAGCAAAAACTATAGAGCCTCTTTGTCGTCTGCTGATTCGAGCGGTACAGCAACATCTTACAGAGGTTGCTGAAAAAAAGGACTGTTCCTTAGATGATTTGGCCTGTACTTTAATTGGTTTTATTGCTTCTGATACAGGTTTTGTAGCGCTACAGATTGGCGATGGCTTTTTAGTAACGCGCGCCGCCCAAGCAGGTAGTGAATATACACTGGTTTTTGAGCCTGATAAGGGAGAGCTGGCCAACCAAACAGAGTTTGTCACCTCAGCATCAGCGATCGCCAGCCTTCAGATCGTTTGCTCAAGCGAGCCCGTTGCTTTTATCTGTGCGTCAACTGATGGGCTTGAAAGAATAGCTATTCAATTCAAGGGATGGAAGCCCTACCCCTCTTTTTTCAAACCATTAGAAGGCTTTATCTCTTCTTGCACCCTAGAAAACAAAACGCAGCTTCAAGCAGAACTTTGTGAGTTTTTAGGCTCTCAGCGAGTGACAAGTAAAACAAACGACGATAAAACGCTTTTGCTTTGTGTAAATACCCCTTCACCAGATATGCCTTCGAATGATGAGCCTGAAAGGTTCGGTGATAAAGAGGAAATACAGAGTGAGTAAGTTTTTTGACTCTAAAGGAAAAGTTGTAGAAGGCGTTAAAAGATTAGCTAGCGGTGGCGAGGGCGTCGTTTGGGAGACTAATACGAGTATTCAAGGTCTTAAACAAGTTGCGAAGATATATAAGCACGACAGCTCGCAAAATGCCAACGCTATTCGGGAAAGAACAGATAAGTTGAGGCTGCTGATTGACTATCCGCCTGTAGATCCAAATGTAGGCTCGGGTCATGTTTCTTTTGCCTGGCCACAGGATTTTGTATTCGATGCTCGTCAGCGAGTGGTGGGCTTTTTGATGCCTGCTATTACTGAGCCGCGTACGCTTTTGAGCGTGTGCAATCCTAAGCGGCGAAAGCTTAAAAAACTGCCGATTGACTGGCGATATTTGCATACGGTTGCGCGCAACGTCGCTTCTGTAGTGCAGGCGCTTCATGAGAATAGGCCGCATGGCTACGTGCTAGGCGATATTAAACTAGAAAATATCCTAGTGAACAGTCAGGCGCTGCCCACCATTATTGATATAGATTCTTTTCAGGCATATGATTCTTCTCGTCGTAAAACCTATAACTGTTTGGTTGGCTCGCCCGGATTCACACCGCCTGAGCTGATCGGGAAAGACTTTAAAGTCACCCAACAGTCTTCTTATCACGATAACTTTCGGCTAGGCGTTGTGATTTACTTTCTGTTATTTGGCGAGCATCCTTTCAAGGGGGCCTGGAAGGGAAATGGTGACGTACCCGATCAGAATAAACTGGTGCAAAGGGGTATTTGGCCGCATAGTCCGCTAGCCGATAATTTGCTGATAACAACTCGATTCAGTATGCCTTTGGAGGTGCTGCATCCGCAGCTAAAAGAGGCTTTTTTACTCTGCTTCAATGATGGTCACCGAGATCCGGCGCTACGACCGACCGCTAAAGAGTGGAAGTCGCGGTTGGATGTTGCCTTGCAGTCTTTGAGACAGTGTTCTCGCGTGTCGTCTCATTGGCATAACAGCTTGCAGCCGGGTCAGTGCTATTGGTGTGATCGCAAAGCTCAGCTCAAGTCAGATATTTTTCCTAAGTTCATCAGTCTCGATCGGCTGGCGGGCTATCTTCTGAAAAAGCAGTGGCAGCAGGCCGATTGGGAGACTAAGCTCCTGCTGCTAGGGGCAGGCAATCGCCTTTTAGATGAGTCGGTGGTGGCCGAATTAGAAGCTTATTTAGCCGAGATCGATCGGTTGTGGAGCGATGCTTCTGGCGGTCGTTTTGGATTTAGCGCTCAAAAGCAGGTCTTTCTTAAAACGGGTAATTTGACCGACCACTACGACTGGCAAACGTATCAGGCTTTTGGAAAGCAGGTGGGATGGTGGGATGAGCCTAGCGGCTGGAAGCTCTATGAAAATTTGGCGCTTCGTTCTTCTTCAGTAGGTCAGCTACCGAGCGGGCATCTACCTTTTGTTAGCAGAGGTTTTTCTCAGATGCCTTTGTTTACTCATATTGCATCTCGGTTGAAGTAGGAGAACAGTGAAATGGACGGGGAGCAGATTAAGCAATACTCCGATTTGGTGATTTGGCTCATCCAGTGCCCGGTTGGGACAAGAAAGCGCAATTTTGAGACAGCACAAAGCGTTGCTTAGCGCTGAAAAGCAGCCTTCGGCATGAGGGCTGCCTAGGATAGCTCTAGCTTTTTCATATTGGTGCAACAAAGCTATTGAATTGGGCAATTTCTTGCGCATTAACGTGAAAAATCAACGATGGTTCAGCAGTGTTTTATGGTTACGCTATTAAGATTGCGAGCGACCTACCTCCAGGCACTAAGGTTGGCCGCCACGAAATCTTAATGGTAGCAAGAGCGTAACCTTCATCTTAATCTATGCCAGCTATGCTAGCTTGTGCTGTAGAATTCAGAAATTCTGTCTGTTAGTTGATGTCTTCAATAATCTATTACTTCACTATTTGCGATGCCACAGTCTTTAGAACATCTCAGAACATTAAACGAGAACGAACTTCTGGAGCTATTAGGGAAAGAGCTATCGCATCGGCAAGCGATGCCACTCACCCCCAACCAACTCAGAATGATGGCAGGAAGATGGTTAAAAGGAAATAAAGAACTTATAGAAAAAAAAATCTGCTTGTCAGAAAAAATCTACTCTTTAGTAAAGTCACAGACAGACTCAAAAGAATTAATAATTGCTGTTTGCGACTTGATAATATCCTTGCAATTTGGTGTCTCTCCTCTCCTAGTGTCTATACTTCTTGTAAAGGGAGGCATAAACAAGATATGTGAAAATCGCTGGAGTGTAAGAAATGGATAGTAGACATTGGGAATCATCTCAGGAATATATTGATCTTATTAAAAAGTGGGGGTTCTTAGAGAAAGACATACCTGTGTATGCTGCTACTTCTACTATGTCAAAAGACTATCTTGAGCTTTTTATAAGGCAAGTTCTTGTATATCCGCTCGTAATAGCCCACAAATTTAAGATCGAGAGTAAAGCGTTAATAGAAGAAGAAAGCCGTGTATGGGTAGCATACTTGTTCAAAAGATATGCGTCTACTGGGATCAGCTACAACGATATTATTCGATTTGTTGATTGGGCACTGCGCTGCTTTTGTAAAAACCTGGGCTTTGCGCTTCCATTCAACACGCAAGTTGGCACTATCCCGTTTCAAACTATTAATGCACAGTGTCATCCCCTTGATAGTGGAGAATTTTGTATTCTTATTGACCCAAGCTGTATAACTGCTATAGAGTCCTTCTCAAATGCCATCTTCTCTAGTAGGATTGGCAATTGTACAACAGCTTCTGAACTATCTACGGAAACAATAAAAGTCGGAGAGAAGCTATCGGAAATCGTAAACAGATATACGAGAAGCGAACTTGCGCCGAGCATTGAATTTAGAGGGAATATCGATCAAAATCATGCTTTTGGAGAATGTGCTGTAGCGCTTACGATTCACTCTTTATTTTTTGTCTTGTTACACGAATATGGCCATGTAGCGAATAAGCATATGGCCATGCTAGACAATGAGTTGTCAACTCTGAAGTCACCAGCAGAATCAGATTTTATTTTCTATAGGATAGCAGAAGGAACTGATATAAATGTCCTTTTTAAGAACACGACTCAGGAGTATGAAGCTGATAGCTGGGCAGTTTTCTATATGCACAAAATTATAACTTCTCTAGACCCTAATAAAAATCAGAACACTTCAAAAATAGCGTTGTGTTCACCTATTCTTTTTCTTGGGCTTATCCAGATAGTGGAAGAATCTTATCTTTTACAAAAAAAGATAAGTTTTGATGCTCATCCGCCAGCGTCTGAAAGGCTAACTACCACAGATATGGTGTTGGCCATACTTGGTGAAGGTTGGACTAATAATGAACGTGAGTTTGTTGGGACTTTTATTTGTTCAGCTGTCCGAAAAAATCTATCAGAAGCTCAATCTAAAGGAAGTTCTATCATGACAAGTACGTCTTCAATGTGGGCGATATTTGATTTTGTACGCACATTGAAAAAAGATGTATTAATACCAGCGTTCTTAATGAGTGCGCTAGAACAATGGAAGAATCCGGATTATGAATTGATAAAGAAAACTATAGAAGAGAGTATGTGAGTTCAGCGATTACGAATTCCAACTTAAGGACAAGGTAGTGAACTGGAGAGGGAGGCACCTGATTGACTGACAAAAATTTAGTCAGGGAGAAATTTAACGGTAATCACGCTGAAGTCAAGGCGACCAGCTTTTTTATAGTGTTGCTGCCTAGAAGCGATAGCCGGTTCAGGGTCGCGATAGGAAG
>Ga0208979_100455_pt1 | contig 25179 bp, 20 predicted proteins | sample HotLakConsUCCSLE_FD_184738 | JGI IMG/M metagenome (GOLD analysis project Ga0208979, IMG submission 184738) | Hypersaline microbial mat communities from Hot Lake, Washington, USA - Hot Lake Consortium UCC-SLE (SPAdes) | ecosystem: Environmental > Aquatic > Non-marine Saline and Alkaline >... | reverse complement strand
GTCGGTGTTGAAGATCTCCGGCCGGCCGTGGCGCGCCATCGCTTCCTCCAGGGCCTCGATGCAGAAGTCCGCGTCCATCGTGTTCGACAACCGCCAGGAGAGCACACGCCGGCTCGCCCAGTCCATGATCGCGACGAGGTAGAGGAAGCCCCGCCGCATCGGAATGTACGTAATATCCGCGCACCAGACCTGATCGGGACGGTCGATAACCATGTCCCTCAACAGATACGGCCACGTCCGATGCTCGGGATGAGGCACCGTCGTCCGTGGCTTCTGGTAGACGGCCGAGAGGCCCATCTTCGCCATCAGCCGCCGGACCCTCTTTCGCCCGACGACATGCCCCTGACGCCGCAGATGCCGCGCCATCTGCCGGCTCCCGTACCACGGCGTCTCGAGGAACTGCGCGTCAATTACGCGCATGAGGGAAAGGTTGAGCGGGCTCTCCCCCTTCGACGGCGCGTAAAACGCCGACCGGCTGATCCCCACCAGCGCACACTGCCGGCTCACCGACAGCTTCGGATGCGCCGGCTCCACCAGCTCGCGCCTCCGGACGACGCTCATCGTCCGGAGGCTTTCGCCAAAAAATCCCGCTCCACCACGAGCTGGCCGATCTTCGCGTGCAACTTCTCGAGCTCGCCCTCCCGCTCGGCGGCAACCGCCTCGGCCTTGCCCGAGAACACCCGGGCCATTCCCTCGATCGCCTGCCGCTTCCACGCGTTGATCAGCGTCTGATGCACCCCATGCTTCATCACCAGCTCGGCGATCGTCGCCTCGCCCCGAATCGCCTCCAGTGCTACCTTCGCCTTGAATTCTGCGCCGTATCGTTTCCGCTTCCCAGCCACTCGATCCGTCCTTCTCACCTCGCGGATCAAGCGTAGCTCACTGTCCGATTTTCGGGGACCAGCTCTGAGCTTCACAGGCAGATCGCCCCTCGACTTCGCTTGCCCCCTCGCTACGCGATGCATGCATGATCTCCGACCAGCCAGGCAAGAAACTCAAAATAGGTGCTCGACCACGGCAGACGAGCTGCGGCGTTAAAGCTGGAACCCGGCATCTTGCCCAAATGGAGCCTGAGCCTCGACCAGACGCTCCAGCGGTCCGATGACCTACAGCGGGTACACGATCTGCGGGAACGCGTCCCATGCACCGATTTCTCCCACCGTCATCCGACGGCTGCGGCTGGCTCATCCGGTTTTTGCGCGGACCGAAAGCGCTATAAGGGCGGGCGAGGGCATGCGAGGGAAGCGCCTGCCGTCGATGCCCAAGGAGCAAGAGAGCGGCTTGACCGTGATTTCTGACGACATCGCGGCCGCACCGCGGACAGGATGGAAGGCGCACGCTCGGGCCGCGGTCCGCAACGGCGATCCCTGGGCGGCCTGGGCCGAGATGCGCCACGCCCCGCGCGAGCAGATCGAGGAGGCCTCCCTCCACAAGAGCCTCGACAAGCTGATCGGAACCCTTATCGAGAGGGCCGCCACCATCGAGGCGCTCGGCGACCTCTTCCGCCTCGCCGCCGAGAGCCGCAACACCGGAGAGGGCGGGCGGCGCACCGTGGGCTCGATCGCCGGGGCACTCGCAAAGCTCGCCTCGGACGAGGAGCTGTCGGCGGCGAGCGCCTACGCCGAGCTGATGCCCCTCGCGATGGCGCCCGAGTTGCACCCTACCGTCCTCGACGTGCTCCTCGACGTGTTCGAGGTCCTCATGGGTCGCTCCCACATTGAGGACTCGCGCGAGTTCCTCGTCGCCGTCCTCGCCGGTTGCCGCAAGCGCGGCTACGAGGACGTCTCCGTCAACGCGCTCGAGCGCATGATCGCGTTCGGCGACAGCCTTGTCTGATTTCGCAGCGCAGGGGTGAGCGTCCCCGACCCTTGACACCGCGGATGCACAAAGCCCATCGCTGCGCGGGGATGGCTCGCCCCGGCAGGCTTGCGAGGCCGAGAGCCAGGAACGGTGACATGACTGCGATCGACGCGATCTACGGACTCGGGATCTCCCACAACAAGTTCCCGCTCGTCCTGCCCGACGGCACCTACTACCCGGACTACCTGTTCTTCGTGGACAAGCGGCCGATCGAGTTCCTCACCCACTTCGACCGCGTCCGCGACAGGGACTGGTCCGACTGCACATTCGCCGACCTCGGCTGCTCGGAAGGCTCCACGACGTTCGGGATCTCGCAGACGGGCGCCACCGTCTACGGCGTCGAGGGCCGCGCAGACGGCGTCGAGCGCGCGAAGGTGCTGAGGGACATCGTCGGCTTCGAGCGGACACACTTCCAGGTCGGAAACGTTGACCACGAGGAGAGCTATCGCGAGGTCGACGGCATCTTCAACGCGGGCGTCCTCTACCATCTGGAGGATCCCGTCGCGTGCCTCGAGCGCTCCGCCCGCAACGCGCGCCACTTCGTCTACCTCGACACCGGCCACGCGCCGCGCTCGGCCGAGGAGCGGGCAGCGTCGAAGTTCTCCCGCAACTTCGGCAGGACCTACACGATCAGGGCGCACGGGGTGGATCTCGAGGCCGTCGACTTCGCCGAGCCCGGCCACAAGGAGGAGAAGAAGGACGGCATCCGCCGCGGCCCGAGAGCCGGCATCGGCAACACCAACTCGGTCTGGCTGTCGCAGGCGAGCACCATCGAGCTCATGAAGGCGCTCGGCTTCCCCTACCACGAGACGATCGCCGACAAGCCGCACATCCCGCGGCTGAGAACCTGCTTCTGGCGCACCGAGCCGCGGCCGGCGACAAAGCTCGGGCCCCTTCCGAAGGCGCTGCCGAAGGGCCTTCCCCGGGACGCGGCGATCGCGGCGGCGAGAGCGCGCGACCTCGCCTACCTGAAGCGGACGGACAAGCCCGTCACGGTGGTCGGTCACAAGCCGCTCCTCGCCGCGGTCGCGAGCGACCTGAAGGAAGCCGGCGTCAGGGTGGACGCCGTCCTCGAGGCGCCGGGGGCGCTCGGCGATCCGCTCGGCCTCATGATGCTCGACAAGCTTCTCGCCCGGCGCAGCGGCCTCGTCGCGGTCGCAACGCGCGACGTCGCCCGCGCATCCTTCAACCTCATGAAGCTCGACCGCTTCCCTTACGTCTTCACGAGCTTCGCTCTCACCCACGACCGCGAGCTCGCCGGCGCCTGACGGCAGGCGAGCGCACTCAGCCCCGGTCGAGCGCCACCTCGTCGCACTCGGCCTCCACGAAGGCGCGCGAGAGCGCCTCGTGGCCCGATGGCCGTTCGACAGCAGAGGGCGGCGGAACGGTGACCTCCGCGGCGCCCTCCTCCACCACGTGGGCGAGGAAGAGACGCATCACGTGGGCGACGCCCGCCTCGGTCACGTTGCGCAGGTCGTCGGCATAGTATGCACCTTGTGCATGGGGGCCGGTGACGATCTCGTAGGACGGGAAGTAGTGAACGTTCGCCCGCGCCCGCGCGAGCGTTTCGGCCGCCACCCTCAGGACCGACTTCGAGTAGGTGGTCGCCGACAGGACGTGCGCGTCCGCCCGCGCGGTCGCCATCAGAGGCACCGGCGAGACCGTGAGGATCACCGAGGCGGCGGGGTTCACCGCCGCCAGCGCGTCGAGAAAGGCCGTCATGTCGTCGGCGACCTCGGCAACGTCCTGGTTGCGGAAGGCGTAGCGCGCAGCATCGAACGTGCCGCCCTCCACCCCGGGGCACAGCGGGAAGACGGCGCCGTCCGAACGCGCCTCCCAGCATTCGGTGAGGCCGAGGGTGAAGACGAGAACGTCGAGCGTCTCGAACAGGCGCCTGACGGCGGCAAGGTGCTGTGCGCGGTCGATCTCCATCTCCCGCACCGAGACGAAGCCGCCGGGCTGGACACCGGGGCGGAAGGGGTCGCGCACGGTTCCATTGGGGTCGACCCAGGCGGGCTCCTGCGGCACGAAGCGGCCGTAGGCGCGCTCCATCAGCTGGCGGAGCTGGCGGGCGGTGTAGATGTTGCCGTAACGCGCCGAGAAGGTGCCGTAGCCGTGCGCCCGGCGCACCTCCTCCGGCAGCACAGGGTGTCCTGGCTCGGTGACGAGATAGCCGAGGCCCGCAGACTTCAGGTAGCGCGCGATGTGCTGGGCGAAGCAGCTTCCCGCAGTCGCGACGCGCGTGTGCCGTCCGATGCGGAAGGGAAAGCCCGCGACGGGGTCGACCTCGCCCGGCGCCGGGGCTGCCACCGCGCGGCGCCAGAAGGCGGCGTCAGGGAGCGATCTGTAGGGGTGGGACATCGGCCTCTCCGTCACGACCCTGCGAGGGCGGGGGTGGTGGGCTCGCCGCCGGGCTCCGCGGCGAAGGCGACGAGCTGCGCCAGGAGGCGGGCTCCGTAGGCGCCGTTCGCGTGGGTGGCGTCCGCCGCCGAGAAGGCGGGGTCGAGATAGCCCTCCTCCGTCAGAGTCTCCGGCGGCGGCCCGAGCGGCACGATGCCGATGGTCGGAAGATAGGCGTCGAGTTCCGCCTTCTCGAGCCGCCACAGGGCGAGGCGGAGCGGCGCGGGGGAGAAGCCAACGTCCGCGATGCGGCGCCCGCGATACTCGAACGTCGACGTCTTCCTTCGCGCTTTCCTCTTGCGCCATCCGGACGGGAAGCGGCCGACGTACGCAAGGACGCGACCCGGGAAGCCGGCCGGAGGGGGCTCCGCACCCGCCGCGGAGGCGAGCGCCTGCAGGCGGGCCCTTTCGGCCATCGCGGCCGCAATAGGATCCTTCTTGGGCGGCGGGGGCATCACGTGGACGATCCGGCACCGAACCTGTCCGGCGAAACGCTTCAGAAGCCTATCGGAGGTGGCGCACTCCCTCAGATGGACACGCATAACGCCTTCGGGGATCATCTCGGCGCCCCCGCTCTCCCCCATGGTACCGACGAGCGAGAACGGGAGATCGTGGTTGAGGAGGCCGAGGATGTTGTGCTGGACCCCGAGCCTCATGAAGACGAGGCAGTCCCGCGGCTCCAGCGCTTCTGCGAGGGCAAGAGCGTCGGCGATGTCGACGTCGCCCGTGGTCTGGCCCTCTTTGGTCCTCAGCCAGTGGACCACGAAACCTTCGGGAAACGGCGCAGCCTCCTTCAAGGCGACGGAATGACTGTTTCCGAGGACGAGAACCGTGTTCATCGCGGCCGTCTCCGAAGGCCGGCAGGAAGGGGAAGGTGCCGCCCGCGACGCAGGTCCCCCCGAGCCTTCTCCCACATCCCGACACAGCCCGCCCGCATCGTCATTCCTCGCTGTGGCTACCTGCGCAGCGCGAAGTGGAAGTCCTTGTGGTTCTGCGTGTGGGTGATCCTGAACCCCCGGTAGCCGAGCCGGTCCACCGCAGCCTGGAGGACCTCGGCGATTCCCTCGCGGTCGTAAAAATGGACGTGGATCGATTCGGATCGCTCCATCATGGCCCGCGCCCGTTTCGGCTCCGGCACCCGCCCGCCCGTCCCCCGCGCGGCGAAGCGCTCGTAATGGTGCGCCTGCGGCTCGAAGATGCCGGCCGCATGCTCCTCCAGGATCTCCCCGAGCGTCGAGGGGCGCATGAAGCGGTCGTTGGTGCTGCCCATGTCCGGCACGACGGCGAGGACGACGCCGCCCGGCCGCAGCTTGGCGTGCCAGCGTTCGAGATGGCCGAGCGGGTTCGCGAGATGCTCGAAGACGTGGCTCGCGAAGATGAAGTCCTGGCTGCCGTCCTCCACGGGAAGCTCGGCCGCCTTGCCAATTCGGATCTCCGACCAGTCGGCGGTCGTCGCACCGTGCCGGCCGGCCGGATCGTAGAGCTCGGCCCACTTCTCGGGCGGCATCTCTTCCATGTAGATCACGCGGGTGTGGCGCGAGTTGCGGATCTGCGGGTTCGGCCCCGGCCCCACCTCGATGCCCGTCCCCTTCGCGAGATCGTAGAGGTGCTGCCGAGAGAGGACGCGGTGGACGAGGATCGCGATTTCCCGGGCGCCGCCGCCCGCCGCGCGCAGGACGAGCGTGGTCTCCGGCCCGAGGGGAACGCTGGGGTCCGGCCACGGCAGGGGCACCGGGACGGGCGTCTTCGAGAGCGCAACCGTCACGCGGGCGACGACTTCCCCCCCGTGCTCGACCATGACCTCGAGCTTCGCCGCGCCGCCCCTCGACGCCGCGAACCACCCCGGCGTGTCGGGCCGCGTCCACATGGGGTGGTTGTCGACGAAGTTCCCGAGCCTCAGCGCATTGCCGCGCAGGTTCGGGAAGGAGAGCGCACGCCAGGTGGTGCCGCCCCAGGACCAGGGGACGGATGCCGTCCCGTCCGGGCAGGATAGGTCTCGCGACGCGCGGCCGTGGAGATAGATGAGGTTCATGACCGCCCCTGCCGTGTCGCCGTTACCGCCTGCCCGCAGGATCGCAGCACAGGCCGGATCACGCCGTCTCCCTCGTCCACGCCACGAGCCTTTCGACGCCCTCCTCGACGGACACGGACGGCGCCCAGCCGAGCCGCTCGCGCGCGTCCGAGACGTCGGCGACGGCGTAGCGGATGTCGCCCGGGCGGAAATTCCCCGTAATGCGGTAGCGGTCCTCCGGCAGGCCGAGCGCCGCCATCATCATGCGCGCGACGGAAAGGATCGTCGTCTCGCGGCCGGTCCCGATGTCGACCGGGTCGGACGGGACCGCCTCGGCCGTGCACAGGAGACGGAACGCCTCGACGACGTCCGAGACGTAGACGAAGTCGCGCACGATCTCACCGTCCTCGAAGATGTCGAGGGTCCGCCCGTCGAGAAGCTGGCGGGCGAAGATGGAGAGAACGCCTGTGTAAGGGTTATGGAGCGCCTGCCCGGCGCCGTAGACGTTCTGGAGGCGCAGGATCGCGCACGAGACCCCGCTCTGCCACAGCGCCTGGCCGAGCACCCACTCCTGCATCAGCTTGGTGGAGGCGTAGACGGAGGCGGGGGCGACCGCGGTGACGGTGCTCCGGCTCGGGACGGGCGTGAGCGGCCTGCCGCAGGCGTCCTTCGGGGCGAAGTCTCCGGCGGCCATGTCCTCCGCCCTGCGAGGCACGGCGGTCGCCCGCCGCCCGTCGCCGTCGACGCAGGCCCCCTCGCCATAGACGGCGCGCGAGCCCGCGAGGACCACCCTCGCGACCGGCACGCCTGAGGACCGCGCGGTACGGATCGCCTCGACGAGACGGGCCGTCCCGGTGACGTTGACGTCGCAGTAATGGGCGGGAAGGTCGTAGGACTGGCCGGTCCCGGTTTCGGCGGCGAGGTGGACGACCGTGTCCGGCCGGCCCGCCGCAAGCGCATCGCCGAGCGCCCTCCCGTCGCGGATGTCCGCGCGCATGACCACGACCCCGGCGTCCTCGAGCTCGGCACGGGTCGCATCGGGGGCTGCATGCACCTGGGGGTGGAAATTGTCGTAGACGGCGACAGTGTCACCGTCCTTCCGCAGCGCCAGCGCAAGGCGCTTGCCGATGAAGCCGGCGCCGCCGGTGATCAGAACGCGAGCCAAGACCGTCCGTTCTCCCTGCCGTGGTTCACGAGGGCTCAGACTGCCGCACGGTCGCGCGCCGCCGCCACGCCCTCTCGTGCCCGGATCGCCCCCGCACGCGCCGCCGCCTCCCCGAAGACCTCGAGGACCTGGCGGCGGAGGCGATCGACGCAGTAGCGGGAGACGAGCCGGCGCTGGGCGCGCCGCACCATGTTGTAGCGCGCCTCCGGATCGAGTGTGAGACTCTCGAGAGCGCCGAGCCAGCCCCTGTCGCCGCGCACCAGAAGCCCGCAACCGTCGGCGCAGCAGTCCCCGTACATGAGCCCCGACGAGGCGACAACGGCCGTCCCGACCGCGGTATACTCCACCCACTTCGTGTCGGCCTTGCAGGCGTTGAAGAAGACCGGCTTCAGCGGGCACAGGCCGATGTCCCAGTCGAGCGCGGCAAACGCCCGGCGAAAGGCGTGATAGTCGCGGATCGGGGGAAGGTGCCGCGCCCTGTCGCCGAAGCGGGCGAGCGAGTGCGGCATCGGCATCGAGCTGAAGAGCTCGAAAGTGACCTCCTCGTTGCGCTCGAGGAAGGCGGCGAGCTCGGGCAGCACGAGCTCGAAGTCGTGCGCGTGGTCGCCTCCGCCCATGTAGCCGACCTTGCGAACCGGCCGCAGCGTGGCGGGGACGAGGACGTCGCTCGCGCAGAAGATGGCACCGTTCACGACCGGCGCCACAGGCGTGTCGAGGGCCTCGAGGCGTTCCCTGAGGCGGGCTGTGGAGGCGTAGACGAGGTCGGCGTTCGCAAGGAGGAAGCGCAGGGTCCGCTGCCGCTTCGGGTCCATGTGGAAGGCCTGCTTCCTCGCGCCGAGCGCCGCGGGGACGTCGAGGAGGTCGTCGTCGATGTGGAAGACGATCGCAGCGCCCTGCGCCCGCGCACGTGTCACGATCGCCTCGGCCCCCGGTCCGCCATAGCGGCAGAAGACGACGACGTCCGGCTCGAAGGCGTCGAAGGTGGCGGCGACGAGACGCTCCGGATCGCCCCGCGCGCCGTTCTGGGCGGGGTCGAGGTCGCGCTCGGCGAGGACGTGGTGGCGGAGCGTGCCCGCCTCCATCATTCCGGCAAGCGGCGCCACGAAGGAGATTTCCAGGGTCGGGAGGGGTGCCGCCGCGACGAAGAGGACGCGGAGGGGGCCGGCCGAACCGCCGACGGCCGCGAGAGGCGAAGCGGGAGCGGCGGGCGCCTCGCCCGGCGCGGTCCACACGAGGTTGCCCGCCGCCGCAGCGGAGCCGGGGACAGGCCGCTCCGAGAGTGCGAGCGCTCCGGCGATCAGCCGGGCGAAGCGGCGGTAGACCTCGCACGGATCGTCAACGAGGCCGAGCCCGGACAGATACTCCCTCTGTCGCGCGAGGATCCGCTCCCGGTGGCGCCGCGCGTCGCGTTCGAAGGCAAGCCACTCCGCGAGCCCGCTCACGAAGGCGAGCCCGCGATAGCTCGCCGTGTCCATGACGCCGGCCGCATCATGCCAGACCGCCACGGGAATGCCGGCGAACACCATGTCGAGAAGGACGGTGGACGGCGCCGAGATGCCGTAGGCATAGCGGTGAAGGTCGACGCGGTAGATGGGAAGGTCGTTGAGCGTGACGTTCGCGGGGAGCTCGAGACGGTTCTGCCGCAGATATTTGCCGCTCGGGTGCGGCCGCAGCGTGACGCCGCGCCCCTCCCTGCCGATGGCCGCGCAGAAAGCCTCGAACGTCTCGAGGAAGGATGCGCCGTGGTTGCCGCTGGCGCTGAGGCGGACGGAGTGGAGGTTCTCGCATACGAGCCCGCCCGTCACCGGCGGATGGTCCGTCGAAGGGATCGGGCGCTGGAGGAGAGGCGCCGGACCGGTGACGGCGATCTTCGGGCGCTGCGAGGCGACCGTGGAGGCGAGCCGAGATGGCTCCGTCCAGGCCGCGATCACGTCGGCGGCGAAGGTGACGTTCTCGCCGTGGGCGATGACGTGCTCGCGGTTCTGCATGAAGCCGATGCACTCGAGGCCGTGCTGGAGCGTCACCCTCAGGAAGGACGCGGGCGCGAGGCTATGCGCCATGTGCGTCTCGTGGTGGCCGGCAAAGTCCGATTCGCTCGCGCTGAAGACGACGCCGCGGCGGCCGCGATAGGCGCGCTCGACGTCGGCGTCCCCTGTGAAGCGCAGCAGCGTCGCGCCGGTGTCCGCCACCATGGTCTCCACCTCGCGCGCCCATCGTCCGGACTTGTCGCGCTTGAAGAACTGGTCGCTCGCAAGGATGAGGACGTCGGCGTCGAACTCGCGAGCGGCGAGATAGACGAGGCCGCGCACGATGTTGACGTCCTGCACGAGGTTGAGGACGAAGGCGACCGTCGGCGCCTCCCTCACGCCGGGCGTCTCCTGCCGGACGCCGCCGGGCTGCGCCTCATCCCTTCACCTCGCGGATCGTCGTGATCGCGTCGGCGATCTCGGCGAGGCGGCGCGGCGGGATCGCACCCGGACCGGCGGGGTCCGGAAGGTCGCGCCGCGAGAGCGGATCGAGGCAGATCGCCCGCACGGCAGTGGTGACGAGGTGGGCCTTGCCGGCGGCAGCGTTCGCAAGAGCGATCTGGAGGAGGGCCGCGTCGCCGACGGGGCTCGCGGCGATGCCGTCGAGGGCGGCGAGCGCGTCTGCGCGGAAGAGCACGATCTCGGGGCCGGCGGCGGCCACCGGATAGGTGGCGTCCGGCAGTGCGCCGAGGGTGTCCGGCCGGCCGAAGGTGACGGCCGGCGCACTCATGAAGGAGATGCCCGTCGGGAACCAGCCGCCGCTTCCGAAGGTCGTCCCGGAACGGTCCTCGCCTGCGCCCTTCTCGACGACGAGGCAGCTCGCCGCGGCGACCCCTTCGCTCTCCACGAGGACGAGCAGCGTCTCGAGGGTGGCCGGGTCCGGGAGGGCGACCGCGTCCGACACCACGAGGACGTGGCGGCCGCCGGCGGCGCGCGCGGCCGCGAGGCGGTCGGCGAGGCCGGGCAGAACGGGCTCCACGACGCTGCACCGCTCTCCGAGGCGCCCGGCGACCTCGGCTGCGGGGCCGTCGACTGCGTCCGGGCGGAGCGGAACGAGGCGGATTTCCGCGATGTCGGCCACGGTCTGTGCCGCGAGGTCCTCGAGAAGGTTCGCCGTCCTGTCCTGGTCGCGCGCGAAGAGGAGAACGAGGAGGTCGCCCCGAGTGAGGGATGTGCGGTCGAGCGGGCGCTTCAGGCGCTGCCCTCCGGCGGGCGCGGGTGCGCCGGAGGTCTCGGCGCCGGCTGGCGCACGGAAGCGGATCGCGAGGGGGAAGGCGGTGGAACCCTCGACCGGACCGGATGCCGCTCCGTCGGGCGCGAGGAGGGGCAGCGGCTCCGCGCCGTGCGGCTGAAGGTCGGCGATCGCCGCCACCGCCGCGGAAGGGGCGACGGCGTGGCGCGGGGCACGGGTGACGGGGTCGGCGACGAGGAAGGCGCCGAGGCGGATGCCACCGCCCTCGTGCCGCGCGACAAGCGCCGCGATCGTCGGAATAGCGCCATGCGGGAGGAGGAGGACGCCCGACGAAACCCGCGCCGGAGCCGGCTCCATCGGCGCGGGCCCGAGCTCGACGTCGAAGACGGTGGCAAGCCATCGGGTGAGGGCACCTTCGGCGAGCGGGTCCTTCTGGCCCGCCACAGGAGTACCGGCGACCTCGATGCGGCCGACGGCGAACCGGGCCGGAGACGGGGCGAGAAGCGCCTCGAGCGCCGCGTCGGAGCGGGCGAGCACCTCGGCGACGGTGGTCCCCCGCGGAACCGAGGCGGCGATCTCGGCATGGTGGAGGCCGCCGCGCAGAAGCGAGGGGAAGGGAAGGACGGCCGCCTCTGCCTCACCGGCCTTGGCTCCGGACGCCGGCCGCGACAGGAGGAGGACCGGCATCAGGGGGTCGCGGAGGAAAAGATTCACGAAGACGGGCCCCTCACCGACCACGGCTTCGCCGACGGGCACGAGGTCCGGCGCATCGGCCGCGACGTCGGCGCGCGTCTCGGCCTGGAAGGCGGCGAGAAGGCGCGGGCGGCGGCCGTCCTCGCTCCCGGCGAGCCTCAGGCGCAGTCGCGTCCCGCCATCGACGTGCCAGGCGTCGTCGATCCGGCAAGGCCCATCGCGCAGCCACGCTCCGGCGGCATGAATGGCTTCGGCGTCCAAGCATGCATCGCCGGCCCCGTCCGGACCGGACGGAAGGGAGAGCCCCGCGAGGCGGCCGAAGGCTGCGAGGACCTCGCCGCCGGCCTCACGGGCGACGGCGAGCGCATCGGCCATCCCTTCGTGCGGTGCGGAACCCGTGCGGCGGCGGTCAGGCTCGCCCGCGGGTCGCGCCACGATCGGGAAGCCATCGAGCGTCTCCGCGCCCGCCACCCCGGGCGGCCCGGCGTGCGCGCCTCGCCCGGTCCTGTGGGCGTGGAGGACGGGATTCTCACCGGCTGCGTCCGGATGAGCCGCGAGATAGGCGGCCGGGTCGAAACCTGCACTCGGCCACAGTCCCCTTTGTGCGCCCTTCCTGAAATAATGCTCCTGCGGAGTGAAGCCGGAGGTCGCCACCCCCGGATGGCGCGCGACATACCAGGCTGCGTCGAAGAGCGGGCTTTCGGCGATGATCCTGAGGCTTTCCTCGAGGCCGGGCCGGGATCCTGCGCGAGCGCCCCTCCTCTTCGTCTTCCTGCGCGGCCCGTCACCGATCCGCCACATCATCCACCGCATCGCCCCCTCGAGGCGGCCCAGCCGTTCGGACATCGTCGACTTGCTTCCCGTGGTCATCGGCTCTTCGAAGCGTGCGGGACGGTTCTTGCGATGCGCGCGATCTGCCCGGCCCCACGACGTCGTCGGCAGTGGGACGGTCTTCATTGCGCAACTCGGCATGGGAGGCAACCGAGGGGTCTCGGGCGCGCAGCAGCGCCCTCGCCCGGCTGCGAAAGCACCGCCGGGCACAGCCTCACCGGGCAAGCGCGACGATGGCGCGGGCGAAGCCGTCCCAGTCGCAGGAGAGCACGGTCGACCGCACGTCCGCCTCGAGGGCGAAGGCCTTCTCGAGAAGGTCCGCCACCTCCTCCGCCGGGGCATCGACGTCGAACAGAAAACCGTTCTCGCCGTGCCGGATGAGGTCGGGGGCGAAACCCGTGCGGCTCGCGACGGGAACAGCGTTCTCCATCATCGCCTCGAGAAGCGGGATCGGCCCCCCCGAGAGCCGCGATGGCGACAGGAACACGTCGAAGCTCGCGCAGATCGCGGGATAGTCGGCGCGAGGCGCGGCTAGCCAGGTGAAATTCGGCGAAAGCCTCATGTCCTCGAAGAGGGCGTACTGCTCCCAGCCCCGCCCGACGAGAACGAAGCGCCTGCGCGGCAGGAGGTGAACGACGTCGCGCACGAGATCGGGGTTCTCGCGCTCGTGGAAGGGCGAGGAGAGCCCGACCGCGCCCCCGCCCCGGGCGTGCCCCTTGAAGAGGGAGGGGTCTGCGCCGCCGGGGAAGACGGCGATCCTATCCGCATCGAGCCCGCATTCGAGCCACAACCGCCTCGCCGCCTCGCAGGTGACGACGAGGCGCGTCGCCCGTGACAGCTCCGCCTTCAGCCGCGCCATGCCATCAGGCGTCTCCGGCGGCGGATCGATGTGGCGCACGATCGTGCCCGCCGCCGCGAGGAGGCCCGGGCAACGGGCCAGGGCGGCACGGTAGGCGGCGGTGTCGCAGAAGACGTAGGTGCGCGCCTTCGGCAGGCATTCCGCATCGCAGGCGACCTCCCATCTCTCCCCCCGGGGCCCGCCGATCTCCCGGCCGACGGCCTCGAGGAGCGATCCGCGGTCCATGGGGTGGACGACGAAGACCATGTCGCACCGGCCATCGTCCGCGGCTCCATGGTCCGCGACGATCTCCGAAGATGGCCCGGACCCGATGGACGGCGTGAGCACGGGATCGGGAGAGGACGGCAGCCAGTCGTCCGGCAGCGTGTCGGCGGACACGACGCGGCAGCCGTGCGCGGGGGCGATCCTTGCGAGCCGCTTCGCCGCGATCCCGTCGGGATCGCCGACGAGGAGCGTGTGGATGCCCTCGAGAGCGCCCGCGTGAAGGCCCTCCGGCCTGTCGTAGACGCGGGGCAGGAGGCCGAGGCGAAGCAGCGTGTCGCGGATCGCAGTCTCCTCGGCAGCCGCCGTGGACGCCATCAGGATCTCGCACCGGAGGCCGGAATCCACCGCCTTTTCCAGCGGCCCGGCGAGGGCCGCAAACTCCGCGCCGGACTGCACGAGAACGAGGATCCAGGGCTCGCCGCCTTCTGCCTGCGCCCGCGCGGCGGCGTCGGCGAGGAGCCTCTCCCAAAGCCCGCCGATCCGCTCGGGCGCATAGCGGGCGAGGATGGGGGCGGCCGGGTCGAGGATCTCGCAGCGGACGGCGCTCGGGCTCTTCGTCAGGATCTCCTGAAGGTGCTCGCGCACGAGCCGCCTGCCGCCCCGGACGATGCCCTCGAACTCCTGCGGGATGTCCTCGCCGAGGCTCACAACGGGCACCCCCGCGGCGAGCGCCTGGAGCGTCCTGTTCAGTGACTTGATGCTGCTGAATTCGTCGTCACCGCTCGACAGGAGGGCGACGTCGGCCCGTGCGAGCTCATCGTAGACGGCCCCGGCCGACCAGGGGACGTAACGGGAGGGTACCCCGCTGCCCTTCGTCAGCCCCTCGAACAGCGGCCGGTTGTTGCTGACGACGACGAGTTCGAGGGGAACGGTCCGGTCAAGCTCTGCGAGCGCGGGGATCGCCGGCAGGAGGCTGAAGATGCCGAAGGTCGAGTGCTTCGCTCCCGAGTTGCCGAACCAGAGGACGCGCTTGCGCCCCTCTGGCGCCGGGACGCTCGGCTCTGCTGCGGCCTCGCGCGGCGCGCCGGGCTCCTGCGCGATCGTATCGAGCCCGGTGAAGCGCGCTGTAAGGTCGTGGATCGTCCGCGTCTCGGCGATGTCGGGGATAACGTGCACCCTCGGCGGTGCGAGGCCGATCGCCGCTGCCCTGTCGCGGACGCGCACAGCCATCGCAGCGCTCGGAACCGTGACGCCCGTCAGCACCGGCGTGAGGGCAGCGAAGTAGACTGTGTTGCGCCCGTCTCTGTTGTTGCCGTAGCGCAGCGAGAGCATGTCGTCGCACAGGTCGAGGAACAGCGGCGTCCTCTTCGCCCTGGCGGCAAGGGCGACGTCGAGGACGGCGCCGTCAAGCCGCTTCACCACCACGATCGCATCGAGCGCCCCGACGGCCTTCGCAAGCTCCCCGGCGTCGGTGAAGGTCCGGCTTTCGTGCCCCTTCTCGAACAGGACGCGCGCCATGTGATGGCAGCGGTAGCGAACTGAGGCCGACGTCATCTCGTCCGTCGCGAGGAGCCAACCGACGGAAAGGCCCGTCGGCGAGCGGGGAACCGGCGGCGCCTCGGGCCGCGTCTGCGGCGGAGGCGCGGATGGGGCCTGCGGCGTCGGGGACGCCCTCTTGGGCAGGAGAGCGCTCAGGAACCTCATCGACACGTCACCCGTTCGTCCTTCCCGCCCGCCCGATGCGCCCGATGCGCCTGCCCTGGTGGGGGCGCGCCGGTCGCGTTGCGATCCATGTGCCGAGCCTTCCCTGCCGCCGTGAGCCCACCGGAGCGTGGCAAGACCTGCCGCGACGAGACCTCGCTCGCGATGCCACGGGCCGGCGGGGCCGACAAGTCCGGCAAGGCCACGATTGGTCTTCCACTTTTCGGCATGCTAGAGGGTCGTCGCGCTCGGCGGCTGATCCTGGGGAACTCCGCCGCGGTGCGGTCGCTGGTTGCCGGTGCAGGGTCGATGATTCACAAGCTCGCCGGAATGGTGGGTCGGGCTGCGCTGCCCGGGTTCCGAGCCGCCGCCGCGCCACCGGCCGCCGGCCCCGTATCCGAGAGCGGCCCGGAGCTGATCGCCGAGTTCGTGAACCTTACTCTAAAAGATCGCGAGAAGAAACGCGCCCGGATCGCAGGCGACGTGAAGCGGCCCATCCTGCAGGACGTCGATTTCGCGCTGCCGGCGGGCGCCTACGCCGTCCTCGGCGATCCGGTGGACAGGATGGCCCTCATCGACCTCCTGGTCGGCCGCCGCTACGCCGCCTCGGGACAGCTGCGTCTCCACACGCGCATCTCCTACCCGATCGGCCGGGTGGTCTTCTTCAGCGCCCCTGTGACGGGTGCGGACTTCGTCCGCTTCCTGTCGCGCCTCTACCACTTCGACGAACACGAGGCGCTCACCCTCCTGAGAGACGTCCTGCCGTGGCCGAGCATCCTCGCCCACCGCCTCGACGATACCCGCAACCAGGAGCGCCTCTCCCTATCCCTCGCGGTCGCGACCTTCGTCGAGGTCGAGACCTACATCTTCGACGGCAATGTCGTCGATCCGGCCTTTCCGATCGGCTTCGTACGCTTCCTCGCAGAACAGCTCGCCGCCCGCACGACGAACCGCAACATCATTCTGTCGACTCGGCAGTATCAGGTGGCCTGCAGCGTCGCTACGGACAGTCTCGTCATCGAGAAGGGCAAGCTCTTCATCAAGGAGGGGGTCGACCCGCACGAAGTGAAGGCGACCGCGCTCGCGACGGCCTCCGGCGCCGGCGAGGAACGCCCCGAGGACGACGCCGACTTCCTTTTCTGACCGACGTCCTCAGAGCCGCCCGTCCGTCTCGCCCCCCGAAAACACTCCCTTCACGTCGAAGATGACCGCCCCCGGCCGGCCGAAGCCGCGGATCCTCTCCGCGCCGAACTCCACGAACGCCGCGTGGGGGACCGCGACGACGACGGCGTCGTAGGCGCCCGCCTCCGGCGCCCCCTCCACGAGCGCGAGACCGTACTCCCGCCGCGCGTCCTGCGGATCCACCGAGGGGTCCCACACGTCCACCCTCGCGTGGAGCGAGGCGAACTCGGCGATCACGTCCACGACGCGCGTGTTGCGGATGTCGGGACAGTTCTCCTTGAAGGTGAGCCCCATGACGAGGACGCGGCTTCCCGCCACGGACAAGCCGCGGCCGAGCATGAGGCGCATCACGCGGTCCACCACGATGCGGCCCATGCCGTCGTTGATGCGCCGTCCGGCGAGAATGATCTCGGGGTGATAGCCCGTCCGCTCCGCACACCAGGTGAGATAGTAGGGGTCGACACCGATGCAGTGGCCGCCGACGAGCCCCGGCGTGAACGGCAGGAAGTTCCACTTCGTCCCCGCCGCCGCCAGCACCTCCCCGGTGTCGATGCCGAGGCGGTGGAAGATGATGGAAAGCTCGTTCATGAGCGCGATGTTGAGGTCGCGCTGGGTGTTCTCGATCACCTTCGCCGCCTCGGCCACCTCGATGGAGGGGGCAAGGTGGGTGCCGGCCTCCACGATCTCGCCATAGAGCGCGTCTATGGCGCGGGCGGCCTCGGGGGTGGAGCCGGCCGTCACCTTCGTGATGGTGGTGAGGCGCCGCAGACGGTCCCCCGGATTGACTCGCTCCGGGCTGTAGCCGACGAAGAATCCCTCGTTCAGCGTGAGCCCCGAGGTGCGCTCCAGGATCGGCGCGCACACCTCGCGCGTGCAGCCGGGGAAGACGGTCGATTCATAGATCACGACGGCACCCTCCCCGATCGCCGCCCCGACGGTCTCGGACGCGCGCTCGAGGAGGGTGAGGTCGGGGCGGCGGGCGTCGTCGACGGGCGTCGGGACCGCCACGATGAAGACCTCGGCCCCCTCAAGGTCCGCCCGGTCGGCGGTGAATGTCAGATGGCGGGCGGCGGCAAGATCGTGCGGCTCCACCTCCCGCGTGCGATCGCGGCCTTCACGCAGCGCCGCGACGCGGGCCTCGTCCACGTCGAAGCCGACGACGGGCCGCCGCTTGCCGAACTCCACGGCGAGCGGCAGCCCCACGTAGCCGAGGCCGACGACGGCGATCCGGGCGGTGCTGAGGTCCATGAGACTCGATCCTCGGGTCTGACGGTTGCCGGATCTCGGGGTCCCGGCGAACCCTCCCCGTGCCGGCGTCAGCCTCTACACTCCGTGGCAGGCCCTGACCGAAAGCGCCGACGCAACCACCACACCGGGCGCATGAAGCCCTGAACTCCCGTCAGGAGCTCATGCACCAAAGCAAGCGCGAGCGGGTGCCGGCCAGTCAGGCCCGCAACACCGTGACGGACGATCATCCTCACCGGGACGTCGGCGCGCGATCGCCCGGGGAGCCACCGGCGCCGGACATCGCCGCGGTCGCCGGCGGCGAATCCTTCTTCAGGTAGTCTTTCTTGTCCTTGATAATTGTCTTAATTGAGCCAGCGGGCGAAAAATTGTTGAAAATCCTCACGTTCTGTCCGCTGCTCCGCAACTCTCTGAAGCAGGTGTAGAGAATATTCTGATCGATCCACCACTGATCGCCTCTGCTGACATCGTACCACCGCAGAGTCACATCATGGATCAACTGCGCGAAGCGCCGCGCAATGTCCGTATTGTTGAGATAGAGCTGATTGGCGTTGATCGAGTTCCAGGGAATATAATTCGTTGGAAACTTATTAATGTTGACGCCAACATCATAACCGCTGAGAAGCTCAAAATAATTCTTCATCTTCTTGCCGTCGAGCCGTACGTCGAAGTCGGTGACGAGTAGCGGTCTGCAGTAGAGGTCGAGCAGCCGGCCCGCTAGGATCCAACGGATGACGGTGAACCAGCTCTTTTCTGAATAGGGCGACGCATCGGACCAAGTGATGTCTATCATGACGTTCGGCGGTCGCGCGTCCAGGAACGAGATGTCGAGATCGTCACGGTTCTTCCGAGCGACGTGCAGGTGGACCCTGACGGGATAATCAATCTGCATGATGCTTTCGAAGAACAGGTGCCCTATCTTCATGAGATAGCTCTCGTCACAGCAGGTCAGAATGACGACCTCGTCGTCGGCTGATGGCGGCGAGCGCTGAAGAAAGACAAAATCATCCGGAAAATCAACGATGATTTTCGAGTCTAGGACCTCCATGAGATTATGGATATAGGTTCTCACCCCCACCTGGAAGCGGTTGAAGGGTTCCACTGGCACTGCATCTGGATCGACATGAGAGAAATGCTGGTAGGCACCCTTGAGATCATCTCTCATGAAACATAAGATACCCCTCCAGAATTCTATAGTGATATTGTTTCCTTTTAATTTAAATTCATTATCTAGCACCTCCGCAATTGCATCTAAGGCTTGCATTGAATGGACCCTATCTCCAAGGATATCAGTCCGCCTGAAGCGCTGCAGGTAGAAGTGACATTCGACGAAGCAGTCGAAGAGGACCATGTAGAGATGCTGGTTGACCTCCGATCGATCGCCACAGTCGGTCAGAATGACTCCCAGCTCGTGATGAATACTCTCCGCCTCGCTCTTCATGCGCCGGCGCATCGCCGCGCCGACGGACGCATAGCGTGACGGACGCTTGACGGTGCCATTCGGCTCATGGAGCTCCTGCTTCACGAGTTCCATGAACCGTTCCCATCCGTCCTCGACGGCCTCCATGATCTCGACGACGATGTCTCTCATTCCAGCCATGTCCTGCGCTGCCGGAACAATGTGCGCCCCGGTCGCCTATGTCCTCGCAGGAAGCACCCCGTGGCGGCAAGCCCGCCGGTCCGATCCGCCCCGCACACCGGCATCAGAGCCTGATCCGCTCCACCTCCGCGAGCGTCAGGGCGTCGTCGCGGCGGTCGTAGAGCTGGGTCGTGCGGGTGGAGGCGTGGTTCGCCATGCGCGCCGCGATCTCAAGGGTGCCGTTGTTGGAAAGATATGCCGTGATCCCCGTCGCGCGGAAGGTGTGGTTGCCGATCGCCGTCCCGATCCCGGCCGCCCGCGCCCTGCGGCGCACCATGGCGTGGGCGTTCGCCTGCGGGAGCGGGCGATCCGACAGGCGCTTCGTGCGCCGGTCGACGGTGCGGAAGAGATAGCCGTGCGGGTCGCCGCGAAGGCCAGTCCCGTCGAGATAGTCGGCGAGCATCGCCTCCAGTTCGTGGTGGCAGGGCATCTCGTGGCGCTTGCCACCCTTCTCGTGAAGGCGCACCCAGAGACGCCGCCGCTCGGTGAAGACGTCGTCCACGCGCATGGCGAGCGCGGCGCCGACGCGGGCGAAGGCGTAGGTCATGAGGGCGATGAGGGCGCGGTCGCGCAGGCCCGCCGGGGTCGTGACGTCGATCGCCGCGAGGAGACGCGCCGCCTCCGCCCCGTCGAGGACGGCGGTCTTGCCCCGCCGCACCACGTGGCGCGGGCCGCGCACGGAGGCCGCCGGGTTCGCCGCGATCACCTGGCCGACGACGAGAAAGTCGAACAGCGCCCGCACCGCCGCGAGCCTCTGCTTCACCGTCGGGACGGCGTGGCGGGTGCCGAGCGCCTCCACCCAGGCCGCCACGTGCATCGGCCCGACGGCGCCGAGCGAGGCGATCCCCCTCCCCTCGCACCAGGCGGAGAAGTCCGCCGCGGCCGCGAGATAGGCGCGGCGGGTGTTCGGGTTGCGGATGTGGGCGGCGAAGAATTCGAGCGCGCGGGTGCGGGCGTCGGGCGGGGCGAGGAGGGCCGGCAGGCCCGTCGGCGCGGGGGCGGGCGCCGTCACGGAGCCGCCCACGGGTCGACGACCTCGACGCCGCAGCCCTCGAAGTCGCGGACATTGCGCGTCGCGATGCGGGCCCCCGCCGCGCGGGCCGTCGCGGCGATGAGGCAATCCACGCCCGCGAGGGGCCGGCCCTCCGCCCGGCGTGCGGCCACGATGGCCGCGTAGTGCGTGGCCGCCTCACACCCGAAGGCGAGGACGCGGCCGGCGAACTCCACGTCGAAGAGGCGGCGTGCATCGGCCGCGAGAGCCTCGCGCGGGCGTCCCTCGGGAAGCCTGGCGACGCCGGCGAGGATCTCGGCCTTGACGATCGCGCTCGTGCAGAAGCGGGCGCGGGGCTCCGCCTCCACGAACGCGAAGACGGCCCCGTTCGGGTGAGGCGCCATCAGTTCCGAGATCACGGTCGTGTCGAGAAGGATCATCCGAAGCCCGGCGGCTCCCGCGGGGGCGTGCGCGGGTCGAGGGGGAGATCGACGCCACCGTACAGGGCGAAGCGGCGCTGGATCGCCGTGCCGAGGCCGCCCTCGTCCCCGGCGACCTCGCCGCGGAGCGCCTCGTGAAGGATGGCGCGCAGCTCCGCCTCCATGGAGCGTCCGTTCCGCGCGGCCCTGACGCGGAGCGCCTCCTTCTCGGCATCGGGGATGCCGCGGACCGTCAGTGTTGCCACCGGCCCCTCCCTCCAACGACCTTGCACGCCTCAATGATTCTGGACGGCTTCCATGGGGAGCATCCGCTAAAGGACGTTATCAGACAGTGACCTTGCGGCCGGAAAGGCGACCGGGAAAGCTGCCCTGTTCCGGCCGCTCCGCCCAAGGTGCCGTTTCGCCGTGGAGGACGGCGCGCAGCGCATGGCCCGGCCGCCGGGAGCGGGCTAACGTCACCCCGTTTTTCCGCGCCTGCCGCCCGCGGAAGGGGCCTTCCATGAAGCAGCTCGACCTTTTCCCGGAGGAGCTCCGCCTCGTCTCCATCGATCCGGAGCGCAACCGGCGGAGCTACTACGCGCTGTCCGTGCATCGCGATCTCTTCGGCACGTGGAGGCTTCAGCGGGAGTGGGGGCGGATCGGGCGGCCAGGGCGGATGCGCCTCGAGGTCCACGCATCCGTCGGCGCCGCGCTCGACGCCCTCGAGTCGCTCGGCCGCGCCAAGCTTCGCCGCGGGTACCGGCTCGACTGATGCCGGGCTCGGAACATGCCGGTTCATCGGCGCGTCCTTCGATGGCGGTCTGACCGACCAGCCGGCGCCCGGTCGGACTTGCCTTCGCGGACGAAGCCCTGACCGGAAATCAGGGCTTCGCGAGCCCTGTGTGGCGAGATCGCCGCCCCCCGGCGGTAGCGCCGGCGAATCGGATTGGTTCTAATACCGGGTAAGCCAGGAAACCTGGTGTTTTCACCTATCAGATATTTTCAATCATCGGAGTTATCGCCCGTCCCGCAGCGCCACGTAGAGCGCCCAGGCCTCCTCGAGGACGACGCCTTGTGTAACGCCGCGACGGCGCGCCTCGTCGGCAATCTCGTCGGCCACATGCGGAAGGATCTTGGCGTGCACCTGGGCCGTTCGCGGGCTTGGGCGGCGGCCGCGGCGGCGCCCAGCCTCGCGCCGCGCGAAACCGCGGCAACCGCTCGCGGCGTCGGCCGCAGCGACGGGGTCCGCGGGTTCTGGGCGTGCGCAAGGATGGCCGGTGTCCACCTCGAAGCGCTTCAGCGTCTCCGGCCCGAAGCCGCCACAGGCGAGCTCCTGGAGGCGGCAGGCGAGACGACTCTCGAGATATCGGCGGTTGAACGCCGGCGGCTCGCTGTCGAACAGCTCGCGCCACTGCCGCTTCAGCTCAGGCGTCGGTGTGGTCTTCAGGGCCGCGAGGCGGGTGAGGATCGGGTTGGTCATGCGGTTCTCCGGTTCGACGGGTTCGCATGCACGCTCTGCTCGGGCGGGAAGTGTAGTCCGAATTTTTTCTTTCTCTCCGGTCACTTCCGTCGCATCCCGAAGGCGCCGGCGGATGATCCCGCGGGCGAGGATGGCCGCGCGCCGCTCAGCGCTGGTCATGCGGTCGGGATGGAGTGGGTTGGGCAAGTGCATGACGCCGTCGACCAGCGCGACTTGGTTCGACTCGAAGAAAACCACATGCACGCGGAATACTTGATAAGAATCATGAGGCAGTCGTAGCTATGTGCTTTAAGAATTGTCGCCTGTAAATATCTGTTATATTATGTCATTCAGTGTCGACAATCAACACTTTTAACATAAGGCAGCTGCGGTGGTCGAGTCTTATTACCCTTGAGGCGATAAAATTCTGTGATATTGTGTGAGGACAGCGCCCAGAGCGAGAGGATGTTGGACGTCTTCAAGTCACCGCCACGATGCCAGAGCGCATCACGATCGATGACCTATAGCAAGCATCGAATCGCCGCCGACTGATGCACTATAAGTGAACACCTCCGAAAACAGCCTTCGCCGCGCTGGTGAGGGTCTCTGCCGGCATGTTTCGGTCCGTGGGCGGGTTTCGGGGCGGCCCACCGGGACGAGGATGGGTCCAGGGACGGCGGTGGGCGACGCCCGACCGCCCGCTCGCGGTCATGCGGGCAGACTCCGCCTGTCGAGCCAGCACCATCGCTTCATGTTGTAGGTCATGTTGGCGAGCATGACGTGGGCGCTGGCGCGCGCCAGGCCGATGGTTCGGATGACGAGGCCCATCGGTCCCTTCTGGTGGGCGAAGGGGTGCTCCACCAGAGCGCGTACCGCAGACTCTATCGCGTTGGCACGCGCGGTGTGCCGGGGCATCGGCTTTCCCGCCGACTTGCGGCGATGGATCCGGCTGACCTTGCCCACGCGCGCGAGGAAGCGCTCGTTCTCGGCAGAGCGACAGGCGCTGTCGGCCCACACATCCGAGGCGGTATTGTTCGGGTCGATCAGCCCTTCGCGCAGCCGCGCACCGTCATGGGCCGCAGCGTCCGTGACCTTCGCCCGGCGGATGATGCCATGCCGGCGGTCGATGGAGATGTGGGACTTGTCGCCGAAGACCGGGATGGCGATGTCGACCTGCGGCCTGCCGCCCTCGGCGGGCTTCGCCTTCGAGAACTTCATCGTCCAGCGGGCGTCGGTGTCCTTCTGACGAGCCTTCGCGCGCTCGTCGGGCCAGATGTCGTCGCGTCTACGATCTGACCCGCAATCGGCAGGTAGCCCGCCTCCGTGATCGCCCGATCGAGCCGGGCAAAGAGCGTCTCGAAAGCGCCCGCCGCGATCAGCGCCTCGCGGAAGTCCCAGAGCGTGTTGCCGTCCGGCACCGCGTCGCCGGGGCCGAGCCCGCAAAAGCGCATCCAGCTGAGCCGGTCCGACACCAGGAACTCGGTCTGGTCCAGCGACAGCCCGTGCATCGCCTGCAGCACCAGCATGCGGAACTTCAGCACCGCCTCGAAAGGCGGACGGCCGCCCTTCGAAGGGTCCCGAGGCCCCAGCGCCTCTTCGAGGGTGGCCCGGAAGATCTCGAAGTCCACCGTCGCCGCGAGCTTCTCAAGCGGATCGCCACGAGCGGTGAGCTCCCGGAGCCTCTCCTCCACATCCCAGAACCCAGGCTGACCAGCGGACACGACCCACCTCCAGCGAATCAACTTCCCATCCGCATCACCCTACCAGCCGGGGCAACGCGAAGGGGGTTTCCGGAGGCGTCCTCGTCGCACGAGGTGGTGCGCCCGGCCGGAATCGGGTCGGGCGGTCTGGTCGCGACCCTGCGATGTCCATGGCGACGGCTCGGTGCTCGTCTCGACGGTGTGGCAGCGCCCGCTTCTCTCCCTGCGGCGCGAGACGGGGGTGGCGTCCACGTCATCGTGGCGGACCCCGAGGCGAGCAGGCTCGACGCGGCCGAGCGGCGTGCGAGTGGCGGCGACACGAACACGCAGCCGAGCGGCGCGATCCTCGTCGAGGGCTGGGGGACGAGGACGGCTTCGGCGAACCCTGCCGCACGCGCCTCTCAGACGCGGTGCTGGCGCCGTGGGAGGCGGTCGGCCAGTCACCCTCCGCCTTTGCCGTCTCCAGCTCACCATCAATGGCGCGGATTGACCCACTGCCGACAGCGGGCGACACGTCGCCCGCTCCGTCAGCGCCTGCGGTAGACGATCTGCTCGACGTCGGTCAGGCCGGTTCTGAAGCCCGCGATGCAGAAGTCGAGATAGAAGAGCCAGGTGCGGACGAAGTGCTCGTCGAAGCCGAGCGACAGGACGCTGTCGCGCGCCGCCACGAATCGCTCTCGCCACATGCCGAGCGTGCGCGCATAGTCCGCGCCGAACGCCCTTTGAGAATTGAGGGCGAGTCCGTTCGCATCCGCCAGCGCCCGAAGACGCTTCGGCGGTGGCAGGAGGCCGCCGGGGAAGATGTGCTTGCGGATGAAGTCGGTCCCCCGACGATAAGATTCGAAGAACCCGTCGGCGATCGTGATGATCTGGAGACCTGCCGTGCCGCCGGGCCTAAGGCATCGCGCGAGTGTCTCGTAGTAGCACGGCCAGTACTGCTCGCCAACCGCCTCGAACATCTCGATGGAGACGATGCGGTCGTAGCGGCCGGCCTCGTCGCGATAGTCGCGCCGGCGCACATCGACGTGCCCGGAGAGGCCGCGCTCGGCCGCAAGGCGGCGCACGTGGTCCTCCTGCGCGCGCGAAAGCGTCAGCGCCGTGACGTGACAGCCCGTGGTCTCTGCGGCGAAGGTGGCGAAGCCCCCCCAGCCGCAACCGATCTCGAGGACCCTGTCGCCGGGCCCGATGCCGGCCGCATCGAGCAGAGCACGATACTTCGCGCGCTGCGCGCCCTCCAGATCCGCGACACCCTCCTCGAAGAGCGCGGAGGAGTAGGTCATCGTCGGGTCCAGCCACAGGCGGTAGAAGTCGTTGCCAAGGTCGTAGTGGGCGGCGATGTTGCGCCGCGCGCCCCGGCGGGTGTTGAGACGGCCGAGCTCGAGCAGTGCGAACAGTGCGCGCAGGGGCGCCACGGCGTCGAACGCCCTGTGCGAGGCCGCGCTGTTCGCCGCGAACACCGTGAGCACGGCGGCCGGATCCGGACTGTCCCAGTCGCCCGCGGCGTAGCCTTCCCCGAGGCCGACGTCGCCCCTCAGAAGCGCCTGCAGTACGGCGCGTCTGCGGCGGACGACGATGCTGCCGTGGGGGCCGGGCGCTGCGCC
>Ga0208979_100441_pt1 | contig 26232 bp, 24 predicted proteins | sample HotLakConsUCCSLE_FD_184738 | JGI IMG/M metagenome (GOLD analysis project Ga0208979, IMG submission 184738) | Hypersaline microbial mat communities from Hot Lake, Washington, USA - Hot Lake Consortium UCC-SLE (SPAdes) | ecosystem: Environmental > Aquatic > Non-marine Saline and Alkaline >... | reverse complement strand
CCTTCACGCGCGGCTTGGGCAGGCTCTCCAGGATGGTGATGTGCATGGGGGGCTCCGAATCACGAGCCCCCATCGAATCAGCTCACGCGCAAGCCCGAAAGGGCGTTAACCCGAGTTCGGAGCCCTGGGCACCGGGCCGGGTCGCTTGCAACTCGGTCCGCTCCGCTCTAGAGCAGTGGCGCGAGGGACCGCAGATGCGCAAGCACGAACAGCTGACCATAGGGGAAGGCGCCACGATCGGCGCCGCCTTCGAGAAGCTTAACGCCAACAAGCTTGGGATCGTCTTCATGATCGACGAGCATCTCAAGGTTTTGGGCGTCGTGACCGATGGCGACATCCGCCGGCGTCTTCTCCAGGATCCGTCGCTCGGTGCGCCCATAGCGGCGTTCGCCAATCGCGATTTCGTGCATGCCCGTTCGGACGCGCCGCGCGAATACGTGCTCAAGCTTCTGGATCAGCGCATTCACGTCGTCCCGGCCCTCGATGCCGACGGGCGTCTCGTCGATGTGTTCACGCGCGACCGCTTCGCGGCCGAGCGAGAGCGGGAGGTCTTGGCGCGCGCGCGCGCTCCGGTCCGAATCAGCTTCTCGGGCGGCGGTACGGACCTGACCTACTACTTCATGCAGAACGGCGGCGCGGTGGTGAACGCGACGATCCAGAAGTACGCGCACGCGACCCTGCGACGGCGCGGAGACGACGGTGTGCGAATCTACTCGCACGATTTTCGACGAACGCTCGAGGCGGCCTCGCTCGCCGCGCTCCCGGACGACCGCGCTTTTCGTCTGCTCCTTTCGGTCGTAAGGCTCGTCGAGCCGGATTACGGCTTCGACCTCGAGGTTTCGGCGGATTTTCCGGTCGGCTCCGGGCTCGGCGGGTCGGCGGTCGTCGCCGCCGCCGTGATCGGCTGCTTCAACGAGTTTCGGTCCGATCAGTGGGACCGGCACGAGATCGCCGAGATGGCCTTCCAGGCGGAGCGGTTGATGCTGAGCATCCCCGGGGGCTGGCAGGATCAGTACGCCACGGTCTTCGGCGGCTTCAACTACATGGAGTTCGCGGCCGAGCAGAACCTCGTCATCCCGCTGCGGCTGGACCGCAACACCATCGCCGAGTTGGAGGAGAGCCTCGTGCTCTGCTACACTGGCGTGAACCACGACTCCGGCTCGATCCACTCTTCGCAGAAGGAGCGCGTCGTCTCCGACGAGACGGCCGCCGCCGCCGCGCGCGAGCAGATGCGCCTCACGCGGGAGATGAAGCACCACCTGCTGCGGGGGCGCCTGCGCGAATGCGGCTCGCTGCTCGATGCCGCGTGGCAGGCGAAGCGGCGCTTCAGCCCGCTCGTCTCCTCCGGACCGCTCGACGACATTTACGAGCACGCGATGAGCAACGGCGCACTCGGCGGCAAGCTGCTCGGCGCGGGCGGCGGCGGATACTTCCTGTTCTTCGTCAAGCCGCTGAGCCGGTACGCCTTCGTAGAGTCGATGGAGCGCAAGGGGCTCACGTGCGACCGGGTACGCTTCGAGAGCGACGGCCTGCGCAGCTGGAAATCGCGGATCGAGACGTGAGGACGCCAGGATGAGCTGGACCCGCAAGGCCGCGACCTTCAGAGCCCTCGATCGTCTCCCGGGCGGGCACTTTCTGCACGAGGCGCTCCAACGCTACGTGACGCGCCGGTTGCCGCGTTCCGACAAATCGATCCGTTCGACGCTGGGCTTCGGCGGCCGCCTGTCGGATGCGCTGTCGCGCAACGGCGGACGAGCGATCACGGGTGCGACCTTCCTGGAATTCGGGGCCGGTCGCGATCTCGCGCTGCCGCTCTATCTCTCCGCGTCGGGGGCCGAACGCGTCTACGCCTTCGATATCGACCGTCTGGCGCGCCGCGATCTGGTCGCCCGCAGCGCGAGCGTCGTCGTCGCCGATCTCGGCTCCGACCGCCCCCTCCCGCGCTCGTTCGCCGAGCTTTCCGAGATCTGGAAAGTCGACTACCGCGCCCCGGGTGACGCCCGTCGGACGGGGCTCGCCTCGCGCTCGGTGGATTGCGCCTACTCGCTCGAGACGCTGGAGCACATTCCGCGGGCGGATATCGTCGCAATCCTGCGTGAAATTGCCAGGGTCCTGAAAGCGGACGGTCTCGCGATTATGGAAATCGACTATACGGATCACTATGCCGGCTTCGACGCCTCGATCGGTCGTTTCAACTTCCTGCGTTTCGACGAAACGGAGTGGGCGCGGTATCAATCGTCGTTTCAGTACGTGAATCGTCTCAGGCACCCGGAATATCTGGACTGCTTCAGCGAGGCAGGGCTCGAGATCCTGGAAGAGGTCCGTATGCCCGGGCAACCGGACCCCGACGTCGAGTCCAATCTCGCAGCCTGCTTCGGATCCTTCACGCGCGAGGACCTCTTCACCGCAGGAGCACTGATCGTCGCGCGGCCCGACCCCACTCGAACAGGTGATTCATGACGGCAGCGAGCACCGGACCGGCCTCATTCGATATCGGAAGGCGGCTCGTCGGCCCGGGGCAGCCGACCTTCGTCATCGCCGAGATCGGCAACAACCACAACGGCGATTTCGACCGCGCCGTCGCGCTCGTCGACGCCGCCGTGGCCGCCGGCGCCGATTGCGCGAAGCTCCAAATGCGAAAGCTCGACGAAGTTTATCGCAGCTCGAGCCTCTCCGGAAAGGACGACGACCTCGCCGTCGAGTACACGCTCGACCTTCTGCGCCGCTTCGAGCTCTCGGAGCGCGACCAGCGCCGGCTTGCGGATTATTGCGCACGGAAAGGCATTCTCTACCTCTGCACGCCGTGGGACCCGACGAGCGCGAGGGTGCTGCTCGACCTCGGCGTCTGCGCGTTCAAGGTCGCCTCCGCGGACTTAACGAACCTGCATCTCCTCGCCGTCCTCGCCGCCACGAAGCGTCCGCTGATCGCCTCGACCGGCATGAGCACGAGCGCGGAGATCCGCGCCGCGGCCCGGTTCCTCCAGGATCGCAGCGCGTCCTTCGCGCTGCTCCACTGCCAGAGCACCTACCCGGCCGCGCTGCACAACATCGATCTTCGGTTCATGGAGCGCCTGCGGCAGATCCATCCCATCGTCGGCTATTCCGGCCACGAGCGCGGGACGGCGGTCACGATCGGCGCGGTGGCGCTCGGCGCCGTGATCGTGGAGCGCCACATCACGCTCGACCGGACGATGGAGGGACCCGACCACGCGGCGAGCCTCGAGCCGGACGAGTTTAAGGCGCTCGTCGCCGGCATCCGCGAGATCGATGTCGCGCTCGGATCGGGCGGAGACGAGAACGGCGAGCGCCGCTTGTCGCAGGGCGAGCTGATCAACCGCGAGAATCTCGCGAAGAGCCTCGTCGCGGCGCGGCCGATCGCCGAGGCTGCCGTCATCGTGGAAGAAGATGTCGCGGTGCGAAGCCCGGGGCAGGGTCTCTCGCCGCTGCGCCTGCCGGAGCTTCTCGGCCGACGCGCAGGGCGGGCCTTCGCGCGCGACGACTACTTCTATGCGAGCGATCTCGGCGAGGCCGGCGCCGTGGTGCGGTCGTACCGGTTCTCGCGCCCGTGGGGCGTTCCGGTGCGCTATCACGACGCCGAGCGGTTCCTGGCGGCCGCTCGGCCGGATCTGATCGAGTTCCACCTCAGCTACCAGGACATGGACCGCGATCCGGCGGCCTACCTCACCGGGCCGCGAGAGGACGTGGGCTTCGTGGTGCATGCGCCCGAGCTGTTCTCGGGCAGCCGCCTCATGGATCTCGCGACACCCGACGAGGACTATCGCCGGCTCTCGCTCGTCGAGACGCAACGCGTCATCGACATCACCCGCGGTCTCAAGCGGTTCTTCCCCGCAACCGTTCGCCCCGCGATCGTGGCGAATGTCGGCGGCTTCAGCATGGATGCGCCGTTCGACGCGGACGAAAAGCGCCGGCGTTACGAGATCTTCGCGCGGAGCCTCGCGGAGCTCGATCGCGACGGCGTCGAGCTCGTCCCGCAGACCATGGCGCCGTTCCCGTGGCATTTCGGCGGGCAGCGCTACCAGAACATCTTCGTGTTCCCAGAGGAGACGGCGGCGTTCTGCGCCGCGCACGGCATCCGCATGTGCGTGGACGTTTCGCACACGCGGCTCGCCGCCAACCATTTCGGCTTCGACTTCGAGGCCGCCGTCGCGATGCTCGGCCCCTACACGGCGCACCTGCACCTGGGGGATGCGAAGGGCCTCGACGGCGAGGGTCTCCAGATCGGCGAGGGGGACATGGACTTCGACCGCCTCGGCGCCATCCTGGCCGAGTTCACTCCGCAGGCGAGCTTCATTCCCGAGATCTGGCAGGGGCACAAGAACATGGGTGAGGGGTTCTGGCTCGCGCTCGAGCGGCTGGAGGGACGGCTGTGAGCGCATCCTCTCGCAAGACACTCGCGGTCGTCGCGGCGCGCGGCGGCTCCAAGGGCATCCCCCGCAAGAACCTGATCGATCTGTGCGGCAAGCCGCTGCTCGCTTGGACGGTAGAGCAGGCCGTCGCGGCGCACGGGGTGACCGACGTCGCGGTGTCCTCCGACGACGCCGAGATCCTCGCCGTCGCGAGGGACTTCGGCGCGATCGGCGTGCCGCGCCCCGACGACATCTCGGGCGACCGGGCGACGTCCGAATCCGCCTGGCGGCACGCGTACGAGGCTCTGGCGCGCGAGCGAGGACCCTACGACCGCATCGTCGCGCTCCAGGCGACCTCGCCCATCCGCGAGCCCGCGGACATCGACGGCGCGCTCGCGCTCTACGACGGCGACGCCTTCGACAGCGTCCTCTCCGTCTGCGAGGTCGAGGATTTCTTCACCTGGCGACGCGGACCCGAGGGCGCCGAGGCCGTCAACTACGACTGGCGCAGCCGGCGGCGTCGGCAGGAGATCGAGCCGCGCTACCTGGAGAACGGCTCGATCTACGCCTTCCCGCCGGACATGCTCCTCAAGACCGACAATCGGCTCGGCGGTCGCATCGGCCTCTACGTGATGGAGAGACACAAGACCTACCAGGTCGACCGGCCCGAGGATCTCGCCTTGTGCGCCGCCATCATGCGCGGCTACGGCTATGCCTGATCCGGTCTCGTTCTCGCTCGACGGCCGCGTCGCCCTGGTGACTGGCGCCTCTCGCGGCATCGGCGCCGCGATCGCCGAGGCGTTCGCCTCCGCCGGAGCGCGCACGTTCGGCGCGAGCCGCACGGGCTCGGCCCTGAGCGGGGTCGAGGGCCTCGCCTGCGACGTCGCGGACGCCGCTTCGATAAAGGCCGCGCTCGCGCGGATCGACGGTTCCGGAGGACGGCTGGACGTGCTCGTCAACGCCGCCGGGATCAGCCTGCCCAAGCCGCCGCGCGCCGACGCCCCCGCGGAGCTGGCGCGATTCAGGGACACGCTCGCGGTCGATCTCGTCGGTCCCTACGCGACGATCCTCGCGGCTCTGCCGCTTCTGGCGCGTTCCGGCCGCGCCAGCATCGTCAACGTCACGAGCATCAACTCGACGCGCGGCTTCCCCGACAATCCGGGCTACGTGGCCGCCAAGGCCGGCCTGGCAGGACTGACGCGCGCGCTCGCCGTCGATCTCGCGCCGAGCGGCATCCGCGTCAACGCGCTGGCGCCCGGCTACGTCGCGACCGCGATGACCGCGCGCAGCTTCGCCGACCCAGATCTGCATGCGGAGCGTAGCCGCCACACGGCGCTTGGTCGCTGGGGCGTGCCCGAGGACATGACCGGCGCCGCCGTCTTCCTCGCGAGCGACGCCTCGGCCTATGTCACGGGCCAGGAGATATTCGTCGACGGCGGCTGGACGATTCGCGGTCTCGTCGCAATGCGGGAGGGCACGCGATGACGGCGCGGGCGCGTATCGGCTTCATGCAGGGCCGCCTATCCCCGAAGGTCTCGGGCAAGATCCAAGCCTTTCCGGCCGCGCGCTGGCGCGAGGAATTTCCGGCCGCTCGGGCGATCGGGCTCGGCATGATGGAGTGGACGCTGGACCAGGACGGCTTGAGGGACAATCCGTTCACGACCGAGGCGGGACGCGCCGAGGTGCGCGCTCTCTGCGCCGCTCACGAGGTGACGATCCCCTCCGTGACGGGCGACTGCTTCATGCAGGCGCCGTTCTGGAAGGCGGAGGAGCAGGATCGTGCGGCCCTGCTCGCGGATCTCGACCTCGTCGTCGCCTCGGCGGGCGCGCTCGGCGTCGCGCATGTCGTCGTCCCGCTGGTCGACGGCGGAGCGATCGAGACGACGGACCAGGAGCAGGTCCTCCTGCGCGAGATCGCGGCGCGGCACCCGGCGATGGCGGCGAGCGGCGTCGAGATCGTGTTCGAATCGGATTATCCCCCGGAGCGGCTCGCCCGCTTCATCGGTCGCTTTCCGGAGACGGTCGGCATCAACTACGACATCGGCAACAGCGCTGCGCTCGGCTTCGATGCGGGGCAGGAGATCGACGCCTATGGCGGACGCATCCGCAACGTGCACGTGAAGGATCGGGTGCGCGGCGGGACGACCGTCCCTCTCGGCGACGGCGCCGCCGACCTCGCCGGAGCGATCCGGGCCCTGGAGACCGCCGGCTATCGCGGCCGCTACATTCTCCAGACGGCGCGCGCGGTCGACGAGGATCACGCCGGCCCGCTCGCGGGCTATCGCGACCTGGTCGTCGGCTTGATCGAAGGGGCGACCTCGTGAAGCTCGGCCTTCAGGGACGGCGCGCGCTCGTCGGCGGCGCTAGCCGAGGGATAGGCCTCGCCATCGCCCGGGCGCTCGCCGCGGAGGGCTGCCGGCTCGCGCTGCTGGCGCGCGGGCGCGACGCGCTGGAAAGCGCCGCGGACCTCGTCGCCGCGCACGGCGCCGAGCGCCCGCAGATCGTCGTCGCGGATCTCGTCGATCCCGAGAGTACCCGCGCGGCGGTCGCGACGGTTGCGGCGGCGGGGCCGCTAGACATCCTCGTCTGCAATGCCGGCTCCGGCGCATCGGTGCCGCCGGGCCGCGAAACCGCCGCGGAGTGGCGCCGCGTCCTCGACGTGAATTTCTCTTCGGCCACGAACCTGATCGAGGCCGCGCGTCCGGTCATGGCGGCGGGCGCGGGGGATCGCGCCATCGTCTGCATCTCCTCCATCTGCGGCTCGGCCGCCCTCGGTGCGCCGGTGACCTATTCCGCCGCCAAGGCCGCGCTCGACGCCATGGTCCGCGGCCTGGCGCGACCGCTCGCGGCGGAGGGCATCCGCGTCTTGGCGGTCGCGCCGGGCAACATCCTGACGGAGGACGGAACCTGGGCGCGCAAGCTCGCCGACGACGCGACCGCCGTTTCGGACATGCTCGCGCGGGACGTGCCGCTCGGGCGCCTCGGACGGCCGGAGGAGATCGCGGATCTCGTCGCGTTCCTGGCCTCGCCGAGGGCGGGCTTCGTGACGGGAACGGTCGTCGTCGCCGACGGCGGGCAGCTGCGCGCGTGAACGGGAGGGATCGATCATGACCGAAGGCAGCAGAGGCCTCGACCCGCATCGCCTCGACGGGCGCACGGCCCTGGTGACGGGGGCCGGCGGACTGCTCGGGCCGCAGCATGGAGCCGCGCTCGCGCTCGCGGGCGCGCGGGTGCTGGCAACCGACATCGACCTCGCGCGCGCCGAGCGCGCCGCCGAGGCGATCCGGCGGGAGGCGCCGGACGCCGAGGTCGTCGCCCGCGCGCTCGACGTCACCGACGAGGCGTCGGTGCGCCGGCTCGCGGACGCGCTCGACGCCGAGGGCGTCGCGGTCGACATTCTCGTCAACAACGCCGCCATCGACCCGAAGGTCACGGCCGAGCCCGGCCTGATGCACGCCTCGCGCTTCGAGGCCTTCGCCCAGGCGCAGTGGCAGCTCGAGATCGCCGTGGGCCTGACCGGCGCCATGCTCTGCGCGCAGGCCTTCGGCGCCCGCATGGCCCGGCACGGCGGCGGGACGATCCTCAACATCGCCTCCGATCTCGCGGTGATCGCGCCGGACCAGCGGCTCTATCGCAAGCCCGACGCCGCTAGCGAGGACGAGCAGCCGGTCAAGCCCGTGACCTACTCGGTCATCAAGCACGGGCTCGTGGGGCTGACGAAGTACCTTGCCACCTACTGGGCCGACGCCGGCGTGCGCGTCAACGCGCTCTCGCCGGGCGGCGTGTTCAACGGGCAGGACCCCGGCTTCGTGTCGCGCCTGGCCGAGCGGATCCCGATGGGGCGGATGGCGCGCGTCGACGAATACCGCGGCGCAGTCGTGTTCCTGTGCTCGCCGGCCGCGAGCTACATGACAGGGCAGAACGTCGTCATCGACGGTGGGCGGAGTGTGTGGTAGCTAGCGGCCGCGCTGTCGGCGCCGCTGTCGCGAGGAACGAGGAGACATTTGAATGGATGCCGCCGTGCAGACCGGCTTGGTGCCGCGCCTCAAGGGATTGAAGGCCGTCGCCTTCCCCGGCTCCTCCGCGCGCCTGCCCGTCTGGCGATCCGTGCTGCTGTCCCCGCTCGTCTTCGCCGCGTGGTACTGGAGCCGGCACCTCTGGTTCCGCGCCACGGGCCACAAGCTGCGCCGGCTCGATCCGGCGTCCGGGATCAGCAGCTTCGTCGCGAACGAGGTGATGGACCACAACATGGGCAACATGCGCCTGATCAACCGGGCGCGAACCGAGCGGCTGATCCAGGTCCTGCGCGCGGTCGGCGGCTTCCAGCTCGATGCGGCGCGCCTCCTCGTCGTGGGTCCGCGCAACGAGGCGGAGCTGCTCCTGTTCCGGGCCTACGGCGCGCGCTCCCGCAACCTGCGCGCCATCGATCTCTTCACTGAATGCCCGGCCATCGAGCTGATGGACATGCATCGGCTCGAGATCGCGGATTCCTCCATGGACGCGCTCTACAGCTCGTTCGTCATCACCTACAGCGACGACATCCCGCGGGCGGTGGCCGAGACGATCCGGGTCTGCCGGTCCGGGGCGATCGTCGCCTTCGGGTTCCAGCACATGCGCGAAGGCGCGGGCAACAAGTTCGGCCTCAATTGCCTCGCCGGCGGCACGGCGGAGCTGCTGGGGTTGTTCGCGGACGCCGTGGGACATGTGCTCTGGGCCGAGGATCTGGTTCGATCGGATGGGAGCACCCATTGCTCCGTCGTTTTCCGGCTGGTCAAGTGACGAGAGGGCGCGAGCCATGATCGGTAGAGTGAAGAAGAAGCTGTCCACGCTGCGCCGCGGCTTCCGGACGCGGCTGTTCGGCAACAACCATTCCGTCCGGACCAACTTGCTGTATCGCCGCTGGCATGCCGACTGCCGGCGCGCCTGGCGCCCCCGCGGCGGCTCCGCGGGTCGAGAGGCGGCAGATGCGTTCCGCGAGACCGGCTACCTCGTGCTGCCGCCGCCGCCGTCGATGGCGCCGGGCGATCTCGCCGCCCTGCGGGCGAAGGTGGACACGCTTTTCGCCGCGCCGGACGCGGCGGTCGAGCTCGGCGACGGGCTTAAGCGCATGGTCGAGGGGCTCGAGAAGATCCCCGAGATCGTGGACTTCATCGATCCGGAGCTCGAGGCGACGCTGGAGGCCTATTTCCAGAGCCACTTCAAGATCTTCGGCGTGTACTTCTACCACACCGAGCCGAACCCGGCCCGCCCGTATTCCAGCTTCCTCTGGCACGCCGACAATTGTCCGTCGGAAGAGATCAAGCTGATGGTCTATCTCGACGACGTCGCGTCCGACACGGGCGCGATGCGGCTCAAGACCCGCTCCTTCAGCGACGACCTCAAGAACCGCGGCTTCATCGGGCGCGACCGCTACGAGTCCTTTCGCGCCGAGCTCGACGATCCGGCATCCACCTACGCCGCCGAGGGGCCCATGGGAACGCGTATCCTGTTCCAGAACGGCTCCGCCATACACAAGGCGGTCCTGCCGGAGCGAGAGCACCGCGACGTCGTCACCTTCGTGATCATCCCCTCGGCGGTGCCCTGGCGCGTGCATTACACCCGCACCCGCCACCTCCTGAGCACGAATTCCGGCATCTGCATGAACCCCTACACTGACGAGCCGCAATCGATCGGCTATACCGAGTGAGCGGCGGCGCCGCGCCGCGGGCGCGGAGCCACGCCGATCTGAGCTGGCGTTCTCGGTGATGGTCTCGCCGAGGGTGGCGAGCCGGCCCGGGTGATCCTCGATCCGGGAGATGGGATCGTCCGACGCGCGACCGATCGACACCGCCTTGCCGCGTCCGGGGCCAGAGCCGAGAGCCTCATCCCGGCGCGTGGAAACCGGTCGCGGGAAAAACGATGCGACACATCGGGAATCGAGAGCCCCCGACCTGATCCTGTCGGGTCGGGCGCTCTAGTATTGCAGGTCTCCCCAATTGGTATTTTCCCGCCGGACCGCATTTATCAGGACCGGGAGGCTGATTTCATAATGCCTGTCGATGTTTTCAGGAATGACAAATGTCAACCATTCTTTTCGAGTTGGGCATGGCCCGCGGTCTCGTCCGGACACCATGCACCACGCATTGCCGACCCCTGTTTCGGTTATTTTGGTACAGCCCAGATCATAAAGAAAGCTCTCGGTCTCTATCATCATACGGAGCTTGACGTTCATATCGTTCGCGGAAAGACATCGCCGCCTGTAGAAATCGCCGGAGTTGTTCCACTCGAACTCCACCCAGATCACCTCCGGCTCTCTATCTTTCAGATGCACAGCAATATCTTGGCGAAAATCAGCAATGACTGCCGAATCCAGGAGTGCCCATTTCGCATTTTGATAGTTGAGCACGCAGAAGGCGAAAACAGCAGCGGATGCTGCCGAATAGCGCAAAACAGACGACGGCAGCGTCGCAACCACCGCCGCGAGAGAAAGCGCACCACCGAACTGCAGGGCTACTGCAAAACGATTCGAAAAATGATCGACGGAGGCGACCTGCCCGATGGCAGAGACGGCGATGGAGCCGAGGAGCATGACAGCAAGCCCTGCCAACGCCAATCCGGTCGAAACGCTCAGATCAGAGCGCCGGGACTTGAGCAGGGGCAAAAAAACTCCGAACGACGTCACTATGACAATAATAATTATCCAAATTGAATCATATCTGAAATCTCTTATCGCATACAAACTCTGTAACGCGACGTATTTCACATATATGAGGTTCGCAACGACGTTGTCGATCACCGAGCTTGGCTCGAACATGACAGAATTATAGCCCTCGTACACGCCAAAAGGCACGTAGAACGTCAATTTGGAAATCGCGTAAGCGATTACCGCGATGAAGCAGGGCAAGCTTCGGCTCACAGCCTCTGGCAGGCTTTGCGACCGATTGTAAAGATACCACCAGCGAAGAGGCTCCAAGGCCGCCAGAGGCTCTACCGACAAGCCGATCAAGCAGAGCACCACCGAGACGGCTTTCGGGGCAAATCCCCGAACACCGGAAAGCCAAATCGATCCGATGTACGCCAATGCGAATACATCGTAATGCCAAACGACCAGAATTCCGCGCGAGTCGAAAAGCGGCGTCAACAGGAAGAATACGGCAAATGCTACAGCCAGAAATGGTCTCGATCCATCGAAATTGATGATTCCCACCAGTATCAGGGCAATGGAAATCCGGCATATCAGCGAAAGAACCAATGCGAGGCGCGCCGACCATTCCGGATCGACGAAAAGGGGCAAACTCGCGACAGGCCCGTACAGAACATGAGCATGTTGGAGCGCTAGAGCGTAGAGAGACATAAGGCCCTGGTTCTGGTACAGCCAGACCATGGTCCAGTCATCCCAGAACAGCCCGGAAAAAAAAGCGAGCGGGAAAGAAGATACGGCTAAAAGTATCGCAACCAGTAAAATGGTGGATTTTGGAATCGTCTTGACCGCCATAGAAACCAAAAACCCGCCACTGGAGTTGTAACGCAGGACCTCATCGATCGAAACGACCGAAGCGCATAGACCCACGAGCACCCGCAGCCTTTTATGCGTTGGCAGCTTACAGGTCAATCGGATCATGTCTTCGAGCCGGAGCTACGAACTCGGGTCGACGCCCTCTCGGGCTCGCGTGCGCGCCGATTGGATGGGGGGCTGGTGTTTCGGAGCTCCCCACGCCCATCGCCGTTCCCGGCCCTGGCCGGTGGCGCATACGCTGGGCGAGGTCCTGTTCCTCGTCGTCTGCGGCACGATCTGGCCTCGGCCCGAGCGGCCCGACCTCGCGGCCGCGGTCTTCCGCGCCGGAACGAGGCTTTCCAGCGCTGCCCTCTCCGCGTCGCCAAAGCTCGATCACGACCGCCGGCTCGCCCGTCCGGCAGCCCCCATCACCCGACACGACAAATCAGATTTATCGACCGATCGGGACACCGGAGGGATTGCCGTTCTTCGGATCGGATGCTAACCCCGGCCTCGGCGAGCCACGTTTTCCCGCCCGCGATCGAGACGAGAATGGCGCTTTTTTCCTCTCTTAGGCACGCGACCCTGTTGTTCGCGAGCCTCGGCCTTTTGCTCGCGAGCTACACGCATGAGCAGTTGCGGGCCCTCGTGCGGGGGCAGGACGTGCATGTGCGCCTGCCCGAGGCGGTCTCGCTCGCCGTCTACACGCGCTTCACGGATCGGGCCCAGATTACCGACGGATTCTCCGGGGAGTTTCTCACCTTCTATCAGTTCCTCTCGGACTGGCTGCTGAACCGTGTCGGCTGGGCGCTCGGCTGGTCGCCGATCGATGTTCAAACCTATCTCTACGTCCCCTTCCTGGTGGCGGCCCTCTTCCTCGGGGTCTATATGTCTGCACGGCGCGTCACCGGACATGAAGGCGTTGCGCTTCTCGCGGCAATCCTCGTCGCGGTCTCCGCCGACCCGCCCTTTGCACGATGGCTCTATCACGCATTCGGTGGCCCCGACGCTCCAGCGCTTCACTTCGAGCAACTTCATGTCCCCGCATTGTCGCTGGGTGTCGCCACCGCGCAGGCGCTCGGATACGTGCTTTTCGTGCCGGTTCTCGCCGGCGTCTTCCTCGCTTTTCGCAGTCACCGCCCGATGACGGCGCTCGCCGCCGGCGCCCTGCTCGGTATCGCCTGCCTCACCCACACGCTCACCTTTCTGCATCTGGCGACGATCGTCGCGACCTGGCTGGCGGCACGAGCGGTCGCGCGTGATCTGGCCGTCGGCAACCGCCGGCACGCGCTCCTGCGCCTCGTCGTGATCGGCGGTGCTCTTCTCGCGGTCGCGGCGCTGTCCGAGGCACGCGGCCTGTCGATGGTCAATTATGCCCTCGTCTGGCTCGTCTTCGGCCTCGCCGGCCAGCGGGACCGGAAGACGCTCGTCACGAGCGCGCTCTATGGCGGGGCCGCGCTTCTCGTCGCTGCCCCGTATCTCATCCAAATTTTCGGCAACTCGGTATCCGCAAGCCTCTTCGCAGGACTGATCGAGAGCAAGGTACCGTTCGGCCAATTGATCTTGTTCTTTTCTGGTCTCGTCGGACTTTCGGCTCTCGCGCTGCTCAATCTCGGACAGGGGCGGTATGGGGACGTCATTCTCTGGCTCGGCGTCATCGTCGTCGTCTCCCTCGTCCTGGGCTACGACCCGATCTTCGGCCTGACGAGCCACCTGCACCGGTTCTTGATCGCGCTCGTCTTCGGCCTGTCGCTGCTCGCGGCACTCACTCTTGCCCTTCCGAATGGGCTCGCTCGCGGTGTTGCGCTCTTCGGCCTCTTGCCGCTGGTGCTCCTCGGGGGCGTTCGCAATCTTTACGTGCTGTGGGCGCCGCTGCCGGAGCCGATCGCGCAGGTTCTCGGCGCGGTCACGCAATACAATGGTACGGCCGATACCATTCACGGCGCCGGCCCTCTTCTCGAGAGGATCGCGGTCGAGACCAGCGCTGGCGAGACCATGCGCCTGCTCGCGCCGCCCGAGTACGAATATCCGCAGCAGACCTACCGGACGGCGCTGATCGTCGGAGCTTCGGCCGCGCCCGCCTTCCTGCCCGACTACCGTTACATCGTCTGGTACGACCTCTATGCCCGACGGCTCGATGTCTTCTGCACGCTGTTTCCGACCTATCCGCATGCTGAAAGTCATTACGATCGGCGGCATTGCGCCGCGTTCGCCGCCGGCCGGAGCGAGGATCCAATACGCCCGCTCGATGCCGGCCTCTCCGCCGGGATCCTGCCGGTCTATCGTGCGACGCTGATGCCGCTCCTCAACGGGAGCCACGACCTCCTTCTCGCCGAAGGCGCCGAGCGGCTCGGCATGGACCAGATCCACCGGCAGGATGAAGCCTCGATCTGGCGCTTCCGCCCGCACGACGACCCGGCCCGTCTGCATTTCGGCGCCGCCGCCTACGAAGAAGGTGCGATGGTGATCCCCGTCGAGGCGCAGACGTCCGGACGCTACGCGCTGGTCCTGATGGGGACTGGAATCGCGGCCGCGACGGGCTCCGTGCGGGTCGGCGAGACGGACGCCGTACCCGTCGCGGCCGGACCGGATACGATCCTTCTCACGACCCGAATCGACGCGCCGGGGACGACGATCCGGCTGCCGATCGCCCCCGACCCGCGGTATCGCTACGCCGATCCGACGCCCCTCTTCTTCATCGCCGGCGTCGAGCGCACCCGTCTCGCCGACTATTTCGCCGGCCCGGCGCTCAACGGATTTCCCGAATGAGCGGCGCGCCTGTCGCGGGCGAGAGCTCGCGCCTCATTCTCGCTCTCGGTCTTCTCTACGCCGCCTCGGCCTGGTGGTTCGCGCTCGCGTCGGACCCGATCTGGGACGACTGGGTGATCCTCGCCCACAGCGACCGGAGCCTTCTCGCCATCGCCACCGACGCGGGCCGGACCGACCACGCGCTCCTCACGCTTCCCTTCAAATGGAGCGGTGATCCACGCTCCTGGTCGCTCGCCTCGTTCCTTCTGATCGGCCTCGCCCATTTCTGCCTCTTCCGGCTGGTCTCGTCCCTGCCGGGATGGACGGAGACCGAAGCTTTCCTGGCGACTGCCCTCGGGCTCGCCGCGCCGCTCTTCCAGGCCCGGTTCGCTTTCAGCGTTCTTCCCTACGCATTCACGGCCTTCGTCTTTTCAGCCGCCCTTCTCGTGACCGCGAGATATGCCGAGCGGGGCGGGACGGGTCGCCGGGTTCTCGCGAGCCTCCTCCTTCTGCTCGCCTTCTCGACGCAATCCTTCCTGACGCTCGCTTTCTTGCCGCCGGCGATCCTCGCCGCCCGCCGTTTCGCCGACGCGCCGGGATCGTTCGCGGAACGGTCGCGGCAGGCGGTCCGCGCGGTGCTGCGCCATCCCGAATTCCTGATCCTGCCGCCGGCCTATTTCGTCGCCCGCAAGCTCGTTTTTCCGCAGGCGGGGCTCTACAGCGACTACAACCGGTTCCGCATGGGGCCGGTCGAGGCGTCGATCGAGACGGTGCGGGTGCTCATCCGCCAGATCCAGGGGCTAGGCATCCTCGTCCCGGATCGTATCGGGCTCGCGGAGGGCGCCGTCTACGCGGCGCTCGTCCTCGTCGCCGTCGCGGCAGTCGCGGGCCGTGCGCTCCGTGATGGCGCGCGGGGCCGGACGGCTGCAGTCTCTCCGGCCCGCCTCGCCGCCGCACTGGTCGGCGGGGCGGCAGTCCTCCTCGCGGTCTTCCCTTACGTGATCGTCGGCCAGGCGCCGCGCTTCCTCGGCCTTTGGGAGACGCGCCACCAGGTCACGCTGATGCTCGTCGTGGGCTTCGCGCTCGTCGCGACCCTGCGCCTCGTCCTCTGGGGGCGTGCGCTCCGCTTCGCCGCTCTCGGGCTTCTCGGGCTCTTTCTCGTCCTGGACGTCTCGACCGGGCGTCAGCTCCTGACCGATCGCAGGGCCGCGGCCGAACTCGTCTCCGGCATCGCCGCCGAACCCGTGCCCGACGGCACGCTCGTCCTTCTCGTCGAGGAGGACCGGGCGCTGCGTGCGCTCGGGCGGCATTTCGCCTTCTACGAGATAACCCACATGGTTAACCGCGCGCTGGGCGCACCGACCCGGCTCGTCGTCTCGAACCGCGAAGTGCTCGACCCGGAGACCGGCACCTACCCCACGACGTTGACACCAGCCGTGCTCGACCGTCTCCTCGCCATGTGCGCCCTTCGCGAACACCCTGCATTCGGGTTCGTCGATTTCCGCTTCACTGGCGATGTACTCGTGATCCGTTCGGTCGCCACCCGGCCGCCTCCCCTTCTCGTCCAGATGGTTCTCGGGGAGGAATTCGAACCTCTGGTCGCCCTGTCGCGCAAGATGGCCACGGTGGAAGCCGGCGAATGTCGGTGATCCCGGTCGTGGGTTAAGCGGTTCGACAAATGCCGCTTCCGGTTATTCATATCGAGCGGTAGACGATTCTCTTTTGTACGGCGTAGGAGAGAACAACGTTTACGGGAAGAATGAGGATCGGCGCCAGCGCCGGTCCGATGCCGACGAGGAATAGACCTTCTATCAAAAGAAGATTGAGCGCGTAGATCGCGATCCAGGCCAGTACGTAGAGGATGAAGCGTGCGGGATGAGCGGGTCCGAAGACGAAACGGCCGGACAAAACGAACCCGACAGCGAGCGCCGCGACGAGCGCCCCACCCCACGCCAGCCAATAGGGCAGTCCCAGCCAGAGCAGGCCGAGATAGAGCCCGTACCCGAAGGCCGTGTTGAAGAGGCCGACGATCGCAAAGCGCAGATAGCGCCGCCGCCCCGCGCGTGTCGATAGGTCAGGCACGCGAGGAGCGCCACCGCGCGTAGCGCAAGAAGAGCGCCTTCTGAAGAAGCGTCAGGGCGATCCGAAAACGCTGGACGAGACGCTCTGTGCGAGACAGGCGAACGCCGCAGGTCTCGGCCAGGCGATCGAACTGAGCGCGGGTCTGCCACGCGACATCGGCCGTGACGTTGCGTCCGGTATAGCGGTTCTCGATGAGGATGCGCGGGAGATGGTACAATTGCCCCTCCTCGCCTGTCTTTGCCGACAGGTAGACGTCGCACGAATAGCTCGAGCCCTCGGGAAACGGATAGCGCTTCATCACCGCAGTGCGGTGCAGGAGCGGGATACCGTAGAGATTTCGCCCCGAGAGCAGGGTCTGCCGCAGAACCGCCCGGGCATCGTAGCGGCCCGAGCGGTCGAATCGCCGTTTAGCGAGTGTATGCCCGGCGCCATCGATATAACGCAGGTCGCAGTAGACGCCGACGACGTCCGGCTCGCGATGCATCACGGCGAGCGCCGAGGCGAGGGCATCCGGGGCGGCGAGGCGGTCGTCGCTGCACAGGAACATCGAGAATTCGGCTTCGGCGAGTTCGAAGAAGCGCCGGCAATTCGCAAGAGCACCGATATTGGTGGCGTTGCGGTGCACGCGAACGCGGGGATCTCGTTCGGCGAGCCGGTCGAGCCAGGCTGACGTCCCGTCGGTGCTCGCATTGTCGGAAATGACGAGGCCCAGTGTGACTCCCTCCTGGGAGAGTACCGAGTCGACCGCATGCGGTAGAAAATCGATGTCGTTGTAGACGGGTATGAAGACATCGATCTGGGGAGCTTGCCTTGGCATGATCAGAAGACCTCCAGCGACGGCACGGCACAGACGAACTGCGTGCCCTTCTCGCGCAGGTGGCTCAAGGTCCCGGCCAGCTCGTCCCTCAGGTTCCAAGGCAGGATCAGCACGTAATCCGGCGTCGCCGTCTCGAGCATGGCCGGGGCGTGGATCGGGATGTGGACGCCTGGAATGAAGCGGCCCTGCTTCGCGGGATTGCTGTCGACCGTACAGGCGAGCTCGTTGCGGGTGATGCGGGCGAAGTTGAGCAGCGTCGTCGCCTTGGCGGGAGCGCCGAAACCGGCCACCGTCAGCCCTGCGCGCCGAGCGTCGGCGAGAAACCGCCGCAGATCCTCGCCCACCGTGAACACGCGCTCGCGAAAAGCGTCCAGGCCCTCGACCATCCGCGCGAAAGCCGCGTCGTCCTCGGCGAGGTGGCTGGCGAGCTGCGGGCCGTCCGCGAAGTCCGCGTCCTCCCGGCAGACGTAGAAGCGCAGCGACCCTCCATGCGTCGGTAGCAATTCCACATCGAAGAGCCGCAGACCGTGTCGCGCGAACAGGCGCTGGGCTGCTCGTATCGTGTAATAGGCGTAATGCTCGTGATAGAAGGAATCGAACTGCACCCCGTCGAAAAGCGCTCGGAAATAGTGCACCTCGGCAGTGAGGACAGTTCGTTCGTCGAGCAGGACCGCGAAGCCCTCGACGAAATCCGACAGATCGGGAACATGCGCGAAGACGTTGTTGGCGATGATCAGCGACGGCGCGATGCCGCGCGCCTTCAGGTCCGCCGCCGTGTCACGCCCGAAGAAACGAATCTCGGTGTCGATGCCCTTCGCGCGCGCTGCCTCCGCGACGCTCGCCGACGGCTCGATGCCGAGCGTTGCGAAACCTCGATCGCGGAAGAAGGTGAGCAGATAGCCGTCGTTCGAGGCGATCTCCAGGACGAGAGCGCCGGGCTCCAACCCGAAGCGCGCGATCGCACCCGCGGCGAACGCCTCGCAATGGGCGAGCCATGAGCGCGAGAAAGACGAGAAGTAAAGGTAATTGGCGTGGAAATGCACCTCCGCCGGCGGGCTGTCGGCGAGCTGCACCAGATGGCAGGCATCGCATGCGAGCACGCGCAGGGGATAGAAGGTCTCGCCCGCCCCGATCTCGTTGGAGTCGAGAAGCGAGTTCGAGATCGGCATCGCGCCGAAATCGATCACCTCCCGGTGAAGGGCAGCGCCGCAGGCGCGGCAGAACCTAGGCGGAAACGGGCTTGGCAAGCCGATCATCGACGACGCTTTCGCAGAGACTGAGGGGATTCTCGCCGCGTTGTGCAGCGGCGTACCAGGCGATCGTTGCCCGCACGGCCTCGCGCGGGCTGAGGCGGGGCCGCCATCCGAGCTCCGACATCGCCCGGCTCGGGTCGAGATTGAGCAGCCGGCTTTCCTTGATCCCTTCGGGATCGGGCCGCACATGCCAATCGAAGGAGCCCGGCCAGACCTCGGCTATCCAGGTGCAAACATCGCGGACGGGAATGCCCGGCTGATCGGGCTCGGGGCCGAAATTGAAAGCCAGAGCGGTCGGGACGGACGGATCGGCAGGCCGTCGCATCCCTTCCTCGATGAGGATCAGGTAGCCTTCCAGCGCGTCGAGCACGAATTGCCAGGGCCGCACCGCATCCGGGTTACGGACCTCGAGCGGGCGGCCTTCGGTCGCGGCGCGTATCGCGTCGGGGATGAGCCGGTCGCGGCCGAAATCCCCGCCGCCGATGATATTCCCGGCGCGCGCGACGAGGGAGACGACGTCGGTTTTCTGGTAGGAAGCGCGATAGGCGGCGATCACCCATTCGGCCGCCACTTTGCTGGCGCTGTAGGGCTCGATCCCGCCGAGCGGGTCCGACTCGATGAAGCGCCGACCGGTCTCGGCGTTGAAGTAGACCTTGTCCGTGGTCGAGGTGAGGATGGCGCGCAGCGCCCCGCGCCCGCGGAGCGCCTCGAGCAGGTTCACCGTTCCCATGACGTTGGTGGCGAAGGTCCTCGCCGGCTGCCGGAACGCGTCGCGCACGAGCGACTGGGCGGCGAAATGGATGACGATCTCGGGATCACAGGCCGACACGACCGCCGCGATCGCCGCCGGATCGCAGAGATCGGCCTCGTAATGGGCGGCGATCCGGCTCGCCACGCCGGCCTTCTCGAAGAGGCTCGTCCCCTCCGGCGGCAGGGAAACGCCGGTCACCGTCGCGCCGAGCCGGTTCAGGTACAGCGCCATCCAGGCGCCCTTGAAGCCGGTATGGCCGGTGAGAAGAACCCGGCGGTCCTTCCAGAGAGCGGGGTCGGGGCGGCGCAGGTCCACGATCACAGGTCCCACAGCTGCCAAGGGGCGCGGCGCTCCCGCCACATCGCGTCCAACATCTGCATCTCGCGATAGGTATCCATGCACTGCCAGAAACGGTCGTGGCGGTAGACGTTGACCTGCCCCTCCTCGCACATGCGCTCCAGCACCACCGTCTCGAGCGGGCTGTTGTCTTCCATCGGCAGAATGTCGAAAGCCCGGCGCTCGAACACCATGAAGCCGCCGTTGATCCAGCCGGCTCCGACCTGCGGCTTCTCCTTGAAGGACCGGATGCTGTCGCCGTCGAGATCGAGCTCGCCGAAGCGCGAGGACGGACGCACGGCGGTGATGGTGAAGAGGCGGCCCGAGGCCTCGTGATGGCGCAGCAGCGCCGCGATATCGATGTCGGCGACGCCGTCACCATAGGTGAGGAAGAAGCGGTCGCCGTCCAGAACCTGCAGCGCTCGCTTGACGCGCGAGCCCGTGAGGGTCTCGACCCCCGTGTCGATCAGCGAGACGCGCCAGTCTTCGACCGGCTCGCTCGGCCCGAGCAGCTCTACGGTCCCGGTGCGCAGTTCGACACGATGGCTGCCTGTATTAGAATGGTAGTTCAGAAAGTAGTCCTTGATCACTTCAGACTTGTAGCCGAGGCAGAGATGGAAGTCTCGCACTCCGAAATGGCTGTATATCTTCATGATATGCCAGAGAATCGGGCGGCCGCCCACCGGCACCATCGGCTTCGGCTTGAACTCTGTTTCCTCGCGCAGGCGTGTCCCCAGCCCGCCGCACAAAATTATCGCGCCGACATCGCGGCAGCTGGACCCGTTTGGCACACACTTCTCCCGATCGAAGAGTCAGTTGACGCTCACGAAATACGCCTATACCAACCCGATGCATCTCTCAAGGTCGATTGCGCATGGCTGCCAGGAGCGGCGGCGAGCGAGAAGAGGCTACATGGACTACGCGCCGCGCCCTGCATTGGTGATCGGACGGACGGGACAACTCGGGCAAGCGCTCTCCGCCGCGATGGGAGGCGGGAATAGCATCGGGCACGACTTGCTCGCCGTCGATCATCGCGCGCTCGTCGACGAGGTGATGGCAGCGGAACCCGCTCCGGTTGTCGAGGCGCTCATGCGTCGTTATCCTCGCCTCGATTGGCATGTCGCGGTCGGCCTCGTGTCTCCGGCGACGCCGGCCGCGCTTCTCGAGCGCATCAACCACCGTTTCCCGGTCGCGCTCCATGTGCGGCTCGGAACCGATGGCACCCAGGGCCACCGGATCGTCACCTATGGCTCGGTTCTGGAGGCGCGTGCCGAGCTCGCCGCCGCCAACCCCTACCTCGCCTCGAAGCGCCGGCTTTTCCAGGCGCATTCCGGGCGTGGGGACGGCGCGGCCTGGCTTCACTTTCAGCTGCACACGCTTTATGGCGGTGAGGCGCCGCCGCATCGCTCGATGTTCACGGGGCAGATGTTCCACGCGTTGCAGGCGGAGCTGCCTTTCGAGATGAGTTCGGGCGAACAGCTGCGCGAGTATCATCACGTCGCCGACGTCGCCGAGAGCGTCGCCCGGCTGACCGCCGACGAGCATGCGGAGGGGCCGGTGGCACTCGGCAACGGCCGGCCGATCCGCCTGAGGGATCTCGCGGAGGCGGTCTTCGCCCATTTCGGAGCGGCCCACCTCCTCACCATCGGCGCACGCCGGCACGATGCCGCCGAGGTGTTCGAGATCGATCACGAGGAAAGCCCGTACCTTGCCGCCTGGCGCGATCCGATCGCGGGCGTCATCGCCTGGTTCGAGGCGCACGGCCTTGAGAGGAAAAAATGACGAGCCTCTTGTCGATCGTCGTTCCGATGATGAACGAGGAAGGAAATGTCGCGCCGCTCTTCGAGCGGCTGGGATCTCTCGCCGATGCGGTGCGGATCGATTACGGCATGTCGACCGAGATCGTCGTCAACGACAATTGCTCGTCGGACCGGACCATGGACGAGTTGCGGGCCTATGCGGCAATCCACGATCCGCAGCGCTTCCGGCTGCGGATCTTCCGCTTCTCGCGCAACATCGGGTTCCAGAAATCGATCCTGGTCGGCTATCGCAAGGCGCGTGGCGACGCGGTGGTGCAGATCGACGCAGATCTCCAGGACCCGCCGGAACTCATCCTCGACTTCCTGGCTCGATGGCGTGCAGGAAACAAGGTCGTCTACGGCATCCGTCGGCATCGCGACGAGAATCTCGTCATGCAGGGGTTGCGGAAGCTGTTCTACCGCCTGATCAACAGGTTCAGCGAGGACGGCCTTCCCCATGACGCCGGCGACTTCCGCCTGATCGACCGTGCGGTCGTCGACGTGGTCTGCGCGCTGCACGACAACGATCCCTATCTGAGGGGCGCGATCGCCAGCCTCGGGCTCGCACAGACGGGCGTCGCGTACGACCGCACCGACCGAAAGCGCGGGCGTTCGAAATTCGACCTGCTGCTTCTCGCCAAGCTCGCGATCGATGGCATCACAAACCACACGGCTCTGCCGCTGCGGCTGGCGAGCTATGTCGCGATCGGGGTGTTTTTCGCGGCGATTCTTCTGGTCCTCTACTACCTCGCGGGCTGGTTTTTCTTTCAGCGTGACATGCCGATCGGCTTCATGACGCAGACGCTGCTCCAGCTCGGAACGGTCGGCTCGCTCGCCCTGCTCTTCGCCGTGCAGGGATTCTATATCCAACGCATCTATAATCAGGTAAAGGAGCGCCCCCTCGCCATCATCGAGCATCATATCGCCCGACCCGACGAGATCGAGGGTGGGGCGCAGGCGATAGAAGTGTTGTGGGTCGGCTGCGATCGACCTGGGGGCGTGCCGAAGGAAGAGCTACAGACATGAAAGCCTGTCCGATCTGCGCGGATCGCGGCGTGCGCGTCTTCGACAGACGCGAGCGCGTGTCGATTCTGCAGAACCGCCTGTACGAGACGCCGGAAGAAGCGCGCCAGGCGAAAGCCGGGACGCTGGAGATGGCCGTCTGCGAGGCGTGCGGTTTCATCTTCAACGCAGGTTTCGACCAGGCGCGCCTGGCTTACGATCCGTCCTACGAGAACGATCAGAGCCAGTCGGCGGTGTTTCAGGCGCATCTCGACCGACGCATCGAGCGCATCCTCGACGCGGTGTCGGATATCGCGCGGCCGCATCTGGTCGAGCCCGGCTGCGGACAGGGAGACTTCCTCGAAAGGCTGGCGGCGGCTGCGCCAGGGGACCTGACGGCGACCGGTTTCGACCCGGCCTATCGCGGCGGCCGTGCGGGCGGCTCGGGCGACGCGATCATTCACCGACGGCTCTTCGACGAGACCGCCTCGGCCGGCCTGGACAATCCGCCCGACGCCGTCATTTCACGCCATACGATCGAGCATATCGCCGATCCGGGCGCTTTCCTCGGGGCGATCCGGCGCGCCGCCGGGACAGACCGCCCGGTGCGCGTCTTTCTGGAGACACCGTGCGCGCACTGGATCATCGAACGCTTGCAGTTTCACGACCTCTTCTATGAACATTGCTCGATCTTCACCGCAGCGAGCCTGCACCTCGCGATGGAGCGGGCCGGTTTTACGCCGACCCGGATCGAGCACGTCTTCGGCGGCCAGTACCTCTGGGCCGAATTCCTGCCCGGTGAACCGGCGATCGAGCGGCCGCCTGTCCCGCGGCTCGACACGCAGCGCTGGCAGGACGAGCGCGCCCGCTACGTCGGCGAATGGCAGGCACGGATCGACGAGGCGAGGCGCGACGGACCCGTCTATCTCTGGGGCGCCGGCGCCAAGGGTGTCACCTTCGCCCTCTTGACCGATCCCGAGGGCACGCGCCTCGAAGGCGCGGTCGATGTCAGCCCCAAGAAGCAGGGTCGCTTCATTCCCCTGACGGGCCTCGATGTTGTAGCGCCCGCCGCGCTGCCGGACACTTCCTTCACGACGATCGTGATGCACCCAAACTACCGCGACGAGATCGCGAGCGGGCTTCAGTCGGCAGGACGCCGGGCAAAGCTGCTCTCGCTCGCCTGAGAGCGGCCCCCGATGCGGCCGGCTTCAGGCGATCCGTTTCAGGTAGGCGTCCGGCCAATAGGTGTAGCCGGCGAGCACCGCGCCTTCGGCGAAGACGGGCTCCGGCGGTGCCGGACGAAAGTCCTGGGTCTCTCGTGCAAAATCGAGTGCGGCTCGGGCCGGATTGTCGGTCGCCCAGCCGGGCTGCCCGCGCGGGACGTCGGCGAGATCGCGCATGACTCCATCGGTGGCGATGATGTAGGAGCCTTTCGTGACGAGGGGAGAGTAGAGCCGCAGTTCATCGAGGACGTGCTGGTAGCTGTGGTTCGAATCGAGAATAACGAGCACGGTCTCGCCCGGCTTGACGAGACCGCGGACCCGTTCGAGCACCTCCGGTGCGGTAGAGGAACCATCGACCAGCGTGACCGCCCCCGAGAGCGCATGGGCCTCTATCGCCGCCCTGTTGTGCGGTCGAATTTCGATGTCGATTCCGATCACCCGACCCTTACCCATCGCAGCGCAAAGGCTGGCATAAAAGATGAGCGAGCCGCCATGCGCCACACCGGTTTCGATGATGACGTCAGGCTTCACGGCGTGGATCACCTCCTGGACGCGGATCATGTCCTCGGGAAGCTGGATGACCGGGCGGCCGAGCCATGAGAAGGTGTAGCTGTAGCGCTGATTCCAGCCGATCTTGAGATAGATCTTCGCAAGCGCGCGAAAGGCGTCGTCCGAATAGAGTGGGTTAGCGATCGTGGTCTCGCCATCCGCCTCCATCCGCAATTCGCCCGCCGTCTCGTCAATTATGTATCGCATCCTGTTTCCCACCCGATGGAAAAGGCCGTCGCATTTCGCGTGGAGGTGATAGCTTCTTTGAGGGTGTCGCGCAATGCGTAGCGGGGTCGAAAGCCCAGCGCTTCCTCGAGTGGGGAGATATCGGCGAATAGATCGGGCAGATCGTTCGCCGCCTCGGGGCGGAGACCGAAGCCGATGAGATCCGGTCGCCCGGCTGCGCCGGCGAGCAGGCGCAGCAGGTCGCCGATCGCCATTGGTCGTCCGCTCGCAATGTTGATCGGACCCTCGTAGTCGGAGAGCGCGAGACGAGCGAAGGCCCGCCCGCAATCGCGGACGTCCATGAAGTCCCTGATCCGAGCGCCCGTTCCGGTCGGAAACACGCGCCCCTCGGCAAGCGCGGCGATGGCCGAGGGGACGAGCCGCAACTCGGCTTCGCCCGGCCCAAGAACGTGAAAGATCCGGCCCCAGGAAAAAGAGAGCCCGCCGAGCGGAGCATGGGATTCGAGAATGCGCCTCAGCGCGTCCTTGGCGGCGCCGTATAGATGGGTCGGCCTGCAGGGCATCGAGCGCGCGTCGCATCGCCCATCGGCCGGTACGTCGTATTCGGCGCAGGTACCGGCCCCGACCACGCGCTGCCCGCCTGCGGCCGCGAAGGCTCGGACGAGGCGAAGGCTGGCCGCCACCCAATCGATATTTTCCGGCGCAGACCAGAAATAGCCGTGCCGCGTCTCCCAGGCGAGGTGAAGGAGGGTGTCGGCACGGGCGCTAGCGAGTGCTCCCGCGAGATCGGCGTTCAGATCGAGGAGATCGAGCGACAGCAACGGCGGTTCCGAGGCTGCTACAGCGCTCACCTTGCGGGTGAGCGCGATCACCTCATGACCGCCGGCACGGAGCGCATCGACCGCATGCCGGCCGATGAACCCGTTGGCCCCGGTGACAAGAACGCGCCGAGTCAAAGCGCATCCCTCAGAAAGGGCAGCGCCCGGTCGCGCGCGGCGATCGCGACGGGCTCGACCGGCCAGGCGATGCCGAGGTCGGGATCGTTCCAGAGGATGCCCGCCGCTGCCTCCGGCACGAAAGGCTCCGCCATTTGATAGTTGACCTCGCTTTCGTCCTCAAGGCTGACGAATCCGTGGGCAAAGCCCGGCGGGATGTAGAAGGCGTGGCCGTTTACTGCCGAGAGGGTCGCACCGAACCAGCGTCCGAAACTCTCCGAGTTCGGCCGCAGGTCGACCAGTACGTCGAAGATCGCCCCGCGCACGCAGCGCACCAGCTTCGTCTCCTCATGCGGAGGCCTCTGAAAGTGTAAGCCACGCAGCGTTCCAGCCTTAGAATTGTACGAAACGGAACACTGCAGCGCACAGTCGGCGAAACCGCGTTCGACGAAGGTCTGGCGGCAAAAGGTGCGTGCGAAGTAGCCGCGCTCGTCGGTATGCCGCGTGGGACGGATGAGGAAAGCGCCGGCAAGTGGCAAGGACTCGAACTGCATGACAGGTCATCATAACTGACCTGCCGCACTAGGGTGCGGACTCATTTCGCAGCAAGCCATATCCGGATCGCAGCGAGCTTGAGCGCGGCGAGGAAGTTGTCGGGCGAGCGGTCGTAGCGGGTTGCGAGGCCGCGGAAGTGCTTGATTCGATTGAAG
>Ga0208979_100440_pt1 | contig 26274 bp, 20 predicted proteins | sample HotLakConsUCCSLE_FD_184738 | JGI IMG/M metagenome (GOLD analysis project Ga0208979, IMG submission 184738) | Hypersaline microbial mat communities from Hot Lake, Washington, USA - Hot Lake Consortium UCC-SLE (SPAdes) | ecosystem: Environmental > Aquatic > Non-marine Saline and Alkaline >... | reverse complement strand
CCGTAACGCTGATCGCCGACCGGGACACCGAGGCCCGCAGCGCCGATGTGCTTCTGGCCTCGACCTTACGCATGCGGCCTGATCGGATCGTGCTGGGTGAGGTCCGTGGTCGCGAGGCCATGACCTTCCTCGAGGCGATCAACACCGGCCATGGCGGTTCGCTCACCACCCTGCATGCCGAGACCCCGCAACTGGCCGTCCGCCGCCTCGCCATCGCGGCCCTGAAAACCGATGTGCCGATGACCTATGCCGACATGGTCGACTACATCGAGGGCTCCATCGACGTGATCATCCAGGCGGGCCGACACGACGGCGCCCGCGGCATCACCGAGTTCTTCCTGCCGGGGCAGGCGAGGCATCCAGATCAGAACACTGCCGGAACCGAGGGCACAAGGCGCCCCGCTGTTGCCGCCGAATGACCCGAAAGGAAACCCCCATGCGCAAAACCGCCCTCGCCGCAGCTGTCACCCTGTTGGCCGCACCCCTCGCGGCACAGACCTCGCCTCCGGTCACGAATGATCTCAGCGTGACCGTCACGCCCCAGCAATACCGTATCTGCAACGATCGTCCCGCACGGCCGACTTGGATGGATGAAGTCCACCCGCGCGAGGCCTACAAGGCGCTGACGTTGATGCGGCTCTACGAGCTGCGGTCATGGGAGGCGATCAAGGAAACTGGCGACTGCGGCTGTGATGTCCGCTTCCCGTCATGGGATGCCGCCTCGGCCGAGTACGAGGAACGGTTCGCGACAAGCACGCAGGCGGAGCATACTCAAGCTCGGCTGGCCATTCGGAACGAGCAGAACCAGATTGCCCGCGACGTCCAGGATATCTGCGAAGCGCAAGGCAACTGGTAATGAGCATCGTTAGCTGGATGGTCGGAACTGCCGACGGCTTTCTTGCCGATGCGGCCGAGTCCCAGTTCGGGGTAGTGGCGAGCAATACCGGCACGATCGTCCTGCTAATGGTCACGCTTTCGCTGATCGGCGTTTGCATCAACATGGCCTTTCAGTTCCGCAGCATGGATGGGGCCAGCTTCTTTTGGTACCTGATCAAGCTGACGCTGATAGGCCTCTTCGCCTTCAACTGGGCCAATTTCAACGCGGTCGCCAATGCCGTCATAGGCGGGCTCGACTATGTCGCCGGGGCCCTGATCTCTTCGATCGGCGGCGGCGGGGCAGGGGCCACGTACTTTGCGGCCGAGTTCGATGATCTCATCACGGAGTTCAGCCAGTACCTGAACGCGATCGGCAACAATCTGAACTGGATGACCGGAGCGATCCTCGGCGGCATCGGCCTGGTGCTCCTGAGCCTCCTTGGCTTCATGACCGGCATCGTCCTCATCTTCGCCAAGATGATGCTGACACTGATGCTCGGCCTCGCTCCGATCATGATTGCGCTGTCGCTCTTCGATGCGACCAAGGATTTCTTCCACAGATGGGTCTCGACGACGATCAGCTACGCCTTCTACCCCATCGTCATCGCCGCCATGTTCTCGACCGTTGTCGGCATGGCGAATTCGCTTCTGGCCCAGCTCGGTGATCCGAACTCGGCCACCAACATCGGCTCGCTGGTGCCGTTCTTCGTGATGGTGTTCCTGGCCAAGGGCTTCGTCGCGGCGACGCCGCTGATCGTGCGGGGTATCTCTGGGAACCTGATGGTGGCTGCGGCGCCCGCTGTGGTCTCTGGCTCGGCCGGGATCATGCGGGGAGTCTTCAATACGGACGGCGTCAAGGGCCGGGCGAGGATCGGTGCACTCACGACCGGCGAAGCGATCGGGCGGGGTGCTGTGCAGGCACCCGCAGCTGTGCGGAGTGCGGCGGCAACGGCAAGCGCGCAGGTGGTACGGATGGCCGAGAGGGCGAAGCGGCTGGGCGGATAAAGCCGGAAGCGGTTGTAGCTCCCGTGGAGGATCGGACCGATTCCCAAACGATATGAGGAAGGTGAATTAGACCGATGTGCGATCCCTGTGCAATGCTTCGAAAACCGGGACGGGATCGTTTGAAAAGCAGTGATTATGAATCATCCATGCACTTCGATGATTGACCGCGTTGTCTGAACAGCTGCCGCCAACGCAGACCTGTCTGCCTCTTTGAGACCCAGCCCGGCAAGATCGAGGGACAGCGGATCTGACCCTGCGCGACCCGCAGCTGCCCGTGCCGCCCTCCCTCGCGCCCTGCCCGACGGCGCAGGCTTGGGGTCGAGCGGCTCTTGCGAGGCAGATTGAGCCGCTTTGGGCAGCGCATTTGCCTCAGACCCCTGCGCCCCTGCAGCCGCTCGCACCGCCTGCAGTTCCAGCTTCAGCTTCTCCACCGTCTCGCGCGTCTCGGTCATCTGCCGATCTCGCCGCACACCGTCCTCGTCCGGGTACGGGAAACTCCCCGCCTGACCGGCATGCAGCACCTTCAGCGCCGGGTCCTCAAAGTATTTGATCCGCCTTGCCCGGATCGGCATCTGCGCGTCGATCACGAGGATCACCTCGTCGAGGTCCATGCGGCGTGCCTGGTCTTCCGTCAGGAGCGGCGTGTCTTCGGTCCGCTCTGAGACGCTGCGCCCCTCGAACGGGTTACGGCCGACCGCACGCGACCGGGTGACCACGCGCTTGGTGGTTTTCCCGACAGCCTGGCTCAGCTCCTCAATGGTCTTCTGCTCGGACGGGGTCAGGTAGAGCTTCACGCCCGCGCCACCCTGCAGCGACCTGCGGGTGTTCTCACCGTAGATCTCGTCCAGCGCGGGAATCGTCTGGGTCACGATGGCGAGGTTGCCGCCGAAGGAGCGCAGCGTCTTGATGCTTTCGGCGACGATCGGCATTTTCCCGAGACGGTCGAATTCGTCGAGCATGATCATCACGGGCCAAGGCTCGTCATCGCCCGGCTCTTGCGCCTGCAGCGACGCGATCAGGTCCGAGAAGAACAGCCGGATCAGCGGGGCGAGGGGGCGGATCATCTCGGACTCGACCACGAGATAGATCGCGTGGGGGCGACGCCGGATGTCCCGGAAGGAGAAGTCCGAGGTCGCGGTGGCCGCGTCGATCGCACGGTTGTCCCAGGTGTCGAGACCCGAAGTCATCAGGAGCGACAGGTACGAGGTCAGGGTGTCATTGTTGGTCGAGGCCATGCGCTCGAAGATCAGCTTGGCCGACTTGTTCTTCACCTCTTGCGCGCGCTTGAGGTATTCCTTTTGCTTGTCGCCGCCCGAGGCGGTGATCCGGTAGATCTCGCCGATGGTTGGCACGCCACGCTCGAAGGCCAGAAGGCCGGCCGCCACGAACAGGTCGATGCCCCCGGCCAGAAGACCGCTCAGCTTTTCGTTATCGGTCTGCAGGAAGAGCTTGGCGGTGAGCTTCAGCTCCATCTGCTGCCGGTCGGGATTGGTCATGGCCGCGATGCGCGCCAGCGGATTGTAGCGGTGCGTCGGCCGGTCCCAGTCTGTTGGCGCGAACCGGAACACCTTGTCGCCCATGCTGGCGCGGAAACGAGACGTCTCGCGAAAGTTCTCGCCCTTCACGTCGAGCACCACGGCCGAGCCCTTGTAGGTGAGCAAGTTCGGGATCACGAAACCCACGCCCTTGCCCCGGCCCGTTGGCGCCACAATCAGCGCATGCGGGAAGGTCTTGGACACGAGAAACGGGCGTTTCGATTTCGGGCGGCCAAGCTTGCCCAACAGGAACCCACCGCCCGGTTTGGCAAAAAAGCCGTTGCGCTTCATCTCTGCCTTGGTCTGCCAATGTGTCGTGCCGAACCGGGTCAGCGCCTCGCCCAGAAGCGTGACGCTGAGCAGCAGTGCTGCGACGCCAAAGCCGCCCAAGATCAGGTTCACCCAAAGGAAATCCTTCGGGGCGGTGGTCCCAAGCGCGCGGTATTCCCGCGCGAGCAATGTGAAATCGATGCGCTCGGTCGACAGCCCATAGCGCAGGATCAGATAGGCTGTCGCCACGACATAGCCGATGGCGAGGCCGACCAGTGTCAGGCTGAGGATACCGCCCGCGATCTTGCCCTTATCCATGGGTGATCCCCTTCTCGCCATGGGCTGCCGCGTGACGCGCGCGCTGTGCCTCGATCTGCTCCTCGGCGAGCGCATCCAGCACCCGCTCCATGGCCGGCCCGTGGGCAGTCACCTCACTGCTTTCCAGATAGGCCTTCGCAAGCTCCAGCTGCCGCAGCGGATGTTCGGTGAACTTGTCCAACACATCAGCATGGCCCGCGCGCAGGGCGGTTACCGCGTTTGGCGTGAGGTTTCTGTCGACTTGCTCGATCAGGCGCTGCCCAGCTGTTTCGGAGAGAGCTGTGCCATCCTCGGCCTCGGCCCGCTGGAGGAACGTCATCACATCAGGGGCGGTCTCGGCCATGAAGCGCCGCTCGGCATAGTCTTGCCGCGCTTGGTCCTCGATGTCGAAGCTACGCTCACTGATAAAGGCGCGTGAGGCCCCCATGGCGCGCAGCCGGTTGATCTCATCCTGCACCGCGGTACCGAACTCTTCATCGGGCATTTCCGCGCGGTAGCGCGCGAGGGTGCGGTCATCCTCGGTGATCGGACCAAGATGTTGCGAAGGATCGCTCAGAGCCAGGTCCATGTCGCCCGCGTGGAGCCTGCGATCCTTTTCTTCGACGGCGTACTCCTGCGGCTTGCGGCTGTCGGTGATCTTGTCCCATGCCATCGAGGCAAGTTCAGCGTGATCGGGTGATCGCTGTGCATAGGCATTGAAGGCAGCGCGGGCTTCTTCCACGTCGACAGCACCGGCCCTGCGCACGGAAGGGTCGTCTGAGAACGGGTAGGTGAAATCTGTCCGTCGGAACTGGGCGACCAGCTGCTGGAAGTCCTGCCGCTCGGACGGGGCGAAGGCGTCCGGTCCCGCGTCGTCGAGATCGCGGCCCAGTGGCGTCAGACGTTCGGCGAGCGAGACCTCGGCATCCTCCGCCTCATCGACATCGTCGACCGCCCGCAAGATGCGCGCATCGGTCAGAGTATCGCCCAGGCGGACGTGAACGGCTTCCAGCCGGTCCAGCGCTTCCTCGCGGTCCTCGCCCTTCTCTAGATCGAGGTCGCCCGCCGTGGCGATGGCGCGCAGATCCTGTGCCAGCCACTGGCGCTCGAGGGCAGCATTGCCAGCACCCTCGCGCATGCGGGCGGCAACCGCTTCGGGGTCGATCCCCGTGCCCTGCAGCGCCTCCGTAAGCCGTGCCTTCACATCCCCGTCGTCGAGACGCATCATCTGGTCCTCGCGCATATTCGCCCGCGCGTAGACCCCATCGCGGGACGGCACATCAAGCAGCGCGGCCGAGCGATCCCCGAGAGGGTTCAGATGCGCGACGGAAGCCAGGACATCGGTCAGCTTGCGCTCGATTTCCGGCCGCTCGGACGCAGGCGCCCGGTCGATCGCCGCTTCGATCTGGCGGATGTTCTGGGAAAACTCGGTGATCAGCGTGTCAAACGCTGTTTCGTCTTGGGACATGTAGATGGCTCCGTCAGATTGGACCTGACCGCCACTGGCAAGGATGGTGCTGGCCCGCTCGAGCGCCTCGGCCACGTCATCGAAGTTCGACCGGGACGCCTCGGCAGCCAGACCCCGATAGGTCAGCGCATTGCGCGCCACCGTCTGCAGGGCTGCGGCGAGATCAGCGCCTGTGCGCTGGCGCTCGACGGGGGGCCGGCCTTCGTCACGGGCCTTGTAGACTTCGTCGATCTCGGCGCGGTAGGTCGTGACCCCCCGGTCAAGACGCCGTGTCGCTTCGAGCCGGATCCCGTGGACCTGCGCCGCCTCGACCATCGCCACCCGGAAGGCGTCGTAGTTGAAGTGGTGATCCTTCCCGAGAAAGAACATTTCGCCATCCTTGCTGCGGCGGTTCAGAACGATATGCGCATGTGGATGCGCGCGATCTTGGTGTATTGCAGCAATATAATCGAATTGCGACCCCTCACCTTGAAAGAACCGCTCACAGACCGTCTCGGTGATCGCGCGCACCTCCTCACCGCTGGTGCCGACGGGAAATGCCATCAGCAGATGCGAGGTATGGCCGAGCTTGGGGCTGTGCCGCTCGCCCCACTGGTTCTCGAAGCGGCGCACGACCCGGTCGATCTCGGCCTCGGACAGGGTCTTCTTGCCATCATGGGTGCCGCGGCTGTCGAGGATGTGGCTCGACTTGGTGGTGAGGTAGGTCAGCTGGGCCTTGAGCTGCGCGCCGGTGTGGCACCCGCCCTTCGAGATCGGCTTGAAGATGGCCGGCGAGTAGCCGCGCGCCGCCCGGACCATCTGCGCGTTCCTGGCGAGTCCCTGCCAGCTGCCGGAGACCCGGCTCCAGTCGCGATCGAAGAGGGCGGGCTCGATCCCGCGCGCCTCACTCCGCGCCATGTTCGGCCAACTGCTCCGCTTCCTGCCGCGCCAGACCGGCGAGGGCCTTGGTGACCTCGAGGTGCAGATCGCGGCGCCGCGCGCGGAACATCTCCTGGATCTGGTCGGCCATGTCGAAGACGAGCACCGCAAGGTCACGGATCTCGGCATGGCTGGCGGGGGTGTAGGGCAGCCGCTCGCCCTTGAGCTTTGCCTCGTTCAGGCGGCGCGCAACCTGGTTCACGTTGTTGCCGACCCGGTTCAGCGCCGCGCTCATCCCTTTCAGTTCATCCGTCATGCCGTGATCCGGGCGCAGGAGATCGTCTGCCGCCAGCATCAGGCAGCGCATGGCGTCCGAACGATGGGCAATGCCGCGCCGCGCGAGGGCAGCATCGAAGCCGCGAAGATCTCGCTCGGTGACCCGCATGGTCAGCACACGGGTGCGGCTGTCGTTGGCCGAGACGGCGGAACGACCCCGGCTCAGCACGTTGTAGACGGTCTTGGGAGAGACCTTCAGCGCCGCACTGATCGCACTGACCGAGACGCCTTTCGCCCGTTCCCGGACGATCTGAAGGCGCTCCTGATCGGTCAGTCTGCGACTGCTGCTCATGTGAAGTATACGTTCCTATTTCTTGCCAACTTCGTACAAGCCCGCCTTCTCCCAGCACAAGCGGAGAAGGCACCAAGGGCTTGTACTCAATGTAGAAAATCGGCCTTCGGGGTCGATTTGACGTCCTTTGTCAAATGCAGCGCGCAACGCGCTCAATGCAACGCGTCCCGCGTTCACTGCACCGTGCATCGCGTCCAATGCACAGTGTCTTTTGCGCTCTGCCGCGCGTCTTGGGGCAAGTGGTGCCGTGTCGATTGCAGACCGCATCGCGCCTCGCGCTTCATGCACGGCGTCGCGTGCACCCCGCGTCGCGTTCCGCGCTTTACGTCCTTTGGAGATTGCCGAATGCAGCACGTCTTCTGGCAAAAGCATCGCGCAACCTGGATCGCGGCGTCTGTCCCCTGCGCCCCGCTGTCTGGTCGCTACAAAACGCGTAACGGCGAATGCATCATGCCCACCGCATCGTGCATCCCGCCTTCCGCTTGACGCCGATGCACCAAGAGGTTAGCGACATTATTGCATCTTTGTAGCGTTTCACTATTTTTGCAGGAGGTCCGCCCCCCATGCCCAACGACAATCTCGTGGTCATCGCCGCGATGGCCCGGAAAGGGGGGAGTGGCAAAACCACGCTCTCGCGCGCCCTGATCAGCGCTGCCGTGGCTGCCGGGCGTCGGGTGCTGCTGATCGACACTGACAGCACCGGAGTGCTTGGTGCCTGGCACGAACGAGCCGAAGCGGTGGGTCTGGGGTCGCCTCTGCTGCGGTCAATCTCGGTCGAGAGTGTCGGGGCCGTCGAACGCAAGATCGAGCAGGTCTATGATGCGGACTCGGCGGATTTCGTCTTCATCGACACGGCAGGCGTCGGCGCGGAATGGTCGGACGGGATCGCGGTTCTTGCCGATCACATTGTAACGCCAGTCATGCTCTCGACCTCGGATCTCGATGTTGGTGCGCAGACCGCCGACTGGTTCGAACGGTTGCGCGCGCGCGTCGATGACCCGGCGAGCTTGCCGCGCCACCATGTCGTTCTGAACATGGTTGACCCGAAAGCCACGCGCGCGGATGCCGCCTTGATCGAAGTAGCGATCGCTCGGTTTCCCGTGGTTGAGACGGTGATGATGCGCCGCAACGTCTACAAGGAGATGGACGAGAAAGGCCTGCTCCACGCCATCGCGCTGCAAAAGCAGGCCGATCCAAACCCCCTCATGCGCCCGCATGTCCGTCATGTCGTCGAGGCCCTTGAGGAGGCCACCGACATCCTCAACAACATCCTAGCCGCGTGAGGACAGGGCGGTGAGAAAGAAGATTCCAACCATCACCCGGCCCGACCCAGCCTATGCTGCGTCCCTTCGGCCCGAAGGGGAGAAAGACCCGGGAAGGAAAGATGCGGATCGGGAAGAGACCGTCCTGATGCCGATGAGCGTGACGGCAGACGTGGCGGATGAAGATCAAGCGCCGGTGCCAAGCAGGCCTTCCGTGTCTTCGCCGCAACCAAGCCCGGAGACAACAGCAGAGATCATAACCGCGCCCACGGCGTCGCCGCCGAGGGTCCGACGCATTCCGGCCACCCGCAAGATCGATATCCGGGTGAACGCGCTGGAACGGCAGGAAGAAGCCCTTATCGACTGCGGCGTCGATCCCGCCCATGTCATCCGGGCCGCTCTGCGCCGTGCCGTGAAGACCTGGCAGTTGGGGCCAGAGTTCGTCCCGCCATCCGAAGAGCAGAGAACGCGGATCACCGAATGGCGCGCGCGCACTTCACTGGCCGTCGATGCCAATGCGCTGACTTCCATCCTGCACGCCCATGACCCCCTCGATGTGCTCAGCAAGTGGGCCTTGATCCGCGGCCAGATCGAGCCGCGCGTCTGGGCGGAGATCGACATACTTCTGGACGAGATTGCCGTTCGCGCCGCAGCGCAGAATACAGAAAATGATACGTCAACAACCTGACTATAAAGACAACTTGTCTTTTTGTCGGTGGGTTTTTGCCGAAGCTACCGCCTTCACCTTGCAGTTGCAGAAACCTGTCGTTAACACCGCCGACAAGAAATTTTTGACCTCCCTTTAACCAGTTATGAGGTCCAGATAGCAGGAGCGCGTCATGACCCCAAAACCCCGCCTCACCGGCGAACCGATCATGCGCATCCTCTGCAAGAAGACCGACAATCTGGTGGGTTTCCTCTACCAATGGAACAATGGCGATCTGCAGCCCGCGTGGCTGGACGATGCTTTGGCCGAGGTTCGCTACGAACCAATAAGCGACGCCGCCTGACCTCTGTCCGATCGGATACAGTACGGCTGATCCGGGCCGTTACATGAGATGTGTCCAACCTTTGGACTCGTTGGTGGTGCATAGAACCCACTTCCATAAATCATCTATTTGCCACATAGTGAGTTATAGAAAGGGATTCTATAGCTCATGCGCTGGAACTGGACACAACCCGACTGGCCGAACTTCCGCTATGACAGCGCTGCGATCGAGGCACTCGAACGGCGCTTTCTGCTGTCCTCAGGCGAAATCCTTGGTGCGGTCCGCCATGTGATAGGCGAGGAGCGCGACCGGCTGCGCATCGAGCTTCTGAGTGAGGAGGCGATGCGGACGAGCGCCATCGAGGGCGAGGTTCTGGACCGGTCCAGCGTCCAGTCCTCGTTGCGGCGGCAGTTCGGACTGACCACGGAGGGCCCACCATCAAAACCCCGCGAGCAGGGCATCGCCGAAATGATGGTCGATGTCTATTCGAACCACGCGGCTCCTCTGACCCGCGATACGCTCTCTCACTGGCACGGTATGCTCCTGTCCCATGACCGCGGCCTCGAGACGATCGGTGCGTACCGTCGGCATGACGACGCGATGCAGATCGTCTCCGGCCGCATTGACCGACCGACGGTGCATTTCGAAGCACCGCCGTCGGCGCAAGTCCAAGGCGAAATGGACGTGTTCGTCGACTGGTTCAACCGCACGGCGCCAGAGGGGGCGACGCCATTGCCTGCGCTGACGCGCGCGGCACTTGGGCACCTGTGGTTCGAGAGCGTCCATCCGTTCGAGGACGGCAATGGCCGCTTGGGCCGCGCTCTGGCTGAAAAGTCCCTCGCCCAGAACATCGGCCAGCCGAGCCTGATCGCGCTAGCTTACACGATCGAACGCGACCGCAAGGGTTACTACGACCAGCTCGAAACCCACCAGAAGACGCTGGATGTGACCGCGTGGCTTTTGTGGTTCGGCGAGACAGTGTTGAACGCGCAGCAGGTCACACTGACGCGGGTTGCCTTCTTCATCGCCAAGGCGAAGTTCTACGACCAGTTCCGGGATCGGCTGAACGACCGGCAGGCCAAGGTGATCGAGCGCATGTTCCGAGAGGGGCCCGAGGGGTTCAAGGGTGGGCTCAGCGCCGAGAATTACATCGCCATCACCGGCACGTCACGCGCGACTACAACCCGGGATCTGCAGGACCTGGTCGAGATGGGCGCGCTGAACCGGACCGGAGAGCGGCGGCATACGCGGTACTGGCTGAGCCTGTGTCAAGATGAGTCATCCGGATGACGGGCTCAGATGGGCAAAGTTTCACCATCATCCACTCGCCAAAGGTACGCGATCATCCCTTCGCGCGCTGTCGCATCAACGAGCTCACTGCCTCGGGTATTTCCGAGTGCGCCGATCCAAAGCAAGTGTTAAGTTGATGCAAAACTACAAGGAATTCTTGGTTTGAGCAGTGAAATCGCAAGTCAGGGCAGTCTATTCTCTTCAGACTTCTTAACCGAAACCATCCACCAGGTTTCGGAATGGAGTGCCCTTGGCGATGATGCTCTTGACCAATTCAGCGCAGCCATTCGTTCGGCATTCGACCGCTTTCCAATTTCTCAGACACCAAACGAAAGTCAAACGGAAGACGATCTGATTTGGCCAATTCTTGAAGCACTGGGCTGGGCTGCTTCCTTGCGCCAGCAAAACCTATCCCCGCGCGGACGCGAGGATGTGCCTGATGGTTTGCTCTTCGAAAGCGCCGAGACGAAAGCCAAGGCAAACGGCTTCCCTGAAGAGTGGAAACGCTACGAGTTCGGACGGGCCGTGATCGAATCCAAGCGATGGGCGCGGCCCCTCGATCGGCGCTCCGGTCGGCGAGGGGAAGAAACGGCCCCGTCCACCCAGATGCTGCGCTACTTGCGCCGCATCGACGACATCACCAGTGGCTCACTACGTTGGGGCATCCTGACGAACGGCTCAAAGTGGCGGCTGTATTTCTCAGGTGCGCGGTCGGTTTCCGAGCAGTTCTTCGAACTCGACATTGCGGCAATTCTTGACCTGCCTGGGCATAATGACGGGCTTTTTGCTCTGAATGAAGCAGATCGGCGACATTGGCTGAAGGTCTTCTACCTGATTTTCAGGCGTGAAGCATTTGTGCCTTCAGGAACTGATCCCCGCACCTTCCATGAAAAAGCCCTCGAAGAAGGCAAGTTCTACGAAGAGCGCGTTGCCGAAGACCTGTCCAACAAGGTTTTTGGGGAGGTATTCCCTGACCTTGTCCGGGCGATTGTCAAAGCCGCTCCTGAAGCCGATTTACAAGACGTACGCCAAGCGGCGCTCATTCTACTCTATCGCCTCTTGTTCATCCTCTATGCCGAAGACCGCGACCTCTTGCCGGTCAAGGATACTCGCTATGACGATTACGGGCTGCGCACAAAGGTACGCCTTGACGTCAAAGAGCGTAAAGACAAGAACGATATCTTCTCAGATACGGCTGCGCGCTATTGGGGTGCTATGTCCGATCTGTTCATGGCGATCGACCAGGGCGACGCATCGATTGGCCTGCCTCCGTACAACGGGGGACTCTTTGATCAGGAGCGCCACGCGATCCTGACCAACATCCGCATCCCCGACGCTGTGATGGCGCGCGTTATCGACGCGCTGTCATTCGAAAAAAATTCCGACGGCCGCAAATACATCAACTACCGAAATCTCTCGGTGCAGCAACTTGGCTCGATCTATGAGCGGCTTCTCGAATATGAGGTAACGCGCGACGGCGATGAGATCACCGTCCAACCAAATATCTTCGCGCGCAAGGGATCGGGCAGCTACTACACGCCAGATGATCTTGTGCAGCTCATCCTGACTGAAACCCTTGAGCCGCTTGTGGAAGAGCGCAAGCGAGCTTTTCGGGACAAGATCGAAGAGCTCGGGCAGAGCGACCTGCCTAACCATCGGAAAATCGGCCAGCTCAAGCGCCTTGATCCGGCAACAGCCCTTCTTGATCTGAAGATCTGTGACCCCGCCATGGGCTCCGGCCATTTTCTCGTGAGCCTCGTCGATTTCATGGCTGACCAGGTAATTGCCGCGATGGCCGAGTCAGAGCTCGACGCGCCCGAGGATTGGGGCGATTACATATCTCCGCTTGGGGAGCGAATTGATACGATCCGCAATACCATTTTGGCAAATGCCGATGAGCGGAACTGGACAATCGACGAGGAACAGCTCGACGACCGGCATATCATCCGGCGGATGGTCCTCAAACGCTGTATCTACGGTGTTGATAAGAACCAAATGGCGGTCGAACTCGCGAAAGTAGCACTGTGGCTGCACACGTTTACCGTGGGTGCACCACTGTCTTTCCTAGATCACCACCTGCGGTGTGGCGACAGTCTTTTCGGCTCATGGGTCAAAAACGGCATCGATAAGGCCGCGACATACGGAACACCTCTCCTATTGCATGAGCCTATGAAACGCGCACTGCGCGCAGCTTCCAAAATGCAAATTGTCGAAGGACTCACGGACGCAGAGATTGCTGAAGCGCATCGCTCGGCAGATGTCTTTGCCGAAATCGAGGAAATGACCGCGCCGCTGGACGCGCTATTAAAGTTGATCCATGCACTCGATTGGCTAGCAATAAAGGACAAGGCTGGGAAAGCCGCGCTCAAGGTGTTCTTCGACGGCCAGTTTGGCGATCCGCTGGCGATCGCAATGGGAAAACGCGACCCGAAAATCAAGCGCGAGGCAGATCAACGCTTTGCCGAGATACTGCGCGAAGCCCGCGAACTGGTCGCAGAGGAAAACTTCCTCAACTGGCAAGTCGCCTTTCCCGGCATCTGGTCGGCATGGGAGGCTGAAACGCTGACTGGCGGTTTTGATGCGGTGGTCGGCAATCCGCCTTGGGACCGCATCAAGCTGCAACAAGTCGAATGGTTCGCAGCGAGAAGGCCCGAAATTGCCCGTGCATCACGTGCCGCTGATCGCAAAACCATGATCGCAAAGCTACAGAAAACCGGTGATCCGCTCGCGCAGGAATTCGAGAAGGCCAATGCACGCGCAGAGACGACAAGCCGCATGGCGCGCAAGGGTGGTGATTACCCACTCCTGTCTGGCGGCGACACTAATTTCAACTCGCTGTTCGTGGAACGAGCACAAAGCATCATTGCACCAGGCGGGATTGTCGGGCTTCTTATCCCGTCTGGCATCGCGACGGAAACAAGCTCGCAGGAATTCTTTTCTCAGCTCATCGAGGGCCATGCCGCGTCCTGCTATTTGGATTTCTTCAACAAACGTGCGGACGGACCACTGTTTTTTCCAGATGTCTATTACCGCTTCAAGTTCAGCGTTCTGGTGTTTTCCGGCGGCGAGAAAACCTTTGATGAATGCCGCTTTGCCACTTTCGTTCGTGACATCGCCGAGCTGAATGATCCAAGCAAAGTTTTCAGCATGGGCGTCGATCATTTCAGGCATGTGAACCCGAACTCAAGGACGGCTCCCGTTTACCGTGCCGCCCGCGACCGGGAGATCGCCACAGAAATCTATGAACGCTTTCCCGTTCTGGTGAACCGTTCGTCTGGTACTGAGGTCAAAGCTTGGCCGGTGAAGTACACCACGCTTTATCACATGGCGAATTCCTCCGACCAGTTTTGGACCACCAAGGAACTTGAGGAAAAAGAAGGTGCTTGGCCGGAACACGGCGGTATTTGGGGTAGCGCCCAAGGCACCTGGGTGCCACTTTACGAGGGCAAGATGGTGCAGGCCTTTGATCATCGTGCATCTGGCGTCACGACGGTCGACGCCAATCTGCACCGCGGCGGACAAGGTGCTGCGATTACAGACGAACAGCGGCATGATCCCAGCCACGTGATAGCGCCACGCTACTTTATCCTTGATCCCGGCGACCTTCGCGTCGAACTCGCAATCAAGGACGTCACATCAACAACCAATACCCGGTCCCTGATTTCCTGCATCATCCCGGCCTTCGGCGCCGGACATACGCTGCCAATTCTGCGTGTTGAAATGCAGGATCCGAGGGAACGTGCAGAGGCGCAGGCCATGTTGGCCGCGTCCCTGAACAGCACGATGGTCGATTTCATCGCCAGAACGAAAATCCTGAGCAACCATGCGAGTTGGTATATCCTTGAACAGCTGCCAGTCATTCCGCCGGATCGGTTCCACTCTACCCGATTTGGGGACAAGACCGCGGCGCAAATTGTTTGCGATGCTGTCCTGGAGCTCACCTACACCTCACATGACATCGCCGATTTTGCGCGTGATTTGGGCCATGTGGACGAGGCGGGCACGGTCTTGCCACCGTTCAAATGGGACGATGACCGGCGTTTGATGCTGCGCGCAAAGCTCGACGCGTTGTTTTTCCATCTTTATGGGGTCACCGACCGCGACGATGTACGGTACATCTATTCCACTTTCCCAATTGTTGAGCGGCAAGAGGAAGAGGCGTTTGGGGCATTCCGCAGCCGCGAGCTTTGTCTTGCCTGGCTGAATGCACTGGCGTCCGGCAATCCTGATGCGGAGATCAGACTGTAGCCTCCGGGTACGAATGCTCTCTCACCGATAGACTGCCGACGTTTGCCGCCCAGCAAAACGGCGTCTCTAGGGCCGTAGCGGCGCATGTCGCGCAACACAGGCTATTCCCTGCTCCAATCGATCATTCCACGGTCCGAAACTGTACTCTCTCGCAGCCCGTCAACTTTGTCACAAAAGACAACGACATTCTTCGCGTCCGACCTTGCGGAAGGAACGATCAGACCATCGAAATCCAGAAAATGCGCGACTTCACCAATTTCCTGGGTGCGGGGATACTCGTCGTTCTTTTGCTCATAGGAAAGACGGCCGAACGTTGCCGTGTTCAACCCAACCTTGGAGAGAGCTTCCAGATCCAGAAATTTAAGCGCCCGCCCAAGTGAAAGTTCAAGCTCAAACATGCGATATTTGACCTTGCTCGGCATAACCGGTTGGCCGCGCAACAGGTGAAATCGCATCTCTTCTAGAGCACCTGATCGATCCAATGATGTATAGAGCACATCGAACGTCCCGTCGTCCCACCTACCACCAGACGCGCTGCAGATCAGCGGATCGCGTCCGTCGCGCACCAGCCGCCAAACGTTCCCTTCGAAAACGACGGGCTCGATCGCCTCAATCGCGTCGATCAGCCGGTTGTCGCGTCGAGCTTTAACCATTCGTCGGACCTACACATAGACATCATTGTCCAGCCGGTCGATAACGGCCAGTACTTCGAGCGAGCGATCATTGTGAATGAGGTCCATAGCACGCTCACCTCCAAGTTGTGGGTGCCGCGCATAGAGCCAGGCACGAACCTCGTCCGGAGTGTAATATTCGTTGAGGCGGCCGACGATGTAATAGAGGTCGGAAAGAATCAATTCGTTCTTCGGCTGCGGCTTGATATCACCAGCCTTCCAACGCGATACCGTCGCCTTTGAGACATCCGTAATATTTGCGATATCGGTTCCTTTAAGACCCCCGATGACGGCGAGTTCGCCGATGTAGCGTGACACTGCACTTTGCATTTCTTACCTCTGATCGCCGCGCCGCAGGGCGATATCGACGTTGAAGTCGCAAGCCCGAACACGCGGTGATTCTGTTCCGCGCTCCTCATGGAGCCTATCAAGCGCGTCTGCAACCTTGCCCATCGTCTCCGCGTGTCCTCTGGTCCGCTTGAGCAGACTTGGCAGGTCCACGCCCGCCGCCTGAGCTTGGGCCTCAGTAGGCTTAAGGAAGCTGACATCTTTTGCCCGACGCTCGGCGTCCGCCATCGTCTTTGACAGGAAATGCCTTGCTCGGTTGAGGTCCGGCACGGACTGAAGCGCCTCTTGTGAGCGCACCAAGTGAAGTGCTTGAACCTGCTTTCGAGTTCTTACCATTTCCTCAACACTGGAAACAGAAACGAAATCGCTTTGTAGAAGCAGCTTCCGGCCACCGCGAGATTTAGCTAACAATTCGAACTCGTGAGCATAGAAGCCACGGCCAAGGCCAGGCACCTGAACAACGCTGCGCCGACCAAATTGCGCATCGGGATCGGGCTCTTCCGGGGGTTTATGCCAATCCCGGGCGTTGAACTGATCCAGTTCGAGAATACCGCTCGCGGAGCCGGAAGCTACGCCGAATGCTTCGGTAGCCTCTGCGTTCAAACCAGAGCAATAGTCCAGAATGACAGGCTTCCCCATGTTGTGGAAACCACTGAGCATCCGGATCAATGAACGAGCCTTTTGTGGACCAGGTTCCTTCCCGAGGCCGGAAAGGCGCATCCAAATTGCATCGACCGGAAGTATCGAAAGTGTTTCCGCTAGTGCCTTCTGCGACGTGGGATCGACCAATCCTTGGACGCTTTGTATTACCGGATAGTCAATCCGGATTCGGCTTCCGCCCATGCGATCAAGCGCCACACGAAGAGCCGAGCAAGAGGCTGCGTCCACCTTGAGCCAGCCGTCGAAACTGGGATCGCCCAAGAAATGACTCGGGGCAAGCACGCGGTCCGCTCCGACCGCAATCGCCATTTCTGCGATGCGCTCAATGATCGCCGCGGTGAATGCGTCCGGCCCCAAGGGATTCATCGGGACTTCGGACAACCATGGGGAATTGCGTACAAATGTCCTATGTCGCGCCAGGCTCGACAGTTCGGCCGCTCCGGTGTCGATCGTGATCTCAACACCTTCAGCTTTTAGCTCCTTTGCGAGAGCGGTCTGTCGGTTGAGGCGTCCGGAATCGAAGACGACTCTCGAAGTCGGCAGACCTCCGGACGCAAACATCTCGGCAAACTTGTTGTGAGAGTCTCCGACACGGAAGAACTGCGCCAACGGCGAACGCAGTCGCTGGCCTTTCGGAAACGGGACGACAACCTTGGTCATGGCGCTTGTTCCATATCAGTTTCACAAATCTATATAGTGAAACCGATACGGATCGTCAATCCTTGGTGTTCAACCCCTCCAGCACCCGATACCCGCGCCGCTTCTTCACCGCTGCGAGCTTCATCAAAGCTGTGATGGCTTTGCCTTCATCGGAGTGTGTCTCGACCATCATCTGGCCCCGGAAGCCGATCCGGCCCCATTCGCGCACAAGGCTGGATCGACCGAACAGATCGCGCTGCACGCTCAGCCGATAGAAGCGACGCATGTTCCGCGCCGGATCGATCCGGCGCATCTGCACGTCGGTCGGGAAGACATCGAGCTGGATCGGACTGTGGTACATGTAGTGATCGGGTGAGGTTTTCTACACAATATCAGGTGGAAGTCTATGCTTCCACCTTGATTTCCCCGCGAGAGTAAAAAGGGGGCTTACGCCCCCTTCTCGAACTTCATGACCGGGATACCGAGCTTCTTGGCCTTGTCTGCGAGGTTTTCCTGGATGCCATTGCCCGGGAAGACGAGGACACCCACGGGCAGCACATCGAGCATGGCGTCGTTGCGCTTGAAGGGCGCGGCCTTGGCGTGCTTGGTCCAGTCGGGCTTGAAGGCCACCTGCGTCACTCCGCGGGCCTCGGCCCATTTGGCGGCGATGAGTTCCGCGCCCTTGGGGCTGCCACCGTGCAGAAGGACCATGTCGGGATACTTGGTCCGGACCTGGTCGAGCTTGCTCCAGATCAGGCGGTGATCGTTGAAGTCGGTCCCGCCGGTGAGGGCGACCTTGGGGCCTGCGGGCAGCATCACCTCGGTTTCCGCGCGCCGCTTGGCGGCCAGGAAGTCGCGGCTGTCGATGAGCGCTGCGGTCATGTGCTGGCGGTTCACCATCGAACCGGTGCGAGGGCGCCAAGTGGAACCCGTGTGATGGACAAACTCGGTGGCGGCGTGATCGCGCATCATGTCCATGCAGTTGCGCCGTTCGATCAGCGTCAGGCCTTCGGCCGTCAGGCGCTCGAGTTCGGTGGATTTCACCTCGGAGCCATCCTGCTCGCGCTGAAGGCGGCGCTGCGCCTGCTCGTTCTCATCGAGCGACCGCTCGATCCGTGCCGTGGCGCGGTGGAAGAGGTTGACCTGTCCCCAGAGCACCTCTTCGAGGTCGGGTTCCATGCGGGTGTCTTCGAGGGTCGCAACGAGGGCGTCGAAGATGTCGGCGACGGCGACCGCGAGGCGCTGCCCATCGGGCATCGGGCGCGGATCGGGCTCGTCAAAGGGGCGGTAGCCGTAGAGCTGCAGCTCGTCGAGCGCTTGGGCGGTCTGGGATGCGGTGTGGGCGGGTTCATACACGTCGTCGTGGGTGTGGATCGTCATCGGTTCTTGCCTCCGGGCCTGTCTCGTCCGCGCGACATCCCGCGCGGCCTTCATGGGCTGCGAAAGCCGTCACGGGGGCCGCCCCTTCACCCCGCCTTCGGGGCCGGAACGCATGTGGAGGAGGACGGGGGGCGGCTGATTTGCTTCGCGATGCAAAGGCGGGGCTCGTCCCCGCCGGCGGAAATCAGTCGCCCCCGTCCTTGAAGGGGCGGCCCCTTTGACGGCCGCCTGCCCATCTCTTGAAGGCCGTGCGGGGGACGGGTGGATGAGATTGCCCGGGAAGAGGCAAAGGCGACGATCGAGAGCTACGACAGGAATCCGTGACCCCTACCCCCTCAGCCCCTAACCGCCCTCTGCGCGATGCTGCTCAGCCTGACAGGCGATGCCGTTCCTCGGGCCCGATTTGACTTGCCAGATGCTGGCGCAGCGCGTCCGCGCCGTTTGCGCGGAGATCATCGTTGAAATCCCCGAGCCGCGGTTCCAGCACCCGAACGGCAATCCTGAGCTCGGTGGCTCTGGCGCTCAACCTCTCTGCTGCTGCCCGCCCCGCCGGATCGCGGTCGATGGCGATGTAGAGGCGCTGCACCCCCTCCGGCAGCAGGACTGCCCCGAGGTGACCCGACGAGAGCGCCGCCCAGGCGGGAAGGTCGGGCATTGCCTCGACGAGGGACAGCATGGTCTCGATGCCTTCGCCGACCACGAGGAAGTCGTCATGCGGGGTCAGCCTGACGGCATTGCCGAGGAGGTGACCCATGGCCCGCCGCTGCGTCTCGACCCGCGCTTTCCCCTGACCGTCAGGCGCGAGCCAGGTGCGATGCACGCCTTGGCACAGGCCCGCCCCATCGGTGACCGCGGCGATCAGCGCCGGTCTGGTGGTGCTCCGGGTCTGACCCTCATCCCGATGCCAGCACTTCGGGTGGAAGCGAAGGGCGCTCATCATGCTGCCTTGGGTCAGGCCCCGAGAGCGGAGGTAGGTGTCGGCAAGCGTGCCTGCGACCGGCACCGAGGCTGCAAACAGACGCGCCGCCGCCGCTGGCGTGCCGCCGGGGGCCTTTGCCTTCCCTTGCACTGGCCTATCCGGGACGACCGGCTGCGGACGGCCCAGATGCGCCCGGGCTTCGGCCAGAAGATCGGGGAAGCGGGAGATCCCGGTCCTCTCGCGGATGATATCGAGAAGATCGCCATGCTCGCCAGTGGCGCCGTCGGTGAACTTGCCAGCGGCGCCCGGCCCGGATGCAGGCCCAGTCAGCCGCACGAAGAGCGACCGGCCGGGATTGTTCTGCAGATCGCCGACGATCCAGTAGGATCCTTCCCGCCGCCCGGCGGGAAGGTAATGGCGACACACGCTCTCGGCACTCTCCGCCAGTGCGCGGATCACGTCTTCGGTCTCGGAATACATGGCTCAGGACCCTCCCCGTGCATGTAGTCCCGTCACAGGACAACGTGCGAGCAGGCGATCCAGCACTTTGACGCCGCTCGCATCCGCCGGACAAAAGAGACGCAGCTTCCAGCTGATGATCTCCGAGAAGAAGCCATCGGCCTTGAGGCGGTCCTTGGCCGCTTCGGTGAAGCCCGACAGTTCGATCCGGTTCACCCCCATGACGCGGGACCGGTGAAGTTCCATCCCCTCGGCCAAGCGCACCACGGTCTTGCCCTCCAGAACGAGGGCATGGACCTGCGCAACCGTGAGTCGCGGCGCGTCGGCGGCGAGCGTGGTCGCGACCCAGGCGGGAGAGACCCGGCGGCCGATGATGCGCTGACCATCATCGGTCTGAAGCCGGTAGACGCGGGTTTCGTCCTGCGGGAGCTTCTTCCAGATCGGCAGCAGCAGCCCCGCCACGATATGCAGCGTGGACTCGCTGAACTCCGGCACCTCGGCCAGTTCCGCGGTCCAGGCGGCGATGAAGGCCGCGCGGTCGGCCTCGAGCCAGTGGGTGTCCTCCATCATCCTAGCCGGAACCGTGCTGGCCGCCGTTGGACGGATCAGACGAAGGCGGGGCTCGATGGTGCCGTCGTCCAGCATCAGGCTGGTCGCGGGCACCTGCACTGAGGCCCGGCCCGAGCGGCTGTTCACCAGCAGGCGTGCCTTTGGGTCATCGAGCCAGTCCAGCGCATCCACCAGCGCGGTCGGCGTGTTGCGCCGCTTTTCCGCGATGGTGAGAAGCTGGGTTTCCGCGCCGGAGCCGGGATGGGTGTAGATCACGCGCGCCTCGGTGACGCGGAAGCTCTCGGCGCGCAGGGTCTCGAGCCCGAGGTCATAGACCCCAGCGGCAATGGCGCCCTCGATCCGTTGATCAAGCAGTTCCTCGAAGGCCGAGAAGAGCACAGCCTGCATGTCGATCGTCAGCGCCAGCAGGCGATTGAGGAAGGTCGTGATCGGCGGCAACTCGTCTTTCAGCCCGTTGTCATCGGTCAGGCTGAGACCGGTGGCGTCTTCGAGGGCTCCGAGCGAGCATCCCGCGACATCGCCGCGATAGAGGCGGCGGTAAAGCTGGCGCAGGGCGTCGCGGGCATAGGGGCTCTCGAGGTTGTCCTCGGGCCGGAACAGCCCCTGCCCGCCGGTCTGGCGCTGACCGCGCGTGATGGCCCCCAGCGTGTCGAGGCGGCGGGCGATGGTGGAGAGGAATCGCTTCTCTGCTTTCACATCCGTGGCCACCGGCCGGAACAGCGGCGGTTGCGCCTGGTTGGTGCGGTTGGTGCGACCGAGGCCTTGGATGGCAGCATCGGCCTTCCAGCCCGGTTCCAAGAGGTAATGCACCCGAAGGCGCTGGTTCTTGGCGCCAAGATCGGCGTGATAGCTGCGCCCGGTGCCACCGGCATCCGAGAAGATCAGGATGCGCTTCTGGTCGTCCATGAAGGCGGCGGTTTCCGCGAGGTTGGCAGAGCCTGCGCGACTTTCCACGACAAGTCGCTCCGCCGGACCCTCGCCTTTGCGCACGATGCGGCGCGACCTGCCCGTGACCTCGGCCACGAGGTCTGTGCCGAAGCGCTGGACGATCTGGTCGAGCGCGCCCGGGACGGGCGGCAGCGAGGCCAGCTTCTCGATCAGCGCGTCGCGCCGGAGGGCCGCCTCGCGGCATTCCACTGGCTGGCCATCGCGCATGACGGGGCGCGAGGACAGATTGCCCTCGCTGTCGGTGAAGGGCTCGTAGAGCTGCACCGGGAAGGAATGGGCGAGGTAGTCGAGGACATATTCCCGCGGCGTGATGTCAACGCGGATGTCGTTCCACTCCTCGGTCGGGATTTCCGACAGGCGGCGCTCCATCAGCGCCTCGCCTGTCGAGACGATCTGGATCACAGCCGCATGGCCTGCCGCGAGATCGGCCTCGATGGCGGCGATCAGAGTGGGCGTTTTCATCGATGTGAGCAGATGGCCGAAGAAGCGCTGCTTGGCGGATTCGAAGGCGGACCGTGCAGCGGATTTGGCCTGACGGTTCAGCGTGCCGCTCTCACCCGTGATGTTCGCGGCCTCCATCGCGGCCGCGAGGTTGTTGTGGATGATGGCGAAAGCCCCGGCATAGGCATCGTAGATGCCGCGCTGCTCAGGGGTCAGCGCATGTTCCAGCATCTCGTATTCGACACCGTCGTAGGAGAGGGACCTGGCGGTGTAGAGGCCAAGCGACCGCAGATCGCGGGCCAGAACCTCCATTGCGGCGACGCCGCCCGCCTCGATGGCCTCGACAAATTCCGCACGCGTGGCAAAGGGAAAGTCTTCCCCGCCCCAGAGACCGAGCCGCTGCGCATAGGCGAGGTTGTGGACCGTCGTCGCGCCCGTGGCCGAGACATAGACCACGCGGGCATTCGGAAGTTTGTGCTGCAGACGCAGACCCGCCCTGCCCTGCTGGGACGCCTCGGTGTCCCCACGATCACCCTTCGATCCAGCCGCATTTGCCATAGCGTGGCTCTCATCGAAGAGGATCACCCCGTCGAAATCCGCCCCCAGCCAGTCGACGATCTGGTCGACGCGGGACTTTTTTGCGCCCCGCTCCTCGGAGCGCAGCGTCGCATAGGTGGTGAACAGAATGCCTTCCGTAAGCGGGATGTCGCGGCCCTGGGCGAAGCGCGAGAGCGGCGTGACCAGCAGGCGTTCCTGCCCGAGGGCCGACCAGTCGCGCTGCGCATCCTCGAGAAGCTTGTCGCTTTTCGAGATCCAGAGCGCCTTGCGACGGCCCTGGCACCAGTTGTCGAACAGGATCCCGGCCGACTGGCGGCCTTTGCCGGCACCGGTACCATCGCCGAGGAAGAAGCCGCGGCGGAAGCGGACGGTTTCCGTGGCATCGTCGGGCGCAGCCGAGACCATGTCGCCGGTTTCATCGACGGTCCAAGACCCCGCGAGATAAGCACCATGCGCTTCGCCCGCGTAGATCACGGTCTCAAGCTGGGCGTCGGAGAGGAGGCCATCGCGCGAGACGGCGGTGGGGAGTTTCGGGCGGTAGGAGGGTTTCGGGGGCGCGACCGAGGCCATGGCCGCCGACTGCACCAGCTTGGTCGGGTGCGGGGCCGCGCCGGGGATGTCGATCGCCTGCAGGCGGAAGGTCTCGTAGATCGCGTCGGACAGACGCGCGGCACCGAGGTCATCCGCAATCTCGCGCAGGGTGTAGCCGAGGTCTTCGGCATCCGGCGCGGCGACATGCACATCCATCTTGGCCGCTGCCGTCGACCGCAAGGGTCGAGCGGTGAGGCCGGAGGAACGGCCGGGAATTCCCCGGAAAGAGGAAATGGGCTGGGAGCATGCGCCCACACCCGCATCCAACTCGAGGCGTGGCGGGACCTCGGCTGTGATCCGGGCAAGGAGCTGTGCCGCATCGACGGACATCGGCCGGGCGAGATCAGCGGTGATGCCGCCCTGCTCGCCGCCCCGGCATTTGTCGAAGACCGAGATCCGCGTCTCGAAGCTGGTGCCGTGCTTGGCGAAAGCGGCGCCCGACACAGCACCGGTGAAGACCAGATGCGCCGTCTCGGAGAGACGGCCGAAGGTCTCGGACCAGGCGGGCGTATCCGGTGCGAAACCGGAACCGGTGACCGCGACCAGACGCCCGCCAGGGGCCAGCCGGGCAAGGGCCGAGCGCAAGTGCCGGTCCGTCGCCTCGGTCGTCCGGCCATCGACATTGGCCACGACCGAAAACGGCGGGTTCATCAGGATGACGCTCGGGCGCAAGCCCGCGTCCAGATGATCGTCGATCTGTGCGGCGTCGAAGGTATTGACGGGACGCCCCGGAAAGAGGAGGCGCAGAAGGTCGGCGCGCGTGTCGGCCAACTCGTTCAGCGCGAGACTGCCGCCCGCGATCTCGGCGAGGATTGCCAGCAGCCCGGTCCCGGCCGAAGGCTCGAGGACGAAGTCACGGGGCGTGATTTGCGCTGCCGTCATTGCAGCCAGTCCCATGGGCAGCGGCGTCGAGAATTGCTGGAAGCGCTCCATTTCTTCCGAGCGACGGGTATGCGTCGGCAAAAGCCCCGCCACCTTGGTGAGGATGGGCAAGAGTGCTGCAGGCGAGCCGGCACGGGCAATAAGCGCGCGCCCGAATTTTCGCAGGAAGAGGACCAGCGCCACCTCGCCCGCCTCATAGGCGAGCTTCCAGTCCCAGGCACCATCAGCATCGGAGCCGCCGAAGGCACTCTCCATCTCGAGGCGCAGACGCAGCGCGTCAATCTGGAAGCCCTGGGCGAGATCGGGCTGCAGCGCCTCGGCAACGGCGAGGATCGCAGGCGCGGGATCAGAAGACGGAACAAGAATGGGAGGCGCAACAGGCGCGAGATAGGTCATCGGGAAACTCCGGAATGAGGGACATGAACAGGCCCGGACACCCTCTCTCGGGCACCCTCAGGCCTGATCTTTCCCCGCCCCCGCTCTTCCTCTCGAACCGGTGCGTTGAGGACGCTTGGCTTGATTTTGTTCCTGTTATGTTCTATATTGAAGGCCAAGCCAGAAAGGGAATTTCCCGATGGACAGCACCACGCACGCCCTGCCCGCGACGCCGAAACAGATCGCCTATGCGCGCTCGCTGGCCCTGCGCAACCAGACCCTCCTGCCGTGGGAGGTTCAGCAGGACCGCCGGTCGCTCAGCGCTTGGATCGAGGCGCAGGCCCAGCTGAAACCGGTCTCCGACATGAACCGGCTGCCCACCTCGAAGCAGGTGGCCTTCGCGGAGAAGCTCGCGCGGATCAAGCGCCGCGCCGTCCCGGAGGAATGCTTCCGCGACAAGGGGCTGATGTCGAAGTGGATTGACGGGAACAAGTAGCCCCCGCCTTCCTTCCCGCACCAAGGACTGTTGCCCGCATGGGGGAGACTGCGAAGGTAGGCCCCAGTTTGGAGGACCAAGGCCTGGTCCCGGCGGGACGCCGGGAGGTGCACCGCATAGACATTCGGCAACCGCCGCAAGTCGCCGCCGTCTCTCAATCCCGCGTCTTCAGATCTCCCACCACTTGGGGCTACCCCCTCATGTCTTTGGAAATCTTGATATTGGAGCGCTCACAACGCTGAAAGACTGCCCACACCAAAGAAACCAGTAGTCGTCTCTTTGAAAATGTGTCACTTTAGGCATCATGGACACCGGAAGGTCACAGAATCTGAAGAGACTGCTCGATGCCGTGCCCGCCGGGTATCTGGTCGATGCCGCATGGCTCGTCTCCCAAGGTATCGCCTACGAGAGTTTCCGTGACTACGTGAAGCGCGGCTGGCTCGAGCGCATCACCCGCGGTGTCTTCCGCCGCCCCCTCCCCAGCACCGCAGCCCCCCCGACGGCGAACAGCATCGACTGGAAGACCTGCATCCTGTCCGCGCAGCACATCATGGGTCATGACCTGCATGTCGGCGGCACCACGGCGCTCGGCGAACAGGGGCATGCCCATTACCTGCACCTCGGCGAAAGTGCTCCTGTCTGGGTCTATGGGGACAGTATCCCGAATTGGCTGGCGAAACTGCCGATGGATGCCCAGATCAGAACCCGCCCCCGATCCTTGTTTGCCGACCCGAAACTGGGCTTGATCGAGGGCAAAACGACCGGCCAGCCATGGGACTGGGGTCTCACGATGTCGACGCCGGAGCGCGCGATCCTGGAGGCCATGGACGAACTGCCCGACCATGAAAGCTTCCACACGCTCGACATGGTTTTCGAGAGCCTGACAACCCTGCGCCCAAGACTGCTGTCCGACCTCCTGCAGGCTTGCCGGAAGATCAAGGTCAGGCGCCTGTTCTTCGTTTTTGCTGACCGCCACGATCATCCCTGGCGCAAACGGATCGACCCGCAGGCCTTCGACCTCGGCAGCGGCGACCGAGCCTTGGTTCAGGGCGGCAAGATCCACCCGCGCTATCGGATCATGGTGCCGGAAGATTTCGTGAAACCGGAGGCCGAAAGTGGCGCGTGAGACCTACGAAGCCCAGGTTGCACTCCTCGTACGTGTCCTGCCCCATGTCGCGGGTGAAACCGTCTTCGCGCTCAAAGGTGGGACGGCCATCAACCTCTTTTACCGCGACCTGCCACGGTTGTCGGTCGACATCGACCTGACCTACCTGCCAATCAAGGACCGCACCGAGAGCCTCGACGAGATCAATGCCGCGATGGATCGCATCGCGGTCGCCATCGAGACCGGTATTCGCGGCGCGAAATCTCAGCGCGTCCAAGGGGGCGGCGGCGGGGCCACGCGGCTGCTGGCGCGCCTCGGGCATGCCGAGATCAAGATCGAAACCTCGCCTGTGACCCGTGGCGTCGTCCACGACCCAGAGATCCGGACCGTCTCTGCAGCCGTGGAAGATGCCTACGGCTATGCTGAAATGCAGATCGTCTCGTTCGAGGACCTGTTCGCAGGCAAACTGCACGCTGCACTCGACAGGCAGCATCCCCGGGATCTCT
>Ga0208979_100437_pt1 | contig 26566 bp, 23 predicted proteins | sample HotLakConsUCCSLE_FD_184738 | JGI IMG/M metagenome (GOLD analysis project Ga0208979, IMG submission 184738) | Hypersaline microbial mat communities from Hot Lake, Washington, USA - Hot Lake Consortium UCC-SLE (SPAdes) | ecosystem: Environmental > Aquatic > Non-marine Saline and Alkaline >... | reverse complement strand
CCCTGTCTCAACCAATCGAGCCGATGCCCCTTGACCTAGCGGCCTGAGAAACCGAACCTTCACATGCCCGGAGCACGCCGCCAGGGAGTTTCCACAGCAATCGCGACACGACCGGGGAGCAGCTCAAATATGGCTTGTCTGTGGGCAGGGCGGAAAGCCGACTGTGACCGGGCGGAATTTCATCTGCATCATTGCGCAGCAGCGGTCAGGCAGCTTGCCGACAGCGACCGGCGATCGTGCTTCATTTGCGTTACTTTTGCCGACAAATATTCAGAAAACCGTCAGCGGTAAATGCGGCTTCTTATGAACACTTCACAGGCTACCCGGCCACAGGCGAAAAGCCATCGGGTTCAATCATCTCAAGCAAGCTCTGGACCGCAGGGAGATCCGCAGCTTCTGAATGACAAAGCACATATACACCGACGGGCTCCGACATATCTAGAAGCTCGACGGCGACGAGCCTGGGATCGCTCCCAAATTCACCACTCAGAACAAATCCGAAGCCTAATCCAGCAACCACTGCCTCTTTGACGCCTTCTCGCGTGGGAATTGTCGTGGTTCGATTTTGCAACTGATCATGCCTGCTGAACGCTTGCTCCACCAGCGCTCGGGTCATCGATCCAGGCTCCCGGATCAGCAGTTGAGCATCGGCAATCTGTGAAATCGACAAGAACGACTCTTGAGCGAGGGGATGCTCTTTCGGAATACACAGCATCAACTTCTGAGTTGCGATTTGTCGAGCAACCAGATCCTGTGGCACGGACAGTAGCGAGGTCACTGCGACGTCCAGACGGCATTGCCGCAGTCCTTCGAACAGGGACGCGGTGTTTCCAAAGCGGTATTCGACATCGATTGCAGGAAATTTCTCCCGAAACCGAGCAATGAGCGGTATGGCGAATGCCGGTGTTGCATATCCTGCCGAAAGCTTCCCGCCCTTGAGACCGAGAAGGTCCAATGCCGTTGCTTCGAGTTCATCCACACGTGCGATGACCAATCGGGCGCGATGATAAATCTCGCGCCCGGTATCGGCCAACCCGACACCTGACCGGCGGTCGAGAAGCCGCAACCCGCACGCGATCTCAAAGTTGCGTACCCTTTGCGAGACCGCAGGCTGGGATACTCCTAATTGGCGAGCCGCAAGAGAAAAGCTCCCGTGCTCTACAACTGCCACGAATGCGCGCAGGTCATTGAGCGAATTCAGGTTGAGCGCAGCCATGTCCTTTTCGGCGACCGCCTTGGTGATCTGCGGCCCTGTCATGGTCGCGTCATGCGAATCATTTATACGTCTCTCCGCGTCATAAGACTTTCAGATAGGCCATCAAGGCACACTTCATCGAGCTACCCCGTCCTCATCTCACATGCAAATATCTCGGAGATCACTCATGCCAGTTATCACCAAGCGGGACTTTCTCGTGGCAATCGGAGCCACAGTCGCCGCAAGTGGCGCCTCAAGCCTTCTTCTTCCCGGGACTGCAGCCGCAAGCACGCCCGACTGGGCGGCGCTTCCGGCCAGTTCCACCCCGAGTCATGGCGGCAAGCTCGTTTACGCCCAGACCTACCCGAATTGGGCGATCGGTTCTTCGGACCGTGGCGAGCATCCGTATTTCTGGATCGACCTGCTGACACGTTCGGTCTGGAACTGCCTCACATGGGTTGATCACGACTATACCGTGCAGCCGGAACTGGCGGCGGATTGGTCGGCTGCTGACGACACGATGGCGGTCTGGGATTTCACCCTGCGTGAAGGTGTCCGTTTTCATAATGGAAAAGAGATGACATCCGAAGACGTGGTGTCGTCCTTCAAGGCTCATGTCGCGCAGCGCGGCTCGGGCTTTGCCACAAACTGGATTGCCGATATCGAGGCGACGGGCCGCTATTCGGTCCGGATGCATTTGACCGGCGGCTACGCCGAATGGCCCTATGTCGTGGCCGAATACAGGTTGACCATCTGGCCAGCGGGCGAGGCCGAGAGCCTCGGGTTCGACGGCGTCGGTACCGGCCCCTACCGCCTGGTGGACGTCGACAACAAGCGCGGTTTTCAGGCAGTTCGTTTCGACGATTACTGGATGGAGGGCCGCCCCTTCGCCGACGAGCTGGAGGGATACATCACCACGTCACAGACTGCCATCAACGGTTTCCGGGCCGGGCAGTTCAATGCGGTCTTCAACATCGACCCGACAACCGCGGGGCAGTACCGAGATGCTGGTGGAGAGATCCATATGTCGCCCGGCGGCGATCAATTCCTCCTCACCATGCCCAAGAACATCGACATGGTGTGGAACGATCCCAAGGTGCGCCGGGCGCTGACCCTGTCGATCGATCGCGACGCGATCAACCGCATCGTCTATGACGACCCCGACAGCTGGGTCGGCAACGACACGCACATGACCGCGCTGAACCCCGAATTCCTGCCTCGTGACGTGGCACAGGATGTGGACGAAGCACGCAGGCTCCTTGCCGAGGCGGGCTATCCGGACGGAGTGACCTTGCCGACGATGGTCTTCTGCCCCTCCTTTCCCGAGGAACCGCGGATCATGGCCATCGTGTCGGAATCGGTTCGCCGTGCGGGGATCACCCTCGAGATCAGGGAAATTCCATGCGATGGCTTCAACGACTATGTCCAGGCCGTCAATGCTCCTGTCGGGCGCCCGCGCCGCAGTCTGGTCGGCCCGCGCAACCCGGCGATCAACATGGGCCGGATGGACATCGCGGGGGGAGGCACCGAATCCGGTGGCTGGCAAGGCGAACTGGCCGATCTTTACAGCACGCTCTACACCCAGGCCGTCGCCGAGCCCGACGCGGCGGTGCGGTTCGAGTTGTTCCGCGAGCTTCAGCGGATCGCTCAGGAAGACACCCCGGCGATCATGCTCGGTGGCCGGCGCAACATGCTGGCCCACCGGCCCGAGGTGGTGAACCTGCGGTCGCATTCGCAGAACTGGTCCAGCCGGTTCGATGACTTCTGGATCGCAGGCTGATCCCGGCAGTCATTTTCATGGACCGGCGGGCTATCTGCTCGCCGGTCCGTCACCCGGACGCGAGGCAGACAGATGGAACGCATTCTGACCATGATCCTCGGGCGCCTACTTCTCGCTGGCGTTATCCTCAGCCTTGTCGCACTGGCCGTTTTCGTCGGCACCGAGATCCTCCCCGGAGATGCGATCACCGCCACCATTCCTCAGGACGAACTGATATTCTATTCCGACGCGGATCTTGCGCAGTTGCGTGCAGCCGCGGGGCTGGACCGGCCTGCGTGGATCCGCTTCGCGGACATGTGGTGGGGATTGTTCAGCTTTGATTTCGGAGTGACGTTGACACGGCAGGAACCGGTCATCGACCGCATCTATCATCCCTTGATCAATTCTCTGATCATGGCTGGGCTGACGACGATTGTCGTGCTGGTGATCTCGATCGGTCTGGGCATCGCTGCGGCGCTGCGCCCCGGGGGCTGGCTTGATACCGGCCTGAGCGGCGCGACCCTTTTTGCCTATTCCATGCCGGATTTCGTCGTCGGCAATGTCTTTGTGATCGTGTTTGCGGTCTGGCTGGGTATGGTGCCAGCTGTGATCCTGTTCAACACTGACGCGCCAGCCCTGTCCGTTCTGGGTGCAAGCGTGCTGCCGGTCATGGCGTTGTGCATTTCCGGTGTCGCCTATCAATTCCGGCTCTTGCGCACCGGCATGATCGATGCGCTGTCATCGGAGTTCATCGAACGCGCCAGATTGTCGGGCGTGTCGAAACTGCGGATAGCGTTGGTCCATGCGCTGCCCATCGCGGTGATCCCGATGCTGAGTGGAACCGCCTATTTCGTTGCCGGCCTGATTTCGGGAACGGTGGTCATCGAAGCGGTTTTCAAATTTCCGGGGGCTGGCCTCGAACTGCTGCGTTCACTGGCGCAGCGCGAGATACCGACGGTTCAGGCGATTGCCTTCATGGCTGCGTTTGCTGTCGTTTTCACCAACTTGCTGGCTGATCTGGCGGTATTGCTGCTTGATCCGCGCGTGCGCCGTGGAAGGGCCTCCGATGTCTGATCTTTCGACAGTCGTTTCCGCAGGTCGCGTCGCGAGCCAATTGCCGCCCTTTCACAGGCTCGCACGCCGGGTGCTTCGCGATCCGGTGGCGGTATTGGGAATCGGATTGGTGATCTTCCATCTCCTGCTCGCGGTGTTTCATCCATGGATTGCCCCGCATTCGACCAGCGCTCTGGTCGGTGTCCCGCTTGAGAGGCCGTCGGCCGAATTCTGGATGGGGACCGATCAGATCGGGCGAGATTACATGAGCCGTTTGATGGCCGGTGGACAGGTGGCCTTGACGGTGTCCCTTCTCGGTGTGGCCATCGCGCTTCTGGTCGGCACGATTCTGGGGCTTGTCGCAGGGTATCGAGGCGGGCGACTGGACGAAATCGTCATGCGTTTCGTCGACACTCTCATGGCCATTCCGGAACTGATCCTGATCGCCATCTTGACACTTTCCTTTGGCAAGGATCTGTCGGCACTCGTGATCGTGGTGGCGATCGTCTACATGCCGGGCGTGGTCCGGGTGGTTCGGGCACGCACGATCTCTTTGGCCTCATTGGATTTCGTCCGCGCTGCCGAACTGCGCGGAGAGCGAACCGGGGCAGTCTTGCGACGCGAGATCCTGCCCAATCTCACGGGCCTTCTCGGAGTGGAACTTGCCGTTCGGACATCGTCCGCAATCCTGAAGATAAGCGCCCTGTCATTTCTGGGGCTTGGCATCAGTCAGCCCACCCCCGACTGGGGACTCATGGTGCAAGAAGCGATGGGCGTGGTGTTTACCGATCCATGGTTCCTGCTGTTGCCGGCGCTGATGCTGTCAAGCCTCATCATCGGCTTGAACTTCATGGTCGATGGCATGGCACGCGCCATCGGATCATCGACCAGGCAAGCGGGGTAAGATTTATGGTGCATCCTGCAACGGCTTCATCACCCGAATCCGCTCCGGCTTCAGTCGTGATGCAAACAAAAGCAGACATCGTCGATCATGTCACAATCGACGGATTGACCATCGCTTTTCGCGATTCATCGGGTCTTCTGCGCAATGTCGTCAACGATGTCGGTTTTTCGCTGGGACGCGGTGAGACACTTGGTATTGTCGGCGAAAGCGGCAGTGGCAAATCCACCATCGCCCGGGCACTAATGGCGTATCTGCGGCCCGGCGCGCAGGTTCTGTCGGGAAAAGTGACGGTATCAAATCAGGATATATTTTCCCTTAGCGGCGCGTCGCTGAGGTCTTATCGCGGTCAGACAGCCGCGCTTGTGCCACAAAACCCGCTGTCGTCACTGACCCCGCATATGACAGTCCTCGCGCAGATGCGCGAAGTGATCGTTCAAAATGGGGGACTTCAAGGGGCCCAGGTGGACCAGCGTGCCATTGAACTGCTTGAACGCACCGGCCTGCCCGAGCCATTGACACTGGCCAAACGATATCCGCACGAATTGTCGGGCGGGCAGCGCCAGCGCGTGGTCATCGCGGCAGCACTTGCGGGTGAACCCGAACTCATCGTTCTCGACGAACCGACGACTGCGCTCGACAAGACGGTCGAGGCGCAGGTCCTCGATCTGGTTGCCGAGATCCAGCAGCGACTGGGGACCACGCTTGTCTATGTCAGCCACGATCTGAATGTCATCGGTCGCATGTGCCGCCGGGTGCTCGTCATGCGCGACGGTGCAATTGTCGAGGGCGGGGCAACCGAGCAGGTTTTCAAGAATCCGCGCAGCGAATACGCTCGCGAACTTGTTCAGGCGATCCCGAAGCTTGAGGTCAGGGCCAGCCGACAGCAACCCGAAGGGCCTGTCCATCTGAAGCTTCGCGAATTGCGGTTCTGTCACGATTCCGGGGGAAGCCGTCTGGCGGCGCGCATCTGGCGTCGGACAGCCCCTCCTCCGACATTGCAAGACATATCCTTTGACATATCGCGTGGGTCGACCTTGGGAATCGTGGGCGAAAGCGGCAGCGGAAAATCCACGCTGGCCTGTCTGATTGCCGGGGCGCTGGCGGGGCATGTGGGCGGGATGCAGCTGGACAGGACACCGCTATCGGGGTTGGCACGCATCCGACCGATCGAACAAAGACGATCGGTACAGATGGTTTTTCAGGATCCGCTTTCTTCGCTCAACCCCTGTCACAGCGTTGCCGAGTTGATCACACGCCCGCTGATGCTCTTCTTCGGGATGACGCGCGCGGCCGCGCGCGCCCGCGCATGCAACCTGCTTGAAGAGCTGGAACTGCCCTCGGACCTTCTGGAACGGTATCCTCAGCAATTGTCTGGCGGACAGCAGCAGCGTGTCGCGATCGCCCGGGCCTTTGCATGCGAGCCCGAGTTGCTGATCTGCGACGAGATCACCTCTGCGCTGGATGTGACGGTCCAGGCCCAGGTCATCGCGATGATGCAGCGCCTCCAGCAAGACCGCGGCACAAGCTATATCTTCATCTCACACGATCTGCCAGTCGTGGCCCGCATGTCAGATCGCGTCCTCGTGCTTAGCAAGGGACGCGTCATGGATAACCTGACGCCCACTGAACTCATCGACGGACAGGGAAGTCAGTATTCCCGGACGCTTCTTGCCGCCTTTCGGGCAAACGTGTCTCAAACAAATCTCGCGTGACAAAGGAAACCCATGAATGTCAATTGAAAGTCTCAATAACCCAGGGCGCTTCTGGAAAGGCAACTTGCATACCCATAGCACGAACTCTGATGGTTGCCTGTCCCCGGCTGAAATATGCGATGCGTATCACGCCAAAGGTTATGACTTCCTGTGCATCTCGGATCACTTCCTGGAACGCTTCGAATGGCCCATCACGGATGCCGCCAAGGACGCGCCCGATGCGTTGACCCTGTTGCGAGGTGCAGAAGTGCATGCACCCGCCAATTCGCATGATGAGTTGTGGCACCTTCTTGCTGTCGGTCTGCCGGGCGGGTTTGCCCCCACCTCAGCGGATGAGGATGCATCCGCACTGGCGCAACGCTGTCTGGCACAGGGCGCGTTTCTTGCCATTGCGCATCCCGAATGGTCCGGGCTGACCCTCGAGGACGCCGCCGCCATTCCGGATGCGCATGCCGTCGAAGTTTACAATCACACGAGCGCCTTGCACGCCGCGCGAGGCGGCGGCAGCTATTATCTGGACGCGCTGCTGAACACAGGGCGACGGATCAACGCCCTGGCTTCTGACGATGCGCATTTCAACATAGCTGATCGACCGATGGCGGATGCGTTTGGCGGCTGGGTCATGGTACGTGCAGAATTCAACACGCCTGGTGCCATTCTCGCAGCGCTGAAGGACGGTGCCTTTTACAGTTCACGCGGCCCGGATTTCAACAATGTCGTGCAATCGGGCGACTTTCTGGATATCTCGTGCAGTCCGGTGGATCATATCACCGTTCTGGGTCGTGGATCACGAGTCGAGCGGATCCACGGAAAGGGAATGACAGAAGCGAGGCTGCCGCTGGACCGTTTTTCGGGGGATTGGGCGAGGGTTGTGTTGACCGACTCAACAGGCGCCCAGGCCTGGTCGAATCCGTTCTGGCTGTAACACCTGATAAGATTGGAATTGCTCTGAATGTGGATTTATCACAATCCTGTCGGCATAACGTTCGGTTCCGGCAGCTTCGACAAGCTCGCGGCGCTGGTCGGTGCTCGACCTTACCTTCTGGTCACGTATCCCGATGCTCCGTTCACCGCCCTCGCGGATCGGCTGGCGCAGCGCCTGGGGCCGCCAGCAGGCGCGGTGCGGGATGTTGCCCCCAATCCCGACATCGCCGATGTCGCGCGGCAGGCATCGCAAACCGCGATGCTCAAGATACGCCCCGAGGTCGTCATCGCGATTGGTGGTGGATCGGTCATCGACAGCGCCAAGGTTCTCGCCGCATCCGCAAAGGGTTTTGCCACGGTCGAGGCGCTTCTGAAAGGTGAAGAGGCGCCGGCGGGGTGGCAGCCGCTGCCCCTGATCGCCGTTCCCACAACGTCCGGAACCGGCAGCGAGGTCACCTGCTGGGCCACCGTCTGGGACCGCAAGGCAGCGACCAAGCGCTCGCTCGATCACCCCGCGCTTTACCCGGAGGCCGCCGTCATAGACCCGGACCTGATGCGCTCGATGCCCCACGACCTGACGGTGTCGACAGGCCTCGACGCGCTGTCACATGCGTTGGAAAGCCTGTGGAACCACAATGCAAACCCGGTCACCGCCAGCCATGCCATTTCCGCGGCCCGCAGCATTCTGGACGTCCTGCCGGCTCTGGTCGACACGCCGGACGATCCGGATCTGCGCAGCCGGATGGCCGGGGCGTCACTGTCCGCCGGGCTGGCTTTTTCTGGCACAAGAACAGCAATCGCCCATTCGATCTCGTATCCCGTAACCCTGCGCCATGGCGTGCAGCACGGAATCGCCTGCTCCTTCACATTGCCGATGATCCTTGACAGCCTGGCCGATGCCGACGGGCTGACCGGCCAGGCGTTGCGAGACATCTTCGGTCCGGACCTGCGCGTCGGGGCCAGGTGGCTGGCGGCGTTTCTGGACAAACTTGGCATCGGCCTTTCCCCGGCCGATTACGGGATCGACGACGCCGAATGGCAATCCATCCTGACCGAGGCAACCGCCGGTCCGCGCGGACGCAACTTCATCGCCCAGATCACCACCCTGCAACCCGTATTGCCCTGCGCGGCATGACGCGGCCAGCGCCTGCAAACCAAATGACCCGGAGGCCAGCATGAACCGCTTCAAGGCCGTGGTATTCGACTGGGCCGGAACCACCATCCATTTCGGCTCTTTCGCGCCGATGGGAGTGTTTGTCGAGGCTTTCAGGAAGTTCGGCGTCGAGGCAACGATTGCCGAAGCGCGCGCGCCGATGGGCGCGCCCAAGCGTGACCATATCAAGGCCATGATCACCGCCCCGCGGCTGGCTGCCGAATGGACGCGCCTGCATGGCGCCGCGCCGACGGACGCCGATATCGACCGGATTTACAAGATTTTCGTTCCGATGAACGAAAAGGTCGTGGCCGACCACGCCACGCTTGTGCCCGGCGCGCGCGAAGCGGTGGAAAAGCTGCGCGGCATGGGGCTGAAGATCGGGTCCACCACCGGCTACACCCGCTCGATCATGGAGCGGGTCTTTCCGGTTGCCGCCGCGCAGGGCTATGCGCCGGACAATTGCGTGTGTTCCGACGATCTTTCCGAAGGGCGGCCCGGCCCGTTGCAGATGTATCAGTGTTTCATCGACCTGCAGGTCTGGCCCGCGTCTTCGGTGGTCAAAGTCGACGACACGCCGCCGGGCATCGCCGAAGGCGTCAATGCCGGCTGCCTGACCGTTGGAGTCGCGCTTTCGGGCAACATTGTCGGCCGCACGACGCAGGAACTTGCCGAGCTACCGACCGAGGATGTGCAAACCCTGCGCGCGAAAGCGACCGAGGTCCTGCGCGCCGCCGGGGCGCAGCATATTATAGACACGGTCGCAGATCTGCCTGATCTGTTGATCCGGCTTGACCAGTCCGGTTGATACTTTGTGGCACAGCAGTCTCACATCGGCGCTTCCCCTCAAAACGAAACGGATGGCTGGAGCCTAACGCTGCGTCAGGATTGAATGACCGCTTCGGGAAAACACGCTTGCTTGGCCGAGTGTCGGCTCAGGGCCGTCACCGTCGCCCAAGCCGTCCCAGTCTCTCCAGCTGCGCCGGCATTTTCGACCCCGATTCGGCGGATCCTGTGCCGCCTGCGGAACCGGTGTTCCCAATACCTGGCCGCGCCGACATCTGCTGCAACCCGAAGAACTGTCGCGCCCTGAGTGCTGCGTATTCTGCGCCGCTTGCGCCTCCGATCAGGTAGCGGTTGTAGGCTCGCTGGCTTCCCATGGCGGCGCGGGCGAAGCCAGCTCTCATTTGCGCTGTTCCAGATCTGGCGCAGCCCGCTCTCGACGGCCCCGTCCGAGCGGCGCAGGACGCTGCGGATGCGCAGATTGTTGTCGCGCATTGAATCGTGCCCCCTTATCGGTGCCCAAGATTGCCCCCTGAGAGCAGAGCTGGCCCGGCGCTGCTTAGTCCTCATGTAGCGCAGCGGCGGCGGGCCAGCGGTGGTGCCGTTTGCGTTATGCTCGGTTCTTGAAGCGCCAGCTGTCGTTGCCGGTCTCGACGATCTCGCAATGGTGGGTGAGCCGGTCGAGGAGTGCCGTGGTCATCCTGGCGTCCCCGAAGACGGTGGGCCATTCTCCGAGCGTGAGGTTCGTCGTGACGATAATCGAGGTCCGCTCGTAGAGCTTGCTGATCAGGTGGAACAGGTGCTGACCGCCGGTCTGGGCGAAGGGGGAGATAGCCAGGCTCGTGGAGGATCAGGAAGTCGAGGCGGGAGATCAGGTCCGCGGTCCGGCTCTGGCGTTCGGCGCGGGCTTCGGCGTCGAGCTTGTTTACCAGATCGACGACGTTGAAGAACCGGCCGCGGCGGCCGTTGCGGATGCAGGCGCGCGCAATGCTGACCGCGAGATGTGTCTTGCCGGTTCCGGTGCCGCCGATCAGCACGAGATTACGCTGATGATCGAGGAAGTCGCCGGTGGCGAGGTCACGGATCAGGGTCTCGTTGACTTCGGCCGCCCCGAAGTCGAACTTCTTGCTCTCCTTGACCAGCGGCAACTTGGCGATGGTCATCTGATACTTGATCGAGCGTGCCTGCTTCTCACTGATCTCGTCGGCCCGGCCAACCGCGCGGGCGTCGACCGAGCAACGGTTCTTGTCGAACCGCACGAGGCAGGTCCTGGACACCGACGCCGGGACGGCATGGAATCCATCGAACGATCCGACATAGGGCAAAAGGCTCGACCGCTCCTCTTCGAACACCTCCCAGATCGTTTTGTCCGGAATGTCGGGGTGCCGGTTCGCCTTGGCGTAAGCGATGCACCGGTCCTCGAGCCAGGCGTTCAGTTCGGCAAAGGATCCGAACTTCGGCCGGGGCACGAAGACCCGCCGTCGGACCACGCCGACCTGGTTCTCGACCTGGCCTTTCTCCCAGCCCGAGGCGGGCGTGCAGGCCACCGGATCGACGAGGTAGTGCCCGCAAATCTGCTGGAACCGGCGGTTGTAGGCGCGGTCGCGACCGACGAAGATCGTGTCCACCGCCGTCTTCGCGCCCATTGTCGCTCGGACCAATGGCGCACCAATGGACGCTGTCGTAGATGCCCCGCGCGCAGGCACCGCCGAAGAAGGCGAACGCGCTGTCATGGGCATCGAACACCATCTCCTGCGTCTCGCGGGGATAGGCCCGCACGAACAGCATCCGGCTGTGGCAGAGGCGGACATGGGCCACCTTGACCGTCGTGGTCACGCCATCGAGGATCACGATCTCATGGCTCCAGTCGAACTGGCAGGCCTCGCCCGGATCGAAGCTCAGCGGCACATAGGCAGCGGCAGACGCTTCCTGCATCGCTTTCGCCCAACTGGATGCGTATCGCCGATCAGCATCATAGCTGCCATCATAGCCGCGGTTGCGCAGCTCTTCGTAGATCCGGATCAGCGTCAGGCGTTTACGCTTCGGCCACCGGGCATTCTCGGCCAGCATCTCGTCCAGCACCGACCGCCAGGGATCGATCTTCGGACGGGGCCGCGTCGTGCGGTCATATGTGAACCCGGTCGCGCCCGACCGGATGACCTTGCGCACCGTGTTCCGCGACAACCGCAACTCGCGGCAGATCTGCTTGATCGACTTGGCGTCGACGAAATGCGCCCGCCTGATCCTCGCGATCGTCTCCGCGACCAACATCCCACACTGTGCTCCCCGATGACCTCAGGGGCATCATCCACATCAGTGTAAGGGGGTCATTTTTGATGGGGTGGATGCCCCCGCCCGACGGCATCGCAATGTGCCAAGATGGTGATGCTGAAGTCACCACAGGGAGAGGAGGCATCCATGGATGAGATTAGCATCGTCGGCGTCGACCTGGCAAAGCAGGTCTTCCAGGTTCATGGCGCTACGTCGAATGGGCGCGCGGTTTTCCGCAAGAAGCTGTCCCGACCACAGTTCGCGAAGTTCATGTCAGCCCTGCCGCCATGCATCGTGGCCATGGAGGCCTGCGGGTGCGCGCACTACTGGGGCCGGGCTCGGCCATGACATCCGGCTCATCCCGCCCGTCTATGTCAAACCCTTCGTGAAGCGGCAAAAGAACGACGCCGCGGATGCGGAAGCGATTGCTGAGGCGGTCCAGCGACCGCCTATGCGGACGGTAGCGGTGAAGAGCGCGGCGCAGCAAGCCCGCGCGATGCTCTTCCGCACCCGCGATCTGCTCGTTGGTCAGCGCACCCAACTGGTCAATGCACTGCGCGGCCATCTCGCCGAACACGGCATCGTTCTGGGTAAGGGCATCGGCAACGTCGAGCGCCTCGCCCTTAGTCTGGAGGAGGATGACCTGCCGGACCTCGTCCGCCACCTGGGGCAGCTCTATCTCGAACAGATCGCGCGACTGGGGGCTGAGATCGAAAAGCTGGACGAGCGCATCGTCGCTGCCGCGAAGGAAAACGGGGTGGCCCGAAGGCTTCAGACCATGCCTGGGATCGGCCCGGTCTGCGCGATGGCGATTACCGCCTTCGCACCGGACATGCGTGAGTTCCGACGAGGGCGCGACTTCGCGGCCTGGCTTGGTCTTGTGCCGCGACAGCATTCAAGTGGCGGCAAGCAGAAGCTGGGCCGCACCTCGAAGATGGGGCAGCGCGACATCCGACGCCTGCTGATCGTGGGGGCGATGTCGATCGTGCATTGGAGAGGCCGCGATGGCGGGCGGCCAGGATCATGGCTCGCGCGCATGCTGGCCCGAAAGCCGCGCATGTTGGTGGCCATCGCGCTGGCCAACAAGATGGCACGCATGGTCTGGGCCATGCTCGTGCGCGAAGAGGATTACCGAGATCCAACCGGCGCGGTCTGCTGACCGCGGCGCGAGGAGCGTCGGCGATGTGAGGAGAGCGACGACCCGTATGGGCAAATGATCGAACAGATCCGGGTCGGGAAAACCAGTGGCGTCCAACGAGCCGCGAGCTCGCAATTTTGATCTGGTCCCCGATCCGCGCATCACCATACATGGTGTGATTGCGGCTGTCGCTCTCCGGTGGCGCACGAGGTCCAGTATAATGGCCTCACTGAGAAGAAGCCGTAAGGAGAACGACCATGATTCACTATGCCGGTTTGGACGTTTCACTGAAAGAGGTTTCGATCTGCGTTGTTGATGCAGACGGCAAAACCGTTGCCCGGGGCATATCCCCCGCTGACCCCGAGGGCGTGGCGGGCTGGTTTCGGGCAAAATCGCTATCACCGAGGTTGGTCGTGCATGAAAGCGGGCAACTGTCGATCTGGCTTCAGCGAAGTCTGGAGCGGCTGGGGCTTCCGACCGTCTGCATCGATGCACGCAAGGCCCACAAAAGCCTGTCTGCTCGCCCCAACAAATCTGATGCCGCTGACGCGGAAGGTCTCGCTCAATTGGCGCGCACAGGCTGGTTCACACCTGTTCACGTTCGAAGTGAGGATTCAGATCTGCTACGCTGCCTGATCAGCGCGCGGGCGCATTTGATCAGCCTGCGCAAGGATCTCGAGGGCCATATCCGGGGAATTCTCAAGACCTTCGGCGTCCGTTTGACAGGTATCGGGAAAGGTGGGCAGCGTCAGGGTTTCCGGGACCAACTCGCCGATGCAGGGGAGCGCAATGCAGTGCTGCGCAGCATCGCGGACGGGTTCATTGCCGCCCATTCCACGCTGTGTCAGGCAGCTGCAGATCTCGATCGTGCCGTGAAGGAGAAAGCCAAGACGCACCCTGTCGCCCGCCGATTGATGACCGTTCCTGGCGTTGGCCCCGTCGTGGCGCTGAATTTCATTGCGCTGGTCGATGACCCTTCGCGGTTTCGGCGAGCTGAGAACGTCGGGGCCTTTCTGGGCCTCACGCCTCGAAGGTATCAATCCGGAGAAATGGATTGGTCTGGCCGCATCTCGAAATGCGGCGATGGAACCATGCGGAGTCTCCTGTTCGAGGCGGCAACGACCTTGATCGGTCGGGTGCAGAAGTTCTCAGCACTGAAAAGTTGGGCGGTCCGGCTTGCTGGACGACGAGGCTTCGCCAAGGCCGCAGTTGCTACAGCTCGTAAAGTCGCTGTGGTTATGCTGACGCTGTGGAAGACCGAAACCGAGTTCAAGTGGAAAAAGGAGGCCAAAGCCTGACCTGAATTCCCGCCCCGGTGGCGGGAAGCAATGTCCCGAAGGGGCGGAGGCTGGTCGATCTCGCGCGGGCCGATGGGATGCAGATCATTCTGCACAACCCGATCCATACATTGGAGACGACCACCACCGGATGCCATGCTGAGGCGCAAACTACGTGTGACCTCGAAGAGAACCATGACCCCGGACGGATCAGTTGCTTTCCGCTTGACAGAGCCGCAATCAGAGAACCGGCCCGCGGCATGTCTTGGCCGCACCTGAGAGGCCTGAAACATGACCGCACTCGATCACTCGCTCAAAAGGTCAGAGAAAATCCTTGCATCGAAGGGGGCATCCAAACATGCACGCCGATCGACAGCCCAGATCGGAAGTTAGGCTGTTCTGCCTCGCCGCAATCGCCTACGCTCGAACTTATCCCTTGGCTAAAGCAGCCATCGTCAGCCACAGCATCGACGACTATGCAAGGGTTGCTCTCTTGCGCGCCTTCGAGAGAGAGCCACGTCTGCGTGACGCAGTTGATCATATTGCGCAACAGCGCGCCAGAAGCACAGGCCCAAAGACAGCCGAATCTCGCAATTAAGGACAAAACTCGACGCTCAAGGCGCCATGTCTCAGATTTAAGGGCAAAGCGACACAAGTAGAGGGATCTGATGGCCGAGGTGGAGAGTGGGCAAGACTTGGGGGTTATGCTGCTGCTCTTTTGTGCGCGCCGGTGAGCCGACCGTCGAGAACAGCGGCATAACCCCCAAGTCTTGCCCACTCCCAAGTCCAGCATCGAAATCTTGCGCGCTCATCCGAGCAAAGCGTTTTCGACGGCTTGCGAAAGGCGGTCGACAAGCTCGCTGATCTGATCGTCGGTGATGATGAAGGGTGGCGCGAGCAGCACGTGATCTCCGCGCTTTCCGTCGATGGTGCCGCCCATGGGATAGCAGATCAGCCCGGCGTCCATCGCGGCGCTCTTGATGCGCGCATGAAGCTTTCGCGCGGGGTCGAAGGGCGCTTTCGTCTCGCGGTCGGCAACCAGTTCGAGGCCCCGGAAGAGGCCGCGGCCGCGAATGTCGCCCACATTGGGATGCTGGCCGAAGCGGGACCGAAGCGCGGCGTCCAGTGTCACACCCGCCTCACGGACGCGGGGAAGCAGGCCGCGATCCCGGATCGCACGCAGGACCGCACCGGCGCCGGCGGCGGCCATGGCGTGGCCCATGTAGGTATGGCCGTGCTGGAAGAAGCCGCTGCCTTGGGCAATGGCCTCGTAGATCCGCGCCGACGTCAGAAGGGCGCCGATGGGCTGATACCCCGCGCCCAGCCCCTTGGCGATGGCGATCATGTCCGGGGCGACGCCGTCCTCGGCGCAGGCATAAAGATGCCCGGTCCGGCCCATGCCGCACATCACCTCGTCGAGGATCATCAGGATGCCGTGACGGTCGCAGATCTCGCGGATGCGCCGCAGGTAGCCCGGCACGGCGGGCACGGCGCCCATGGTGGCGCCGACCACGGGCTCGGCGACGAAGGCCATCACCGTCTCGGGGCCCAGGCGCAGCAGCTCCGCCTCCAGCTCGTCCGCAACGCGCCGGCCATAGGCCTCGCGGCTCTCGTTGTCGCGTCGGTCGCGGTATTCGTAGCAGGGCGCGATATGGCTCGTCTCCACCAGCAGCGGCGCGAATTGCGCGCGCCGCCAGGCGTTGCCCCCCGCCGCAAGCGCGCCCAGCGTATTGCCATGATAGCTTTGCCGCCGCGCGATCACGCGGTGGCGCGAGGGCTGGCCGATCTCCATGTAATACTGCCGCGCCAGCTTGATCGCGGCCTCCATCGCCTCGGACCCGCCCGATACGAGATAGACGCGGTCGATACCCTCCGGCGCTTCGGCAACCAGCAGGTCGGCCAGATCCTCGGCAGGTGCGGTCGTGAAGAAACCGGTATGGGCGAAGGCGAGGCGGTCAAGCTGCGCATGGAGCGCCGCGCGCACGTCCGGGTCCGAATGCCCGAGACAGGAGACAGCCGCACCTCCCGACCCGTCGAGATAGCGCCGTCCCTGCGCATCGATGACATAACACCCCTCGCCCGACACGGCCTCCGGCAGGGTGCCTTTCGTGGTGCGTCCGAAGATGTGGCCGCCCATGGGATCAGTCCCGCACGACATAGACGGAGCAGCGCGCATGGCGCACGACCCGCGCGGCGTTCGGCCCCAGCAAGTAGTCGCGGAGGGCGGGGCGGTGCGACGCCATGACGATCACGTCGATCTGCAGCTTGTCGGCGGCGCGCAGGATCTCGTCGTAGATCGTGCCGTGCAGGACATGTGGCCGCACCTCCACCTCGGAGGGCACCATCTCTTCGACCCAGTTCGACAGCGCCTTGCCAAAAGCGGTCAGGGCCTCCTTCTCGAAGCCCTGCCGGAAGAAGCCGCTGACCTGAGGCAGGCCGAAATCCGGCAGGACGCTGACGACATGCAGCACCCCGTCGGGGCCGAGCAGCGAGAGCGCCTCGGAGAGGGCCTTTCGGGCGGTGTCCTTCTCGGAGAGATCCACGGGCAGAAGGATGCTTCGGGGCATGGTGGCGGTCCTCAGAAGGCGGGGGTTGTCTGGCGGCGGCGCTGGAATGCGATGACAAGGCCCAGCAGCAGAAGCGCAGGAAGGTAGAAGAGTTCTTCGGGCATCTGCTCGGCCGGCCGTTCGACCCGGACGATCTCCACCGGCGGGTCGCCGTAGAAGTCGAAATTCTGCAGGACGTCGGAATAAGGGGTCGCGGGCATCGGTTCCTCCATCAGCAGACGGTCTTCCTCGGGCATCAGGAAGAGGCCGGTCTGCGGCAACCGCTGGGCGGGCGGGGTCTCGTCCACGTCGAGCACGATGGTCGTCTCCTGCATCACTCCGGTGGTGAAGTTCGGCCCGGCCACGACAAGGCGCAGCCTGTCACCTGTCTCCGCCTCTTCCAGTACCGTTTCGAACGTGGTGCCTGCAAGCTCGTCGAAGGGGGGCTGCACCCGGTCGAGCCAGAAGTTCGGCACGAAAAGCGTGAAGGCCACCAGCAGCAGCGCCGCCGATTCCCAGTAGCGCGACCGGGCGAGGAAATAGCCCTGGGTGGCCGCCGCAAAGAGCAGCATCGCGATGGTCGCCACGACAAAGACCTGTAGCGCCGTCAGAAGCCCCGCCGCCGTTCCGAGGTCGACCCCATAGAGGATCAGCGTGGGGTTGTAGATGAAGAGGAACGGCAGGGCGACCGTGCGCAGCGAGTAGAAGAAGGCGATGAAGCCGGTCTTGATCGGATCGCCCCCCGACACGGCGGCCGCCGCGAAACTGGCGAGGCCCACGGGCGGCGTCACATCGGCCATGATGCCGAAGTAGAAGACGAAGAGATGCGCCGCGATCAGCGGCACGATCAGCCCTTCCTGCGCGCCGACGCTGACCACCACCGAGGCCATCAGCGACGAGACCACGATGTAGTTCGCCGTGGTCGGCAGCCCCAGTCCGAGGATCAGCGAGAAGACCCCCACGAGAAGAAGCATGAGAAACAGGTTGCCCGCCGACAGAAGCTCCACCAGCCCGGCAAGCTCCGTGCCGATGGGCGTGCGGGTCACAGTGGCCACGATGATGCCGGCAGCCCCCGTGGCGACGGCGATGCCGATCATGTTGCGCGCGCCCGCGATCATGCCGTCGATCAGGTCGGCGAACCCTTCGGCCAAGGCGGTGCCGAGACTGTCCGTCTGGCCGCGCAGGAGCGCCTTTATCGCCTTTTGTGTCAGCAGGATACCCATCATTACCATGACGGCGTAGAAGGCCGATTTCGCGGGGGACTGCCGCTCGACCATCAGGAACCAGACAAGCACCAGGATCGGCAGCAGGAAATGCAGGCCCGTGGGCACCACCGTGGCCATCACCGGCAGGCGGACCTGTTCGGCATTGGGATCGTCGAGTTCGAGGTCCGGCCGGCGCGATGCGACCCAGAGCGCCCCGAGATAGAGCGCGGCGACACCGCCGAAGATCACCCAGGGTGCGAGGCCCGGGGCGACCGCGCGCAGCATGCCCACACCCCAGATCACGGCGTAGAAGATGACGCCCGCGATGAGAAAGCCGACAAAGACCTTCAGCAGCATCACCAGCAGGCTCTTCGACTCTCCCAGCGCCGGCATCCCGCTCTTCAGCGCCTCGAGATGCACGATGTAGATCAGCGCGATGTAGCTGATGACCGCCGGGATGAAGGCATGGGTGATGACCTCGAGGTAGGAGATCCCGATGAACTCCACCATCAGGAAGGCCGCGGCGCCCATCACCGGCGGCATGATCTGCCCGTTGACCGAGGACGACACCTCCACCGCGCCGGCCTTCTCGCTGGAAAAGCCCACGCGTTTCATCAGCGGGATGGTGAAGGTGCCGGTGGTGACCACATTCGCGATCGAAGAGCCCGAGATCAGGCCGGTGGCGGCGGAGCCCACCACGGCCGCCTTCGCGGGCCCGCCCCGCAGGTGACCGAGGCCGGCAAAGGCCATCTGGATGAAATAGTTGCCGGCCCCGCCCTTGTCGAGCAGCGACCCGAAAAGCACGAAAAGGAACACGAAGGCCGTGGAGACCCCAAGCGGGATGCCAAACACGCCCTCGGTCGAAAGCCATTGCCTGTTGATGATCGAGTTCAAGCTCTGGCCCTGGTGAGCGATCAGGTCCGGAATGAGCCAGCCCTGGCCGAAATAGCTGTAGGCGAGGAAGATGCTGGCCACCAGGGTCAGCGCGGGGCCGAGCGACCGGCGGCTGGCTTCCAGCAGGATCAGGAGGCCAAGAGTGCCGACCCAGATCTGGCTGTCGGTGGGCAGGCCCGATCGGGCGGTCCCGGCCAGCGTGTCGGAGAACCAGAAGACATAGAGCGCCGATCCCGCGCCGAGGACGGCCAGAGCCCAGTCATAAGCCGGAATGCGGTCCCGGGGGGAGCTCTTGGCGGCGGGATAGGCAAGGAACGCCAGTGCCAGCGCCAGTGCGAGATGCATCGGACGGGTCTGATCGGAGCCGAGGATCTTCACGAAGGGCAATTCGCCGAACCAGAATTGCGGCTCGGCGATCCAGACTTGGAACAACGACCAGAACAGCGCCAGCCCGGCGATCAGCAGAGCCACGCCCCGGCTTCGGGGGCTGCGTGAGCCGCTATCCGTGGAGGCGACGAGATCCTGCAGTTCCGCGTCGTTGAACTCGCGCCGTTCCTTTGCCTTGTTGTCGTCGTTCATCCCGCCCCCAACAACCTGATCCGCTTCGGCCCGTCATGTCGCCGAAGGGCCCCGGCATGCAACCGGGGCCTGCCGGAACATGTCCGGCAGGCCCCGCCGCCGAACATCACTCCATGAGGCCCGCTTCTTCGTAGTAGCGCGCCGCTCCGTCATGGATGGGTGCCGAGTTGCCGTCCCGAACCATCTGCTCCGGCTCGAGGATCGCCAGCGCCGGATGCAATTCGCGGAACTGGTCGAGGTTCTCGAAGACCGCACGCGTCACCTCGTAGACCACGTCGTCGGATACGTCCGTCGACGTCACGAACGTGGCGCCCACGCCGAAGGTCGTTACGTCCTCGTCAGTGCCCCGATACATGCCGCCGGGAATGGTCGCGACGCGGTAGTAGGAATTTTCCTCGATCAGCGACGTGATCTCGGGACCGGTCACGTTCACCAGCACTGTATCGCACGCCGTCGTCGCCTCCTGGATGGCGCCCGAGGGGTGACCGACCGTGTAGATCATCGCGTCGATGTTGTTGTCGCAGAGCGCAGCGGCCTGCTCGGCGGGCGGAAGCTCGGAGGCAACGGCGAAGTCGTCGAGCGTCCAGCCCAGTGCGTCCATGACCACTTCCATCGTGCCGCGCTGGCCCGAGCCGGGGTTGCCGATATTCACGCGCTTGCCCTGAAGGTCCTGGAAGTCGCTGATGTCCGCATCCGCACGCGCAACCACCGTGAAGGGCTCGGGGTGAAGCGAGAAGACTGCGCGAAGCCCTTCGAAGGCGCCGCCCTCCTCGAACTGCGAGCTGCCGTTGTAGGCATGGAACTGCCAGTCGGATTGCGCAACGCCGAACTCCAGCTCGCCCGAGCGCAGGGCGTTGATGTTGAAGATCGACCCACCCGTGGATTCCACGCCGCAGCGAATGCCATGTTCGGACCGGTCGCGGTTCACGAGGCGGCAGATCGCGCCACCCGCCGGGTAGTAAACCCCCGTAACACCACCTGTGCCGATGGAGATGAAAGTCTCTTCCTGCGCCTGTGCAGCTCCGCAGGTCATCGTGAGTGCGGCGATTACGCCAAACGTGATTCTATTCATGACCGTCTCCTGTAGGTTTTCGTTGTTTGTCACGCGTACGAGATGTCTACGCGTGCTTGGACTGGGAAACACCCGTCGGTTCACGATGCAACAAACACTGGTAAATAGTCAAATCACCAGGCTTTGCTGCAAAAAACCGTCGCTGAACGGGCATCCACTTTCTGCGGACACATTTGCCGCACGGTTTTCGTGACGTATATGCCGAGCGCGTTAAAGCCGTTCATGATGGCAATTGGGACTTGGACCTCGGCGGTGGTATCCGCTCCAGTTTCGCCAGATCGCGCGGCCCAAGTATTGTGATGCCCGCAGGTCCTCGTTGCGCGCGATGGCACCCGCCGTGGTTGGTTTCCTTGGCCTTGCATTCTTGCGGGGTGGGAGTCAGGGCATGACTGCCACAGGTCCGAGGAAATGCCCGAACGCGGCGGCACCCCGGTCGGCGATGGCATCGTGGCAATTGCGCGTTTCAAAGGCGCCGTCGCGTAGCCCTTAATTGTGAGATGAGAAATCCAACGAAATCAACGGCCCTCCTTTGCCTTTTAGATGTAAGCGGTATCTCGAAGGCACTGGGGTTTCAGCTTGACAGCTGGCAAGTCCAAGGAAGCAACTCGTCGATACGGTGTTGCGGATGTCCGGCCGCGATGGCTTCGAGCATGGATTTCAGGTAGGCGAACGGCTCCACGCCATTGATCTTGGCTGTCTCGATCAGCGATGCGATGGGGCCCCAGGCTTTGCCACCCTCGTCATGATCGGCGAACAACGCATTTTTTCTGTTCAAAGCCATCACCCGTTCATTCTGCCCATGTCGGGGGAGAGCGGGACCTTCATTATCGTTGGCATTCCTATTTCGGCCTGAAGGTCAGTGTGCGGCGGGTAGAGCAGCGCGCGACCGGGCAGTTTCTCAAGGTGGAAGGCCCTTCTTGCGTTGTCGTCTCGATTCCTGGCTGGATGGTGGATCCCCTCGTGTGCGCCGAAATGAGTATTGGCCGACCACAGGTTGATCTCGCGGCGCTGTCGGACCTCACGAGACTGGTCACGCAGGCTGCGGGCCTCATCGTGGAGGAGCTTGACGATGACCGGCGTTGACCTGATCCCGTTGTCACTCCTGAAGCGCAAGGCCGTCGTCTATGTCCGCCAATCAACACAGTCTCGGGTGATGACCAATCTTGAGAGCCAGCGGCGGCAATATGATCTTGTCGATATTGCACGCCAGCACGGCTTCATCGATGTCGAGGTGATCGACGACGACCTCGGGCGGTCCGTCAGCGGACCGGTGGCACGTCCCGGCCTTGATCGGCTGGTGGCTTGGTTGTGCGCAGGCAAAGTGGGGCTGTCCTGTGCCAGGATGCGTCGCGGCGAGTGCGCAATGGCCGGGACTGGCACCATCTGCTGGAATTGTGCGGCCTCGTCGAAGCCCGGCTCATCGACCATGACGGCATCTACAATCCGTGCCACCCTAATGACTGCCTGCTCCTGGGCATGAAAGGCCGTATCAGCGAGTTCGAGCTCGGCGTGTTCAGGACGCGGATGCTCGATGTCGCCAAGGCAAAGCCACGGCGGGGTGAGCTGCGCTTGCCAGTCCCGTTCGGCTACATCTGGCGCCGCGAAGCGGGTCTGGGGCCCGATCCCGATCTGCGTTTGCAGGAGGTGATCCGGCTCATCTTCACGTGCTTCGGCGCGCGAAGCATGCCGCGACAAAAGCCCTAATTGATCAAGCTTTCGATGATCTTCTGTTCCGCACACGGGCCGATGAAAAGCGCGGTTAACCGAATCAGAGGCTTCATATGCCAAATTCGGGATCCAGAGCCTAAATCGGCAGGGTGATCCTCCGTTTCATGACGTGTCTACGGACGGCGGTCCTTTGGAGTTTGGTGGCTAGTAACAACCCTCATCGAGAAGACCGGTGTCGGTCTGGTTGCGATGGTGGCATGACGAGCACGGAATTCTTGTATGGCGAGCTATACGATCACGACTTCGAACTACGCCGATCCCTCCTTTTGGAGTTCGATCAGCGTGTCCTCGTCGGGCCATACGCTGGACTTCACTCAGTTGCCGTCGTGGTTCGTCATTGTGGTCGAACCCGCAAGCTCCGTCATATGGATCTGGGATGGCAGCACCTGGCTGTCGATCACCGAGGCGGGTGGGGGCGGGTTCGCCAGTCTCGGGTCGCCAACGGAACTGCATTACTTCAACGAAATCCTTGTTGGTGACGCCCAGGCCAACCTTCTGGGCTCCGATGGTGCCGATACGCTGATCACCGGCGATGGCGCCGACACGATCGAGGGCGGGTTGGGCGATGACAGCATCTCGGCCGGCGGCGGGAGCGACATCGTCTGGGGTGGCGATGGCGCGGACACCATCCTTGGCGGTGCGGATAACGACACGCTGAGCGGCAATGCGGGGGCCGACACGATCGATGGCGGCGACGGAAACGACCAGATCCAGGGCGGTCAGGGCGGCGACAGCCTCGCGGGGGGCGCGGGCGACGACTTCATTCTGGGCGACGGCCAGTGGTACACGATTGGGGACCACGCGTCCGGCAGCACCGGCGCGGCGACCACTCTGACGGTCACCAACAGCGCCGATGGCCCGATTCAACTGTGGTGGATCGACGGAACCGGGACGTTGCAATTCTACGCCACGATCCAGCCGGGCGAAACCTATGTCCAGCCGACCTTCGAAGACCACAACTGGGTTCTGCGCGACGATCAGGGCTACTACCTCGAACTGATCGAGGGCGCGGCGAACCAGACGTTCGATTACGGCGCCAAAGGGCTGGCGGACAGCATCAGCGGCGGCGACGGCAATGACACGATCTACGGTCAGTTCGGCAATGATACCATCGATGGTGGCGTGGGCGCCGACCTGATCCATGGCGGAACCGGCAATGACAGCCTGCTTGGCGGCGGCGGCGACGACACGATCTTTGGCGGGGACGGGAACGACGTTCTGAACGGCGGGCCCGGAACCGACTCGATCTTGGGCGGTGCCGGGCTCGATGTCATCACGGTGTCGGATGATCACGGCACCAACATCATCGATGGGGGCGCCGACTATGACCAGTTGGTTTTCGCCACCCCGACAAGTTCGGCCGGCATCACCGTGGTCTGGACCGGCAGCGGCCAAGGCACTTACGATTTCAACGGCACCACGGCGGACGGCAGCTTTACCTCCATAGAGCAATCCTCGGGCACCGGTTATTCGGACACCTACAACGCCGCCGCCGACAGCGCGGGCATCGCGGTCTATGCGCTTGGCGGCGATGATACCGTCACCGGCGGGTCCGGGAATGACCGGATCGATGGCGGCGATGGCAGCGATAGCCTGACGGGGGGCGCGGGCGATGACACGATAGAAGGCGGTGATGGCAAAGATTCGCTGTCCGGCGGCGATGGTAATGATCTTGTCTTTGGCGGAGACGGCAACGACGTCTTCTTTGACGACGGAAGCGGCAACGACACTTACTATGGCGGGGCGGGCGACGACACCCTTCGTGCGTCCCTCGGACAAGACGTCCTGTACGGTGGCGACGGAAACGACAGTTTCCTGATACATGCCGGGGCAGGCGACACGACCATCTTCGGGGGCGAAAACGAAGGTGACAGCGACTACCTGATGCATCTGGGTGGGGCAGCCGGAAACACTGTCATGTTCACCGGCAACGAGGCCGGAACCATCGACAATGGCACCCGTGTGGTCACATTCAGCGAGTTGGAGCGGCTGAAGTTGTCCGTCGGAAACGACATTGTCGATGCGACGGCGACCATACAGGGTGTGGATGTACAAGGCGACCTTGGCAACGACACGATGACCGGAGGAACCGGCGCGGATAAGTTTTACGGCGGTGAAGGCAGCGATGTCCTCTATGGCGGGGCGGGCGACGATACCTTGTTTGGCGGTGCGGACGACGACTTTCTCGCCGGTGACGACGGCAACGACAGTATCGATGGCGGCGCAGGCGACGATTTGCTGCTGGGAGGTGCTGGCGACGATACGCTGCGCGGTGGTGCGGGCTACGACTTCATAATGACCGGCGACGGGGCGGATGTCGTCATCCTTGAAGACGGCGGCGGCGACGATCAGATCATTGATTTCGACATGACACTGGTCAGCGGCAAGACCGTCGATCAGCTTGATGTATCGCTGCTGACCAATGTAAATGGCGATCCCGTCACCTGGCTTGATGTCGTCGTCACCGATACCAACGGCGATGGCACCGGCGATGCAATTCTGACCTTTCCCGGAGGCGACAGCGTTGTCCTGCAAGGTGTCGCGCCTGGCCAGGTGGATGGCATGCAAGAGATGGCCCGGATGGGCATCCCCTGTTTCGCAGCTGGCAGCCCGATCCTGACCCCATCTGGCCCGCGCCCTGTCGAGACGCTGACGCGGGGCGATTTCGTGATCACGCAAACCGGCCCTGCGCCGGTGATCTGGGCCGGGTCGCGCAGCCTTGGCCCGGCCGATCTTGCGGCTGATCCGAATCAACGTCCGATTCATTTCGCGGCGGGGGCCATCGGCAACAGCGTACCCCTGCGCCTGTCGCCGCAGCACGCCGTGCAGATCGTCATGTCAGACGGATTGCCCGTTCTGGTGCGCGCAAAACACTTGGCCGAGGCCGGGCTGCGCGGGGTCCGGATCGCACGCGGCGTCAAGTCGGTGACCTATCATCATCTGCTTTTGCAGCGGCACTCAACCCTGTCGGCTGCTGGGGCCAGTGTAGAAACCATGTATCCCGGCCACATGGCCCTTGCCTCGTTCCCGATCGCTGCACGTCTTGCCATCGCAGCCGCGATCATCGGCAGCCATCGCGTCGGCGTTGCCGGCGTCATTGACCTGGCGGATCTTTCTCAAATCTACGGCCCCCGTTGCTTCCCCTTGCTGGGGCGGCGGGAGGCGCTGCGCCCGTGCCTCCACCAGAATCGGGGCGCGCGTGCCAAGAGCCTTGCGTCGTGCGCGCCGCTTGCGGACGGTGAGCCCGTCCTCGCGGTAGAGCCGATAGATGCGGTTGATTCCGGAAGGCTCGCCCTCGCGGCGCAACAGCACGAAGAGCCGCCGGTAGCCAAACCGACGCCGCTCGTTGGCCAGATCGCGCAGCCGTCCGCGCAGCGCCGTGTCCGGCGCGCGTCGGGAGCGATAGCGGATCATCGTTCGATCAGCGCCAACGATGTGACAGGCCCGCCGTTCCGACAGGCCATGCTCGGCCCGAAGATATGCGGCGGCTTCGCGCTTCACGGGTTCGCCATTGTGCTCGAACCAATGGCGCATCAATGGCTCACCCTACCACTTTTTTGCAACCAGGTCCTTCATCGCCGCCAGATCCAGCATCTGTTCGGCCAGAAGCTTCTTGAGCTTGGCGTTCTCGTCCTCGAGCGCCTTCAGCCGCCTGGCCTCCGACACGGTCATGCCTCCGAACTTGGCCTTCCAGTTGATGGGATGGACGGCTCTCCCACCCCGGCACAGGATTGGGCTACTGGAGAAACAGGAGGGAAGAATGATCATCAAGACCATCGGAATTGATCTCGCCAAGAACGTATTCGAGCTTTGTGGGCTGGATGACAGGGGAGGCATACAGCTACGCCGGCGTGTGCGGCGGGAGACTCTTCTTCGGGCCGTCGCAGAGAACCCGGCCTGTGTGATTGGCATCGAGGCCTGCACCGGCGCGTTTTATTGGCAGCGCCAGTTCGAAGCGCTCGGCCACGAAGTGCGGATCGTCGCCCCGCAGCACGTCAAACCTTTCGGCCGGCGCCAGAAGAACGACCGCAACGATGCAGAAGCTATTGCGATCGCCGTCGTTCAGCCCCGCATGCGCTTCGTACCAAAGAAGAGCGTTGCACAACAGGATGTGCAGACCTTGCATCGGGCGCGGCGGTCGTGTCTCGGAGTTGGTGGAAATTCGAGGGCGGCGTAATCTCCGGGTGACTTTCAACCACCGAACCGGCGGCGGCAACCGCCAGGGAGATCACGCCATGAACCAGATTACCGATACTGCGAGCTTTGCGCTACTGGCCGGGGAAGCCGGGTTTGACCCGATCGAAGATCGACTGCGGGCGAACGTCCGCGCGACCATCGAGGCGGTGTTCGAAGAGGAGCTGGCCCTCTTCCTC
>Ga0208979_100430_pt1 | contig 27115 bp, 21 predicted proteins | sample HotLakConsUCCSLE_FD_184738 | JGI IMG/M metagenome (GOLD analysis project Ga0208979, IMG submission 184738) | Hypersaline microbial mat communities from Hot Lake, Washington, USA - Hot Lake Consortium UCC-SLE (SPAdes) | ecosystem: Environmental > Aquatic > Non-marine Saline and Alkaline >... | reverse complement strand
ATACCCGCGCACCGTGATCTGATGCACCGCATCGCGCTTGAACTCGTCGCTGTAGTTGCTTGTCCCCATGGTCGCCTCCTCGGCTCAAAGTAAGGGGGCAAAGCGTCTACAAATCTAGGGGCACCTCAGATCTCAGCTCGCCATCATGTTCGAAGACCGCTTCCCAATGGCCTGACAAATGACGTCAGAGCACAAAATATCTGACAGTCTCCAAACCCTTTAAGCCCTTAATTGGTACCCGTTTTGCCTGCACGCCCTCGCGCCACGCGTCGCACGCGCTTCGGCCCCTTCCCTTCTTCTTCAACCTCGGCCGCCTTGAATTTCCACACGCCGTCCACCTTCTTCACGCGCCGCAGGCACAGCCCTGCCACGATCGTGTCTTTGCGGAAGCTCAACGCACGTCCCACACCTTTCGACGTCCACTCCTTGTCGGGGCCGTCGAGGTCTCGCAGCGCAGACACCAGCAGCCTCACAGCCGGATCAACTGACACAACGTGACGGGTGGTCGGCAGTCTCTCTAATACGTCCGCCGCAGTGAAGAGGCGTCCTCCGGGAAACATCGCGGCCAAGCCCCGCAGCAGGTCCGCGTGGGTATCCTGTTCATCGTCGCTCTCGAAGACCTCGTTGATCGATAGCACCGGATCGGCGAACCCCCCAAAGCTGTCGTCGCTTACGACCTGATCCACGAACATCACCGTCTTGCGGGCGATCTCGTTCCAGTCGCCGAAGCTGGCGAGGTCGCCGACCGACTTGCGCCCTTTCCACAGCATCGCGCCTCGGATCAGCGTAAGCGCCGCCGCCACCATCTCCATACGGTTCTCCCGCACATACGCAGCGGGATCGAACGGGAACGACCGGGTGTACGCCGTCTCCATCTCTGGGTCGATGCGGGAGACAACGATGCGGCGCGCGAGGTCACCGGCGATCGAGACGTTGTTGCTGGTCAAAACCTCCATCACTTTGTAGGGCACGTCGACAAACTCGCTGACGCCGAGGATGCGGTCGCGGTACATCCCGCTGGTCAGCGCCTGCGACAGCACCACGCTGCGCACGATCCCCTTAACGTTGTCGGCGATCGTCACCTTCGAGCCCTGGATCACGCTCGCCGTCATGCGCTTTCGCAACTCTTCCTCGTTGCCGAAGACCGGAGGCATCGTGGCGCCGTTGTCGCCCGCCAAATACGATAGGCATTGCGCCAGCAGCGTCTTGCCGGAGCCTCGGACAGGGGCATCCATCGCGAAGGCCGGTGCGGTCGACATTGCCTGCCGGTCGACGGCGGTCAGCAACGCCGCCAACATCACACCCCTGCTGACATCGTCCACGAACGGGAACAGCCGGAACGGCCACCACAGTGCGTGCAGAGCGGCGCGGCACTGCTGCAGCGTCGGCTCGGTCGGCACCTCGACCTCCCTTAGTGCCGGGCTGTCGAAGAGGTACAGTTTCGACACCGGATCGTAACCCGGCTCCGTCACCAGCTCACCCGACGGCAGGATCAGCGGCATGTCCGATACGCCTTCCAGCTGCTGCAGCTTGCGCGCTTCGCCCATCCCCATGATCTGATCGATGACCTTCTTGGGAGGATCGCAACGCACCCATGTACGGCTGCGACCGTCGAACCTCTCGTAGGCGATCTGCCCCGCCACGATGTGCTCAAGATATGCCGCGTTCGGCACCTTCAGGTGATTATTGTGAACCACGGTCAACGCCGCCTTCATGTCGAAGATGACGTCGGTTTCCCGCAGCACGTCGAGTGATCGGTTCGCCACCTGCGCCGTCTCTCCCGCCGCCACCCGCAGCGTCGCCACCTCCCGCTGCAAGCGGAAGTTGCGACCACCGTGCGCGAAGCTGTAGAGGTTCGGGCTGCGGCCATCCAGGAACAGCTTACCGACGGGGCGCGTGCCGTCATACTCAGGCTCGATCGGATCGAGCGTGACCTTGCCGTCGTAGGTTTCCGGGTCCTCGAGGATGTCTACCACGGTCACCGGCTGGATGCCGTCGTCCATCTGCACGTAGATCGGGAAGGAGGTGTGCAGCACTCCCCCGTCCATCGCCTGCATCGCGAAGCGGCGCGCCTCCCTGATCTCGACCTGCGTGGCATCCGGGCCCGCGATCTCCTCTGCGATCTCGTCCGCACGGACGCGCTTCTTGCTGGCGACCTCATCCTGAACAGCGGCCTTGGCCTCCTTCTGGACGCGCGCGAACTCCACCTCCTCATCGGTCGCCAGGTCGGGGATGGCGCTGTTGGTGTCGACGATCTCGACATCTCCCTTCCACAGCTTCGGCGCTGGGCGGCGTTGCTCCAGCGGCGCGACGCACTCCGCCCCGGACGCGAAGTCCAGACGCGAACCCTGCCAGACGCTACCGTCAACCGGCGAACCGTCCAGCAGCTGCCCCGCAGCGCCGACGTCATACTTGCCGAACCCCGCGAGCCAGAGCCGCTTCATCAGCACCTTGCCTGCGCGAGGGATGTCTGATGCATCCGCCACCATCATGTAGACGCGCTTCCCTCCTGCGCCCTTCAGCTCCTCTCCTGTCTCACCGTTGTAGATGTGGGACGACGCCGACGATGACGTCACCACCGTCGCGTCCGACAGCGCCGGGCACGCGCGACTGATGGCGTCGAGGAGTTCTTCCTCTGTCATCGCCGGGGAGCCGTCCTTGGGCTTGTCGTGGTCCAGCATCATGACGCCCGGCCCCGGCAGGAACGGGAAGTTTGCGTTGGTGCGGGAGATCATGCCCTGTGGCTTGCCTGCGCCGCGCCACCGGGGGTCGGTCACGAGGTCGAACATCGTCGCCGCCTCCGCCGCCGCCGGGACGCCGTAGACGAACGCCTGATCGGTCTTCAGCTGTTGGATCGCTTGCGCCATCTCGGCGATGTTCCCGATCGGCAGGACAAGGGCGGTGCCCTCGGACAGCCAACCACCGGCTTCCGACCGAAGCTCGCCGTTCTCGTCGAGGCTGAATTGCTTCGTCAGTCGGTCGGGGACCGTCGACTGTATCAAGGTGATGCGCCCCACGGACGCCTCGGTTGCGCTGATAAATTCAGGTTGCGTGTCGTCTAGTGCCATGGTGTTATCCCTCATCTTTTATTGGTTAGACCCGCCGCTAACGGGCGTCAAAGTTGGCCCTTCCAACCCGCGCCGAACTCGATTTCTGCTTGGGCAAGCACTTGGAACTCAGGGGGGCTCACCCCTGTAGAACTCTTCATCGACAGCCATCGGCCCCTCAGCGAGGTAGGCATGAGAGAGCGCGGCGCGATTGTTCTCGACCTTGGTGGCGATATTGTCGTCATCAACTCCTGCCGGGCGCCGTCACGCCGCTCTGTCAGCGCCTTCACCAGCCCGTGGTAGACGACGGCAGCGATCAATTGTTCTTTCATGCTGAATGGTCCTGTGTCTGGATGTTCCGGTAAAGCCAGCGGCAAAGCGCCAGCCGTCCGCCGACATATCGGCGGCTCTTGGGACACCACGTGTCTGGATGGTCACCGCGGGCGCGGCGCTGACGCAGGGCGGCAGCTGTAACGCCAAGGAAGGCGGCAGCCTCTTGGGTGTTTACTGGCGACAGCCACACCTCGGGGTTTGCGTCCGCAAGTCTGCGGACGACAGTCTGCATATCGGGCGCCGTAAGCCATCCGAGCGGTAGCGCGCTGATCAGCGCGCGAAGGTCTGCTTGGATAATCATAATAAGCTCCTCTCTCGCGTTCCGAGCGGGTGCTTATTCGCCATGTTGGACTGTGGAACGCGAGCAGACCGGCGACATAAATGAAACCCAGCTTGCTCAAGACCGAAGTCGGGAACTACTTCGGCTTGAACCGAAACACAGGGCGTCGATGAATGCCGACCTACGGGTGCGCGCCTGCCCGCTTTGCCGATCTACTACCCCTTAGAGGGGCGCACGCTGGCGCACAGCGCAGCTTCAGGTGGGATAATTCCTCATCGCGGTCAGGCCGCGCTGACACCGTCAACAGGAGCACGATAGCATACTCCCGGAAGTGATCGCAAGGGCGACGCACGATGATGTGCGAACTGCGACGAGAACGCAACATGTTGTATAGTGGCGGCACGAGGCCGCGTGCCCACCGCGTTCGGGATCGAGATCGCTCGCGACCTTTCGCGAGGATGTCCCCTGTCTGACCGGCCCTGCGCGATCCTCACTCCCAAATCGCGCAGAGCCTCTTCATCTCAGAAGGGTTGCCAAAGTGATGCCTACAAGCCGTTGGGGACGCTCGGGAAATCTTTATAATTCCTTATTTTATGGAGTATTTCAGACATATCACTTGATCATGATGGGCGACGACTGCGCCGTGGCCGCGACCTATGTGGCCGGGCGGCAGATGGGCGGGGGCACGGGCGACCGGCCTGCCCTTCATCCTGGCACGTAAACCTCCGGGGGAGGCCGAAGGCCGGGGGCAGCGCCCCCTGCCGACGGGCCCGCCGGAGGCGGGACCGGAGAGGAAGGGAACGCGCCCGCAGGGCGCGCCGCCAAACGCGCCTCAGCCGGCCTTCTGCACGGACGCGACGATCTCGTCCACGATCCGGCCCATCAGCGCCTCGTCCTCGGCCTCGGCCATGACCCGGATCAGCGGCTCGGTCCCGGATTTCCGGATCAGCACCCGCCCCGTCCCGTTCAGGCTCGCCTCGCCCTCGGCGATCGCGGCCTGGACCGCCGGATCGCCCAGGGGGTCGGTCCCGGCCGTGTAGCGCACGTTCCTCAACATCTGCGGCACCGACTCGAAGCGGTGCGCAAGCGCGCTCGCCGGCTGACCGGTGCGCACCATCTCGGCCAGGAACTGCAGCGCCGCCATCAGACCGTCGCCGGTGGTGGCGTGGTCCGTCATGACGATATGGCCCGACTGCTCGCCGCCCAGGTTCCAGCCGTGCTGGCGCATCGCCTCGACCACGTAGCGGTCGCCCACGGCGGTGCGGTGCAGCGCGAGGCCCTTGCCTTCCAGGAACCGCTCCAGCCCGAGATTGGACATCACGGTCGCCACCAGCGTACCATCCTTCAGCCGGTCCTCCGCTGCCCAGCGCTCGGCCAGCAGCGCCATGATCTGGTCGCCATCGGCCTCGGCGCCGGTCTCGTCCAGCAAGATCACGCGGTCCGCGTCACCGTCGAGGCAGATGCCCACATCGGCGCGGATCTCCCGGATGCGCGCGGCGGCGGCCTGCGTCGCGGTCGAGCCCACACCGTCGTTGATATTGTGTCCATCGGGGGAGACGCCCATCGCCACCACCTCGGCGCCAAGCTCCCACAGCACCTCGGGCGCGGCGCGGTAGGACGCGCCATTGGCGCAGTCGAGCACCACGCGCAGCCCCGACAGGTTGAACCCGGCGGGAAAGGTGCTCTTGACCCGCTCGACATAGCGGAAACGGCCGTCGTCGATGCGCTTGGCCCGTCCGATATGGCCGGCCTGCGCGGGGCGGACCCCGGCCTTCAGTAGCGCCTCGATCTCTTCCTCCGCCGCGTCGGAGAGCTTGAAGCCATCGGGGCCGAAGAACTTGATCCCGTTATCCTCGGCCGGGTTGTGGCTGGCCGAGATCATCACGCCCACATCGGCCCGCATCGACCGGGTGAGCAGCCCCACGGCGGGCGTGGGCACGGGGCCCAGCAGCAGCACGTTCATCCCCGTCGAGGTGAACCCGGCGGTCAGCGCGTTTTCCAGCATGTAGCCCGAAAGCCGCGTGTCCTTGCCGATCACCACCCGGTGCGGCGCGCTGTCGTCCCGGCGAAAGAAACGCCCCGCCGCCGCGCCGAGACGCAGCGCCAGTTCGGCGGTCATAGGATGGGTGTTGGCCCGCCCGCGGACCCCGTCTGTTCCAAAGAGTTCTCGTGCCACGCGCGCGTCTCCCGTGCCCCATTCCCCGTTCACTGCCAGCATACGTCGCTGCCGCTCCCGGCGATCTCAATCAGGACCGGACACGGACCTCCACAATGCGATGGCCTGCCGGTGCGTGTCCATATCATGAACGCGCAGAAACTGAACGCCCTGCGACACCGCCCAGATCGCAAGCCCCGCGGACCCCGGCCCGCGGTCCGCCGCCTTGGGCACGCCGCCCACGCGACCCACGAACCCCTTGCGCGACGCGCCCAGCAGGATCGGGCAGCCCAGCCCGTGAAACAGCCCGATCCGCGCCATCAGCGCGCGGTTGCCGGCGTCGGTCTTGCCGAAGCCGATGCCGGGATCGACGACGATGGCCTTGCGCGCGACGCCGGCGGCCTCCGCCTGCGCCACCGCGGCCTCAAGCGCGTCGTAGACATCGAGCAGGACGTCACCATAGGCGCCCCGCTCCGCCATGGCTTGCATCGTCTCGGGCGTGCCGATGGAATGCATCAGGATCAGCGGCGCGCCGGAGCGGGCGGCGACATCGGCGAGGCTGGGGTCGAAGCGCAGCCCGGAGACGTCGTTGAGGATATGCGCCCCCGCCTCCAGCCCGGCGCGGGCGACGTCGGATTTGCGCGTGTCGAGGCTCAGGACCATGCCCGGCGCACGCGCGGCCAGCGCCTCGATCACGGGGCGGATGCGTGCGATCTCCTCGGCCTCGGGCAGCTCCGCCGCGCCGGGACGGGTCGATTCGCCGCCGATATCGATCAGGTCGGCCCCTTCGGCCACCATGGCCTCCGCCCGGGCGACCGCGACGGCCGGATCGGCATGAACGCCGCCGTCCGAGAAACTGTCGGGCGTCACGTTCAGGATGCCCATCAGCCGCGGCACGTCCAGCGCAAGCCCCGCCACCGGCCTGCGCGGCCGCGTCAGCCGCTCGAGCACAGGCGCGGGGATCTCCGCCGCGGCCAGGATTTCGGGCGCCCTCCCGCGCGAGAGATGCTCGACCTCGCAGAAGCGTGCCCAGCCCCCGGCCAGCGGCAGCGCACCCGGGCGGGTGGCCGGGTCGGTTTCGGGAATGGGGCGAAAGTAGTCGGTCATGATCCCCGGTTACCGTGCGTCCGGATGCGCGACGGCTCCGAGTCTTGTCGCAGACCCTGTTGAAAATGCCAATTGACGGGGCCGCAACCCATCGTAAACATTACGTAATGAAATCGCCCTACCCATTCAGGACCCGTCATCTTGTCGGGCGCGAACCGTCGGAAGCCGACGCCACGGTCTATGGGCGCGTTTATGGCGCGCTCGGGGAAAGGGAGTTGCAGCGCAACCTGCAAGACCAGGCCAGGCATTTCGTGGCGCCCTGGACGCTGCAGGTCGGCGGCCGCGACGTGGGTGTCGGTGGCTTCCGCCTCGGGTTCGGCGCGGATGACGGGATCGAACTGATGCTGTCGCTCACGCCGGACGTGCCGCAGGTGGGGCTCGCGGGCGAATTCCTGACCGACGCGATCCTGTTCGGGGCGGGCACATTGCGCGCCGATCGGGTTTTCACCTTCGCCGACAGCGAAACGACCCTGTCCGTGCGCATGCTCCGCGACGCGGCGTTTCACGATACGGGCCCCGCGCCGGTCCCGGGTCGGCCGGATCGCCGGATCATGCGCTGGACGTCAGCCAGCCCGGTGCGGGCATAGACCCGGCAGCGATCGCGACCCGGTTTTCCGGCACCGTTGCACTTTCCGGCAGCGGCTGGCGCGGGCCTCCGATCTCCAGCACCGCGCGCGCGTCGAAGGCCTCGGCCAGCCAGTAGGCGAGCGCCAGCGACGCGGTCACATGGCCCTCGGGCCCCTGCACGGCGTCGAGGACCAGTTTCGAGGGCGCCCAAACGCTGATCCCGCCGTGGCGCATGGCCCAGTCGAGCTCGGTCCGGGTCTCCACCACGACACAGCGCGGGTCGCGCGCGGCGAGGCACCACGCGCCCTGTTCGATGGCCAGAAGGTCGATCCGGCGTTGCGGCATGGCGTGACCGGCGCGCGGCACCTCCACGGCGGGGCGATCCACGCACAGGATCAGCGGCGCGCCTTCTGCCTGCAGAGCGTCCAGAAGCGCGCCCAGATCGTCGCGCGCCGCGGCCTCGTTCGACAGGAACACCACGACCGGATGGGGGGCGTGTTCCTGCAGAAGGCGCAGACGCCGGCGGCCTTGCGGCGCCTCGCGCACGATCTCGACGCCCAGCGTGTAGGGGCCCCGGTCGAGCTTCCCGATGCGCACGAAGACGCGGGCCGCGAGCGGATGGGCCAGAATGCCGTCGGCGATGCGCGAGGCCAGCGTCTCGAGCAGGTTCACGCGTTCGGCCTCGAGCGCCGCGTCGATGGCCTCCACGATGGTGTCGTAGGACAGGATGCGGTCCACGTCGTCGGCGGCACTCTCGGCGCGCGTCTCGACCTCGACGACCACGTCGAAGCGGATCGTCTGCGTCACGCCGCGCTCGGCCTGGAAGGCGCCGATCTCGACCTTGCGCAGATGCTCGGTCATCGAGATGCGGTCGCGCGGCGCGCCGGACGCGGTGGCCTTGGCGCGTTCGGACGGGTGGGAGAAGGCGGTTGGCAGATCGTCGGTCATGGGGCCGCCCTAACACGGGGAGGCTGCGCAGCAATGACACCAAACGTCATGGCCGGGCCGGAACGCGACGCCGGGGGCGGCGTTTCAGTATTGCTGGCGGTAGAAGACGTGCACCCCGTATTCGGCGGTGCGGGGGTAGACGCGCGACCAGCGCGGATCGACCCAGTCGGCATGGTAATGCGTGGCGCCCCCGGTCAGGTCGCGCGGCGCGCCGTCGAGCATGATGCGCGCGATGTGGCCCAGCCGGTGGAGCGCCCGCGCATCCGCCATCTCTTCGGGATGGCCGTCGCAGGTATAGGTGAACTGGCAGGCGAAGCGCCGGCCCGTGCCTTCGTTAACCACATCGCAAACACTGTCGGGATAATTGGCGTGGTCGACACGATTGAGGATGACTTCCGCCACCGCGTACTGGCCCTCGATGGGTTCGCCGCGCGCCTCGAAATAGAGCGCTTCGGTCAGGCAATGCCATTCGTCACCACCGCGCGGGCTGGTCAGACCGTCCAGTTCCGACACGGACATGATGCGCGGGTCGTCGCCCGAAGGGGCCACGTAGGGCGATCCGAGGCGGCGCAGACGCATCTCCGACAGAGTGGAGAGGGAGGCCATCTCGACCCCCATGAGGCCCCCGAGGCGCCCCGAGATGCCGCCATCGGGCGCGGTCGACGTGGACAGGGTCACATCGGCCACTGCAGGCGACGCCAAGGACGCACCCAACATTGCAAGGCCCGCAGCCCAGGCGGCCAAAGCAAGTCGTCTCGACATGTTACCCCTTCCGGGCGGACTTGACGTCCGCTCTCCACATAGTGGTGATTCGCAACTGTTTAGACCGAATCGTGCTCAGGCCCAAACCGACACCGAATCTAGCGTTAGCCACTCATGACCACGCAAAGAGTTGTTAGCATTTCGTAAACAATCAGGACCCGGCGTCAAGGTCAGGGTGAATGTCGCCGTCCAAATCCCTGTCCGCGATGGATAATTGTGCCGCGGCCAGTTTCGCCACCGGCACCCGGAAGGGCGAACAGCTGACATAATCGAAGCCCGCACGGCGGCAGAACCCGATCGAATCGGGATGCCCCGCATGCTCGCCGCACATCGACAGCATCACGTCCGGCCGTGCCGAACGCCCCCGCGCCGCCCCGAGCAGAAGCAATTCGCCCACCCCGTCGAGGTCGAGCTGCTGGAACGGGTCCTCCTCGAACACGCCCTGCTGCACATAGGCCGACATGAAGCGGCCCGCGTCGTCCCGGCTGAGCCCGTAGGTCATCTGCGTCAGGTCGTTGGTGCCGAAGGACAGGAACGCGGAATGTTCCGCGATCTCGCCCGCGCGCAGCGCGGCGCGCGGCGTTTCCACCATGACGCCGAGCCTGTAGGCGAAATCCTTGCCCGTTTCGGCGCGCACGGCGGCCGCGATCGCATCGACGCGGCCCTTGACCAGTTCCACCTCGCGCCGGGCCGACACCAGCGGGATCATGATCTCGGGCACGACGGGCGCCCCCTTCGTCGAGGCGCGGATCGTCGCCTCGAAGATCGCGCGGGCCTGCATCTCGTAAATCTCGGGCACGGTGATGCCCAGCCGCACGCCGCGCATGCCCAGCATGGGATTGTATTCCTGCAGGCTCTCGATCCGCGCCGACACGCGGGCCAGCGGCAGGTCCAGCGCCTCGGCCAGCGCGCGGATGCCCTCCCGGTCGCCGGGCAGGAACTCGTGCAGCGGCGGGTCGAACAGGCGGATGCAGACGGGCTGGCCCTGCATGATCTGGAAAAGCTCGGTGAAATCATCGCGCTGCATCGGCAGCAGAAGCTCCAGCGCCGCGGCCCGGTCGGCGGGGTTCTCGGCGAAGATCATCTCGCGCATCACCGTCAGGCGCGCGGGGTCGAAGAACATGTGTTCGGTCCGGCAGAGCCCGATCCCGTCCACGCCGAAACGCTGCGCCATCGCAGCGTCCTCGGGCGTGTCGGCATTGGCGCGCACGCCGATGTCGCGCGCCAGATCGGCCCAGTCCATCAGCGTGGCGAAGGCGCCGCCAAGCGCCGGTTCCACCATCTCGGCCGCGCCCACCAGCACCTCGCCGGAGGTGCCGTCGACGGTGATGATATCGCCCTCGTGGAACACCTTGCGGCCGGGCACGGTCAGGGTCTTCTTGCGCTGGTCGAGTTGCAGCCGCGTGGCCCCGGTGACGCAGGGCAGGCCCAAGCCCCGCGCGATCACCGCGGCGTGGGAGGTCGTGCCGCCGCGTTCGGTGAGGATGCCTTCGGCCGCGTGCATGCCGCGGATATCCTCGGGGCTGGTCTCGCGGCGCACGAGGATACAGGGCTCGCCCTGCGCGGCAGAGGCCTGGGCGGCGGCGGCGGAGAACACGATGCGACCGGTGGCGGCACCGGGGGCCGCCGCGATCCCGCGCGTCAGGACATCGCGTTCGGACTCAGCGGACACCTGGCGGTGCAGTAGCTGGTTGAGCGTGTTGGGCGGAATGCGCCGCAGCGCCTCGTCGCGGTCGATCACGCCCTCCTCGGCCAGCCCGATGGCGATGGCGACATCGGCCCGGGCCGAGCGCGGCGCGCGCACCGCGTCCAGCACCCGAAGCTCGCCATCCATCAGCGTGAACTCGATCTGCATCTCCTCGCGCAGGCGCTGGCGCACCAGCGCGCCGAAGCGGCGAAGCTCGGCCACCTGAGCGGGCGCGTCATCCTCCAGCGCGGGGCCGCGGGCATCCGTCTCGATGAACATCGCCTCGGACCGAGACAGCGCCGCGCGCCCCTGCCCCTGCGGCAGATAGCGGCCGGTGACCTGCGGCGCACCGGTGTCGGAACTGATGAACTGCACCACGCCGGCACCGGAAAGACCCTTGCCCGGCCCGCGCGCCATGCGCTGCACGACAAGGCCGAGCCCGGCATCGGGCGGCGCGCCCTGCGCCTGCCGCAAGAGCCGCGCGCTGGTGCCTTCCCATGCGCGCGCCATGCTGCGCAGCACTTCGCTGAGCTGGGTGGCGGGATCCTGGGGAAACGCCTCCTCCATCTCGTCCTCGTAATGGGACTTGGCCAGCCGGGGGGTCATCGGCCCGTCGAACCCGTCCGGTTCGAGCCGCATGACATTGACGGCATAGGCGCGGATGAAACCGACATAGAAGGCATCCGCGGTATCGCGCCCGAAGGTCTGGGCCAGACGCTCATGCACCGCGTCGTTCATCCCGATGTTCAGGATCGTCCCCGGCCCGCCCCAGTCCTGCGCCGCGCTGGAGGAGCGCACGGAAACCAGCGCACCGTCGCCGAACACGCCCACCAGCGCCGCCATGTCCGGCAGACGGCCCTGCGCGATGGCGCGCACCGTGTCGAAGGGCAAGGCCACCGTCATCGGAACCGGCAGTTCGAGCCGGATCAGCCGCTGCAGGCACTTCGCGCGGTTGCCGTGCCGCTCGGTCCTGATCTCGGCGGTATGCGTGATTTCGGTGAAGTCGGGGGTCGTGAGCATGATGCCGTCCGGAATGCCCGCGCGTTTGCGGTTGCAGCATAGAACATACAACCCATGCGCGACCTGTCCAGTTTACCGGACATCGCGGCGGTGCGGCGTATTGGAACGTTACAATCGCATCACTGTCGCGATCAAGCTGCGCGCAGCTAGCCCGACAGCTTGCCCAGATCGGCCACCTGTTCGCAGGTTTGCACGATCTGATGCAGCAAATTCAACCGGTTGCGGCGCAAGATCTGGTTGTCGGCATTGACCTGCACCGCCTCGAAGAATGCGTCGATGGGACCGCGCAGCGCGGCCATGTGGCCCATGGCTGCGGCGAATTCCTCGGCCTCCAGCGCAGGCGCGATCCGGGCGGTTGCGGTTTCAAGCGCAGCGAAAAGCGCCCGCTCCTCCTCGGTCTCGGCGAATTTGAGATCGGCGCCGAAGCGGTACTCGACGCCGTCCTTCTCCTCCGCCTGGGCCAGGATATTGGCCGCGCGGCGATAGCCCTGCACGAGGTTCTCCCCCTCCGGCGTTCTGAGAAAGTCCTGCAGCGCACGGGCGCGGGACACGACGAGCGCCAGATCATCGACCGGCGGCTTCGACAGCGCGGCGTCGATCACGTCATGGCCGATTTCCTCGGCGCGCAGATGCACCTTGAGACGGTCGTGGAAGAAGGCCAGCAGGTCCGTCGACAGGTCCGGCACCCGCTCGCCCACCGTGTGCAGGACCGAACCGTCGCTGAGGTCGTGCGACGTGCCGGCTTCCCGCAGTCGGTCGAGCACCGCGCGAAAGGCCGATCCGAACACGCCGTGATGGGCGATCTCGTCGACGATCTCCTCGAGCGTGTCGATCACCCCATCGCCCGCCCTCGGACGATGGATGGTGATCTTGTGCCGGACGATCTGCCGGTCGATCAGCGGGTAGAGCCGCAGGCGCAGGTGATTGTCGACAAGGATGCGGATCACCCCCAGCGCCGCCCGCCGCAGCGCAAAGGGGTCCTTCGATCCCGTCGGCTTCTCGTCGATGGCCCAGAAGCCCGTCAGCGTGTCGATCTTCTCGGCCAGCGCCACGGCGACGGAAAGCGGCGCGGTCGGCACGGCGTCGGAGGGGCCGAGCGGCTGGTAATGCTCCTGCGCCACGGCGGCGATCTCGGGCGGATGCCCCGCCGCCTCGGCATAGTAGCGGCCCATGGTGCCCTGAAGCTCGGGAAACTCGAACACCATCTCGGAATGGAGGTCGGCCTTGGCGATGCGCGCGGCCGTGCGCGCCTGTTCGGGGTCTGCGCCGATCAGCGGCGCGATCTCGGCCGACAGGTCCGCGATCCGTTCGACGCGGTCCGCGACGGAGCCGAGGCGCCGCTCGAAGGTCACCGATTTCAGGGCCTCGGTCCAATCGTCCATACCGGCCTTGGCCACGCGCAGGTCATTGTCCCAGAAGAATTTCGCATCCGACAGGCGGGCGGAGAGAACCTTCTGATTTCCCGCCAGAATCGTCGCGCCGTGATCCGTTGTTTCGCGATTGGCAACAGTGACGAAGCGCTCGATCCGCCCGCTGGCAGGGTTGCGGACCGAAAAGAATTTCTGATGTTCCTTCATCGAGGTCCGAAGCACCTCGGGCGGCAGGTCGAGGAAATCCGCCCCGATCTCGCCCATCAGCACCACGGGCCATTCCACAAGCCCCGCGACCTCGGCCAGAAGGCCCCTGTCCTCGACCACCTCTAGGCCCGCCGCAAAGGCGAGGTTGGTGGCGTCGTGCCAGATCGCGTCGGCCCGCGCCTGTGGGTCGAGGATCACCTTCGCGGCGCGCAGCTTCGCCTCGTAATCCTCGAAGGCGGTCACCTTGATCCGCCCCGGCGCCATGAAACGGTGGCCCTCGGTCGTGTCGCCCGAGGCGATCCCGTCCACGTCGAAGGGCACGACGGTCGCGCCGGCCTCGTCGCTCAGGATGCACAGGATCGAGTGCAGCGGCCGCACCCAGCGCAGCGATCCCGCGCCCCATCGCATGGATTTCGGCCACGGGAAATTGCGCACGACCTGCGGCACGACCTCGGCCACGATCTCGGCGGCGGGGCGGCCGGTCTTCGTCACCTTCGCGAACCAGACCTGCCCCTTCTTGTCGTCGCGCGCCTCGAGCTGGTCCTTCGTCAGGCCGGTGGCGCGCAGGAACCCCTCCAGCGCCTTTTCCGGGGCATCGGTGCGGGGGCCCTTGCGTTCCTCGGTCACCGTGGGGCTTTGCGCGCTGAGCCCCTCCAGCGCCAGCGTCAGGCGGCGCGGCGTGGCATAGGCCCCGGCGGCGGCATAGGTCAGCCCCGCCTCGACCAGAGCATCGGTGACAAGGCGCCTGAGGTCCTCGGACGCGCGCGCCTGCATCCGGGCGGGAATTTCCTCGGAAAAGAGTTCCAGCAGAAGGTCGGGCATCGGGTTTATCCAGCGGTTCGGGGGTCCGGGCGTCTGTCGGGTCGGTGTATCGCGTGTCGGCGCGACGGGGGCAACCGGCTTGGCGGCTATTCCAGCGATCCGTTCAGCTGGTGCCAGCCATAGGCGCGACCGTCGGGAAAGATCGCCAGCACCCGGTCGACGCCCGCCCGCGCCTCGCGCTCGGCGAGAACGGCCTCGGCTTCCCCCGCCTCCAGCGCAGCACCAATGGCCTCGGCGTCGAAACACTCGAACCACGCGGGCGCGACCAGTGGCGTCGGCTCATCATAGGGCGCGCCCCTCAGCGCCGTCCCCACCCCCGCCTCATCGAGCGTGAAGCAGACGCGGAAGCGCAGCGGCGAGGTATCGGCGTCGATCCCCTCGAAATCGCGGGGCGCGAGCGGCAGCACCTCGCCCGTGAGCGTGGTGACGACAAGGTCGGCGCTCTCGATGGGCGCATAATAGGCGCGGGTCTGGAAATACCATTGCGCCGCCGCGAAAACGGCGGTCACGCCGAGGATGGCGACGACAAGCCAGCGGCCAGAGGTCATGCGGCCTCGCCCGTCCAGCCCCCGGCCTCCGTCGCCACGAAGGCGTCGGCGCAGAGCTTGGCCAGCGCGCGGACCCGGCCGATATAGGCCTGCCGCTCGGTCACCGAGATCACGCCGCGCGCGTCGAGCAGGTTGAACAGGTGGCTGGCCTTGATGCACTGGTCGTAGGCCGGGTGCGCCAGAACGATGCGCTTGCCCGTGCGCGGGTCGTCATGGGGCTCGGCCAGAAGGCGCTGGCACTCGGCCTCCGCGTCCTCGAAATGCCGCAGAAGCATCTCGGTCTCGGCCGCGTCGAAGTTGTGGCGGGAATATTCCTCCTCCGTCTGGCGGAAGACATCGCCATAGCTTAGCGCGATGGGCGCGTCGGGGTCGTTGAAGGGCATGTCCATAACATGGTCGATGCCCAGCACATACATCGCCAGCCGCTCCAGCCCGTAGGTCAGCTCGCCCGAGACGGGATGGCAGTCATGGCCGCCGACCTGCTGGAAATAGGTGAACTGGCTGACCTCCATCCCGTCGCACCAGACCTCCCAGCCAAGGCCCCATGCGCCAAGCGTGGGGCTTTCCCAGTCGTCCTCGACGAAGCGGATGTCGTGAATGTCCAGATCGATCCCGATCGCGGCCAGAGAACCGAGGTAGAGATCCTGCAGGTCCGGCGGGCTGGGTTTGATGAGCACCTGATACTGGTAGTAATGCTGCAGCCGGTTGGGGTTTTCGCCGTAGCGGCCATCGGTGGGGCGGCGCGAAGGCTGCACATAGGCCGCGGCCCAGGGTTTCGAGCCCAGCGAACGCAGCGTGGTCGCCGGGTGAAACGTGCCCGCGCCGACCTCCATGTCATAGGGCTGCATGATCGCGCAGCCCTTCTCCGCCCAGTATCGCTGCAGCCGCAGGATGATCTCCTGGAAGCTGCGCGGGCGGGTCGTCTTTTCGGCGTCTGGCATGGCGTCAGGGTCCGGGGCGTTGGGCATGAGGGGGCTCGCGCGTCTCTCTAGGGCGTGGCCGGGGTGGGGTCAATCGCGGCCCGGACCCCGCGGATGGCGCAGGAGCGCCACAGAACATCGCCAAGTCGCGCGCTTCGGCTGGTGCATCGCCCGCCCGCTCTGCTAACGTTCCGCGTGACGGCGCTTTCGTGCGGGGCGGACCCGGGCGGAGCGGAGCAGTGATTTGAAAACGACGGGATAATCGACGCGATGCTGACGAGCTTTCTCCGGGGTCTGGCGGCCCTGACGTTGACCCTTGGCCTGTGCATGATCGTGACGCCGGGCCCCGCCCGCGCGCAGGACCCGACCGAACGGGTCTGGATCCAGATCGAAAGCTACGCGGCCCTCGGCAACACCGAGGCGCGGATCAGGACCTACACGCCCGAATTCGACAATGTGAACGGGCTCAACGCGGGCGGCTTCTACGCCATCGCGCTCGGCCCTTACGTCCGCGCCGAGGCGCAGCGCGTCCTGGCCGAGCTTGTCGCGGCGGGCCGCATCCCGTCCGACAGCTTCATCCAGCCGCGCACCGCCTACAACTCGCAGTTCTTCCCCATCGGCGAGGACCGTCTTGATGGCGGTGTCGCCGCCGCGCCCGCCCCGGAGGCGGCGCCGGAAGCAGCCCCGGAGATCGTGGACGCCGCGCCCGAACCGGAGGTCGAACCCATTGCCTCGGGTGCGTCCGAACCCGAAGCCGCGCCCGAGCCGGAACCGGAACCCGAGCCCGTGCCCGAAGTCGTTGTCGTGCAGGAGGAAACCCCCGATCAGGCGCGCCAGAGCGAGGCACAGCTGACCCGCGAGGAACGCGACGCCCTGCAGATCGCGCTGCAGTATTTCGGTTTCTACCAGGGCGGCATCGACGGCGCCTTCGGCCCGGGCACGCGGGGGGCCATGACCGACTGGCAGATCGCGCGCGGGCTGGAGCCGAGCGGTGTGCTGACCACGCGGCAGCGGGCGCAATTGCTCGACGAATACGAAACCGAGCTCGCACGGCTGGGCTATGCGCAGGTCACCGACGCGACGGCGGGTATCGACGTGGTCCTGCCCATGGGCATGGTCGCCTTCGAGGAATACAACTTCCCCTTCGCCCGCTACACGCCGATCAATGACAGCGGCCTGACCGTCCTGCTGATCAGCCAGCCGGGCGACCGCGCCACGCTTTTCGGTCTTTACGAGATCATGCAGACGCTGGAGATCGTGCCGCTCGACGGTGAGCGCGAACGCGGCCGTGACAGTTTCCTGCTGACCGGGCGGAGCGACAGTTTGCGCAGCCATACCGAGGCGCGCGTGACCGCCGGCGCCGTCAAGGGCTTTTCCGTGATCTGGGAACCCGAGCGCGACACGGACGTGGAACAGATCATCGAGCGTATCCGCGAGACCATCGACTATTTCCCCGGTACGCTCGACCCCGCCTTCGCGCCGGAGAACGCAGGTGAGGATATCGACCTCGTCTCGGGCTTCGAGGTGCGGCGGCCGGAACTGGTGCGCTCGGGCTTCTTCGTCGACGCCTCCGGCACGGTGCTGACCACGACCGAGGCCATCACCGGCGCGACCGGGCAATGCGACCGCATCCTGATCGACAACGCCTATCCCGCAAGCGTCGCCTTCCGCGACGACGCGCTGGGTCTGGCCGTCCTGCGCCCCGAGCAGGCGCTGGCGCCACTGGCCTTCGCGCGCATCGCGCCCGACCCGGGCCGCATGCGCAGCGATATAGCCGTGGCGGGCTTTCCCTTTGACGGCGCATTGTCCTATGCCTCGACGACCTTCGGCAGCATCTCGGCGCTGGAAGGCGTGGATGGCGAGGCCTGGATGCAGCGGCTCGACCTGACCACCGGCGACAGCGAGGCGGGCGGGCCGGTGCTCGACGCCTCGGGCGCGGTTCTGGGCATGGTGCTTCCGGGGACGGCCGGTCAGAGAATGCTGCCCGACGAGGTGACGCTTGCGCTCCGCTCCGACAGCCTGCTCGGGGCCATGGCCTCGGCCGGTGTGCCGCTGCAGACGGCCGCATCGGCAGGCACCACGCTCAACCGCGACCAGCTGGCGCGGCTGGGCGCCGACATCGCCGTGCGCGTGAGCTGCTGGAACTGAACCGCACGGGCCTTGGCCCATCCCTTCCGCCGCCCGGTTGGCGAACGGGCGGCGGCGCCCTTCCCCTTGCAGCCCCCCGCGATATGTTGCACGACGGCACGGCACCGAAACTTCCCCCATCACGCCCGAGGACAACATGGCAGACGGCAGCTTGAGCATGGACGCGAAACCGACCGAGGAAATCTCGGTGCGCGAGGTGTTCGGCATCGACAGCGATATGCGGGTCAAGGGTTTCCCGGAGCGCACCGACCGCGTTCCGGCGATCGACACGACCTACAAGTTCGATCCCGACACGACGCTGGCGATCCTCGCGGGCTTCGCCCACAACCGCCGCGTCATGATCCAGGGCTATCACGGCACCGGCAAATCGACGCATATCGAACAGATCGCCGCGCGGCTGAACTGGCCCTGCGTGCGCGTGAACCTCGACAGCCACATCTCCCGGATCGACCTGATCGGCAAGGACGCGATCAAGCTGCGCGACGGCAAGCAGGTGACCGAGTTCCACGAGGGCATCCTGCCCTGGGCGCTGCGCAACCCCGTGGCCATCGTCTTCGACGAATACGACGCGGGCCGGGCCGACGTGATGTTCGTGATCCAGCGCGTGCTGGAACATGACGGCAAGCTGACGCTTCTCGACCAGAACGAGATCATCACGCCCAACCCGTGCTTCCGCCTTTTCGCGACCGCGAACACCGTCGGCCTCGGCGACACGACCGGCCTTTATCACGGCGTGCAGCAGATCAACCAGGCGCAGATGGACCGCTGGAGCCTCGTGGCGACGCTGAACTATCTCAGCCATGACGCCGAGACGGCGATCGTGCTGGCCAAGAACCCGCATTACAACACCGAGAAGGGGCGCCGCACCGTAAGCCAGATGGTCACGGTCGCCGACCTGACGCGCACGGCCTTCATGAACGGGGAGCTTTCCACCGTGATGAGCCCCCGGACGGTCATCAACTGGGCCCAGAACGCCGAGATCTTCCGCGACGTGGGCTATGCCTTCCGCGTGTCCTTCCTCAACAAGTGCGACGAGTTGGAGCGTCAGACCGTGGCGGAGTTCTACCAGCGCTGCTTCGACGAGGAACTTCCCGAAAGTGCGGCGAGCATGAGCCTGGGCTGACATGCCACCTACTATTCATCCGGTCGGTTTTCTTCGGACACTGAAAGATCCCGTCATTCCGGCCATATCGGCTGCTTTTCGTAGGTAGTTGATTGCTTCATCTGCCTTATTGTTCGTGGCTACCCAAAACCCAGACTTAAGTTTTCGAGAATGTTCGGGCGGATGAGGATGGTCATAGAGTTGCTCGCGTTCGTGAGCGACCATTCTCTTCGTCCGCTTCTTCTCCTTGGCAAGTTCTAGGTGAATCCCTGGACGCTTGTCTTCGATTATTTCCAGTCCCCTCACAAGGGCCTCGGTAGCTGATCCGACTTCGTAAATTGCAGCATCCGTCTCTATCTCAAAGATTTGAGTTACTCGGGGCGCTAAATTGAGAAGCGATACTCTTTCCTTGCCGGCTTGCTTTTTCTCCATGGCTGCAGGTCCGCTCTCGTTAGGCAGCGGCATGAACGCTTCTCGAGTGAAGTCGAAGAACATAATAGCCTGAGGAAAATCGCCTACGATCATCCTTGATGTGCTGTCTATCCATACATGCGCTCCTCCACCCTTTTCGACCGCCTTGAGTTCATTGACGAGCTGAGCGCAGGTTGTAAGCTGAACCATATTTAGCCTCCTTATTACTTGTAAGCAATATTAAGGAAATGCACGGACGTGTCAATATGCCTTCAAAGGACGACGCCTGACACCGACCCGTCCTGACCGCACGTCAGGCGCGTCCGCTTCCTTAATTCTGCCGCCATGACCCGCTACACCGGCTTCCATGCGCAGCCTTCGGACATCGCGGCGGATAACGCCGTTCCGGATCGCGGTCCCCCTGCTGCTGGCCGCAGCCGGGCTGATCGCCGCCTGTCAGTCCCCTCAGATGAGCGCGCCGAAAGACTCAAGCGCGGCGGTCTCGGCCCCGGCCTGCCGCGTAACATCGGTGGTCGATGGCGACACGGTGGACATGAATTGCGCGGAATACGGCGCGTTCCGCGCGCGGCTGACGGGTTACGACACGCCCGAGTCGTTCGAGCCCGGCTGCGCCGCCGAGGCGCGGGTCGCGCGTCAGGCCACGGCGCGGCTGCGGACGCTGGTGGCGAACGCCCGCATGGTGGAGCCGCGCATCGGCGAGATGGACCGCTACGGACGCCGCTTGGTGCGGCTCTCGCTCGACGGGCGGGACGTGGGCGCGGTGCTGATCTCCGAGGGGCTGGCGGTGCCCTATCGCGGCGGGCGGCGCATCGACTGGTGCGCGCGCCTGACCTGACCGTCCCGCGTTGACGCCGCCGCGCGGTCCCGCCAAGGTCCGCCCATGACGTATCCCAGCCCCGACGACATCACCGCCGCCGCCGCCCGCATCGCCGGCCGCGTGCGCAAGACCCCGATCCTGAGCGTGGAGGCCGGCGCGCTCGGCCTGCCCTACCCCGTCATGCTGAAGCTGGAGCACACGCAGGTGACCGGCTCCTTCAAGGTGCGGGGTGCGTTCAACACCATGCTCAGCCGCGATGTGCCCGAAGCCGGCGTCGTCGCGGCCTCTGGCGGCAATCACGGCGCGGCCGTGGCCTATGCCGCGACCGAGCTCGGCCACGCCTCGCGCATCTACGTGCCCAAGGCCATCGCCAAGGAGGAAAAGCTGCGCCGCATGCGCATGTTCGGCGGCGAGGTGATCCTGACCGGGGGCAGCGTCGCGGACTGCATGGCCGAATACGCCGCCGCCGCCGAAAGCTCGGGCGCGCTGTCGGTGCATCCCTATGACACCGAATGGACGCTCGCGGGCCAGGGCACCGTCGCGCGGGAGTTCGAGGAACAGGCGGGCGGGCCGGGGTCGATCGACACGATCCTTGTCGCCACGGGCGGGGGCGGGCTGATCGGCGGGATCGCTGCGTGGTTCGGGGACCGTGTGAACGTGGTCTCGGTCGAGACCGAAGGCACCGACACGCTGTCGCGCTCGCTGAAGGAAGGCCCCGAGATCGACGTCTCGGCCACCGGGGTCGCGGCCGGATCGCTGGGTGGCCCGCGCCTTGGCGTGACGTCGTGGGAGGTGATCCGCGACCGGGTGAAAACCGCCATCGTCCTGCCCGATGCGGAGGTCTATGCCGCGGCGAGAACCCTGTGGGAGGCCACGCGCCTCGTGGGCGAACCGGGCGCGGCGGTGGCTCTGGCTGCCCTGACCTCAGGCGCCTACACGCCCGCAGCAGGCGAGCGCGTGGCGGTGCTGATCTGCGGCGGCAATGCGGATGTCGACTGGTTCATGGAATGAGGGCGGCGCGCGCAGGCGCCCTTGCCGCCATTGTCTGCCTCGGCCTCGCGCCGGCATCCGCGCAACCGGCCCCGTTCGAGGCGACGATGGAGGAGGCTCTGTCAGAAGCGGGCCTTGCCGCACCGCTGATCCGCTGCACGGCGCTGTTCCGCGCCTTCCGGCTCCATGGCGGGGAGGGGACCCCGATGGGCGAGAGCGCGGCCGCGCGGGAGGCAGATCTCGCGGCGACCAGCGTCGCGATCTGGCAGAGCGATACGGGCACGAGCGGGACCGAGGCCGCGGTCGAGGCGATCGTGCCGATGGTCGGCGCGGCAACGGACCTTTTTCTCGCGCGCATGGGCGCCAATCTGGACGCGGGCGGCGGGGTGTTCGACCCGGACCTCGAGACCGAGCTCGTCTATTGCGTGGCCTTGCAGGACGAAATCGCGGCGCAGGACGAAGACTGAAGGGCGAAGACTGATCGGCACGGAGCGTGTGGCGGCGCGCGAACGCACCTTGCCCTCCCCCCTCCGGCACGCCACATTCCGCCCATGAGCAAATCGCAGAGCGACAACCCCGCAGAACCGTTCAAGAAGGCGCTGGCCGAGGCCACGCGCGTGATGGCGGACGACCCGGATCTGGTGGTCAGCTACTCGGTCGACCCGCCGGGGCTGGCCACCGATACCGTGCGCCTGCCGCAGGTCAGCCGCCGGATGACCCGCGACGAGGTGCTTCTGGCCCGCGGCACGGCCGACGCACTGGCGCTGCGCCACCGCTACCATGACCCCGCGACCGCGGCGCGTTACGCGCCCACCGGCGCAATGGCGCGCGATCTGATGGACGCGATGGAGAGCGCCCGCTGCGAGGCCGTGGGCGCGCGCGACATGCCCGGCACCGCGGGCAATATCGACGCCAAGATCGGCAATGACGCCCGGCGCAAGGGCTACGGCGAGATCCGCGAGGCCTCCGACGCGCCGCTGGCGACCGCCGCGGGCTACCTGATCCGCCACCTTGCCACGGGCCGCGACCTGCCGCCCGAGGCCGCCAATGTCATGGAACTCTGGCGCGGCTATATCGAGGACCGCTGCGGCGGCACGCTCGAGGATCTCGAGGTCGTGATGAAGGACCAGTCGGCCTTCGCCCGCTTCGCCCGCCGCATGATCGACGACCTCGGCTATGGCGACCAGCTGGGCGACGACCCCGACGAGATGGACGACGAGGGCGAGGACGAGGGCGCCGAGGATCAGCAGGAGGAAAGCCCCGAATCCACCGGCGAGGACGACAGCCAGGAGGACGACGCCGAGGCCAGCCCGGAGCGCAGCCAGGAGCAGCAGCAGGACGCCGCCCAGGCCCAGGTCGACATGGACGACAGCGCCGACATGGAAGAGGCCGAGGAGCAGGAACTGCCCGAGGGCGAGGCACCGCTGGAACCGCCGCCGCCGCCCGCCCATTCCGAGGCCGACCCGGCCTATACCGTCTTTTCAACGGCCTATGACGAGGAAATCGAGGCCCAGGACCTTGCCGAACCGCAGGAGCTCGAACGCCTTCGCGCCTATCTCGACCAGCAGCTCGAGCCGCTCAAGGGCGCCGTCAGCCGGCTGGCCAACAAGCTCCAGCGCCGCCTTCAGGCCCAGCAGAACCGCAGCTGGGACTTCGACCGCGAGGAAGGCATCCTCGACGCCGGGCGGCTGGCGCGCGTGGTGGCCAACCCCACGACGCCGCTGAGCTTCAAGATCGAAAAGGACACCGAGTTCCGCGACACCGTCGTGACACTGCTTCTAGACAATTCCGGCTCCATGCGGGGGCGGCCCATCTCGATCGCGGCGATCTGCGCCGATGTGCTCGCGCGAACGCTGGAGCGCTGCGGCGTGAAGGTCGAGATCCTGGGCTTCACCACCCGCGCGTGGAAGGGCGGCCGCGCGCGCGAGGACTGGCTGGGCGCGGGCCGCCCGCAGCAGCCGGGACGCCTGAACGACCTGCGCCACATCGTCTACAAGCCCGCCGACGCGCCATGGCGCCGCGTGCGCGACAACCTCGGCCTGATGATGAAGGAGGGGCTTCTGAAGGAGAACATCGACGGCGAGGCGCTGGAATGGGCGCACAGGCGGATGATCGGGCGGCCCGAGGCGCGCAAGATCCTGATGGTGATCTCCGACGGGGCGCCGGTGGACGACTCGACCCTTTCGGTCAACCCCGCGAATTACCTCGAAAAACACCTGCGCGACGTGATCGCCATGGTCGAGAGGCGCAAGGCGGTGGAGCTTCTGGCCATCGGCATCGGCCATGACGTGACGCGTTATTACGAACGCGCGGTGACGATCACCGATGCCGAGCAGCTGGCCGGGGCCATCACCGAACAGCTTGCGGGCCTCTTCGACAGCGACCCGAGGGCGCGGGCGCGCGTGATGGGGATGAAGCGGGCGAGCTGACGCGACAGGCCCGGAGGCCGCAGATGACCGCCAGACCCATGTTCGCCGGAGCCAGTTCCGCGCTCTCGGCCATGTTGGCGGCGGGTGCGATGCTGGCTTGGGCCATGCCGACGGGCAATGTTGCGGGCCCTCTGGCGCGGATGCTCGACGGCCATGCCCCGTGGCTCCTTGGCGCGGCGCTGGTCCCCGCGCTACTTTGCGCGGGGCTGGGCGCGCGGCGAACTGGCGCGGCCCTGACGCTCCTGATCGCGGCGGGCGGGGTCTTGCAACTCAGCGCCTATCGCGAGGTGACCCGGCCCCTCGATTCGGCGCGCGAGGCCGATCTGAGCGTTCTGTTCTTCAACGCCCTGGCAGGGAACGACGCCAATGGCGCGCGGATCGTCGAGGCCGCGATCGGCACGGGGGCCGATATCCTCGTCTTCGCCGAGGCCGAGGCGCTTGTGGGCGAACGCGATGCGCTCAGCGACACCTATGAATTCGTCTCGCCCTGCACGGAAGCGGCCTGCGCGCTCCTGATCGCTACGAATCTGCCCGTGACCCGATCGTGGCGGCTGGACCTCAACCCCGCCTGGCAAGGGCGCTACGCGGTGACCGAAGTGGAGGTGCCCGGCCACGGTTCCGTCTTCGTCGCTGCCGCCCACCTGGCGAAGCCGTGGATGTCCGGCATCGCGGAGCCGGAACTTGCGCAAGTGACGGCACAACTGAACTGGCTGACGGGTCCGTCGGTGGTCGTGGGCGATTTCAACATGCCGCCGTGGAGCCGGCCGATGCGCGGGCTTCTGGGCGAAACCGGTTTTCGCGCCATTCGCGCAGGGCCTGCGACATGGCCGGCATCCGCGCCCGACCCCATGCGCCTTCCCATCGACCATGTGCTCGTCCGCGAGGATGCCGCGGTCACCTCGGTCGTACCCTTCGGCGAGGGGCTGGGGTCCAACCATCTGGGGCTGATTGCGGGGATCGCCCTGCCCTAGACCCCTGCGCCCGGCGCGGCGGAAACCCGCAGGGCCGGTTCGATCTGGACCACGGCCGCGGGGAGAACTAGAACGTTGACCAAGTCATGTTTCAATCATTCGACACCAAGACCACGCCCGATCAGGGACCGCCCCGGGTGGCGGCACTCCGCGCGCAGATGCAGGCGGAGGGCGTCGACGCGTTCCTTGTCCCGCGCGCCGACCGCTTCCAGGGGGAATACGTGGCCCCCTGCGACGAGCGTTTGGCCTGGCTGACCGGGTTCACCGGCTCGGCGGGCTTTGCCGCGATCCTTGCGGACAGGGCGGGGATCTTCGTCGACGGGCGCTACCGGGTGCAGGTTCGCGCGCAGTCGGACATGGGCACCTTCATCCCCGTGGACTGGCCCGAAACCAAGCTCGAGGATTGGCTGAAGGACCAGCTCCCCGGCGGGGGCGTGGTGGGCTATGACCCGTGGCTGCACAGCGCGGCCGAGGTGGCGCGGCTGAGCAAGGCGCTGGCCCCCCGGCAGATCACGCTGCGCGCGGTCGAAAACCTCGTCGACCGCGTCTGGGACGACCGCCCCGCCCCGCCCATGGCGCGCGCCAGCGCATGGCCCGAGGCCTATGCGGGCCTGAGCGCCGCGGCCAAGCTCGACGCCTTGGCGGGCGATCTGGCCGAGGCCGGGGAGGACGCGGCCCTGATCACCCAGCCCGACAGCATCTGCTGGCTGCTCAACCTGCGCGGCGGGGATGTGGGACACACGCCGCTTCTGCATGCGATGGGCGTGCTGCGGCGAACCGGCGCGCTGGACCTGTTCGTGGAGGGCGAGAAACTGGCGGACGTGACGCTGCCGCCCGGTGTCACGGTGCAGCCGCCCGAGGCGATGGGCGCGCATCTGGGCGGGCTCGACGGCAGGGTGCGGGTTGACCAAAGCTCGGCCCCGCAGGCGCTGGCCGACGCGCTCGGGGACGGGCCGGCGGAGGTCGTGGCGGGCTCCGACCCGTGCCTGATCCGCAAGGCGCGCAAGCATCCCGCCGAGATCGCCGCCACGACCGAGGCGCATCTGCGCGACGGCGCGGCCTTCGCGCGCTTCCTGCGCTGGTTCGACGAGACCGCGCCCGGGGGCAGGCTCACCGAGATCGACGTCGCCCGCGCGCTGGAGGGCTTCCGCGCCGACACCGGTGCGCTGAAGGACATCAGCTTCGACACGATCGCGGGCGCAGGCCCCCATGGCGCCATCGTCCATTACCGCGTGACGGAGGACACGAACGCCCCCGTCCTGCCCGGCCAGCTGTTCCTGATCGACAGCGGCGCGCAATACGAGGATGGCACCACCGACATCACCCGGACGCTTCCCGTGGGTGATGTCGGCGAGGAAGAAAAAACCGCCTTCACGCAGGTCCTGCGCGGCATGATCGCGATCCACCGCGCGCGCTTTCCCAAGGGGGTGGCGGGCGCGCATCTCGACGCGCTGGCGCGCGCGCCGCTCTGGTCGGCGGGCCGGGATTTCGACCACGGGACCGGGCACGGGGTCGGCGTCTATCTCGGCGTGCACGAGGGGCCGCAGCGGCTCAGCCGCGCATCGACCGTGCCGCTGGAGCCGGGCATGATCCTGTCGAACGAGCCCGGCTATTACCGCGAAGGCGCCTTCGGCATCCGCATCGAGAACCTCGTCGTGGTGGCCGACGCGCCGCGCCTGCCCGGGGGCGATGCACGCGACATGCTATGCTTCGAGACATTGACATGGGCGCCCATTGATCGTCGACTTGTGCGGGCCGAGCTGTTGACCGCCGAGGAGCGTGACTGGCTCGATACCTATCACGCGGGCGTGGCCGAACGCATCGGTCCGCGCGTGGATGCGGACACGGCCGCATGGCTGGAACAGGCGACGGCGCCGATCTGACCGCCACATCACGTGACACGAAACCGTCACACACCCCCGGCAAAGAGCCGGAGACAGACGATACGCGAAGGGCGTGCCCGGGGCGGAACGGAAGGGAGAGACCGATGGCAGAGCATATCACGATCAGGAAGGCGACCGGCAAATGGGTCGTGCGCGCAGGCGGTGCCATCATCGGGGAATCCTCGGACGCGCTGGAACTGGTGGAGGGCAGCGCACCGCCGGTGATCTATTTCCCGCGCGACGACATCGGCATGGCGTTCCTCGAGAAAACGGAGTCCGCCACACGCTGTCCCTACAAGGGGACGGCGACCTACTATTCCGTCTCGACCGCGGCGGGCGACATCGCGGACGCGGCCTGGTCCTACGAGGACCCGATGGAGGGCGTGGAGCAGATCAGGGATCACCTCGCCTTCTACGGCCACAAGGTCACCGTCGAGCAGCTCTAGGTCACGCACTCATAAATGACTAGCGTCGTTTTGGCTTTGCTGATTCACTCTTTGGAAAGAGGAGAGCAGCATGTCCCAACGTCGCTACGAGTTGACCGATTTCGAGTGGTCGATCATCGAGCCG